>Ga0206828_1060_pt1 | contig 18681 bp, 18 predicted proteins | sample Alteio_BWOrgCont_78_FD_152858 | JGI IMG/M metagenome (GOLD analysis project Ga0206828, IMG submission 152858) | Enriched cells from forest soil in Barre Woods Harvard Forest LTER site, Petersham, Massachusetts, United States -... | ecosystem: Environmental > Terrestrial > Soil > Temperate forest >... | reverse complement strand
CCGACTTCGACTCCCACCAATACCCCGACCAATACGCCTACGAATACCCCCACGAACACACCGACTCCGACACCCACGAATACGCCAACGAATACACCGACGAACACTCCCACAAATACACCGACTCCGACTCCCACCAATACCCCGACCAATACGCCCACCAATACTCCGACCAACACGTCCACGAACACGCCGACGAATACTCCGACGACAACACCAACTAACACTCCGACCAATACCCCTACGAATACGCCGACCATTACGTTGACTTTCACCCCTACCACCACTCCGACCAACGTTCCGGATCATATTGCTTTCCTCGTTCCGGTTGCTTCTTTCATAGCGGGAACCAGCGCGCCATTAACCCTGCAGGTACAAGATTCGGCTAACAATCCCGTTACTCTGGGAACGGCGATGTCGATCAACCTTTCGTCTAATTCGACCGGCCAATATTCCTTCAGCTCCTCTACACTGGTGATTCCGCCCGGCAATGATCAAGGGTCCTTCACTTATCAAGATGACAAAGCGGCGGCGGTGACGATTAGCGCGGTTGCCGGTTCTCTACCGGTAACCACTCTTCCACTAACCATTCAGCCGGGAGCCTTTTCCCAACTGCAGGTTTTGTTCGCGGGCCAAGTCTCCGACCCGGGCCGGCCTACCGCCGATCCCAATGGACATTTGGGTAATCCGGGAACGACCACTACGGGAACGGCCGTTAATATTGTGATCAACGCGGTGGACAGCTACTTTAACCCGGTGACCACTGTCACCAATGATCCGGTTAACTTTACAAGCGCCACTGATCCGACGTTCCTGGCACAGGGCCCGGCCACGTTGACCGCAGGCACAGCCACCCATAACGTCGTTTTCACAAGCCCGGGCGGCTGGACGGTGACTGGAACTGACTCAGGGGCCAAAACAGGCACCAGCGACACGATCACCGTTCAACAAGGGTCTAGTACGAGCTTGTTGAATGTGGCCCATTCTTCGCCCAGTCTTTCCACGGTTGTCCAAAACGAATCGGGGATCAATGTTTTTGTTTTCAATCTGCAGGTTCAGCAGGGCAGCCAGTCCGTTGATCTGGACAGCATGGCCGTCCATGCGGAGGATCAAAACGGTAATGACGTTTCGATGAATTCCGCTTTCCAGGGTTTAACTTTGGTGGGCTCCACTCAATCTCTTGCCTTGACCGCGCCGCTAAGTGGTTCGGCTTTCGCCACATTGGGAGGCGGCGGGCCGATTTTGGTGAGCGCCGGAGCGACTACTGCTTTGCCGGTGACTCTGATCGCCCAAACGGCGGTTTCTCCCACGGCCAAAACCGTCGAATTAGTGGTCGATCAAAACAACCGAAACAACAATGGTGTCACCTATTTAACCGGAATCAACAGCGTGACCACTCAACCTATTGGATTTTCCACCAACGGTGATCCCACCGGATTCCCTATGGTCTCGGGACTCATGGTGTTCTCCGATGGGAACGTGGCGGATACCTTTGGAAACTATCCCAATCCCTTCCACGCGGGCAGCGAGGATACGACCATTGATTTTTATTTAACCAATGCCGCCAGCTCCGCTTCGGTTGAAATTTATGATGTCATGGGCAATCGGGTAATTTCCTTGCCGGATCCGGGTCCCTTAGTCGGGCTTCAAAAGATTCTTTGGGACGGTAAAAATGGGATGGGTGTTTTGGTTAGGAACGGCATTTACTTCGCCCAACTCACGGTGGATGGCAATAAATTGAGCAACCTCGTTAAAATCGGGGTGGCTAAATGAAAAGACTACCCCTCGGTTCTTTTCGCGTTTGGATAATCCTGACGTTGATTTTCTGGGCTCTATCCCTTCCAGTTTTTTGCCAGCAGGCGGGCGGCGTCCAATCGCCGTTCGAACTGGGAGGCTCGGCACGGCTTTTGGGCATGGGCGGGGTGGGAACGGCGCTTACCGGCGACGGAAGTTCCTTTTTCGTGAACCCGGCTTCTTTAGCCACCTTGAGTGAGCAGGAAATCCTGACCTTCCACGCTCCTTTACTGGAGGATTCGGCCTATGACGCCTTGGGATATGTTTTGCCAATTGGTAGCCATGACAGTTTTGGAGCGGCCCTGGAACAAGAGGGCACTTCCGGGGGTTTAATCACCACCGCAGGCAATAATTCAAATGGCACATTTTCTAATCAAGTCATTCAAGGCCTATTGGGATATGGTTTTAGTTTGGACGACAGCCTGAGCTTGGGCGCGAACGTCAAGTACGACCGCCAAACTCTCTACACCTATGAGGATAGCGGCATGGGTCTAGACCTCGGTTTGCTTTATCAACTCGGGAGCACCGCCGACGATTTGGCGCAGTTTGGGCTCAAAAACTTGTCGGTGGGTTTTTCCGTTTCCAATATCATCGCGCCGGAAAGCCATTTGGATCAATTAGGTGACAGTCCGGCACGGGTTTACCGGCCGGCCTTATCCTATCATTATCAGTCCCCGGGACTTCAAAGCTCCTTATGGATCAGCGTCGAGGGACAAATCACCCAGGGTGGAACCCAATTGGTGGCGGGGGGATTGGAGTATGGATTGAACAACTTCTTGTTTGCCCGCGTTGGTTATGACGGGGTCAGCCCCACGGCAGGGGCGGGGCTGCGGTGGGAGGGATTGGAGTTTGATTACGCGTTTAATGAAAGGGATTTAGGCGCCCTCCAACGTTTTTCCCTGACCTATAGTTTTGGAAAATACCAGGATCCGCTGATAGCGCAGAAAATGAACACCATGAAATTTATCGCCAAAACCTATGATCGGGAAAATGAATATGACGCGGCCATCCAGGCTTGGAAGAGCGAATGGAAGGAATTTCCAGACGACGGCGAAGCCCCCTCGGCCATCGCCGATCTGCAAAAACGACGCCAGGATGCTCTGAGAAAATACATTGAAGAAAGCCGAGACGCCATGGCCAATGGAAACTTGGATCGGGCGGTCCGGGCCATGTCCCAAGGCCTGAGCCTGGATCCCACCAATCCGAGCATCAAGAAAATGCTGGGCGAGGTGAACCGGGAACTGGTATTGACCTCCAATTACATGCGGGGAACCGAGGCTTATAGCCGGGAAGACTACAAATCAGCGGTGGAGTATCTGGGACTGGTTTATCAAATCGACCCCGGATACCGGAACACGGCTTTCCTTTATCATGACGCTCAAAGTCATTATATGCCCTTGGAATCGATGTCAAAAGAGTCCACGGACCTTTACGCCAAAGGCGTCAACGCCTACATGGATGGGAAATATCAAACCGCCATTGACGAATGGTCCAAAGTCCTGGAAAAAGAACCGAAAAATTACTTGGTCCGTCGAAATATCGAAGAAGCCCAGGAACAATTAGACGAGAAGTCGCAAGACAATGACGGCAACACCAAAAAGTAGAAGGATGGGTCATGAATTTTAAAAAATACATACCTGATGTGATGTCCCTGCTCGCGGTTTTTCAAACCCACCGGCGCACCTTTCGTCTGGAAGTGCCGGCTAAGGAAATCGAGCTTTTGACCATCAAGGATTTTATTCAGCGGGTTTGCGCCGCCGCGGGATGCAGTCCGAAAGAAACGGCCAGCGTCAAACTGGCCATCGACGAAGCCTGCAGTAATATCGTGCGGCACGCCTACCAGGGCATGGAGGAAGGCAAAATCATCATGGAGGCGGGAATCGGTCTCAAGGATATCCGCATCGCCATCACCGACTTCGGAAAATCTTTTGATTTCCGTAAGATCGAAGCCCCAGATTTGAATCATTATGTGGACATCGGGAAAAAGGGCGGACTGGGCATTTTTCTCATCAAAAAAATCATGTACAAGGTTGATTACCGCTCAAAAAACGGCCGCAACGATTTAATCCTTTATCGGAAATTAGCCCAGGCCCCTCCGGTCGCGGCCGTCAAAAGCAACCGCAATGTTTCCATCTCGACCAAATTTACCGTGGGCTCGATCCTGCTCATCCTCGTTTTGATCCTATTGGTTTATTTATTCCTTAGCTTTCGAAACCAGACTTTCGTGATCGGCGAACAAAGGGATCGGGTTCAGTCCCTGACCCAAACCATCGCCGCCCAAGCAGGCGAGTCGGTATCCCGCAAAGATGATTTGGGACTGGATCATCTTCTCCGCCAAATCCGCCAAAACGACCTTTCCAAGATCATCGATTTTGTTTTCGTGGTGGATAAGGACAATAAAATTTTGGCTGATTCGGATTTGACTCAGGTTTTTAAGGATTATGTGCGTCCCTCCTCAGTTCATCTGGTGAAGGACGGCGGGGTCCGCGCTTTCCCGGTAAAAACGGGTTCGGGTCTGGTGACGGATTATGTGGCGCCGATTTTCTTTAAAAACGCCTGGGTCGGTGAAGTTCATACGGGATTGGACCAGGCCGCCGTGGATAAGGTTTTAGGAAACATCAAGCTGGATTATTTGAAAATGGTTCTGGGGCTTTTATTGGTGAGTGGCGTTGGGCTTTATTTCCTTTCGCTCATTGTTATCCGGCCTTTCCGGAAAATTTTGGTCGGCGTCAACGCGGTCAGCTCGGGCGATTTTAACGCCAAAATTCTGCTGGAGTCCAAGGATGAATTCGGCCAATTGGCCGGTATTTTCAATGAAATGACGGTTAAAATCCAGGAATCCCAAAAGGGCATGGTGGAACAGGAGCGGCTTCAAAAGGAAATGCAGGTTGCTCAGGAAATCCAACATACCCTTTTACCGACCGAGTTTCCGACGATCGAGGGCTACGAAATCGGGGCCACCTACCGGTCCGCCAAGGAAGTGGGCGGCGACTATTATGACTTCTTTTGGGTAGACCCCACCACCATGGGTATCGCCGTGGCGGACGTCTCCGGAAAGGGTGTTCCGGGGTCGATGGTCATGACCATGATTCGAACCGCGATGCGGATGGAAGCTATCGATAATAAGTCCGCCTCGGATGTTTTGGTGAAGGTGAACAAGCACGTGACTGGCGACATGAAAAAGGGAATGTTCGTCACCATGTTTTACATTATTTTGGATTCCCGGAAACGAACCATCAATTTCGCCAGCGCGGGCCACAACCCCATGATCCTTTTCCGGGGTTCCACGAAAGAAGTTTTCTTCCTCAAGCCCAAGGGCTTTCCCGTCGGGATTGACCTGCCGGAAGAGGATATGTTCGAGAGAAGCATGGCCATTCAAAAGATTAAGCTGGAAAAGGACGACGTGTTGGTAATCTATACGGACGGCATCACCGAAGCGATGAACCTTCAAAAAGACCAATATGGGGAAAAGCGCCTGATCGAGGTGATCCGCGATAATTACCAACTGACCCCCGCTGAATTGGTGCAGAAACTGAACGAGTCTATCGCTCAATTCACCAACGGCGCCGAACAGAACGACGACATCACGGTGGTCGCGATCAAGGAAAAGATGAAGGCAGAGACGGTTCAGTTCAAGATGCGGAAGAGGCTTCTCGACCTCGTCGAGAAAAAGGGCATGTCGATATCCCAGGCCTGCCGGCAGATGCATGTTTCTCCCAAGGCCTATCACCGGTTCAAGAAACTGTTCGACGAGCAGGGGATGGATGGATTAAGGCCCGTGAAAAACAAAAACATACCCGGTATCCAGGAATTGTCCAACGATCAGAAAGACGCCGTGCTGAAAATGGTTGAGGCGAATCCTGAGATGACCGCTCCCAAGATCGTGGAGGCGCTGCGGAAAAGTCCCGACGGCCCCATGACGCTGGAGGTTCGGATGGTTCGCCAGTTCTTGATCCGAAAGGGAATCACCGGCGGCGCGGCGGTCCCCTTGCCCGGGTTGAAGATCATCAAGGCTAAGCCTCGGAAGGCATCCGCCACGGAATTATCGGAGGAACAGGCGGACGCGGTCCAAAAACTGCTCGAGGAAAACGCCGACCTCTCGGTTTCGGCGATCGTGGAAAAGCTCAAGAAAAGTCCGGAAAACCCGTTGAGTCTTGATCCACGGGCCGTCAGGAAATATTTAAAAACCCGGACTGGTTCCGGCGCGATGGTCAGTCTGGCGGAAAGTTCGGGAACTACTCTGGAATCCCCGGCGGCGACCCCGAACGAGGTTGACACCCTATAACGGTAAAGTGATAATAACCCAACATTTTCGGAGGAATCATGGAGAACATTTCAGTCAACGTCGCGACTTATCCTAAAAATAAAGATATCAGCGTGCTTTCGGTGCGCGGTTTTATTGATACCACGACGGCGCCGGAGTTTGAAAAGACATTTCATGACGTTCTTAACAATAAAAAATTTAAGTTGATTGTCGATTTGAAAGACGTCAATTATATCAGCAGCGCCGGCTGGGGTATTTTCATCAGCGAATTGAAGCGTATCCGCAAGCAAAAAGGTGATTTGATCCTCGTCGGGATGAACCCGGAAGTGGCCGAGGTTTTCGAACTTTTGGAATTCAACACCATTCTGCAGTCTTTTCCCAATGTGGATCAAGCGGTCATCAAAGGGTTCCCTCGGTCTTGAAGGATTGACGGACCCTCTACTGGAATAACATGGACTCAGGCGCACTCACTTCCGTCATTGAAATTGACGGTAAAAGTTTCACGATCGAAACTTCCGTTTTGCCGAACAAAAACCGGATGTCTTCCCTTGTTTATTTGGGAGGGAGAATTATCTCCCAGCGGGAAATCGACCTTTTAGACGGTCTTTCGCCCGACAGTTTGAAGCAGCTTCTCCAAGACACCCATCATATCCGGGCGGTTGAGCTGGAGTCCATCTCCCGCCTCAGCCGAAAAGTCGATGAAAAACCCACCCCGGACGCCTGCTGGAAAATGGGCGTCATTTTTCTGTCCAATGGTTTTTATGAGGATGCCAAGCAAAAGTTCATCAAAGCCATTGAGCTGGAACCTACCCACCTGCAAGCCATTAAAAATTATGGCATTACCGTGACTTTGATGGACGACCTGGACGGCGCCGCCTCGATTCTCAACCGCGCCCAAGAACTGGGGCCGTCTTTCGCCGACATTTATTATCACTTGGGTAACGTTCATCTTTACAAAAAAGAATTGGACGGCGCCGTTCAATGCTACTTGCAGGCCCTCCAGATCAACCCGCGGTACGCCGACGCGCGCCTAAGGCTGGCCACTGCCTGCGTGGGATACCTGGCCAATGGAACGGTTATGACCGAGGATAAGGTCATTGAGTTGACCGAACGGGCCAGAAGCGAGGCAGAGACCGCCGCCACGTTGAATCCCAAGGTTCGGAACCGTGAGTTCATGGTGGCCCTGGATTTGCTTAAAAACCGCAGTTACGCCGCGTCTTTCCAGCATTTGATCGAGGTGCGGCCCAAATATTTGTCCCGAATCGGGGACGAGATTATTTTCTTTTTTACGCTGACCTTGCTTTACGGCAGCGAGGGCATTGATGCCCAAATGACCGATCAATACATTGATAAACTCAGCAAGGTGATCGAGGAATATCCCCATTACGCTGATTTACATCATCATTTGGGGGTGGCTTACCTGATTAAATGCCGGTTTGACGTCAGCAAATCGCTGCGGGAATTCAAAAAAGCGCTGGAAATCAACCCCCAATTCCAAAAAGCGATCACCAATTCGAAGGATACGGATGAACTGCACAAGCGGGTGTTGCAGTCGTTGCGGAAGGCCATCATTCCCCAGGCGGGAAATTAAAGAAAACTTCGGGGTTCAGCTGGAGACCGGGCCGAGGGAGTAGTTCAGCTCCAAAAACTTCGAGTGCTCGGCGGTCATATTCTCAAAATTGACCCCGTATGCGTAGCGTCCCATGGTTTTCATCGGGTTTTTTCGGGCCCAAACCGCTTTGCCCAAGAAGGTGACGGTGTGGCTTCCATCCAGCGAGTCCAATTCTAAAGTTACCAGCCCATGGGTTTCGATAAATTGATTGGAGTAAAATTGGGCGCCGGTGGCGCTGATGTTGATGAGATTGGCTTGGGCCGCATCCTTATTGAGCGCGTTTGGAAGTCGGATTTTGATCATCTTCACCATAATGACCCGGGGATTCGGGGCTCGTTTATTGCTTTTGGGCTGCTGCGGGCGCGTTAGTTTTGCCATATAAGAAACCCTTTACCGTGAAAGTACCTTAAAAACGCGAATAGGATAACATTTTCAAACGGTGCTGGGTTAAAAAATGAAAGAGGTCAGCGGATATGAGTGAAGTTCGAGTCAGGTTTGCCCCCAGCCCCACCGGCTATCTACATGTGGGCGGCGCCCGGACGGCCCTTTTTAACTGGCTTTTCGCCCGGCATCACGGGGGCAAGTTCATTCTCCGAATCGAGGATACGGATCGGGAAAGGTCCAAACCTGAATATGAGGAAGCCATCATCCGGGACCTTCAATGGCTGGGGTTGGATTGGGATGAGGGTCCGGCCATTGGCGGGCCTTACGGGCCTTACCGTCAAACCGAAAGGGCAGTTTTTTACCGGGAACAGCTGAAGAAATTGCTGACGACGGGAGCCGCCTATGCCTGCTTTTGCACCCATCGGGAACTGGAGGCGGACCGCCAGGTTGCCCAGACTGCGGGCGAAAACTACCGCTATTCGGGCCGGTGCCGCAGCCTCACCCCGGAAGAAGCCGCCGCCCGCAAGAAGGCGGGCCAGCCCTTCTCCGTCCGCTTGCGCGTTCCCGAGGGGCAAACCCAGTTCACCGATATTGTCCGAGGGGAAGTGATCTTTCAGCATACAGAGATCGACGACTTCATCTTAGTGCGCAGCGGGGGAGAACCCACCTATAACTTTGTCGCCACGGTGGATGATGCGCTGATGAAAATTTCCCATGTCATTCGCGGGGAGGATCATCTGTCCAACACGCCTAAGCAGATTCTCCTCTATCGGGCTTTAGCGCTCGAACAGCCCCGCTTTGCCCACATTCCACTCATCCTCGGGCCCGACCGCAGCCCCCTTTCCAAGCGGCACGGCGCCAGCTCCGTGGGGGAGTTCAAGCGCCAGGGCTACCTGCCCCAGGCCATGATGAATTACCTGGCCCTCTTGGGATGGGCGCTGGACGGCAAAACTGAGATTATTTCCAAGGCCGAACTCATCGAGCATTTTGATCTGGATAATGTCATCAAGAGTCCGGCGGCTTTCGACTATGAAAAGCTCCAGTGGATGAACGGCCACTATATCCGGGAGGCCTCGGAGGAGCAGATTTATCATTTGTGCCTCGAGTATCTTTGGGAGGCCAACGCCATCAACGAGGATTTCATGCGGGAAGGCGGCGAGGCCCTGCGGCGCATGATTGGGGCGGTGAAGAGCAGCTTGAAAACCATTTCCGAAGTGGGCGAACAGCTTACCTATTTTTTGGGCGAGGTCCATACTTATGACCCGGTCGCTTTTGAAAAATACCAGAACCCGGAAACCATGCGGGCGCTCGAACAGTCCGTGCTGCTCTTGGAGGACGCGATGGTCTTTAGCGCCATGGCCCTGGAACAACGGTTTCGCGAAGCTGCCGCCCAAACCAGCCGTAAATTCGCCGATTATGTTCATCCTCTTCGTATGGCCGTGACCGGACGGGCTTCCAGCCCGAATATTTTTGAGCTCATCGAGATTTTAGGACGGGGCCGATGCGTGGTGCGGATTTTGCGGTTGATTCAGGCGCTTCGGAAACCTCCCGTTCCACCCGCTGAAAACCAACCGCCCGGGCCCCTTGAGGTTCAGGGTTAAAATCGGTTAAGCTCTTGTCGGGTTTCGTCAGGTCCATTCCATCGATCGAGGTGAACTATGGCCAACATCATTGAGTTTGTCTTCCAACGGGGCGAAAAGAAGGGGCGGCTGAAGCCGGTTAACCGTAATGATTGGGGCAAGATTGTGGGCTGGTGGAACGATATCGAGGTGCGCCGCCTGTTCGACGTTCATTTCGTGGACCAAACCTTTTCCGACGCCGAAAAATGGTTCGCCAAGTCCGGCTCCGCCGAGGACGAGAAATTACCCCGATCCTTCGTGATTGAGGTGGAGGAGGGGGACGGCAAATGGCTGCCCGTCGGCACCGCGGAATTTTATTCTGAACGTCCATCCCATCAAACGGCCGAGTTCGGCTTCCTCATTGGGGACAAGAACTGGTGGGGCAAGGGCATCGGCACCGAAACGGCTAAGCGTATGGTGCGCTACGGGCTAGAACAGCTGGGTTATAAGCGCATTGGGGCGGTTTCGGCAGCCTACAATGTGCGGTCGCTCAACGCGCTACAAAAGGCGGGCTTCCAAATCGAGGGCATCCGCAAGAGCTATGTTTTCCGCGATGGAGAACATCATGACCAGACGGTTATGTCGATTATTAGACCGGATTAGTCCCGATCTGTTAAGTTTACTGTCATTTCGAGTTTCAAATTTAGAAGAGAAGCAACCTCAGTTTATGGGTTGTTTATGATTACAACGGAATAAGAAAAAATGGCTGGGAGACTAGGATTCGAACCTAGATAGACGGGTCCAGAACCCGTCGTCCTACCATTAGACGATCTCCCAAGGTGTGAAAAGCCGATGAACGTTCCGGCAGGGGTGGAATTGTAGCATAAGTTTTTCGGACTTTTTCATCTTTAAAATCTAAAAAACACCTAATTTGAGTTAATCCATAATAATAGACCTATGAAAAGACACTTTTTCCTTTTGGCCCTTTTACTCCTAGCTTTTTTCCTCACACCCGGTTACGGGCAGTCTTTTAAAAGCCCCCGCCACTACTATCTCTTTCAAAGCGGGGAACTCAAAAAAATCCATCAAGACCCGCTTTCTTTAGCGCCTCAACCGGATCAGTGGAAATTTTGGTTTTACACAGTGGGGACCAACGCCGTGCCCAACGAGCAATATTGGCGTGAAATCGCCAAGCCCACCTTGCCGCAGCTGATCGCCGCCATCAAAGCTATCCAGCAAAGTGAATGGGGGGCAACCCTGCTCCCATTATGGGGAACCCACCTATTTCAACTATTTGGGACCGATCGGGGTTTATTTCAACGCGAACGCCGGTTCGGCAAAGTAGACGGTCAAAATGATGAGGCGCGGTTAGGTCATTCCTCGCGATGACAAACCACAATCGGTTATGAAAGCTTTCTTTACCTTCTAAAGGAAACCATTGAAAACCAAAAAATCCTCTCAAGACTTGCTGCCGGCCACCGCCGATCACGAAGGGCTGATTCCCGCCCAAGGGTGGCGCAAGACCTTTTCCGCTTTCCGCAACGCCAATTACCGCTATTTTTACGCGGGGCAATCAGTCTCACTCATCGGCACCTGGACCCGCACCGCCGCCCTTGGCTGGGTTTCCTTTCAGATCACCCATTCGGCCTTTTTGCTGGGCTTGGTTTTCATGCTCAACTCGCTTCCCATTTTTCTTTTTGCCGTTTACGCAGGTTCGCTGGCCGACCGCGTTCCTAAGATCCGAATTTTCACCTTCACCAGTTGGTTCTCCCTGCTATCCTCTTTGAGCCTGGCGGCGCTGTTGTTTCGAGACCCGGTTTCCATTACGACCCTTATGATCTTCGCCGTCCTTTGGGGACTGGCCACCACCTTTGAAATGCCCTCCCGGCAGACCCTCATGGTGGAGCTGGTGGGGAAGAAAGATTTAGTGAACGCCATTGCGCTCAACAGCGCTATGGTGAATTCGACCCGGGTTATCGGGCCGGCTATCGGGGGATTGCTGCTGGCTTCTTTCGGGGCGGCTTGGTGCTTTTTTTTGGATGCCATGAGCTATTTCGCCGTGCTCTACGCCATCCACCGCATCCAGCTTCCGGCCTCGCATTACGCGCCTAAAAAGGTTACCGCCGACTGGAAGTACACCCTGGAAGGGTTCAAATATCTTAAAACTCACCCCATCATTGCGCAGGCGGTCCTTATGCTTCTGGTGATGGGCATCGGCGGCTGGGCCTACCAATCCCAACTCTCCGCCTTCGTGGTCACCCAACTCCATATGGACGCCCAGGGTTTCGGCTGGCTTTTGGCCCTCAACGGCCTGGGTGCCTGTACGGCAGCTCTCTTTGTCGCCTCCCAGGGGGCGAAGATCGTGCATACCCGAACGCTTTATACGGGTGCGGGGATTTACGGGCTCTTCATCATTCTTTTCGGATTCATGCGCCAGCCGGTGGGCGGGGCCTTTTTTCTATTTTTCGCGGGTTTTGGCATCATCCTGTTTTTTTCCCTGGGTAACAGCATCATTCAAACCCATTCGCCCGACCACCTGCGGGGAAGGCTCATGGGAATCTGGGCGTTGGTCTTCGGGGGCGGCATGCCGATCGGCAGTCTCTGGATGGGCCTGGTGGCCTCGCGCACGAACTCGGGTTTTGCCCTGCAGATGGGCGGGGTTTTTTGTCTGCTGGGCGCCCTAGTGATTTACTTGTCCTTCCGAAACGGTGAGCCAAGAAAATAAATCGGAATTCGAAGGATATCCGTCCTCATATTTTTACTTTCACAGCCCCTTTTTTATTGGTTTTCGCCCTCTCCCAACGAATCAAAACGAGAACTCCGACGATCATCTTGATCGTGAGGCCGCCCGCCCTGTGCTTCCCAGTTTCGTCCATGCGCTCCAAACCAGGGTTTTACGCTATCCTCATCGGGGCACGCTCCTTGCTTTAACCCTAGTTCTAATTTCGAAAGTAGTCGTCAGCATCGAACTTAAAATTTTAGGGAGGCTTTTTTATGATGAAGCAAGTTTTGTTGGTAGGCTCTATTTTAACGGCGGGAATGGGTTTCAGTTTTGCTCAAGATGCCGCGCCGGTGAATGCGCATGTGATGGCTAAAAAAGTGGCGCACATCCGCATCGTCAAGCTGGTCGACCGTATCGAGGCCCAAAGGGCGCAGATCCATTCGGATTTGGATCATCAAAGGATAACCGAGGCTCAAGCCCAGGTTTGCCGCGGGGTTTTGGATAATGTCGTCACCCAGATGAAAGACGAGCAGAAAGCGAACGGCGCTACGAAGACCATGTCGAATGACCAATATGAGGCCTATAACGCCTCGTTGGACGCGAATTCCGCGGTCATCAACGAGCAAAAAAGGTACTTTTATTATTACGGGTCCTATGTCGAGAACGGCCCCTACTACAACTATAGCTATGACGGTTACCCGGATACGGCCGCGCCGGTCGCCATGACCACGGGGGAGAAGAAATACCCGAGGATCTATGAGTTGAAGGACCGCATTGAGAATCAAACTATCCGCATTGAGGAACAGGCCGCGACGAAAACCATCACGGATGATCAAGCCCGGGATGCCCGTCTGGTCGTTTCGAACGTTAAGGTTCAGATCAAGAATGATTATCTGGCCGCTGGTTCGAAGACTATGACGCGCGCGAATTTCCTCGCTTATAACACGGCGCTGGACGCGAATTCCGCCGTTCTGCACGAGCAACGACATGCTTTTTATTATTACGGTCCCTACTACGACCGTTATTATTACTGGGATTAATAGTCAAGATGAAAAAAGGAGGGCCTTCGGGCCCTCCTTTTTTTTTATTAAAACCGAACCTGCTTGTGCCACAAACGTTTTTGACCTGTCTTAACGATTTTTCAGCAACCAAGCCTTTTCTTGAGCCGGGCATTCCTCTTTAATCCGCCCGGAACCGCAGTGCTTTTCCGAAGTGTTAAATGATAATGATCCCCATTGTGTTGATTGAAGGTTTCCGTTGAACCGCGAAAATTCCGTTAAAATATCCCAGATAAGATTCGTAAAATGACGCGAACGAAAAACAACTTTCGGAGGTCGCATCTCATGCCTGACCCATCCAACTCCATGCCGGACAGCACGGCGATACGAGTAGCCCTGTGGCGGGCGATCCATGTTCAGGTCGATCCACCGCCGCATGTGCTGGAGGATGAAATCGGATTCCAACTGGCGGCGCCTGAAGACGGCTGGCGCGACCGCCCGGACATGAACCTGGACTGGACGAAGGCCTTTCGCGCCTCGATTCTGGCCCGCGCCCGCTTCATCGAGGATTTGGCGGTGGAACAGGCGGCCCACGGTGTCGGCCAATATGTCATCCTTGGAGCGGGGCTCGACACCTTTGCTCAACGCAGGCCGGAGATTGCCTCCGGCCTTCAAGTATTCGAGGTGGACCGGCCCGGCCCTCAGGCTTGGAAGCGAAAAAGGCTGGTGGAACTGGGTTTCGGCATCCCTGAATGGCTAAAACTGGTGTCCGTGGATTTCGAGGCGGGCGGGTCCTGGTTGGAGCGACTGACGGCCTCGGGCTTCGATGCCGTTCGTCCGGCGATCGTCGCCTCCACCGGCGTGAGCATGTACCTGACGAAGGACGCGATTGCGGACACCTTGCGCCAGGTGGCGGCGCTTGCCCCGGGCTCCACCTTCGCCATGACGTTCCTGTTGCCGATAGAACTCGCGGACCCCGAGGTTCGTCCTGGACTGGAGCGGGCGGTGAAAGGGGCACTAGCCAGCGGGACGCCTTTTATCAGCTTTTTTACCCCTGAGGAGATGCTGGCCCTGGCCCGACAGGCTGGTTTTAAGGAAGTGAAGCATGTGTCGGCAGATGAACTGGCCCAGCGCTATTTCGCGGGCCGTCCGGACGGACTCCGTCCGCCCAATAATTCGGAGGAGCTATTGGTGGCGAGAACTTAGGGAGGTTAATCTCCCTAGATGAGTGACGATTTGCGGATTCACTCCCGTTCCCAGTAATCCTTATGCTTGGAAATAGATAGGCTAAAGCACCTCAAAGACGCTGTAAACTGGGCCGTCGGGGAGACGGTGGCCTAACCCGACCGCGATGATCCGGTTCAGCCAATCATATTTTAGGGACGAGGTCTCAAAGAGCGGGTTGGACCGGAAATAATATTCCGCTGGGTCCACAGTCTCGCCTTTGTCCAGCCTTTCGAACACTTCTTGGGGGCCGGCGCGCAGGCCTTGATAGGTCATGCCGATCAGGTCGCCTTCGGTGGTTTGAAGAGTCAGCCGGACATTCAGGGAGATGGCTCCGTCAGTCCGCACCACCTGCCAATCGCTTCCACCGTCCAGTACCTTGCCGGACAGTCGCTCACCCTCGAAAATGCCGCTCGGAATTACTGAAATCCGCCGCCCGCCCACAGGCGTCGTGCCCAGGGCCATTGGTTTTTTGACATCCAGCCGCATCACGAACAAAGGCTGGGTTTGAACGGTTTTCAAAGCGGCGGGTAGGTTTTCAAATGAGGGATGGGGCATGGTGGCTCTCCTGAGTTTTAAATGAGAAACTGAGGAGGATAGTTTAAGCCCAAAGAACGCCCTTTTCCGAGAGGGTCTTTACATTTTCCTTACGATGCGTCCGTCATTGGCCGAAGGTGCTGGCCAATGACGGACGCGCTAGTGTTTACTTCAGCCTGATTTGGGCTCGGGGTTGAACATCCGGACGGTATAAAGAAAAAAGAGCGCCCCGGCAATGGCTCCAGTGATCGAATCTAAGATCACGTAATTCCTAAAATTGATCATGGCAACCAAGGACCAACCGGCGATGGACCCAATCACCCCGACCGCCAAATCCCCGCCCAGTCCCAAGGCGTCCCCCCGCATGAATTTTTTGGCGAAAAACCCCACGGTGAAACCGATCGCTAAAACATAAATAAGGTGAATGATGGCCATATCTCTATCCTGGCCTAGTTTCGTTTTTTTACGATACGGACGATGTAAAGCAAAAGAAGAGCGCCGCCTAAGGCCACCAGGATGGAGGTGATAATTCCGTAGCCCCGGATGCCCATGATGGCGGCCAGCCACCAGCCGACAATGGACCCCAAGACGCCGACCACTAGGTCCCCCACCAGCCCGTAACCCTTGCCCTTCATGATCTTTCCGGCTAAAAACCCCGCCACCAACCCGACGAACAAAATATAAATAATGTCGTTTCCGTAGAAGTACATGTTCGCTCCCCGATCTGAAATGGCGTCCCGGGACGGCGGTGAACTTTCGAGAGCCGCTGGGCCGCTAGGAGAACTAAAGCAATCGCTATGCCACTCAATTCCCAGGGAATCAGCCGGGAACGAGCGAAAATTATCAAGATGATAAACCGCCATTCTCATCTTGATCGCCCGAACGGGGGGACAAGCGGGATTGCCGGGGAATCTCACGGCTCATTTCTTGCTCTAACCCTGCCTGTCGATTACTTCGGTGATCATCAAAAAAATAAAAAAGGAAATTTAAAATGTTATATACGATCGCGGTCGTGATGTTGATTCTCTGGCTATTAGGGTTGGTGTCTTCTTACACGATGGGCGGCTTTATCCATATCTTTTTGGTATTGGCCCTCATTCTGGTCGCCGTCGCCTTGATTCAAGGCCGCAAAGTCTGAGCTTGAAAAGAGTTTTAATTTCCAGGGGGCCTTTCATTAAAAAAATAGGGTGGGTTTTGACCCTTGTTTTTTTGAGGGGATGTGCGGGGCTCGAGGGTTGGGCGGATACCGACGCAGTGACCCCGACGCCGGCGATTCAACGGCATCATCATCGAAAAGTGACCGCGGATTCCACTGTGACCCCGACTTCGCGGATTTACAAAAACTCCCCGGCCAATCCGCTGGTGGGTTTTACGCCCACCATTGGGGCGACGGCCAGCGAGGAATCACCGGCCGGCCCACCCAAACAATAAGCGGGTTTTAGGATTGAATGATTTGAAAAAGTCTGTTTCGTAAGGGACGGACTTTTCTTGTTTTTGAAGGGCTACGCCCGCATCTTATCCTTAGAAGTTTTCTCTTCTCAATCCTCTTAAAACATGTCCAAAACATAATCTTTTCCTTTGAAATAAAGCACTAGCGGATCGGTTTGAGTCTAATCTGGGAAGGCGCCGGGAAAAACCCCACTTTCCAAGTGCTATAATCCACTCGGTTTGTGATTATTTTGCTTTCTTTTATTTATTATTTTCAATTTTTGAGGTCTTGTACCTAAGGGCTTATAAAAAGTAAAAGGGTTGGGATAGGAAGGACCTGAATGGCAAAATCAGATTCGGAATCAATATCCCTTTGGGTGTTGTTGGCCCAGGGGGCGGGGCTCATTCTTTTCTTTTGGGCGGCCTGGACTGGATACAATTATTTTAAACCTCCCGTCATTCCACCTCCCATTCCCGGCCAATACGCCGACACGATCCAATGGATGTCCATTCAGGATGGGGAAGCGGAGTTTCAAAAGGGTCAAAAATGCATGCTTTACGATTTCACGGCGGGCTGGTGCCATTATTGCCATATTTTGGAAACCGAAGTTTTTGAAGTCCCGCAGGCGGCCCGATTCATCAACCAGTATTTCATCCCGGTGAGGGTCATGGACCGCTATCAGGAAGACGGAAAAAACACCCCGGAGGTTTCCGACCTTCAACATAAGTACGGCATCAGCGGTTTTCCAACGCTCATTGTTCGTTATCCCAATGATCAATCCAAGAAAATGGTAGGTTACGCCAACGCTGACGTAACAGCTCAGTTTCTCAAAGACGCGGTAAGCCCGAAATAAAAACCCCGGAGAGTTCTTTGACAAACCCGTCAATCCATCTGATGGTGGGAACGCCCTGTTACGGAGGGCAAATCACCGTGCCTTACTTCACCTCTGCCCTGCGGTTGCGGGACTATTGCGGGAAGAACGGAATCCGTCTGACCTTCGCCATGCCCTGGGGCGACGCCCTGGTGACCCGGGCCCGCCAAAGCATCGCCGCCTACTTCCTCGAGGACCCCACCGCCACCCACCTGATGTTCATTGACGCCGATATCAGCTACGACCTGGAACAGCTGCTGCGGCTCTTGAAGTTCAACCGGGACATCTGCTCGGGCATTTACCCCCTGAAGCGCTATGACTGGGAAAAAATAAAGAAGGCCGCTGAAGCGGGCGAAGGCCGGATGGAATCGGCGGGGCTGAACTATGTGATTGATTTAAAAGAAAGCCATCAAACCATCGATGGGTTTGCCCGAGTGGAAAAAGCGGGAACCGGATTTTTAATGATTCAGCGGCGGGTTTTCGAGGCCATGGCGCAAAAATATCCCGAGTTGAAATACCAAGCGTCGGGGCCCCAAGGCGATAAAACCCAGTACGCCTTTTTCAACTGCCTGATTGACGAAAAGGGAACTTACCTTTCGGAGGATTACAGTTTTTGCAAACGCTGGACCGATATGGGCGGGGAGATCTGGGCTGACTTCAAGAGCCGGCTGAACCACACCGGCCCTGAAACTTTTAAAGGGGACGTGGCTCAAAATTTTAAGCCCATTCCGCCGGAGCGCCCATGAAACCGGAAACCCCGATCCATCTCATGCTGGCCACACCCGCATTTGGGGGGGCAATTGACGGCCCTTTACGCTTCTTCCGTCCTGGCTTTTATGGAAGCCTGCCAAGCCCGCCATCTTTCCGTAGAGGTGGCCGTGCAATGGGGGGATTCGCTGGTTTCCCGGGCGAGGCAGGATTTGGCGACCCGCTTTTTGGAAACGCCCTCGGCGACCCACCTATTGATGGTAGACGCGGATATCGGCTTCGCGCCCGAGCAGGTCTTTAGGCTGTTAGAATTCATCCGCCGTGAGCTGGTGAGGACCGACTTCCACCCTTTGTGCCAGCTTACCTTCCACTCGGGTTATTTTTATTTCCCGCATAATTCTCCCTTTCGAAACGAGACAAGGATGAAACAGGGCCGATAAGAAAGCAAGATGAGGCTTGTTTTTTGAACAAGATTTAAAGAATTTGTAACTGAAAAACTAAAAATTTTCGGAAGTAAACTGGGTGGAAAAGTCCCCGTCGAAAACTGTTGGGCCCACGTGTTGCAGGCGGCTTTGCGCA
>Ga0206828_1058_pt1 | contig 19078 bp, 14 predicted proteins | sample Alteio_BWOrgCont_78_FD_152858 | JGI IMG/M metagenome (GOLD analysis project Ga0206828, IMG submission 152858) | Enriched cells from forest soil in Barre Woods Harvard Forest LTER site, Petersham, Massachusetts, United States -... | ecosystem: Environmental > Terrestrial > Soil > Temperate forest >... | reverse complement strand
ACTTCTCCGGCAGGTTCATGTTGGTCATCGCCACCATCGATTCGAGCCTCATGATCGCGTCGCGCGGCGTGTTGGCGTGAATCGTCGTCATCGAGCCTTCGTGGCCCGTGTTCATGGCCTGCAACATATCGAACGCTTCTTCGCCGCGCACCTCGCCGATGATGATGCGGTCGGGTCGCATACGCAGTGCGTTGATCAGCAGTTGCCGCTGCCGGATCGCGCCCTGACCTTCGATGTTGGGCGGCCGCGTCTCCAGCCGCACAATATTTTCCTGCGCCAGCCGCAATTCGGCCGCGTCCTCGATCGTCACCAGCCGCTCGTTGTTCGGGATGTACTGCGACAGGATGTTCATGAACGTCGTTTTGCCGGCGCCCGTGCCTCCCGCAACGATAAGGCTGATGCGCGCCCGCACCGCCGAGCTCAGAACTTCCATCATCTCGGCCGAAATACTCTTCAACTGCACCAGCTGGTTCGCGGCCAGCGGTCCGGTGCCGAAACGGCGGATCGACATCGACGGTCCATCCAGTGCCAGCGGCGGAATGATCGGCGACGATTCGTCGATACGGCGTCCCACTCGCGAAACAATGCGGTCGATGATCTGCAGGAGGTGCCGGTCGTCGCGGAAGGTCGTGTTCACCTTCTGCAGCAGCCCGCCCTTTTCCACGAACACATGGTCCTTGTCGTTCACCAGGATGTCGGAGATCTTCGGATCGCGCAGCAGCGGCTCCAGCGGACCCAGCCCGAATACCTCGTCCAGAAGATCGGCATGAATCTTTTCCTGCTCGTCGAAGTTCAGCGGCACGCGCTGATCCGACATGATCTCCTTCACGATGCCCGACACTGCCTGCCGCGCCTGTGCCGAATTGACGCGCGACAGCTTCTCCAGATCGAGCTTCGAGATCAGCGTCCTGTGTATTTCCGCTTTGTATGTTTCCAGGTTCAGGGTTTCCAAGTTGTTACCTTCTGTCTTTGTTTTGACTGTTCCTGCTTTGACTGCCTTTGCCTTGATCGTTCCTGTTCAGCGTCGTCATCCGAAAAGCTTGAAGCCCTTCTTCTTGGCCGCGGGTGCCGCTTCGGCGCCCGATACCGACTTCACCATCAGGTGGATCTGGCGCGTGATCGAAGAATCGGCCAGTACCAGCGGCGTCGCGTGGATCTGCATCTTCCGCACCGACGCGTAATCGTTGGGAATCTTCCACTGCGCCGGCCGCGTCAGCGCCTTCGTGATGTGCTCCTCTGACACGCCCAGCGTCCGCGACTCATAGCGGTTGATCACGATCTCCAGCTTGGGCAGCGTCCCCGCGAAGAACTGTTGCACCAGCCGGTTCGAATTGCGCAGCTCGGGAATGCTCGATTGCGTCACCAGGTAGAACGTGCTCGCTTCCTTGTAGGCTGCCGAGCTCATCAGGTCCAGCTTCGACCCAAGGTCCACCACCACGTTGTCAAACTCTTTCCGCGCCACGCGCAGCAGCCAGTCAATCGCCTCGGTGCTCGCCTGGTACTGCAGAAATCTTCCCGGCGCCGCCAGCACCCACACTCCTGAGCTGTGCTTCACCAGCAGTTGATCCAGGAATCGCCCGTCCAGCCGGTCCACCGAGTTCAGCGCATCGATCGTCGAAAACTCCGCCGTGATCCCCATGTTCAGCGCGGCATCGCCCAGCGGCAGATCCAGATCGATCAGCAGTGTCTTCTCGCCCGTTTCCTTGGCCAGCGCCACGGCGAAGTTGCACGCCACCATGGTCGCTCCGGCGCCGCCCTTGGCGCCCATGAATGTCAGCAGCCGCCCCGCCACCTTCTTCACTTCCCGCGTCTGCGGCCGTCGCGCCGCGGCGCGCACCAGCGCCTCTTCCATCACCTCGGGCGCCAGCGGAAATGTCAGAAACTCCCGCGCTCCGGCGCGCATGCAGCGCACCAGCAGTTCCGGATCGGCATTCTCTGAGAACACCATCACCGTCGCCGTGTTCAGCGCGCAGATGTTCTCCACCAGCGACAGCGCCAGTTCCGGATCGCTGTCCAGGTCCACCAGCACCGCGTCGTATCCGCGCCCCAATGTCTGCACACCGCTGTCCATGCCCTCGGGATATGCGGTGATCTCGCGCACGTCGGCTCCGCCACTCTTGGCAAGTGCCATCATCGCCGTCGAACGGCGGCTTTCATCGGGTCCGACCAGCGCGATCGACAGCGCTTCGGCGCCGATCGAATCTGGAAATTGGCTTGCGGAATAAGGGGAGGGATCGGTTGCCACGGTTCACTGTCTCCTGCTTGACTACGTCTGCGGCGCCTCTTTAGCCTGCGCCGGATTTCCAAATCCGCGGAGCATTCCGCTCCGCATTGCCCCTCGCTTATCGCGAGAGAAACGAAATCAGCGTTCCCACGGCGATCGCCGGTGCGTACGGCATCTTGCGCCGCAGCGGATTTGTCAGCACCACTTCGCCGCGCTCTTTCGATCCGAATGCCAGGTCGCCGGTATGCAGAAAGAGCTCCTTCAGAAATCCGCCCTTGATCGCCCATCCAAGCGCCAATGCCCCACCCGCGAGTCCGGTGAAAATCAGCGAGATCAATAGTTGCCCGGGACCGATCCATGCTCCGATCGCCGCGCACAGCTTCACGTCGCCGGCGCCCATCCCGCCCATCCAGAACAGAAATCCGTACACCAGCAGCCCCAGCCCCGCGCCCTCCAGGCTCGCTCCCACGCCGTGCCAACCGTGGAGCCAACCCGATGCCGCAACGCCCAGCCCCAGAAACGGCAATACCAGCCAGTTCGGAATCCGCCGGCTGCGCACGTCGGTAAACGTCGCCACCACCAGCACCGCAACCGTCGGCCAATAAATCAATCCCTGCAACATGCCTGCTCCCGGTCCCTTTGCAATCAGGGGGCCATGCGTACTCCGTGCAATTGCCTGTCCAAATGACAAAAGGTGTATATTCAGAAAGATACAGACACCTTCAACCCTTCAGTGTCCACACCTGTATACGCGGCTCCTGTCATAGGCCCGGGCCGTTTACACCGCCTTAGGCCGTTCCCCGCCCTCAATTCGATCTTCAAGGGCTGCTAACTCTTTCTTAGTCAATCGATCACAGCGCCCTGCGGCCTCGATCCAGCCAACGCCCGTCCCATTTTCATGAGCCTGGCGCCTCTCTTTGGCTGTCTCGAACCAATACAGTGCGCTGTTACTCGCAGATTGAACCCTGTCTGATATATCGGCAATACTCATTCAGCGTTGAGCGCATCACCCGTGGGTACCCTTCCCGGCCAGGGACCAAGGTAACCCAGCCCTCACGCTTTAGGCTTCTTTCCGATGACCATTGTTCGCTTGACAGGGTTCCCTTCGTCTGCGACGCTATTGAAACTTATCTCATTGAATCGCCATACTTTCTTGGGTCCCTTTCCCGGTCTTGGGTAGCTTTTTTTCGGGCGATTGGGGCTGCGGCAAGTTTGATTTTGGGCTAGAAATCCGAGCGTTTTCCACCCGCGGTTCGCCGCGAAAAATCGATTTTATCGACAGGTATCGATCAATATCGGCCGTACTTATTGCGTCATTGGATAGACATATTGCTTCGAATTTCGATCAGTTCGTCCCCCCGAAAGTTCAGAAAGCGCCGTGACGGTCTCTCGTCGGCCGCGCTCGCTCTTCAGTTCCAGCTTTTGACCGTCTATTTTCGAGCTCTGCCACGGTTAAGAGTTTCAAAATGTTCGATATGGGAATCGCACGGATTACCTCTGTGCTTTTCCTAGCACGAAAGGGGAATGGGCGCGCTCCTTTTTGTCGATGATCATGGTGGTACCTCGCCAGTACCCAATTACGAAGCTCTGAAATCAACGGGATGGAAGACCTTCCACATGACTAAAATTGCTTTATATTCTGAAGACCGTACATTGCACGCTCTGCTTTCTTCTGCCCTGGGTAAGAACTTCGAGGTCTTCCTCGAACCGGACGGGGATGCGATGGATTCGATCGCAGCCTCTGGCGCATGCGACGCCATGATCCTCGACCTGCACTCGCGCGAGGACACACTGCAAACGCGCATTGACACCGCGCGCCGTCTCATCGCCGCAAACATTCCCGCCATTCTCATGGCCGATGACAGCCTCCGCTCCACCGCGTTTGAGCTGGTGCGCAGCGGCGCTTTTGGTTACTGCCGCCGCCCGCCTTCCATCCGCGACCTCAAAACCCAGCTCAGCCGCGCCGTCGAAACCTCCACGCTCAAGCAGCAGCTTCTCAGCGTGCAGCAGCCTATCGAAGAGCCCGGCCGATGCGATCGCATCATCGGTTCCAGCCCCGGCATGCAGCGCGTCTACCAACTCGTCCGTAGCGTTACCAATTTGAACGCCGCCGTCCTCGTCACCGGCGCCAGCGGCACCGGCAAGGAACTGATCGCCCGCGCTATTCACAATCTCGGCAGCCACGCCAACAAGCCATTCGTCGCTGTCTCCTGCGGCGCCATCCCCGAAACCCTCATTGAAGCCGAGCTCTTCGGTCACGAGAAAGGCGCCTTCACCGGCACCGTCGGCGCCCGCGAAGGATATTTTGAGCAGGCCGCCGCCGGCACCCTCTTCCTCGACGAAATCGGCGACCTCAGCCTCTTTACCCAGGTCAAGCTCCTCCGTGTCCTGCAGCAGATGGAGTTCAGCCGCCTCGGTTCCAACAAGCTCATCCCGCTGCGGGCGCGCCTCATCTTCGCCACCCACCAGGATCTCGCCAAGCTCGTCGCTGAAGGCAAATTCCGCCAGGATCTCTACTACCGCATCAACGTCATGCGCATTGAGGCGCCGCCGCTGCAGGAACGTCCTGAAGACATCCCGCTGATCGCCCAGCACTTCATGGGCCACTATTCCGCCGTCTTCCAGAAGCCTATGGAGCGCATCGAGCCTCCCGCTCTTGAAGCCCTGCAGAGTTACGCCTGGCCGGGCAACGTGCGCGAACTTGAGAACGTCATTCAGCGCGCCATTATCCTGGCTCCCGGGAATACCCTCCGCGCCGAGGATCTGAGCCTCAAGCCGCAGGAACAAGAAGACGCTGTGTTGGACGACATTGTCGATATCGGCGACTATCTGCCCGCTGGCTCATTCGAGCGCCAGCTCCGCGACTATAAGATCAGGCTCGCCGTGCAGGCGGTTCGCGAAAGCAACGGCAACAAGACTCTCGCTGCTCGCAGCCTTCACATCTCGCGCGCTTATCTCCATCGCCTCATCCGCCTCGCCGAGCCCGATCCGGTCTACAACGAGCAAACACTGCGCGAGTCCGTCACTGCATAGCGCTCGAAACCCAACTTCCCAGCAAACGAAAAGGCCTTCCCTCGGGAAGGCCTTTCGCTTTCTTCATCTGGTTCCGTGTCCCGGAAATACATCACAAAATCGAGTTGTCATTCTGAGTGAAAGGGGCCCCAAACGTTTTTCGGGGGCCCCAAAGAATGTTCTTTGTTCTTTGGGGTCGAGTTTGGGGGTGGTGAGTCGAAGAATCTGCTTTTCGCCGTGAACGCATTCAATGAGAACTTCAGCGACAGGCCCCAGCGCTCACGCAAAATAATCCACGTTTCTCCCGCCATCCTCATCGCCCTCGTTCCGCTCGCCTTCCAACATAAGAAGGTCCTCACCGTCCTCTTCCGCGCCGGCGGCCTTTCTCCCGATCCGCTGCGCTGCCCGGTCGCCCGGTCTGGCTGACCCATCAATCGTGAAAATCGCCGGCGGATCCAGCTCCATCACCCGCGATCTCAATACGCTCAATGCCCCGATTCCCGGAACGGCGCCAATTTCCATCGTGTACCTCCAGATCTTCTCTATCGGCGGTACACAAAGGAACTTTAGCTCCCTCCGATAATTTCTCTCCCAGTACCTTGATCGTTAATCCGCAATGCCCCCAAACAAGCGCACACTTGAATGAGTCGCCCATCGCAGCGGGGCAACTTGGTCCAGAAAGGAACGCCCGTCCGTATCAAAAAGATCCGGCTCCGGTCGTCAACGGCCTCCCATGATCAAGACCTCCGCCCCGCCCGCAACTCCTTTCGCCGGCCCACGATTCCCGCATCTAAACCTCCGTCGCACCCATTGGCCTATGCACGGCGAACACGATTTCCGCCTCGCCGCCGCCGCCGTGCTCGACACGCTCAAGCGTCACCTCATCGAACGCGCCGAACATGAGCGCGCCGAGCACGATCACTCCGCCTTTGAGGTCCGCGAGCAGGACGACACCTTGTCCATCGTCTTCGCCGATTCCGGCGACAGGTTCCTCATCGCTCCGCGCACTCCCACTCGCCAGATCCACGTCGCCGCACCCTCCGCGACCTTCCAGCTCGACTGGGACTCCCGCACCGAAAAATTCACCCTCCCCCGCACTGGCGAAAACCTCATCCCGCTCGTCGAACGCCTCCTCACCGAACACCACTAGCCAACCCGCCACAACATGGGGTGCTCCATCCATTCGCTGCCTTTGGGCGAATGGGTAGGATCACACGATCGCCAGCCCGCCTTCCGTCATCCCGAGCGAGCGCAGCGAGCCGAAGGACCGCATTTGCTCTTCGCCTTGTTCCCTCGTTCCCTGTATTTGTTACGATTTCTCCATCCCAACGAGGTCCGCGCCACATGCCCGATTCTTCCGCACTCACTTCCGATCAAATCTCTTCCATCACCCGCCAGACCAACTACGGCACCTGGCGCTTCCAGAAGACCTGGAAGCCTCTCACCATTACTGACGCCGAAGGCTGCTGGTTCACTGACGGCGCAGGCAAGCGCTATCTCGACTTCAGCTCACAGCTCATGTGCGTCAATCTCGGCCACAAGAATCCCCGCGTCGTCGAAGCCATCGCCCAGCAGGCGCGCGAGCTCGCCTACGTCACTCCCGGCTACGCCACCTCCGCCCGTGCCCGCCTCAGCTCGAAGCTCCTCGAAGTTCTTCCCAGAGGAATCGACAAATTCTTCTTCGCCACCAGCGGCACCGAGGCCAACGAGGCCGCCTTCAAAATCGCCCGCATGGTTACCGGCAAGAACAAAATCATCTCGCGCTATCGCAGCTATCACGGATCCACTGCAGGCTCCATCGCCGCCACCGGCGATCCGCGCCGCTGGGCCATGGAGCCCGCCGGCAAAATTCCCAACGTCGTCTTCGCGCCTGAAACCAACTGCTACGACTGCCCCATCAAGCACACCTATCCCACATGCAACATCGCTTGCGCCGATTACATCGAGCACATGATCCGCAATGAGAGTGATGTTGCCGCCGTCATCGTCGAGCCCGTCGTCGGCACCAACGGCGTCCTCGTCCCTCCGCCCGAATATTTCCCCCGCCTGCGCGAAATCTGCACGAGCCACGGCGTCCTCCTCATCGCCGACGAGGTGATGGCCGGCTGGGGCCGCACCGGCAAGTGGTTCGCCCTCGATCACTGGAACGTCTCGCCCGACATCCTCGTCACCGCCAAGGGAATCACCTCGGCCTACGTTCCCCTCGGCCTCTGCGCCACCACCACTGCCATCGCCGACTACTTTGAAGACCACTACTTCTCGCATGGGCACACGTATGAGGCCCACCCGCTCACTCTCGGCCCCGCCGTCGCCACCATCGAGGAGATGCAGCGCCTCAAGCTCGTCGAGCGCGCCGCTGAGCTCGAACCCTACGTCCGCGCGAAGCTCGAAGCTCTCAAAGCGAAGCATCCTTCCGTCGGCGACGTCCGCGGCCTCGGCCTCTTCTTCGCCGTCGAGCTCGTGAAGAACCGCCAGACAAAACAGCTCTTCAATACCTATCGCGATAAGGTCGAAGGAAAGCCGCTCGTCGTCGATCAGATCGCCGCCAAGATGATGGCCTCGGGTGTTTCCATCCAGGCCTGGGTCTCGCACTTCATCATTGCGCCGCCTCTCATCGTCACCAAAGAAGAACTCGACTTGGGGCTAGCCGCCCTCGACGAACACCTCGCCACCGCCGACGCGCTTGTCGACGCATGATCGCTAAAACATTCAGTGCCCCAGCGGGGTGCCCCCGGTCCCTTACACTTGGGGACCGGGGATTGCGCTTCGCCAACTCACCACAACATGGGGTCCCTCGCCGAAATGCGATACTCAAATGACAGCCGAGGCCGATCAAGGTTGAACCAATGGACGCGCCCAGCGAGCTCAATGAAGTTGTTCTTTCCCAGCCAGTCGTCGGCCCGCTCACGCGCTCGGCGATCTTCCTGGTCCTCTGCATTCGCCCGGATGAAGAAGCGTTCACGCGTCTCCGCGCCTTCTGCGCCGGTCTCTCCAGCCTCATTCGCGCCGTGGAATTTCGCAACATCGAAGCCGGCCTCACCTGCATAGCGGGGTTCGGCTCCGACGCCTGGGACAAGCTCTTCGGCAGTCCTCGCCCCGCCGAGCTGCACCCGTTCGAGGAAATCCGCTCCGCAAGCCGCCACGCCGTCTCCACGCCGGGCGACATTCTCTTTCACATTCGCGCCAAAAGCATGGACCTCTGCTTCGAGCTCGCCACGCAAATCATGGCCGGCATCGGCGATGTCGTCTCCGTCGCTGATGAAGTCCACGGCTTCCGCTATTTCGATGACCGCGATGTGCTCGGCTTCGTCGACGGCACGGAAAATCCGCGCGGCGCTGCAGCGAGTGAGGCAGCGATCGTCGGCGCCGAAGACCCGGCCTTTTCCGGCGGCAGCTACGTCATCGTGCAGAAATATCTCCACGACATGGCAGCGTGGAATGCGCTTCCGACCGAAACGCAGGAAAACATCATCGGCCGCCGCAAGCTCTCTGATGTCGAGCTGAGCGATGCGGAAAAGCCCTCCTACGCGCACAACGCGCTCACCAACATCGAGCAGAACGGCCGCCAGCTGCAAATCCTGCGCGACAACATGCCATTTGGCCGCCCCGGCCACGGCGAATTCGGAACCTACTTCATCGGCTATTGCCGCACCCCGAGCACCACGGAATTGATGATCAGGAACATGTTCGTCGGCAACCCGCCCGGTAACTACGACCGCCTCCTCGATGTAAGTCACCCCACCACCGGCACGCTCTTCTTCGTGCCCACGGCAAGCTTTCTCGACAGCGTCACCACCGCCGCGCCCGCCGCATCGCAAAACCCCGAAGCATCGGAAAAAACCGCCGCGACATCCGCCGGCCAACCGCCGCCCGCTCTTTCGCCTGCGCAATCACCAGCATCCGCCGCCCCGGCCGAAACATCGCTCAAGATAGGATCACTGAAGGGAGAGACCAATGAATAACCTCCATCGCGAGCTCGCGCCCATCTCTGACGCTGCGTGGGCGCAGATCGAAGAAGAGACAACAAGAACACTCAAGCGCTATCTCGCCGGCCGTCGCGTCGTGGATGTCCCTTCACCGGGCGGCGTTGCTTTACCCGGCGTCGCCACCGGGCACCTCAAGTCCATCTCCGCTCCCGCTGACGGCATCATCGCAAGGCAGCGAGAGGTCAAGCCGCTCGTCGAGTTGCGAGTGCCGTTTGAACTCTTGCGTCAGACAATCGACGACGTCGAGCGCGGCTCCGACGACGCCGACTGGCAGCCCGCGAAAGACGCCGCGATGAAGCTGGCCTACGCTGAAGATCGCGCCATCTTCTCGGGATATCGCGATGCCGGCATCCAGGGAATTCGCGAGTGCACCAGTAATCCCATCGAATCGCTACCCGCAGATGTGCGCGCTTATCCTGATGCGATTGCGCATGCGCTCAGCCAGTTGCGTCTCGTGGGCGTCAACGGGCCTTACTCGGTTTTGCTCGGCGCCGGCGAATATACCGCGCTTGCCGAAACCCGCGACCACGGATATCCCGTGCTCGAGCACATCAAGCGCATCGTCGACGGCAACCCCATCTGGGCGCCCGCCATTGAAGGCGCATTCGTCGTCACCACGCGAGGCGGCGACTTCGAGCTAAACATCGGTCAGGATGTTTCCATCGGCTATCTCAGCCACAACGATTCCGCCGTGCAGCTTTATCTTCAGGAAACTTTCGTCTTCCGCGTGCTCACCACAGAAGCCTCCGTCGCGTTGTCCCCTTCACAGAAATCTCAGTGAGCCGCGCAATATAACACGCCCCACCTTCGAAGGGTCGCGCCTCCTCGCCCAGTGCCCCAAAACCGTAGTACATTGGTCTTGGCGCGCAGGGCGCCTCCCGTCCGCGGAAAGGACCGAGTCTACCTGAGCATTCGTCACATCCCGTGTTACACGAATCTCCTTTGCCCGAGCTAGCGGACCGCGGGCGCAGACCAAAGGAGGTCCGTCATGTCCAGCCGTCACTTTCCCGTCCGTCCCAACCTCGAACAACTCCGCCACCAGGCCAAAGACTTGCTCCGCTCCATCCGGCGCAGCGAACCTGCCGCTCTCGCCGACCTGCGCACTTTCCATCCCACCCCGCCCGATCCCGTATCCGTCCGCCTCGCAGACGCGCAACTCATCCTCGCGCGCAGCTATGGTCTTCCCAGTTGGCCTCGCCTGGTTACCGCCTGTCGTATGACAGACGCCATCTGTCGCGGCGATGTTGCAACCGTTCGCGCCCTCGTCCTGCGCGATCCGCGCCTGCTTGAAGAAGACGCGCGCGGCGTCAGAGGCAATTGGGGCCCGCCCATGTCCTACGCCGCCAACCTTGGCCAGGACGCCATCATCGAGATGCTCCGCTCCCTCGGCGCATCCGATTTGCAATTCGCCTTCAACCGCGCCTGTCTCCAGGGCCAGGTCGCGACGGCGCGCAAGCTGCACGCCATGATGGGCAGTCCGCCAATGCCCAACGCTGATTTGAGCGGCGCAGCCTATACACTCAACGTCGCCGGCACAGAGCTTTTGCTCGAGCTCGGCGCGCGTGTCTGCGACCAGCACGGCAATCGCCTCGCTCCCGTCGATATCGCGCTCGAAACCGACAGCCGCAACCCTGCCGCTTTACATCGCATCCTCAAGCTCTACGTTGAACACGGAGTGAAGCTGCCCGACACACCGCCCATGGCCATCTTTCGCGGCCGCATCGATCTTCTCGAAGCCCATCTCCGCCGCGATCCCGCCCTGCTCCAGCAAACCTTCACGTTCCAGGAAATCTATCCGCCCGAGCTCGGCTGTCACGATCCATTGATGGCAACTCACGGCACTCCACTCGCCGGCGCCACTCTGCTCCATCTCTGCGTCGACTACGACGAAATCGAAACCGCTCGCTGGCTGCTCGATCGCGGCATGAATGTCGATGAAAGAGCTGCCATCGACTCCGACGGATTCGGCGGCCACACCGCGCTCTTTTCCACCGTCGTCTCCCAGCCCAATTTCTGGATCAACCATCGCAACCTTGAACCGTCCGCGCCCTTCACGCGCCTGCTGCTCGACCGCGGCGCCGACCCCAACGCGCGAGCATCGCTCCGCAAACAGCTTGGTCCCGGCTACGAAATCCCCGGCATGCACGAATACCGCTCCGTCACCCCGGTCGGCTGGGGGCAACAGTTCTTCTTCCAGAAACTCGTCAACCAGGAGGCAATCAGAATGATCGTCGCACGCGGCGGCCAACCCTAGACCTCACCCCCAACCCACGCCCAACGCTGGGTGCCCCATCCTAAACGCGTCTTTTGCGTTTAGGGTGGGAGTCACAATCGCTTCAAACTGGGTGCCCCAGGTCCCTCGCATTTGGGGACCTGGGATTTCACATCGCCAACTCAACACCAGCACAGGTGTGCCCCATCCAAAAGCTCCCCGCGTAGCGGTGAGCTTTTGGGTGGGATCGCACAAATCACACTCACAAACAGAAAGTCGGCAGCCGCCCTACGCCACTTCCTCCGCCCGCTCCGCCACCGCCGGCACCAGCTTCATCATCGCCACATACGTCGCGCCCGCCGTGAAGAACCCCACGAACCACGCGTAGTCATAGAGAAAATGCAATCTCGGCACAAACACACCCACTAAGGCGATCCCCACTCCCAGCCCCAGCGCAATCAGCGCGCGCGGGTTCACGCCTTTTGTGTAGTGATAAATGCCCTCGCGATGATAGAGCGAGTTCACATCCAGTTCCGTGTGGCGAATGAAAAAGTAATCACACACCATGATCCCCGCCACCGGCCCCAGCAGTCCCGAGTAGCCCACCAGCCATCCGAAGATGTACGCATCTGGCGTCGCCAGCAGCTTCCACGGGCACATCGCCAAACCCAGAAATCCCGTAATCAGTCCTCCCGTCCTGAAGCTGATCAGTCGCGGATACAGATTCGAAAAATCGTTTGAGGGCGACACCACGTTCGCTCCGATGTTCACGTTCAGCGTCGCCACCAGCACCGCAATCATTGCCACAAACGCCACCACCGGCTCATGAAACATTCCAATCAACTGCACCGGATCCCAGATCGGCTTGCCAAACAGCACCACCGACGCCGATGTCACCGCGATCCCCAGAAACGTGTACATCACCATCGCCACCGGCAGCCCGAACGCCTGCCCCCACGACTGCGCACTCTGCGATTTGGAATAGCGCGTGAAATCCGGAATGTTCAAGGCCAGCGTCGCCCAGTAACCGACCATGGCTGTGAGAGACGGAAAAAACACACTCAAGAATTCGCTGCGCGTGTGGAACTGGCTCGGCGTCGACAGCATCGCGCCAAAGCTCCCCGCCTTCACCCTCACCCACACCAGCAGCGCCGCCGCCATCACAAACATGAAAGGCGCCCCGAACGCCTGAAGCCTCCGGATCGAATCCACCCCGCGCCACACCACCACCATGTTCAGCAGCCAAAATCCCAGGAAGCACGCCCACAGCACGCCGCCGTTTCCATCGAGCCGCGGCCATATCACCACCAGCATCGCGTCAATCGCGCTGCCGCCAATCCACGACTGAATCCCGAACCATCCGCACGCCACCACCGCCCTCAATAGCGCTGCCAGGTTCGCTCCCCGCACGCCAAACGAAGCGCGCAGTAACACTGGAAACGGAATCCCATACTTCGCGCCCGCATGCGCATTCAGCAGCATCGGCACCAGCACAATCAAATTTCCCAGCAGCACCGTGCCGATCGCCTGCTTCCAGTCCATCCCCTTCGCAATCAGCCCCGAGGCAAGCCGGTACGTTGTGATCTCCATGCACATCGAAAACCACAGCGCCATGTAGTTGTAGAAGGTCCAGTTCCGCTTCTCCAGCTGTACTGGCCTCAGATCCTGGTTCGATAGTGACGGATCAACCGAACTCACGGCATCTCCCTTTGGGCGCGAATGTTGTGGCGTGAACGCTGCGATTCAAAAGTACGTTTAATTTAACAGGATGTCATCCTGAGCGAGTTCGCACGGCGGTCGAGTCGAAGGACCCTCATTTCCCGCCGTCAACCCACCACAACATTGGGTGCTCCCACGGACCGGTCTTCGTCCGTGGGGTGGGGGTCCTCGCATTCTGGGACCTGGGACCACACCACACTCACCCTCGCACCAATAAACTATTCCCTACTCCCTACTGGCTACTCCCTGTATTTCACTTCCACGCCCCGCCCCGCGCTTCTCTCCTTAGATACTTCCCTCGCCCCGCATTCCCCACAAACTTTCCACCGCTCACCACCAGTTCGCCGCGCGCATACACGTCGCGCGCATTGCCCCGCACGCGAAAACCCTCAAACATCGAGTAGTCCACGCGCATGGCTTGCGTCTTCACGCTGATGGTGTAGTCTTCGTTCGCATCCCACAGCACGATGTCCGCGTCGCTACCCGCCTGCAGCACGCCCTTCTTCGGATACATCCCGAAGATCCGCGCCGGCGCCGTCGACACCAGCTCGACGAATCTGTTAACGGAAAAATTCCCCGCGCCTACGCCATGATGGTGCAGCAGTTGCAGCCGGTTCTCGATCCCCGGCCCGCCATTGGGAATCTTCGTAAAATCATCCTTGCCCAGCGCCTTCTGATCTTCAAAACAAAACGGACAATGGTCCGTCGATACTACCTGCAGATTGTCCGAGCGCAATCCATCCCACAACTTCGGCTGGTTTTTCTTCTCCCTCAGCGGTGGCGTGAACACATACTTCGCGCCCTCCCAACCCTTGTCCGCCATATTGTCTTCAATCGAGAGCAGCAGATACTGCGGGCACGTCTCGGCAAACGCCGGCAGCCCGCGGTCGCGCGCCTCGCGGACCTGGTTCAGAGCATCTTCGCTCGAAAGATGCACGATATACACCGGCACGCCCGCCATCTCCGCCATCGCAATCGCGCGATGCACCGCCTCGGCCTCGGCAATCGTCGGCCGCGTAAGAGCGTGATAAATCGGCGCGGTCTTCCCCTCGGCCAGCGCCTTCTGCACGATCACGTCGATCACCGATCCATTTTCGGCATGCATGCAGATCAGCGCGCCGTTCTTCGCTGTCTGCCGCATCGCCTTGAAGATCGTGGCGTCGTCCACCATCAGCACGTTGGGATACGCCATGAACAGCTTGAAACTGGCCACACCCTCGCACACCAGATCGTCCATATCTTCGAGGCCCGCGTCTGGCAAATCAGTCACAATCATGTGCAGCCCGTAGTCGATGCACGCCTTGCCCTCGGCCTTCTTCCACCACGTGTCCAGTGCCGCGCGCATCTTCGTGCCCTTCGCCTGGATCGCGAAGTCTACAATCGTCGTGGTTCCGCCGATCGCCGCTGCGCGCGTTCCCGTCTCAAAATCGTCGGCCGACTTCGACCCGCCGAACGGCATGTCGAGATGCGTATGCGCGTCGATCCCTCCCGGCAGCAACAAGAGCCCCGTCGCATCCACCACCTTGTCCGCTACGCTCGCGTCAATCCCCGCGCGCACTTCCTTGATCGTCGCGCCATCGATCAGCAAGTCCGCCTTCACGCTGGCATCCGCATTCACAACCGTCCCGTTCTGTATCAATAAGGTCGACATATCGAGACCATCCTCTTCAGTTCTCACCTCGGCGCAAAAAAGGATGCCCCATCTTAAACGCGTTCTTTGCGTTTAAGGTGGGATCACACGAAAACTCAATCAGCGAAAACGACGGCCCGCTCTATGCCCGTCGCGGCTCCGTGACGCACGCCGCACCCTTCGTCCGCTCTTCCCACGTCTCCGGCTTCAGCCCCGTCGCCACTTCGACCATCGTGATGCATCCCTCCACCGGACAAACAAGGGAACACAAATTGCAGCCCACGCACTCCGTCTCGTCCACACGCGGAATCCGCGCAAGCGGCGTCGCATACGGCCCCGTCGCCGCCATCGCCGCGCGCTCCTTGCGCGTCACCGGAGTCTCCGCCAGCGACGCTCGGCTCACTGCCTCCTTCGCCGTCGGAATCGGATGCAGCTCCACGTGCCCATCCACCGGCCCCGTCACGCGATCCAGATGAATGCACTGGTGTGCGCCATCCCAGCACGCAATGTGGCACAGGTCGCACCCGATGCACTTCTGCTCATCGATGCGCGCCACGATCTTGTAGTTCAAATTCAGGTGCTTCCACTCGGTGACCTTATCAACCGACCTTCCGCGAAAATCCTCGATCGCAGCGAATCCCTTCTCGCGCATCCAGTTTTCCAGGCCCTCCGCCATGTCCCCGACAATGCGATACCCGTAATGCATCGCCGCCGTGCACACCTGCACTGTCCCACAGCCCAGCAGCAGAAACTCCACCGCATCGCGCCAGTTGGCTATTCCTCCAATCCCTGAAAGGGGGAGGGCCGAGGAGGCCTCCGCCATGATCTGCTGCACCATGTTCAGCGCGATCGGCTTCACCGCCGGCCCGCAGTAGCCGCCGTGCGAACTCTTCCCATCCACATTCGGACGCGGTGTGAACGTGTCCAGATCGATCCCCGTAATCGAGTTGATCGTATTAATCGCCGACAATCCATCTGCCCCGCCGCGCTTCGCCGCCCGTGCCACCGCGCGAATGTCCGAAATGTTTGGCGTCAGCTTCACCAGCACCGGCGTCCGCGCCTTTTCCTTTACCCACTCCGTAATCATCTGCGCGTATTCCGGCACCTGCCCCACCGCCGATCCCATCCCGCGCTCGCTCATCCCATGCGGGCAGCCAAAGTTCAGTTCGAGGCCGTCCGCGCCAGCGTCCTCCGCGCGCATCACAATCTCGTGCCACGCCTCGCGATTTGACTCCACCATCAGCGACGCAATCACCGCGTTCTTCGCGTAGCGTTTTTTCACCTCCGCCATCTCGCGCAGATTCACTTCCACCGGCCGGTCGCTGATCAGCTCAATATTGTTGAAGCCCATGATGCGCTGCCCGTTCCAGTCCGTCGCCGAATAGCGCGAGCTCACGTTCGTAATCGGCTCGCCAATCGTCTTCCAAACCGCGCCGCCCCACCCCGCGTCGAACGCGCGCATGATCATCTCGCCCGTATTCGTCGGCGGCGCTGAGGCCAGCCAGAACGGATTCGGCGAATCGATCTTCCCCGCAAATCCCTTCACGCTGATGTCAGGCATGCGCCACCTCCGCGGTTTTCAGCATTGCTACGGCAGCCCGCTTCCCTCCGGCCACTGCATCCACCACCTCGCGCCCGCCGTTCACGCAATCGCCGCCCGCAAAATAGCGCGGATTGCCCGTCTGCCCCGTCACCCTATCCGCCACAATCCGCCCGTCGCGCATTTCAATTCCGCGCAGCGTCTCCAGCAGCTCCGCCAGCGGCGACTGCCCAATCGCCGGCACCAGCAGGTCGCACTCCATCGTGTACTCGGAATCCGGAATCGTCAGCAGTCTGCCGTTCACCTGACGCACCTGCACTGTATCCAGCTGCAACTTCCCCTGCGCTCCCGTCCGCAACGCCAGCGGCTGCCTGCGCCACAGGAATTGCACGCCCTCTTGCTTCGCGTGCTCATACTCAAAGTCGAATGCGGAAATATCCGTCTCGCTGCGCCGGTAAAGCATATACACCGTCTCCGCTCCCAGCCGCCGCGCCGCATTCGCCGCGTCAATCGCCGTGTTGCCCGCGCCCACCACCACCACCGTTCCGCGCAGCTCTTTCAAGTGCCCGGTCTTGTACGCGGCAATCAGCTCCAGCGCATTCATCACGCCTTCGCTGTCTTCGCCCGGGACCCCCAGCCGTTGCATCGCGCCCAGTCCCACGCCGAGAAAAATCAGGTCGAACTCTTTCTCAAGCGCCTCCAGCGCCGCAGCCGTGCTCACCTCCACGCCGCAGCGGAACTCCACGCCCATCCTGCGAATCATCTCCACTTCGCGCATACTGTCCGCCGCGCGCAGTTTGTATTCCGCCACGCCATAGGTGTTCAACCCGCCCGGCAGCTCCCGCTTTTCAAAAATCGTCGCGCTCGCGCCCTGCCGCCGCAGTTCCGCCGCGCACGCCAGCGATGCCGGCCCCGCTCCAATACATCCCACGCGCAGCTTTCGCTCGCCCGCCGCCGCAACCTGCGGCGTCTCGCCTCTCGCGTAAAACGCATCCATCGCATGCCGCTGCAATTGTCCAATCTGGATCGGCTTGCGATTCTGCCGCACCATCACGCACGCGCCCTCGCACAGCACATCCACCGGGCAAACCCGCGCGCAGCTCGCGCCCAGAATGTTCGCGTCCAGAATGCGCAGCGCCGATCCGTGCAGATTCCCCGTCGCGACCCGCTTGATGAATCCCGGTACATCAATATGTGTAGGGCACGCCGCTGTACACGGCGCGTCAAAGCAGTTCAGGCACCGGTCGGCCTCGATCGTCGCCGCCTGCGACGTCAGCGCCGGCTTCAGCTCGCCAAACCGCTCCCGAATTTGCGGATCATCCGTGATCGCCGCCGCGCTCATTGATTCGCCTTTTCAACCACTCTCTGACCGCTCGATCAGGCACCAACCTTGGGTGCCCCAGGTCTGGATTTTCAGACCTGGGATCATACATCGCACACACCGTCCCTGGTCCCTACTGGCTGCTGGCTATTGGCTACTCCCTACTCCCTGCTCCCTGCCTTATCACCCCGCCACCAGCGGCCCATACATATCCGGCCGCCGGTCGCGATAGAACTGCCACGTCCGCCGCACCTCGGCAATCTCATCCAGGTTCAAATCCGCCGTCAGCACTTCGTCCTTGTCGCGGCTGGCCTCGGCGATAATCTTCCCCCGCGGATTCGCAAAATAACTCGTCCCGTAAAATTCGCCGATATTCCAAGGCCCCTCAGTCCCTACACGATTGATCGCCGCAATAAAATATCCGTTCGCTGCCGCATGCGCCGGCTGCTCCAGCTTCCACAGGTACTCGCTCAGCCCCGCCACCGTCGCCGACGGATTGAACACGATCTCCGCGCCGTTCAATCCCAGGCACCGCGCGCCCTCGGGAAAATGCCGGTCATAACATATATAGACGCCGATCTTCGCGAACCCCAGGTCGAACACCGGATACCCCAGGTTTCCCGGCCGGAAATAAAACTTCTCCCAGAACCCCGGTGCCACGTGGGGAATATGCGTCTTGCGATACTTCCCCAAATATGTCCCTTCCTTCGCGATCACCGCCGCCGTGTTATAAAAAATCCCCTCCTGCTCCACCTCATACACCGGCACCACCATCGCAATTCCGAGTTCCTTCGCCAGCGCCTGCATCTGCTTCACTGTCGGCCCATCCGGAACCGCCTCGGTCGTCTCGTACCACTTCACTTCCTGTTCCGCGCAAAAATACGGCCCGTTGAAGATTTCCTGCAGGCACACAATCTGCGCTCCGTCGGCCGCTGCCTTCTGGATCAGGCCCACGTGTTTCTCCACCATCGCCTTTTTCTGCGCAGCCAGCGGCTCGGTCGCCGGCACTGCGTTGGCCGCCTGAATAATCGAGCAACGAACGATACGGGCCATCCCGGCCACCTCCACTCAATAAAGCGGTGAGTCTTTGAAATTACCCCAATCGCCCTCATTCGGCAATAGCTCCGCTTCAGTAGCGGAGCCCGAGCTTCATCGGAAAATCCTCTTCACCGTCTTCGAGTGCAGGCATGTTGCAATGTTCTCTGATGATCGCGCGTTGCCGCACGCGCAGTGCCCAGTGGCCTGCCGCAATCGCCATCGTGGCCGCAACAAAGTGCGACACACTCATCTCGATCCACGGCTCCGCAAAAAAGGGGAGCACTGCCGCGCCGGGCGCGAATGCAATGTATTTCAGCAGTGTTGCTGCCAGGTTGGGTTGCTCCCCGCTCGATTCGCCCGTGAAGGCAACGATCTTTACGTTCAAAAACAGGATGT
>Ga0206828_1057_pt1 | contig 19442 bp, 24 predicted proteins | sample Alteio_BWOrgCont_78_FD_152858 | JGI IMG/M metagenome (GOLD analysis project Ga0206828, IMG submission 152858) | Enriched cells from forest soil in Barre Woods Harvard Forest LTER site, Petersham, Massachusetts, United States -... | ecosystem: Environmental > Terrestrial > Soil > Temperate forest >... | reverse complement strand
GGCCCGGGGCAGATTGATATCCTTGTCTTTATAGTAAGGATGGGTCATCTCGCCCAGGTCGATTTTGACCGAGGAAGCCAGCATCAGGACCAGGTCGATAAAGTAATAATCGGTAACGCCCCAATCCCGGTTTTGTTTGAAATTCTGCGGTTCGGACATTGACTTCATTCCCTTTCGCCGCTGACCATTCGGACAGCCCGGATCCAGGAGTCCCACTCTTCGCCCATCGCTTCTTTTGATCGATGATAATCTTGTTTTTCCAGGAATTCATTCAAATCTTTCAACAGGGGCTCCAAGGCTTTTTGGGCGGATTCTAAAAGAGTCCGGAGTTGGGAAGCCGGCTTCATCCGGGACGCTATTTTTTCCAAATGTGAAAGACAAAGTACGCCGCGGTCCTGAAAAGCCTGTCTTAAGGGTTCGGACTGGGTCCAGCAGGCGGTGAATTGTTTCGCCTGGACGTCCTCGATGGAATTTTCAGCGGCGCAAACCGGGCAGATCGATTTTTTCTTCTTAAAAACCGAAGGGGCGGCAACATCCTGGAGGCCTTTTCGCAAAAGATGCGAATAGAAGACCGCCATTCCCAAAGATTGCCCGGTGTTTACCGCTTGCCAGGCGTGCCGCCGGCAGAATCCATGGGAGTCCAGCAATTGTTTGCGGGTGAGGGAATCAGTCACGCTTTCTTCCAGCAAGTTGCGGATGTAACCCTGGGAATAATCATGAACGAGAAAACAAAGAGGACAACGATCCCGTTGAAAGACTTCGATGTAACGGTCCGGCTCAAAAAAAGAAGGCGTCAAAGGTCTTTATCCGGATCTGAAGAAATATGAATGGGATAAATTTTAGAAAAGTTTTTTAGTCCAGAAGGACTCGGGCTTGGAAGCTTCTGGTTCTAATTGGTGTTTGATTCCCGTGAAGCCGCTGACAGGGGACAAACCGCCGGAAGGAGGATGGGGTTGGAATTCATCCTCGTCCGCGTGATTTTTACTCCAAAAATACCAGCCGATTCCGACCAAGATCAGGAACAGCAAAAGCCACCATAAGAAATGAGAGCCGCTCTTTTTGACCGGGGCGGGGCTTTCCACGGCGGGTGTTGCGATTTGAGCCATGGTTTGGGCAGGAGTGGGTAATATGGAAGCCGGCGCGGTTGTGGAAGGGGCGATTCCCTTGGCAATGGCGCTATGGTTGGAGGAACTGTTTTTTTCAACATAGCTATTTACTGGAATCGTCGAGTTATCGGCATTGGATTCGCCGGCGACCGGTGTGACATCCGGATTCATCATGGTGGTGGTTTCGGGGTTACTGCTTTGAACCGTACTTTTACCGCAGGCGGATAAGACAACCACGGAGCTCCCTAAAAGAGCTACGAACAGTAGGCGTTGAAAAAATGAAGCGTTCACGGGTTGCCTCGCATTTATTTTTAGAATCTTTGGCTCCAATAACTGTCTATGGCTATTTTATCGAAAGTCAGTCCCGAAAGGGAGCTAAAAGGGATTTTTCATAACTTTTTGGATTTTTTGTTTGAAAATAACTAGGGGTAGTGTAGTCAATGCCGGGGAACAGATCAAAATGATTGAAAAAAATGGCGGAGAGGGAGGGATTCGAACCCTCGAAAGGATGTTACTCCTTTAACGGTTTAGCAAACCGTCGCCTTCAGCCGCTCGGCCACCTCTCCAGGCTGATAAAAATCGATTTCGATTTTAAAAAATTGGCGGAGGGTGCAGGACTCGAACCTGCAAGGGGTTTCCCCCGGTGGATTTCAAGTCCACTGCCTTACCAATTAGGACTAACCCTCCAACCGGCCCCAATTGTACCTTTTTTCCGCGAGCCAAGTCAGGGGGGCATATTGTACCCAAATTAGCTTGGGGAGCAACCCTTATCATGGCGCCGTTCAATCTTATTCCGAAGGTTTTACCTATGGTTTTAAGCTGGGACATTAAGATAAATTTGGAGGAAAAGGTTGGGATGAACACTTTCAATCCATAGGAAAAACGAATGCCCCATCTTCATGAAAAAATTGATTTCACCGTCTCCATTTTTATCGCGAAAGACCAAAAGGTTCTTTTTATCTTTCACAAGCAGCTCAACCGGTGGCTTCCTATCGGCGGTCATATTGAATTGGATGAAAACCCCGAGGCGGCGGCTTTGCGGGAAGCGAGGGAAGAAAGCGGGCTGGAAGTGGAACTGATCGGAGAAAGGCCGCCGCTTCAAAAAGAAGACGGATTTCTCCCTTTGCTAGCGCCTGATTATATGGATATTCATCGGATCAAGGAACCACATTGGCATATCGGCATGATCTACTTTGCCAGGGTGAAGTCCGGGGAAGTGACTTTAAATACGGAAGAACACCGGGATATCCAATGGCTATCGGAGAAAGATTTCGAGGATCCGAAATGGGCGCTTTCCCAGCCTTTGAAGTTTTACGCCAAGAAAGCCCTTCAGAAAATTAAAAGTCTTTGACCGACCGAACCCATTTCAGTTTGCCAGGTTCTGAAAATTATTTTGGCTTTTTAATGGGAATGAGCGTGGTGAGGATACCCAATTTTTTCGAAATGTCGAAGATCCGGTCATCCCGGTAGAATTCCCCGTAATAAATGGTTTTAATTCCCACATTGGCCAGCATCTTGAAACAATTCCAACAAGGCGAGGCGGTCACGTAAATTTCCGAACCTTCCAGACGCACCCCGTTGCGGGCGGCTTGAATGACTGCGTTGGATTCGGCATGGATGGTCGCCACGCAATGGCCGTCTTCCATCATGTGACCTTCATCATCGCAATGGGGCATGCCCCGGACGCTTCCGTTATATCCGGTGGAAAGAATGGTTTTGTCCCTGACGATGACGGCTCCCACATGCTTGCGGTCGCAGGTGGAGCGGGTGGCCACTTCGCGGGCGATATTCATGAAATATTGGTGCCAATCCACCCGGACCCGGTGGGAGGGGGAAGAGGATTGGGCTTGGGGCTTGCGTTTTTTCAACCGGTCATAGGGCTCTTTTTTGAATTTGACTTTGACTCGGGACGCCATCGATTTTCCTATTCCCGCGGATCCACCGCGAACACACCTAGTTTTTGAACCGGATGCCAATGTTCTTTCGACTCCGCCAACCGGGGCAGTCCCTCGGCATCGCCGGTATTGATGAAGGGATAAGCTTCCATTTGCCGGCAGAGATTGTGGAATATATAAGCGGACAAGCCTTTGACCGTCAAGTCCGCCACTTCCAGATAAACCCCAAAGGTGTTGTCATCCAGGGGCGCCCCGACGGTATAAGCGGCCAGGCGGTTTCCTAATAAAACGACCCAGGCTTTTAATCCCCAGTTTTCACCCTCGCGCAGCGCCCGAAAGTGGGCCTTTTGGGAAGACATTAACATACGTTCCCCCATCTCCCCTTTAAAGGCGGGAAGGCGCTGATTTTTCCAAAGCTCATAAAGATCCCCGCAGGTTTGAAGGTCTTTCTTCCGGTAGGGACGGAAGAGAACGGGATAATTTTTAATCAGATGATGAATTTCGGCCCGTTTGGCCCGATAAGGGTCTCCCGAAAGCGAGGCCAGTTTACGCTGATCATAAAGGTATTCGGTTAAAGCCAATCGGGTGGGGAAGCCCCAAGATTGGCCTAAATTTTTTTCCGATTCGGATAAACCCTCGATTCTTGAAATGCCTGTGCCCGGTCCATTGACCTGTCGTAAATAAAGAAAAGCCAGCTCCAGGGATTGCCGCGTGAAGGGTTGAGGGGGGGGCGGGTAAATAAACATACTTATCATAATGAGCCAGAACGAAGTGAATGTTGTCTTTGACCGCCCAGGCGTAGAGAAATTCATCCTGCCACATCAGTTCGGAAGGAATGGAGGTGGTCAGAAATGAACTGGGAAAAAAGGATATGGCTCTTTCCGGGTCCAAATTAAGCGGATCGATTTGGTCGAAAAAATCGGAGTGCGGCAGGGCAATTAGCGGCAAGAAGGATTCCTCGAAAAGCCGGGGCGGGTTATTCCCGCCCCAACCCGTGACTTACTTTCCCGTCAAAACCCGGGCGATTTCCCGGCGCAGGCCGTAACTTAAACGATGGGCCCGAGAGGGGGGCCGATAGTTGGCCAGGTACTGGGGCAAGTCGGCCAATTGAACCACCCCATGCTCATGACTGACCACGGCCGAGGCGTCCCCTTGGGGATGGGCGAAGGCCACCACCCCTTGGATCCAAATGTGGGAACATTCCTGGGCCCAGCGGGGAGGCAGTTTGCTTTCCAGGTAGCTTCGAAGATGATAAATCTGAGTGGCCACCTGTTTGAGCGGGTTATAAAAACCCCGCTTGTAACGGGACCGGGTTTTGTGGGCCCGCTTGTGAAGAGTCCATTCGCGGTCCATAACCTGCCCGGCGATCCGGCCGCGCAGATACTTGGTCTCGATCACGAACATGGTGTTATGGGTGATCAGCAGATGATCCAGTTCCCGGGTCCTATCTCCCGACTCAAACTGAACCGAATGCAAGACCCGAGCTTCCATGGGAAGGGTGTCCAGGACCTTGGCGACCAAGGCTTCCCCTTCGGAGCCTTCTCCCACAATGCGGCCCCGATGGCGGGCAATGGTATAGCTCCAATAAGCGAAACCCAGCAAAATCACTGACGGAATAAAACCCCAAGGCCGCCAAAAGATGGGGATTAAAATCGCGACCAAAATCAACCCTGCGGTAATCTGCCTCCAACGAGTCACCCACCGCATCGCCCGGGGGGGACGCAGCGCTTGTAATGTGGCAATCATGTTATGCCTTTCCCAGCGACAGCGGACGCACCTCCACAACCTCTTCTTGAAATTCGGCAATAAAATTAGGGTAAGTACGAATTAAAGATGAAATGGTTGTGCTCTCCAGGTATCGCTGAATCGAATCCAAATAATCACTTAACTTGGCGGAAACATCCGGCCGCCTTAACGCGGGACATTTGGTGTCCGCGCCGATCAAAACTTGCCGGTGGTCTTTACTTTTCATCACCACCGCGGGGTACATCGAACAGTCCAGGGGACGGGCCTCATAAATTTGGCACGTATGATCCCCAGGATTAAAAAACGAACAGGCAAAACCATGCCCACATTCCACCAACTTCGCTTTGGAAGGACCGGTTTGACGGAACGAACCGCGCGCGGTTTCTTTCAAAGCTTCCACTTGAGTCCTTTCCTCCGGAAAGAAGAAAGGGGAAAGAGCGGCCTGTTTTTCCGGGAACCGGCAACAAACAGGGCATTCCAGACAAACGTCACTCGGGACCAGTTGGGATAATTGGGGTTGCATGGCTTCTTTAATAAAATACCAAAGTCGAATGAAAAAGGGGGGGATATTTGCCAAGAGTTTAGAAGAGACTAAAGCCCGAAAGAACGCGGTGGAGAGTCTTTCAGCGGTTTTTAAAGGTTATAAATGCCAATTCCGACGGTTATCAGACCGCCAATGATCATGACCGGGGCTAAAGACATGGAACCTACGGCTAAAAACATGTAGCCCCCGACTAAAACACCGACACCCACGCCTAAGGTAATTTTGCCGGTGGCCTTCATTTTGGGCTCTACCGTTTGGGGTTTTTCGTTCGCCATTAATTTTTCCTCTCCTGAATGGGGTTATTGTAACAAAATCGGAAAAAAACCAAAGATTTATCCGCGGTTAGGCTCCGGGTTTTAAGACTTCAACCCCGTTTAAATAGGGGCGTAAGACGTTTGGAATAATCACCGACCCATCCGCCTGTTGGTAATTTTCCAAAATCGCCAGCCAAGTGCGGCCCACGGCCAGTCCGGACCCGTTTAAGGTATGAACCAATTCGGGTTTGGACCCGGGTTCGCGTTTGAATTTCACCGCCCCCCGGCGGGCCTGGAAATCGGTACAGTTACTGCAGCTTGAAATTTCACGGTAAGCGTTTTGACTGGGCAGCCAAACTTCCAAATCGTAAGTTTTGGTCGCTGAAAAACTTTTGTCACCCGTCGATAAGGCCACGACCCGGTAGGGAAGATTCAGCTTTTTCAAAACGTCCTCCGCGTCGGCGGTTAAAGTTTCCAAAGCGTCCATACTTCTTTCCGGCTCCACAAACTGGAACAATTCCACTTTATTGAATTGATGCAGGCGAATTAGACCTTTCGTGTCTTTTCCATAACTTCCGGCTTCCCGGCGGTAACAAGGGGTAAAGGCCGCGTATTTTTTGGGAAGCGAGGCGGGCGGCAAAATTTCTCCCCGGTGCAAATTGGCGAGGGAAACCTCGGCGGTGGGGATTAGATACAAGCCGTCCTTTTCAATGGCGAAAGCCTGGTCGATGAATTTAGGAAACTGGCCGGACATTTCCATGGAAGCATAGGCCACCAAATGAGGCACGACGACTTCCTGGTATCCCTTTTGAGCGTGCAGGTCCAGCATGAAATTGATAAGCGCCCGTTCCAGTTTGGCGCCTAAGTTCCAAAGGGTAAAAAAACGCGCGCCGGAAATTTTGGCGGCCCGCTCAAAATCGAGAATGCCCAAAGCTATGCCGAGCTCATCATGCGTCTTGGGTTTAAAATCCAACGAACGGGGCTCGCCGACTTTGCGGATTTCCTGATTGGCTTCTTCACCCCCGATAGGTACGGAAGGGTGGGGGAGGTTGCAAATTTCCAACTCGATTTCCCGAAAATCCTTCTCAACGGCTGCGATCTCCCCGTCCATTTGCTTGATCTCGGTGGAAAGTTCCTGCAGCTTGGGCAAGAGGGCCGACACATCTTGTTTTTCCTTTTTCATTTTGGCGATTTCTTCGGAGGCCTGGTTCAAGCGGGCTTTGCGTTTATCCACCGAAATGGTCAGGTCGCGGCGGCGGCGCTCCAAATCCAGGTAAAGGGAAATATCGACTTTGGACCTGCAGTTTTCCAAGGCGGTTCGAACTTCCGCCTCGTGTTCACGGACATATTTGGGATCGAGCATGGGATTCCTTCAAAAAATTAAATAAATTCCAGGGCTATCAAGGGGCCCAATTTTAACCGTCGGGGGTCCGCATTTCGAGTCTTAAAAATGGGACGGCCAAAAGAGGACTAACCGTGGTATCTTAACTGTATAGAGACTGGTTGAGGCTGTTTTGCGCCAACATTCACGTGGAGGATGGCCTTGCGTTATTTATTGGTACTGCTGGTTTTAACCTTTTTGGGAGCGGGATGTACCGATCCGCCGACTCCTCCTAATACATTGACTCAAGAGACCTTGAGCATATACCCGACGACGATGACTGGGCTTTCTGGGACCGGTTCTTTTATCGATTTGACCCAGGCTGTGACCTATACTTTTAACTTTTCCATACCCTATAGCGGAACCTATTCGGTCTATTCCAACGATACTTTCGAGTTCCAGTTAGATTTCACACAAGCAACGCCCGCTTGTCCCTGTACCTTTTCCTATAACGTTGGACCGGCTTCAGGCCCGGTCATTTCTCAAACCGCCAGCTATTTGAGCCCACAAATTCAACTTTAAGCCGAAATTCGCGAAGGCCTCCGCGAATTTTTTATAACTTTCTCAAAACCGAGTCGACCTTTTCGATGGGGAGTTGGTTTTTATCTTTTCGATCATCCAACTTGATCACCGTATAGACCCGTTTGGCGCCTTTCAAAAGCGGAATTTGGTGTAACCGGGCCGCGAGCTTAAAGAGATCGCTGGTCTTACCCGTAAGGATGGTTCCCATTCCGTTCAATTCGTAACGGACCTTCTTTTGCTTGCGCAAATATTTGAAAATTTCAGCGATATAAGGGCTGACTGAGGTTTTGCCGGTCCCCAAAGGGACAACGCTAATTTCCATCATGGCCATGGAAGACTCCTTTTTTAACCCGAATGATTTTGAAAGTTAAGTATATCCAATGCCCTATTCATTTAATAGGCGGTGGTTTCATCTTCTCGGCGAGTCAGGGTACAATTTAAGAAAGCTAAGTAAAGGATTCTTCTGTGATTATCGGCGTGCCTCGGGAAATTAAAGACAATGAATACCGCGTGGGAATAGTTCCGGGCGGGGTGGAAGAATTGGTGTCGGCGGGGCACTCGGTTTTCATTGAGAAGGGCGCTGGACAGGGAAGCGGTATTTCCAATCAGGATTTCGCGGAGGCGGGAGCCCGATTGGGTTCCCGGCAGGAAGTTTTTCGAAAATCCGAAATGATTTTGAAAGTCAAAGAACCCCAGCCTTCCGAATATCCGCTTCTTCGAAAGGGCCAAATTGTTTTCGGCTACTTTCATTTCGCCGCCTCCCAAGCCTTAACCCGGGCCATCCAAAAAACAAAAATAGTGGCCATCGCGTACGAAACTATCCGATTGGATTCGGGGGAACATCCGCTCCTCACTCCTATGAGTGAGGTGGCAGGCAAGATGGCGATTCAAGAGGGAGCCAAATATTTGGAACGGTCCATGGGGGGCAAGGGCATTTTACTGGGCGGGGTCGCCGGCGTCCGGCCCGCGAAGGTCGTCATACTGGGCGGGGGAGTGGTGGGCAGCAACGCGGCGAAAACGGCGGCGGGCTTGGGGGCCCGGGTGACCCTGTTGGACGTGAATCCCAGCCGGCTCCGTCACTTAGAAGAGATCATGCCCAAAAATGTCATTACCTTGGTTTCCAACCGGCGGGTCATTCGAGAAGAAGTTAAAGACACCGATCTTTTGGTCGGGGCTGTTTATGTTGAAGGCGCCAAGGCGCCCTTTTTAGTGACCCAAGCCATGGTGCGACAAATGAAACCCGGCTCGGTGATTGTGGATGTGGCCATTGACCAAGGCGGCTGCGTGGAAACATCACGGCCCACGACCCATAGCCATCCTGTTTACGTCAAATATGGCGTGGTTCATTATTGCGTTACCAATATTCCCGGCGCCGTGGGGATCACTTCGACTTACGCTCTTACCAACGCGACTTTGCCCTTTGTTCTGGAGATCGCCCGGGCGGGCTATCGCCAGGCGGTTCAACGCTCCGCGGCGATTCGTCATGGTCTCAACATTGATCAAGGAGAGCTAGTCCATCCGGCCATTCAGGCCGCGTTTAAAAAATAAACGGTTTTTTCTGATTCTGAGTTTCTGGGAATATTGAGTGTTCAAATTGGTGGGTCATTTTGGGCCAAGCCAGCCATCCCGGACGCGGGATGGAAAGACGGCTTATTTCAATTAAGAATTGAAGATTCCTTTTATTTTCTACCATAAAATGAGTATGATAAGCCCGTTTATAAGATCTTTTGAAATTCCAACCCAAAAGGGGCAAAACGACTCAATGAAATCTATCCGTTGGGATAGAGTCTGCCGATTAGTTTTCGGAGGACTACTCCTCGCCACACTACCGACCTTTATTTTCGCCGATGACTCCGATGACGTTAACGCCTTTGTTCAAAGCCGTACCTATATCGGCATTTTAGGAACTTCCGTCGCGTTTAACGGTACCGGCTTTGGAACCACCACCCTTTTAAATCAAAGTCAGTATGAGGTCACCTTGGCACCCACCCTTTCCCAGAACTTTGGGTGGGGCCTACTTTTGGGACGCCGGGAAGGGCCCTATGCGGCCGAAATCAGTTTTTGGCAATCGGTTCATCAATCCTCGTGGAATGGGACTTATCCCGTAGCGGGGGTTCCGGGTACTCCTTACGGTCAAACATTGGAGGATACGGCTACCTTTAATTCCATTAATCTGGACTTTAAGCGTTATTTTTTTACCGATATTGATATTCAGCCTTTCCTAGGGTTAGGCGTGAATATCCCCTGGATTGACATGAATAACGCCTCAGCCAATACCACGACTACCGGAACGGCCACTTTCGAGGGAATTGGGTTTGATTTAGGGGCTGGCGTGGAATATTACTTAGACCCCACTATTTCGGTGGTGGGCGGTTTTTATCAGCGTTGGAGTGGTTATGGACAATATAGAGGCGCGAATGATACCGATGAGCAGATTCAAAATGATGACGGAAATCAGAGCAATTTTACGTCCAGCGGGCTGGACTTTTACATCGGTACCACGATTGGATTCATTTAGTTTGTGTTAAGATGTTCCGCGAAAGCGGGATAAGTTTAGACCGGAGGTAATCGCGTATGAAGCAGACCCAAGCTAAGAAATTTCAATTTTTCTTCATGATTTCAATTTTGGTATGGGCTTGGGCTGTCGGCGTTCGCGCGGATGAAGTTGACAATAAAATGGACAATAATGACAGTGGGGATTTTATTCATGAGCGCACCTATGTGGGTGGCTTGGCGACTTACACGGGCATTGATAATGGAGGCGATTTTACCGGGTTGAACACAATGACTTATGGAAGCGCGGCCCCATATGAAATTGAATTAATCCCCACTATTTCTCAAAATGTTGGTTTTGCTGTTCTTCTGGGAAGACGAGAAGGCGCTTGGGCGGCGGAAATCAGTTATTGGAACTCGAATCACTCGGCCACCTTTAACAACGGCGGTATTACCTATCAAGGAACGGCTACCTATCAATCCATTAATTTAGATTTTAAGCATTATTTTTTCACCCAGTTTCCAACTCAGCCCTTTATCAGCGTGGGCCTTAGTTTACCCTGGTTGGTGGTGCAAAACGGCTCCATTTACGGGTCCGTACCCCCGCCTTCAACCGGTGACGGATTGAGCGACGCCACTTATACCGGAATTGGGTTTAATTTAGGGGCTGGATTAGAGATATACATGGGACAAAACTTCTCGATTGTGGGAAGCATTACCGAGAGATGGGCGGGATATGGGGACGTTCTGGGATATAACCGCGTTCATGAAGTGCCGCAATTGAATGGAACCGACATTACTCTGCAAGCCAGTGGTCTTAACTTTGGTTTGGGCGCGACCATCGCGTTTGCGGATCCGCTTTTTTAAATAATTCCTAAAAAGAGGTATTAGTGAAATCGTTGGGGAGAGCGTTTTTTCTTTTCATTTTATTCGGTGCGACAATTCTCGTTGGATTAGCTTGTAAGGTGAATACGCCAACGGCGCCTCATAATTATCTAACCGCCCTTAAAACGATCGTAGCCGGTAACCCTACCCTGACCTTTACTCCAACCTATACGCCGACTACCGATCCAACTTTCACCCCGACTCCAACCAATACGTCTTTTCCCGGGTGTGTAAGTAACGGGTTTACTTGTACTTCTACGAGTACCCCGACCAATGTAGGAGGATTTACTTCCACGCCCACTTTTACACCGACAATTACGCTTACGCCGACAATAACCCTTACCCCAACGAATACCCCCACAGTCACAGTCACCCTCTCGCCAACGATTACTTCAACTATTTGCCTTAGCTGCTCACCAACAGTTACCAATACGATTCCCCTAACTCCCACCTTTACCCCCACATCCACTCCTACCTGCGCTGGGAGCTTTGGATTTCCCGTGGCCGGCTCGACACCAACTGACTTAAGCTCGTACCAGAACAATCCTTTTCCGCCGGGCGGCACTCCCGTTACAGTCTTGTTGAACCAATTCCAAACTTCGGGTGCGGCCGCTACTTTAATCAATATTACTTTGGCCATTAGCAACGGGACGAGTTTTGAAGCGGGCATTTATTCCGACACCGGAACCAATGCACCGAATGTTTTGATTTCGGAAACAGGAGGCCAACCTGCTACTAATAATGGCGGAAGTTTATACTCGGCACCTCTGATTACCACAGCGCCTTTATCCCCAAATACAAGCTATTGGCTCGCCTTTATTACGGATGGGACCATTTACAGTGCACCCGCTACCACGCTTACGGCCGAGTATAACAACGCAAATTTTGGAGCTTTGCCCTCATCCCTCTCCGGACTGACTACAGTTTCCAGTAGTCCAGTAAGCGAATTTGATATTTATGGGACTACCTGCCCTTAAACGCAAAAGGGCTGTTTCTAAGGCTTTTAAAGTAAATGGGCTTCATAGGGATTTTTAAGCGGTTTCGGGATAGAATAGGCCTGTCGTACCAACGAGGTTCATGATGAAAAAGTATTTTATTCTTTCACTTTTCTTGGTGATGGCCCTTTCCACCCTTCTTTTAAATTTTGCTTGCCAGCCGACCGTTACTGGCCCCGGGTTTCCCATCGCTTTACAGACAGTTATTGCCAGTATCACGCCGGTGCCAACGGGGACTCAAGTTCCGACTTCTACGCCATTTCCAACCGCAACGCCTTGTAGTCCAATTATGGGAGATAATGTTTTAGAATCGAATACAGTGCGCGATTCGGCGACCACGCTTTATTTAAACCAATATTTCGTCAGTGGTTCCAACACCAGCTTAAACAGTCTTTCCTTAGGCGTCACAGCGGGAACCGGGTTGTTCCAAGGTGTTATTTATTCCGATACGGGGTCTAATTTTCCCGGGTCGGTATTGGGAGCCACCAGTCCGCAAAGTTTTGTTCAAGGCTGGAATAGCGCTCCTTTGACGGCCTCCGTACCGGTAACCAATGGGGACTATTATTGGATTGGATTTATCAGTAACGGCACTGTGAACGCAAATGATTTTTCACTTGCAAGCACGTCTCCGTATGCGGTTCAATCCACCGCAGTTACCTTTAATGGTTTTCCGTCGTCTTTCAACGGTCAGGCGGTTACTACCGGAGCGGTCACCCAGTTCTCCGTCTATGTTTGTCAATAACCTGAATTAAATCGAAGGCTTTTGTTTCTAAAATCCCTAACTTTTAGTTAGGGATTTTGTTTTTTAAGTTAAAATCAAAAATAAAATCTTGCGACATTGATCCAAAAGTAATTGATGGTTACTATCTAAAGGATAGAAAATGCTTTCCGCAGTGATTAAACAAATGGCCCTTTTGGGCGGCGAATGGGTTCTTTATCTCTTGCTGGCGCTTTCGTTATGGTGCGCGGCGGTTATCTTTGAACGGGCCCTTTATTTTTATTCCCGCACCCGAGGCGCTGTTTTGCTCAGCGGACAAATCACCCAGGCTTTCGCCAAAAATGACCTCAAAAAAATGAAGCAGTTGGTCAATCAATCTACCTGTCCGGAAGCTTTTATCCTCAAGGCCGGGTTAGAGCATCTCAATTTGGGTCCGGAAGGGATGGAACAAGTCATGGAGAGCCAGCGGATTCATGAAAAAATGGGCTTGGAAAAAAATCTGCTGATTCTGGGAACCCTGGGAAACAACGCGCCCTTTATCGGTTTGTTTGGAACCGTTCTAGGCATCATCCGGGCCTTCAACGATTTGGCGGTGACGGGCACTTCCGGGCCGACGGTGGTCATGAGCGGGGTTTCGGAAGCTTTGGTCGCCACCGCCGTGGGTCTCTTGATTGCCATTCCGGCGGTAGCTTCCTTCAATTATTTCCAAGGTCAAATTAAACGGATTATGGCCAACGCGGACCGGTTGTCCCGGTTAATCCTCGTTTATTCCAAGAAACGGAAACCCTAAATGGCCTTCCGACAAGACCAGGATGAGGCGATCACTCAGATCAACGTGGTGCCCTTGGTGGATATCATGCTGGTGCTGTTGATCATCTTCATGCTGACGGCCAGTTTTATTTCCAACCCGTCTATTCCAGTCCATGTTCCGAAAGCTTATACGGCCAGCCCCACCGCTCCGGCCAGCCAATCGCTGGTCTTAAGCGCCCAAGGCGATCTTTATTACCGAGACCAGCCGATCACCCGGGATGATTTGTTGAAAGCCTTAAAACTAGACCTTTCCATTCATCCGGATCTAAAGGTAGTTCTTTCGGCGGATGGTTCCACGCCTCACGGCCAGGTGGTGGATATTTTAGACCTCATCCGCCAGGCGGGCGTCACCCAGATCGCCCTCGGAGTTACCCGTCCTTGATTCAACGAAATTTTCTTTCCGTTCCGTGGGAAGCTTGGCTGCTTTCTTTCGGGTTGCACGCTTTTATTTTTGGCCTATTGCTTTGGAATAGTACCCGCATGGTCGAATTAAGCCCGGTGGATTTACAGGCGGCTTCGGACACGGCTTCGACTTCCAGGGCTGTTCCGTCCACGGACGAGGAAGAATGGCGGCAACCGGACACTTTTCTAAGAATGATCCCGCTAGCCCAGGCGCCCCCCAAACCCGTTCCAGCGGCAGTCACTGTTCCGATTCCGGCGAATAACGGAGGAGATGGCCCGGTCGTTTACGAATCGGCTTCGGAAGTGGGGCAGCTGCCCCGGTTTAAAACCCAGGTTCAGGCTCTCTATCCGGAAACAGCCAAACGGGCCAATATCGAGGGGGTGGTCATTTTACAAGTGGACATCGACGCCGCGGGTGAGGTAAAAAAGGTAGTGGTAGTTCAAAGTCTGGGGTATGGATGCGATGAGGCGGCCGTCGCGGCGGTTCAACAATCCTCCTTTTTCCCAGCGGTAACCAACGGGCAGCCGGTCCCGGTTCATCTCGAGATTCCTTACCGATTTAAGTTTGATAATTAGCATAGACGGGTTCACAAGGGATGGAAATTAAGCCGTGAGAGGACGAAGCATGAAGGGGTTCTTCAGTCAAAAAGCCGGGTTATTTCTATTCGCCTTTTGGGCCGTCAGCTCCTCCCTTTGCGCGGATGACCAGCAGATTTATGTTTCCCTTTCCCCCAATGGTCATTACCGGGTGATCGTCAGCCAGGAAATCATGCGGCGGGTGGACGACCAGGTCTTTTTTCAATATCCCATCGAGGTGGTGAACGTCCGCAACCACCGGCATTTCACCATTCAATCCGGCAGCGCACCCTTTATCCACGAAACCGACCAAGGGACCTTCACGATCGATTGGGATTTAATCCATTTCGATTGGGCCAAAGACAGCGGCCAATTTTTCTTCCAATTGGAAGTGATTGAGGATGTCTGGCGCACCTATTACGTGAACATCGCCCGCGAGCAGGTGACGGACATTACGCCCCTCTTAGAAGCGGGCATCCTGGATAAAGTCTCAGGAAAAAATTGGAGCTGCGGCACGCCTCAAATCAATTTATTGCAGTGGCTCAAACCCGACCTGGCGGAATTTAAACTATCGTCCATCTGCGGTAAGGATATGCCTATCCCGAACGAGAAATTCTCGGATTTGAACTATACCGTTCTTTTTGACACCACCAAAAGGACCGTGGTTTCTGATTGCTTGAATTGTAAAGATGAAAAAGCCTCGAAAAAGTTCCTGAAATACTGGCAATCGACCCAGGTCACCCCCACTCCCACTCCAGACGAGACCCCCGGGGCCGAATAGGTTCTCATTACAGGGGTTTTATGAGTTGTCCGCTTGGAATGTCAGGAATTTATCTTTTCGTCCCCGGGTGAATTGGGGTTTCCCACATTCGGCTTAGAAGGCCTTGATTTTTAATGGCCTGCCTTCAGTGAAATTATCCCCTAAAGGGTGTACAATAACGGGCGTTGCGACACCATCGGCCTTGGGGGGTATGATGAAAAAGTTTTTATTAATTATTTCTATTTTTGTTCTTCCCGTATTATTCATACAGCTGGTCTCCTGCAGTAAAACCCCAACCAGTCCCATTATCACGGTCGGCGGCTCAAGCAATACCGCCACCTTTACTCCGACCCCCTCGGGTCCAACCGCCACTTTTACTCCAACCTCACTGGGAGGCTTTACCAATACACCTACTCCTACACCGACCGGTGTGGCAGCCCCAACCCGATTGAACAGCTATGGGACTTCGGCTTTCGCGAACGGGCTTTACTATGACGGAACCTACATTTACGCGGCTGAAGGGCAACCTAACGTGACTATGTTTGAAAAGTGGACTTTCTCTGGAGGAGCCTTTAGTCCCGCTCCTCTTCCGGGTGGGGGGTTTTCTCAAACGCGTGGCAACTTATTTGTGACAGGTTATCCCACACCACAACCGATGTTTCCGACGCCCGGTATCACGCCCGCTTGGTCAGGAACAACCATCGTCGCGAATTATCCCATGGGGTATGCCGAATCTGGCGGCTATTACGGAATGCTGGATTCCACCACCGGCGGGGCGGCGACTTTATGGACTGGTTGCCAGACTTTGGATCTTCCTCTTTTGCCGATCGGAACTTCCCAGTATCCAGGGTTTATTGATGGCTATGATGGAATCGCTTTTTCGTCTCCGAGGGGTTTGGCGGGAGATTCTCAAGGGAATTTTTATGTCGCCGATACCGGGAACAAGATGATCGAAGAATTTGTGGGCAATTGTCCTTCGGGGCCGCCTCCGGTGGCGTCTTGGGAACATTATTGGGATGGTCATAGCAGTTCCAAACCTTTTGTCGACCCTGTGGCGGTTGCGGTGGATTCCTCCAACAATGTTTTTGTGGCCGACGCGGGTTACAGCCCTTCCATGGTGGAAAAGTGGTCTTCGGGTGGTACAACGATCTTGGGAATGTGGAGTCTTGTCTCCGGTTGCAAAGTGAACGGACTGGCTGTGGACAACAACGGCGATTTTTATGTCTCCGACATTCAAAACTCGACTAATGGGCAAATCGAAGAGTATGAGATCAACAGCTCAACCTCTTCAACGCTTTTGAGAAGTTGGGGGGACACCCAGGAGCCGAATGGACAATTCCAACCGTCGGGCCTCTTGTTGATCATGACGGGATCGGTTTTGGATTACGTCGTCGTCAGTGATACGAGTGCCAACAATCCCATGTTGGTAGTTTTCCAAGGCCCTTGATTTTGCCTAGAGTTCATACCCCGCCTTACTGAAAAGGAGGCGGGGTTTTTGTTTTTAGGGGTTAGACAAGGTGAACTCCATTCCAAAATTCAGAAAAGAATTTATCCCGCTTATACATGAGAAAGCGGATTCAGTTTATCGAAAAGGGGCCGAAAAGCCTCTTTTGGGCAATCATGAGCTTCAGTTTTTGGGATTGAAACCGTTAGGAAATGAAGCAAATGAAGTTTAGGAGAATATCATGAACGTCATACCCGCTTTAAATTCCTTACTGACCACCCCCCAATCACCTTCGGCGGCAAATCCTTCGGTTTCTTCCACCGGTTCGGGAAACTTTGAATCCACGGTGGACCAATTGCTAGCCAATCCCCAGTCCATTACCCCGCAAAACGCTCAATCGGCTTTCACCCAGGCTCAGTCCGCCGATAGTTCGGCTTTATCCGATATGTTTTCCGACTCCACCTCTTCGGCCCTTTTGGGATTGGGAACGGATAATCTTTTCGCTTTACCCGCTTGGGAAACCGCCGCGGCCCAGCTTTCAGGAAACTCCCAATTGACGGCCCTCATGAGCCTGTACCAGCAAGAATCAGCTTTGGTTCAAAACCAGCTGTTAGGCGGTTCCGATTCGGGTGATCTTTTCAGCGGGCTCGCCTAACCTTTCGTTTACAACCATTTTTGCCCCCTTTAAACTGAACGGGTGAAAAGTTCTACCCACCCTTTGTTTCTCGGGGCTTATTTAGGCTTTGCCCTGCTTTTTTCCATTCAAGTGGTCCCCAATCTTTCCTGGAACTCCTTAACCAACGATGAGGCGTTTGAAATTACCAATGGCTATTATTACCTAACCCAGGGGGATGTGGCCGCCGAACAGGAGCATGTTCCGTTGGCGGGGGCCCTGGAAGCCCTTCCATTGCTCTTCCTTCATCTTCAAACTCAGCCTTTTCAGGGCGATTCTTTCGACCGCTCTCATCTGTTTATGTTTGTTTGGAATCAGGAACGACTTCTCACCGTCACCTTTTGGGCCCGGACGGTTGACTGGCTATTTGGCTTAGCCATCGGCTTTTTGATTTTTCAAATCGCCCGTCGTGAACCTGTTTGGGCAGCGGCTTGTCTGATCCTTTGGGCCTTCAATCCAACCCTATTGGCTATGGCCGGCCTGGCCAAAACCGATATTCCCGCCACTTTTTTCTTTTTTCTCGCTGTTTGGCTTTATGAAAGAAAAGAAAACTTAGGCCCGCGGGCTGGTTTCTGGATTGGTGTGGCTGTGGGAGCGGCTGTGACCGCCAAACTCTCCTGTATCGTTTTGATTCCGGTTTTTTTACTTTTTGAAATTTTAGAAGCGGTTCATCTAAAAAAGTTTTTTGGAAAAAGGTTCAAAAACACTTTCGTCAACGGAACTTGGATTTTGAGTGGAATTCTCATTTGGATCGGAATCCTCTATCTTCCCGGTTCCTTGTTTCTTCCCGATCACCAATGGCCTTGGGCCTATTTGGGCGAAAAATTCATGGACCTCACGGCTTTCTCCCAAAGACCCTATCCGGTTTTCTTTTGGGGCCAGCCCAGCCTCCAAAATCATTGGATTTATTACCCTGTCACGTTCGTTTTAAAAAGCCCATTACCTTTCGTTTTGCTATTGGGGGCTGGTGTTTTTATCAGCATTAGAAAAAAGATAACGGTACCCATCTTATGGTGGTTAACCGTAGTTGTTTTTGGGATGTCCATCCTTCCAGTCTCCAATCAAGGCATTCGATACCTTTTGCCGGCTTTTCCATTTCTTATTCTTATCGCAGGCAAGGCCGCGGCGTGGTTTTGGGCACAGGGACAAAAAAAGAATCGGGGTTATTTAAAATTTTTAGCCGGTGGTTTTTTAATTTGGCAAATCGCCAGCGTTTTGGTTAATTTTCCACAAGATCTCAGTTATTTTAACGATTTGGTTCCATCTGATAAGAAGCTGTTTTTATTGGCCGACTCCAATCTCGATTGGAGTCAGGACAACCGCCGGTTAGAGGCGATGGCTCAAAAGAGGGGATGGACTCAAGTGAAATTGGCCTACCTGGGCGGAGTGGATCCATCGGTTTATGGGCTTTCCTGGGAACCCTGGCGTGAAAAGGACTTAAAGGGCCCTCAGCCGGGGTGGGTTTATCTGGTGAACGCGAGTTTTTTACAATTGGGACCGAGTTTTTATCCCTCAGTTTTACCTATTGCCCGAAGCTGGATCAATCAAATGCCACCGACGGGAAAAGTAGCGGATAGCTGGTACTATTTTGAAATTCCGGGAAAAGCGATGGCCGATTCCAGCCCTTTTCTTCCCTCGGTTCCCTTTCAACAGTACCGTGGATATGTTTCTTACCGGCCGGGTTCTCGGGAATAGGCTGAGGATGATGAAAGGAAGTTCTTCACCGCAAAGTTTCCTTCCGAATCCATCAAGGGTTGCATTAAAAGATGGGGAAGGGCCGAATCGGTCGGGTCTCGAAAAATTTCCAATCCTATTTTCATGGTCTCATAACCGGCTTCAGGTTGGGCGTGATAGGTTTTAAAAAGCTGGTCCCACCATCCAAAAACAAACCCGAAATTACTATTGGTTTCTTTTGGGACCGCCGAGTGATGGACCCGATGCATTTCCGGAGTAACCAAGAGCCAACGGAGCCGTTTATCCCAAGCGGGAGGAAGTTTCACATTGGAGTGGCTGAAAAGGGTAGTCGCGTTCTGAAAAACCTCAAACCAAAAAACCGCGAAAGGAGGACAACCTAATATCAAAATCACGACACTCTTCATTAGCAAAGTAAATAGATTTTCAAGAAAATGAAACCGGACTCCCGTGGCCACGTCCAAATCCACGTCCGAGTGGTGGACCCGGTGAAATTTCCAAAGCCAAGGGAAAAAGTGAAGCGCGCGGTGCTGGTAATAAAGAATC
>Ga0206828_1056_pt1 | contig 19554 bp, 18 predicted proteins | sample Alteio_BWOrgCont_78_FD_152858 | JGI IMG/M metagenome (GOLD analysis project Ga0206828, IMG submission 152858) | Enriched cells from forest soil in Barre Woods Harvard Forest LTER site, Petersham, Massachusetts, United States -... | ecosystem: Environmental > Terrestrial > Soil > Temperate forest >... | reverse complement strand
AGCCCCCGGATGGTTATTTTCCACGGCTCCACTTGGATGACGCGGCCGCGGCAGTCGTGCACGCGTTACGAGCGCCTGCGGGGGTCTTCAATGTCGCCGAGGACGAGCCCTTTACCCGCCGTCAATCGGCCAAGGTTCTGGCCCAAGCCATGGGCCGTCGGGAGCTTTTCCCGCCTTCCCTTTGGTATTCCTTCTTCGCCCGAAAGGGTGACCCCAGCGAAAAATCCTTGAGGCTTTCCAACCGAAAGTTCAAGGAAGCCACGGGCTGGAATCCGGTTTATCCATCCCCCCAGGAAGGGTGGGCCGCTATCTTGGAGCAGGCGGCCCGGGGAGTGGGAAAAGGGTAGCAAAAAAAAAGCCCCCGAGGCTTTCGCCCCGGAGGCTTTCGATTTCGAAAAGACGGATTAGATCTTAACGACGTTCTCGGCCTTCAGGCCTTTGTCCCCGCGGACCACTTCAAATTCCACGCGGTCCCCTTCGTTCAGCGACTTGTAGCCGTCAGCTTGAATGGACGAATGGTGCACGAATACATCCTCACCACCATCCTGGGAGATAAAACCAAAACCTTTTTCATTCTTAAACCACTTCACAGTTCCTTGCGGCATTGTTTGAAACCTCAACTTTTTTCTAAAAATTTAACTGCACCGGATCGAGCTATGAAAGCCTCTTTCCGGAGCCACTATCCTACAAGGATTGGGACAAAAAGGTGGAAAATCGCCATAAATCTTCACGACTGGGAGAAAAGGAGGCTTATTTAAGACTTTTTAGTGTTTATTTTTCAAATAGACTGCTTATTCTAAGTTTCCCATGGAACCTCAAACCTTGAAAAATGCCACGCCGTCTTTTTTGATCAACCCTCATCCCAAACATGTTTTTCGCGATGTCATCGCGCGATTGCCGATGGGCGGGGTTCACACTATCTGCGAGGAAGCCAAATGCCCTAACCGGGGCGAGTGCCTCCCGAAACATGGAACGATTTCGATCATGGTCATGGGCTCCATCTGCACTCGGGGTTGCCCTTTTTGCGCGGTGACGACGGGAAAACCCCAGGCTTTGGATCCGGACGAACCGGCGCAGGTAGTGGAGGTCGCCCGGGCTTTGAAGGTGCGGTATCTGGTTATGACTTCGCCCAACCGGGATGAACTGCGGGACGGAGGCGCGACCCAATTCACCAAAATCGTAAGGGCCTTGCGGAATTTTAATCCGGATCTTCGGATTGAAATTTTAGTCCCCGATTTTCAAGGCAAAGAAGAGTCTTTTAATATTCTGCAACAATATCCGCCGGACGTGCTGGCCCATGATTTACAAACGGTGCCGAGACTTTACGAGCCGATCCGTCCCGGGGCGGTCTACGAAAGATCATTGAGTCTTTTCCGCTGGTTTCGGGAACGAGCTGACTCAAAAAAAATGATCCTGAAGGCCGGGCTTATGGTGGGGTTCGGCGAGACCGAGGCGGAAGTGGCGCAAGTCTTGAAAGACGCGGCCGAGGCTGGCGTGAAGTTTTTTACCATCGGCCAATATTTGAAGCCGCCCGGGTCAACCCTGGAAGTAACTGAAATTGTCCCTACGGAACGATACCAAACGTTCATCCGAGTCGGCCAAAGCCTGGGGTTAACGGTTCAGGCCAGCCCCTTAACCCGTTCCAGTTATTTGGCGGATCAGCTCGCTGGAGCCCCATCGCTATGATTGATATTGATTTAGAAGCCCCGCTGTTTCAGAATTGGGCATGACTTCCTCCCCCAAGACTATTCTCCGGTTGTGGTTTTATTTTTTTATTCTACCTTTGGTTCTACCGGCTCTTTTGATTGGACTATGGCAAATAGCCGGCGACTACGGGTTTTTGAAACCTTCCATTCTACCTTCTCCCTGGATCATCGCCCAAACGCTCATCGGACTTTTGAAATCGGGAGAGCTCTTTGACAATCTTAAAATCAGTTTGTTTCGGGTCTTGGAAGGTTTTGGAGTCGGGGCGGGATTGGGATTGATTCTGGGTTTTTCCATGGGCCTTTCCCAGCGAATGGAAAGGGCGCTGGTTCTTTTAACCGGACTGCTCCGGCCTATTCCGACGATCGCCTGGGTGCCGGCGCTGATTCTTTGGATGGGCATCGGAGAATCTTCCAAGGTCACGGTGATCGCGGTGGGCAGTTTTTGGCCGGTTCTCCTCAGCGCTATTCAAGGCGTACGGAGCGCGGATCCTAAATATATTGAAGTGGCCAGGGTCCTGGAAAAAAGCACCTATACGATGATCATGAAAGTCATCATTCCCTCGGCACTTCCCTCCATTTTCACCGGACTGCGGGTAGGCATGGGCATCGCTTGGGCCAGCGTGGTGGGTGCCGAGCTGATCGCGGCCTCCTCCGGCATCGGCTACATGATCATGTACGCCCGGGAAGTTTCTCAGCCGGACGTGATGCTGGTGGGTGTGGCGGCCATCGGATTGACCGGACTCCTCATCGATTTCCTGCTTCTCAAGCTTCAGCGGCGGCTTTTGAAGTGGAACCCTGCCTGGGCCGGTGGATCATGACCCCGATGCCGGGCCCAGCCCTTCAGATTGTAAAGTTAAACAAGAGTTACAGCCTGCCCCAGGGGCCGCTTCGGGTGCTCGAAAACGTGGAATTGACGGCGCAGTCAAGTGAAATCGTCAGCATCGTCGGGGTCAGCGGTTGCGGGAAAAGCACCCTGCTTCGTCTGATCGGCGGATTGGAAGAAATCACAGAGGGAACCATTTTTTTAGGCGGTGTTCCCGTGGAAGGGCCAGGATTGGAGCGGGGCATGGTTTTTCAGGAATCTCGGCTTTTTCCTTGGTTCACGGTAGAGGAGAATATCGCCTTCGGATGCCGTCCGGAATTAGACGCATCCGAAAAACAAAAGGCGGTTGAGACCCATTTGCGGCTGGTAGGGCTTCAAGGATTTGAAAAAGCCTATCCCTACCAGCTTTCGGGCGGGATGCAGCAGCGGGCGGCCATTGCCCGGGCGCTGGTGAGCCGTCCCCAAGTTCTGCTGCTGGATGAGCCTTTCGGGGCTTTGGACGCCTTGACTCGTATCCAGATGCAGCAGGAAATTTTGCGGATCTGGGAGGCGGAAAAAACCACTTTCCTTTTGGTGACCCACGATATTGACGAAGCGGTTTTTTTGGGAGACCGGGTATTGGTGATGTCGAACCGGCCCGGCACCTTTCGGAAAATCGTCCGGGTGGATTTACCCCGGCCCCGGGACCGAAGCAGTTTGGGATTTATCAAAATCCGCAAAGAAATATATGATGAGTTTTTCGCCAAGCTTTCTTAAGTGGATGAGAGGCGTTTCCATGAAAGAAATAATTTTAGCCATCATCGGGTTTATCTCCTTGACTGGCATGGCTCAAGCGCAAGATTTCCCCAGGGTTCGGATCGGCTACCAGCCCACCAGCAGTGCCATTCTTTTAGGCAAGGCCAAGGGATTTTACGACCAGGCTTTCGCGAAAGCGGGAGCGAAAGTGGAATACGACCTTTTTCTCTCCGGACCCTTGGCCGTTGAGGCCGCCGCGGGCGACCATGTGGATATCCTAAACGTGGGCAACATGCCGCCGGTAATCGCCCGGGCCAACGGGATTGACGTGAAAATCATCGCCAAATCGGCTTTCAACCCGGCCACCAACGCTATTCTGGTGAGCCCCGATTCGCCCATCCATTCGATTGAGGATTTAAAGGGAAAGAAAGTGGCGGTTCAAGTGGGGTCGAGCGTTCATTATTTTCTTTCGCAGATTTTGACTGCCCAGGGGATGACCCTGAACGATGTACAGCTGGTGAACCTGCCGGGGCCGGATCAGGGGCCGGCCTTGGAAAGCGGCAATGTGGACGCCATTGTGCTTTGGATGCCTTACCGCACTCAATTGGAGATGGCGGGGAAGGCCCGGGTGCTGGTGGATTCATCCCACGCGCCGGGAGGTATCGGCGTTTATATGGTTCGCGACGAATTCGGGAAGCAAAACCCGCAACTGGTCGAATGTTTTTTGAGGGCAACGAAAGAAGCCAATGACTATCTGAAAAAACATCCAGAGGAAGCCCTGCGTCTGTTGGCAGCCAACAGCCAGTTTCCCGCGCCGGTTTTGGCCAAAAGTTTGGAAGGGTTCGACTGGTCCATGCGTATTACGAACCGGGACGTGGAAGCCATGAAGGGTATCAAGGATTTTTTAAAAGAGACCCAGGTGATCCGCAGCGACTTTGATATCCAGGATTTATTTGACCGGAGCTATTTTGACCGGGCGGGAATTCGTTAAGGATGACCTATTTTTCTGATTCTTTGCACCACCTGGTGCTTTACATCAACGGCCGAAAACCCCTGATTGCGGGAGAACTGGAGAGACTGGTCGAGCAGGGGATCCGGACCCTGCCGGTCCGTTATCCGGGACTGCAAGTGATCCACCGGGCGGTTTATCCCGACCGGGTGGAGATGCTTCTGGATTTCCAGCGGTTGGACGAGGACGTACTGAGGGTGGCCCAATCTTTCAAGTCCGAGGTCAAAAACCTGGCGAAGAAAAAGGGATTTATCGAGGAGCCGCTTTGGCAATGGAATTACGAGGACCACTGGATCATGACCCCCATGGAAATGCGAGAAGTGGAACGGATTTTTCCTCCAACGAGCGGTTCTTATCGACGACCGGCCCAAGATTCTGCCAGTTAAAGGTTCTCACAAAATAAAAATGGGGGCTTTCAATTTTTTGGATCACCGCTCTATGCTAAACGCCAGTTGGAAAGTTTTATCCTTGAGGAGGAAAGTATGAAAAAGTTTTTCGCAGTGGCGGTCGCCGCCCTGATCTTGGCGATCGCTCCAGTTACTTTCGCGGACGATGCGGCTTCCAGCGCGGCTCCCGCCGGTGCGGCCATGGCCGGCCCGGCGGGAAAAAGCTATGAAGTGGTATGCGCCAGCTGTTACATTACGAAGGGCGCCTCCGGCGCAGACCACGCGGCCTGCGCGGCCAAATGCATCAGCAGCGGTATGGAATTAGCTCTGCTTCGAGCCGGCAAGCTGTATGTTCCGGTGGATAGCGATTTCAAATCGGCCCGGGACCAGTTTGTTTCCAAGGCCGGACAGACGGTGGTGGTGGATGGCAAGGTTTACAGCAAAGGCGGGGTCCGATATTTGATGATCTCGGCTCCAGTGGCCACCCAGTAATTTTTGAAGTTAAATTCAAAAGCCCCCAGAGGTTTCCGGGGGCTTTTTTGTTTTTCCCCACTTTTTTCTTAAACGATTTCATCCGAATTCAGAATCGTCACTCCCGCCTTGCGCATGACCTTGAAGGCCTTTTCGTCATCACCCGGATTTTTGTTCACCGCCGCCACAGCGTCCTCAATGACAAAGGCCTCAAACCCGTTTTTCTCGGCGTCGAGGGCGGTGGCTTTTACGCAGTAGTCGGTGGCTAAACCGGCGATATATAATTCTTCCACTTCATTTTTTCTCAAGAAAATACTTAAATTTTCACTAGTAGACTCAAAGGCCGAATAGCCGTCATCCTGGTTATGGGTTCCCTTGAGGAATATCTTTTGGATCTTCGAGACGTTCAAATCCCCGTGGAATTCAGCTCCCAGGCTGCCTTGCACACAATGAGGGGGCCATTTTTTAAAGTGCACCGTTTCCTTCGGATGCCAATCTTTCGACGCCACGATTAACGAAAAGGCCGGCATCACTTTGTTGATCACTGGGATGACCTTATCCCCGTCCGGAACCGCCAGGGTTCCTCCGGGACAAAAATCATTCTGAACATCCACGATCAATAGGGCTTTCACGATTCAAGGCTCCTGATAGCGTTGGATGAGCTGGGAACGGAGATCCATTAAGGCGCGGCTCATTCCGACCTTATAAATGTGAGGATTTTCGAAGCGCTTGCGTTCAGGTGAAAGCTTGGCCAATCGTTCTTTCGCGTATTGGGCGGCATCCTGGACCGTCAGCTTCACCAGCGATTTTCCCCCTTCCATTACCTTAAAGAGAATGGATTCGGGAAAACAATGAGCCACCCGGCTTTTTTGCTCGGGAAAAAGGGGATGATGGATGTACTCGGTGCTTTTTTCATCCTCCAATAGAATGCCGTCGGCGTAAAAAAAACCGTCCGGATCGGTGTAACGCACCACTTTTTTAATTCCGGGAAGGGAAGTTTTGGAAAGGTTTTCTGAAATCTTCAGACAGGGGTTCCCCTCGTACTGGCTCAGCTTATAAACCCCGTCCAAGGCGGGTGTTTGCTGACCTGTCACCAGATTGGTGCCGACTCCAAAAGCGTTGATGGGGGCGCCTTGGTCCAAAAGACTTTTAATGATGACCTCATCTAACTGGTTAGAAACCACGATTTTGACGTCATGAAGGCCGGCTTGATCCAAAAGCACCCGGGCCCGCTTGCTCAAATAGGCTAGGTCGCCTGAATCCAAACGGATGCCCCCAAGTTTCTGGCCCCGGGCCTCCATTTCTTTCGCCACCCGGATGGCGTTGGGAACCCCGCTTTTGAGCGTGTTGTAGGTATCGACCAGGAAGATACAGCGGTCCGGGTAAATTTCGGCGTATTTGCGGAAGGCCATCAACTCATCGGGAAAACTTTGGATCCAGGAATGGGCCTGGGTGCCCGAGGGAGTCAGGCCGTAAAGATAAGCGGCGTAAACATTGGAAGTGGCGTCCATTCCGCCGATGGCCGCGGCCCGGCTGGCTTGGAGGCCAGCCAAACCTTGGGAGCGTCTCAAACCAAAATCCACGACCCGGCGGCTTTGGGCGGCCAGGACCATGCGGGAAGCCTTGGTGGCGATAAGGGATTGAAAATTGAGAAAGTTGAGCAGCAGGGTTTCAATCAGCTGGGTCTCAAAAAGCGTTCCTTCCACCCGAAGGACTGGTTCCAGGGGAAAGATGACCTCCCCTTCCCGCACGGAATAAATTTTTCCTTTAAACCGAAAGCCCCGCAGATATTCAAGAAAGGATTTTTGAAAACCGATTTCTTTCAGATATTTTAAATCGTCTTCCTCAAAGACCAGAGCTTCCAAGGTATTTAAAAATTCCTCTAAACCCGCGAAAAGGACATAACCACCTTTAAAGGGGTTTTCCCGGAAAAAAAAATCAAAGCAGGCGGGCGTCTCCGTCTTACCCATGAGCACATAGCCCTGTACCATGGTTAATTCATAGAGATCGGTATAAAGGCCGGCGTGTTTTTCAAGAAAGGTAGCCATGGGGCTATTATAAGGAATTCAAAAGATTAAGGTAGGGGCCCATCGGCATGATGCTGACTGATTTTTCTTAAAACCATTAGCTCAGGCAAACGGAGATCTAACTCAACTATCCAAATCGATGACGCGGGAGTCCTTAGGATCCTTTGTTTTATTCTGCAACATCGGTTTGATCACTAAACTGCCGGCTTTTGAAAGGGACTTTACCCGTTCCAATTCGGCCTTTTGATCCGGAAGCAGATAATCGCAATCATGCGTATGGTCCTTGATCAGCGTTGTGCCGGAGACCACGCGTTTCCAAAATTCCAAGCCATTGTCGAGTTTGACCACCGGGTCTTCCGTGGACCGAATTTTTTGCTCATCCTCGGGTGTCAGACCCGCGTGATAGACAAAAAAGTATTCCCGGTGAAATTTGAATTTTATTTTTCGAATGGGGTCGACGAAAAAAATACCGGCATCGGAGATCATGAGCTGGGTGAAAAGACCGTTTTTCGCCTGTTTGCGGAAGGTTAAATATCGGACGGGGTCCACCGTGATTCCGGCGTAGCCTAGATTTTTGTATTCATCATAGGTGGGTTTGCTCATTTGTCCGAGCGCATCCACCTGTTCGGGTCTTAACTGTTCGAGTGGCATCACGTAAACCTTCTCATAAAGTGTTGATGAGCGTTGGAAAAGCGGGTTGAATTTTTACCCGCAAAATTTTTCCTCATTGGATTTTAACACACTTTATATTGAAGTTAATCGGTGTCCTGCGCAAAAGAAAGGAGAGTCGCGCGGAAAAGAGTTTTAAATTTAGTTTGAAGCGTTAAACCTAGGTTGAGTTTTTTTAATACCACTACCAATTCAACCATTGGGGCAGCGCCGTGGTCAGGAAAGGGATGAAGGTAATCGCCAAAACCATCGCGTGCAGGATGAGATACATGGGCAAAACGGCCCTATAGACTTCGGTCATGGGTTTTTTGAAACGGTAGGACGAGAGAAAAAGGTTGAGCCCCAGCGGCGGAGCTAGGAACCCCAGTTCCATATTGGCCAAAAAGATGATGCCCATGTGAACCGGATCGACATGAAAGGCCTCCGAGATTGGCATCAAAAGGGGGACCACGACCACGATGGCGGCGAAAATTTCGAGAATACTTCCCACGATGATCAACATGAGATTCACCATTAAAAGAAAAACCCATTGGGAATGAACAGTGCTTTGCACCCAAGCGGCCAGTTGGGCGGGAATTTGAGCGTCCACCATATCGTTGGTAAAGCCTAATGAAACGCCCAAAATCAAAAGGACGCCGCCGACCAATATGCCGCATTCGGTAATAACTTTGGGAAGGCTAGAAAATTTCAAGTCCTTATAAATCAGGACTTCCACGACAAAGGCGTAAAAGGCCGTCAATGCCGCGGATTCCACTAAAGTCACCTTGACCCCAAACAGGAAAAAGAAAACGACCAGAGGAAGCGCCAGTTCCCATTTGGCTTCCCACATGGATTCCAAGGCTTGTTGGAAGTGGAAGGGATGCTTGGCCGCCTGCTCTTTGGAGCCTTTGCTGACGCCCCACCAGGCGGTGAGCATGAGAAGCAGGAGCCCGGGAATCAGGCCGCCGAGAAACAACTTATCGATCGGGGTATGAGAAACGACGCCGTACAAAATGACCGGCAGGCTGGGCGGGAACAACATACCCAAAGAGCCCGCAGAGGTTAGAAGCCCCAAGGCTTCCCGTTCCTTATATTTCTCCGCTAGAAGAATGGGCATCAAGAGTCCGCCCAAGGCCAAGATGGTGACGCCGGACCCGCCGGTGAAGCAAGTAAAGAAAGCACAGACCAGGGCGGTGACGATGGCCGGGCCCCCTTTCATCGAACCAAAGAGGGCCTGAAAAACTTTCAACAGCCGCTGGGAGGCCCCGCCCTCCGCGAGAAAATAACCGGTCAGGGTAAAAAGGGGGATAGTGGGAATGGTCGGGGAAACCACCATGCGGTAGGTTTCGGCGGGAATGGAGTCAATGGGAGTATCGGAGTTCCAAAGAAAAATAAGCGCCGCGCCGCCGAGGGCCACGAAAACCGGCGTGCCCAATAGAATGGCGAACACCAAAACGCCGAAAGCTAGATATAAGAAAGATTCAGGAGGGTTGTGGATCAAGGGTCCTAAAGAAGCCAGCCCCGCCGCCAGGACCAGGGTGATCAATCGATACCGCATCTTGTCCGATGACCGCCAGATCATACGGGCGAGAATAGCCGCGAAACCTAAAGGCAGGAAAGCCAGAATGACCCACTTGGGAATACCGCAGGCGACGATGGATCCCACCCCCCGCTCAATCACCGCGTATTGAAAGCTGGCGATGGTCAAGTAAAGGGTCAGGCCGGCGCCCAGGGCGGCGGTAAAAATATGGGCGGCGGTCTTCAACTTATCCGGGATCAAACTAGCCGTGGTCGACAGGGACAACAGCTTGCCTTCCCGGGCAGCGATAGCGCCGCCGAACATCATGATGGCCAGAGTGGTATGGGACACGAGGGCCAAAGAACCGGGAATGAGGGACGCGGGGAAAAAGGGCAGAAGGCCGTGTAATTTACGGCTCACAATATCCAAAAGGGGCAGGGTCAGCATCACGGCGAAGAAGAAGGTTAAAAGAAGATTTTCGCCGTGGTTCCAAAAACTAAGCGGAGCGGGACTCGCGGTTCCCCCTTCGGATTCCATCCGGAGTCCCGAAGTGGGAGAAGAATCTTTATTTAAAGTTTTATTCAAAGAGTCGCGCCTCGACTTCATTCAGCCGGGGCCTTTTGTTTGGCCCGATATTCGTCCCGATACTGGATGGCCAACTGCATAATGTCGGCCGGAACGACTGTTCCCGAAATTTGGGGATAGACGCTTTGAAAGAGGGTTTCCCACTGGGCGTATTGATCATCGGTGATCTCATGGACGATCAGCCCTTTGGTCTTCATGACCTCAATGGCTTTGTCATTGTCCTCGCGGATTTCATCCCGAAAGCGCTTGCCGGCGGCGGCGGCGGCTTTCAAGACGGTGGGTCGGGCGGCCAGGGGAATTTTGTCCCAGGCTTTCGTCGTGATGATGGTGGCGCCCACCAGAGGGGCCCATTTCATGTCGGTCATGTGGGGGGCCATGGGAAACCATTGAAAGGAGAGGGCGGATAGAGGCGTGGTATCAAAGGAATCGATTAAGCCTGTCTGCAAATTCGACATGATATCGGTGGCGGCCAGAGGAATGGGGGAATAACCCGCCGACTTCCAGATATTCATGGTGTCCGTATCGTCTCCCCAAATGAAGAACTTCGCCTTTTTCAAATCATCGGGCGTCAAAATAGGGTTCTTGCCGAAAAAATAAACCCATCCGGCCTCGCCCCAGTTTAAAACCTTGAAACCCTTGGCCAGGAGCCGCTTTTCCAACAGCGGCTGCAGTTTCGCCCGGACATAATCGCTTTCGGCGTAGGACTTATAAAGCATAGGGATAGACATGGCCGAAACGCCCTTGTCGATTTGGGAAAGACCCACCACGGTCAAGACGCCGGCCTGGATCTGGCCGATCCGCATTTTGCTGACGATATCGGGCTCATCCCCCAAAATCCCCCCGGGATAAACTTTCAAATTGACCCCGACGGTTTTCCATTGCTGGCCCATGTCTTCCATGATCAGATCCCAGGAAGAACCCTGGGGCGCCAAGGTTCCCAGCTTAATGGTTAATCCTTCTTCTTGGGCTTGAGCGGGTACGAAGCCCCCCAGGATCAAACTGATCAGTCCCAATCCATAGGCCATTTTTTTGAAAATTAAATTCAACAAGATCGTCCTCCCGATTTGAGCAGTGAATTATTTAACGAAAATCGTATCGACCTGGGAAAGAAGCCATTCAGCCCGTTTGCGCATGATCAGGTTGACCAGACGGGCCGATGGTTTCTTTTCAATATCAATGGCCAGAGCCTGATTCAAAAGATCCACAAACTCTTCCTGATTTTGGTCTTTCTCGTCCACCGCTTCCGCGAAGTTGACGTAAGGGCCTAATTCCAACCCGCCGGACAGCTCGACCGCCCGTTTGAAATGATCCCGGGCTTTTTGATCCGATCCGCCCATCAAGACGGGTTTGCTGCCCTCATAGGTAATCAGGAAACTTTCAATGGAACCGTCGTCAAAATCCGGATCCAAAGCGTAAGCCCGGTAAATGAGAGCTTCGGCCAAGGGGATTTCCGCCAAAAGGGTCGGATCTTCTTTACTTAAAGAGATAGCCGCCATCCAGGAAACACCCGTCCAGTAAAGCGCCGCAACGTCATCCTTGGTTCCTTCCAAGACCGCCTTTTTCGAATCGGTATAAAGGTCTTGGCTGAAGGTGGAGTGACGGGTGTCCAGGGCGCGTAGTCCGTAGTTGCGGGCCCGAAGATAGAGATTTTTCGCCCGGTGACGCAATTCCTGGGCCCTGGGATAATCCTTGTCGGCGACAAAATCGGCGTCCTGCTGGACATAGGCGTAAGCGTACTCGGTAAAATCCTCACAAGCGGCCGTGAGCAGGGCGGTGTGCCGGGGAGCGGCGGCCAAAACGCTTTCCATCAGTTTCAAACTAAAAGGAATGGCTTCCCGGACGAGCTCCGGATCATCGTCACTGGACCAGGTATCCCCGGTGCCGGCCAAACTGTCCGCGATGGAATCGACGGCGATGGATTTAATAAAACAACCGTTTAGAAATAAGGATGAAAAGAGTAATAGGAATAATATGGGAGCGGTTTTCATCGTTGGTTTAAACTGTCTCAAAAATAATCCTCGCGGGTTGGGGCGGCTTCAAAAAACAAGGCACCGTTTTACTCTGGGTGATTCCTCGTGTCAATCAGCAGAAAACTTGTCAAATTATATGGTTTTTTTACCGGTTTTGGAAAAATTACTGAATTTTAAACGGCCGGTCAGACAAAACTGAATTCCCCCGGATCAATCGTAGGAGCGAGGAAAAGACACTCCATGACCGATTTTCTTAAAGAGGAGGATTTTCAGGCTTTCGTCACGGCTCACCGGGAATTATGGCTGCGTTTAGCGCACCGGGTTCTGGGACGCCGGGAAGAGGCGGAGGATGTGGTCCAGGAAACCCTGGCGTTCCTTTGGGAGCGGCGGGAGTTTCTCAAAATCGAGAATCCCGCCGCTTATGTGGCCCGGGCGGTCTGGCTCAACTCCTTGAAGCGGAAAACCCGAAGCCGAAAATATTTTTCTTTGGAGGAAATCGCCGAACCCGCCGCACCCGAAAGGTCTTCTTCCGAGGAATGGGAGGAAAGATTCCATCCGCTTCTCTTGGAAAAAGCCTTCCAGGAACTGCCGGAGAGCCAACAAACGGTGATCCGCATGAAATATTACCTGGGACTCTCATTTCGAGAGATCGGGGAAACGCTTAAGATTTCGTTGAACACGGCTGGAAGCCGCTGCCGCTATGCCCTGGCGGCTTTGAGTAAAAGTTTAAAAGGGCGCCAAAATGATCCGGGCGGCCTTCAAGGCCCGGACGATAGGGGGAGGAAAACATGAGCGACGAAAAAAAGGAGCCGGAAAAGGTCCACGCCAACGTGGTCTTCGGCGGAGGAAATCTGGTGGCCGTCACCGGAATCATCGGGGGAGTTGTCCTGGCGCTGGGATTTCCCTGGATCGTGCTGGCCTATGGGCAGGCCCTGGGGCCGACTCTGCTGGTGGTTTTCATGATTTTAGGATTATCGATCGGGGGATTGGTGGCTTTGGTATCGGCTTTCTTCGGGTTGGTGATCCCCCGGGAAGTCGGCGGAGGGGCGCCCCCCTGGTGGATCAGTGAGCTCAAAAGCTGGAGTAAGGAATGGAAAGACTGGGGCGATGTCGATTGGAAGAAGTGGACGGAACAGGAGTGGAAGGATTGGGCCGAAAAAAAGAAAAAGGAAGACTGATCTTAAAGTCTTGGCCGATTTAGTTTCACTGGGGCCCCCTCCAACGATGAGGGTTAGGGATCGTCTTTAAAATAAAAAAACGGATGGGGAAGTCCCCATCCGTTTAAATTGTTTGGCGGAAAACCGCCGAAACAAAACCTAAATTACTTGGTTGTGCTGGCAGCGCTAGCGGCTGGAGCCGGAGTCGTGGTCGACTTCTTATGCTTGTGACCCTTGTGGTGCTTCTTCACAGTCGGAGCCGGGGTCGTCGTATCGGCCATCACAACACCCGTCGCGGTCAAGAACAACACGGTCAACAAAAGCGCGAATAACTTTTTCATTCTTTCTTTCCTCCTCAAATTGGTACAACCGTAGGGAAAACCTACCCCCATTAGACGGGGCATCCAGTTAGAAAGTTCCAAAGGAAGACCCAATTTGATAGTTAGGGCGGGGGGATTGACAATTAGCCAACCGCCCGGTAGATTTTAGCCACTTCAAATTTTGACGGATAAAAGCTTTAAAATCAGCTCTTTTTTAATTTTGTTAAACCCAAATATCCGGATCGGTTTGAATGAAACCAACAGGGAGTTTTTCATGAATTGGGGCCGCCTCTCTTTATTTTTGTTTCTTACAGTCAGCCCGCTCGAAGCCCAGCAGACCCTTTCGCTGGAGGATTACCTCCACCAGGTGAAATCCCAGGGGCCGGATTACCAATCCCAGGCCGCCGCCGTGGAAGGGTTCGAGAAGCAATCCCATCAGCAGGACCTCACCTATTCGCCGGTTTTGACGGCCGGCTACAACCATGAAAATGATGAATCCCAACAATCAACCTTTTTAGCTCCCAGCCAGACCCTCACGGATACGGCGGGGGTTTCCATTACGGATGTTCTGCCCTTCGGACCCAAACTAACGTTGGGATACGCTTTTAACGACCTCAACATCACCTACCCGCCCCAGCTGCTAAGCGCTTTCGGTCCTTATGAATCGGATTTTTTAACTTCTTATTATCAAATCAGTCCGGTCATCTCCCTCTCGATCCCGCTCTTCAAAGACTTTGGCGGAAGCCAGACCGGCGCGGGAGTCCATGTCGTCCAGTATCAATTCGAGGCTCAAGCCTACGCCGCCGCTTTTCAAAGGGAGCAGGAACTTTACAACGCCCAATCGGCCTATTGGACGCTGGCCAAGGATTTGGAAGAAATTAATATCCGCCAGGACACCCTCGACCGGAACCAGAAGATCCTGGACTGGACCCAAAAAAGGGTGGCGCGGAACCTGGCCGATCCCCCGGACGCCCTGCAGGCGGAGGCTTCCGTGCGCCTCGCTGAACTGGATCTGGAAAAGGCCCAGGAAACGGAAAGAACCGACCGGATTGCGTTCAACCGCTACCGCGATTTAAAAACGGACGAAGTTCCGGAGACGTTGCAGCCATTGGAAGACTCCCTGAACCAAATGCGGGAGGATGTTCCCCAGGACATTCCCGAACGGCTGGATTTAAAAGCCGCCGAGGATACGGCGAACCAGCAAAAAGCCGCCTACGATCAGGCCCACCAAAATGTTTATCCCGACCTGACGGCCACTGCGTCCTGGCGCGGGAACGGGCTGGACCCCAGCTTCGGCTACGCCAATGAGGTGGCCTGGGGAACGGACCACCCGACCTACGATATCGGGGTCAGCTTCAACCTCCCCCTGGATGTGTTCACGGCGTCCCGGGTCGCCGAAGGTTATTGGAAAAACTACCAAAGCGCCCTGTTGAGCCTCCAGGACAAGCAAGTCCAGGTCCAGCAGGATTGGCAGGACCTGCGGGACCATCTTCAAGAAGTGGATAAGCGGCTGGATATGACCGCGCAGATCGAGGCCATCCAAAAGGACAAGGCGGACCAGGAGAAACAGCGGTTGGAATACGGCCGCACGACCGAGTACCAGCTTCTTTTATTCGAGAATGACTACAATGCGGCCCGGCTGGACCACCTGTCCGTGATCCTGGAAAAGGTAAATCTTTTGGCGAAGGCCCAATGGTGGCTCGCCACCGAAGTCATGCCGACCGCGTCGACTACTTCCACACCTGAAAACCCGAACGGAGAAACCAAATGAACCTTCCCCAACTCGCGGTCAATCGGCCGGTTTTCGTCAGCTGCATCGTCATCCTGCTCATGATCCTGGGTGCCATGGCCTATGACAGCCTGGGCGTGGACCTTTTTCCCGACGTCAGTTTTCCCTTTGTGTTCGTCTCCACGCCCTACCAGGGCGCGTCGCCCGAGGAAATCGAGAGCCAAATCTCCAAACCCCTGGAAGAGGAACTGAGTTCCCTGCAAGGCGTCAAAAAAGTCACCTCGACCAACCAGGAAGGTTTTTCCACGGTGGTGGTCCAGTTCACCCTGGAAACCGACGCCAAAGACGCCGAACAGCAGGTCCGGGACCGGGTGGCTTTCGTGCGGCCCCAATTGCCCAAGGGCATCGACGAGCCCGTCATCCGGCGCATGGACCCGTCCGACCAGGCGGTCATCCAACTCAGCCTGCAATCCACCCTTTCGCCCGCGGACGCCTTCGACCTGGCCGACCAGGTGGTGAAACCCGATTTGGCCCAGGTGCCGGGCGTGGGCGTGGTCAATATCCAGGGCGGCACCAAACGCGAAATCCACGTGCTTTTGGACCGCGCCAAACTGAACGCCTACCATATCAGCGCGTCCCATGTGTCGGACCGCATCGGCTTGAACGGGGAAAACGTGCCGGTGGGCGATGTCAATGTCGAGGGCCAGAACCTGACCTTCCGGTCCGTGGGACAGTATGACAGCCTGGACCGCCTGAGGCAGACCTCGGTGAACTTTACCGGGTCCGACGTTTCGGTGCCGGTGGAGCGCTTGGGCCAGGTGGTGGACGCCACCGTCAAACCCACGGGCTACAGCTATGTCAACGGCCAAGGCGCCCTGGTGCTGCAGGTCTACAAGCAATCCAAGGCCAACACGGTGGCCGTGGTCGACGGGGTGATGGCGCGCATGCAAAAGATCAACGACGATTTGAAGGCCCGGCCCGGGTCCCCGCAGATCGCGCTCATCCAGGAAGCGGCCCTGCCGGTGAGGCTCAACCTGAACGACGTGAAGCACACGATCCTGCTAGGCATCTCGCTCACCGTTTTGGTGGTCTTCATTTTTTTAGGAAACCTGCGCTCGACCTTGATCACGGTGACCGCGCTTCCGATTTCCATTTTGGGAGCCTTCCTTTTGATGAACGCCGTGGGCTTCACCCTGAACGTGATGACCCTTTTGGCCCTGTCCCTGGCGGTGGGGCTGCTCATCGATGACGCCATCGTGGTGCGGGAAAACATCTGGCGCCACATCGAGGAGGGGCAGGACCCCAAAAAGGCCGCCGTGGACGGCGCGCTGGAAGTCATGCTGGCGGTCACGGCCACCTCGTCGGTGGTGATCGCGGTTTTTTTCCCGATCGCTTTTTTAAAGGGGACCATCGGGCAATTTTTCCGGGAATTCGGCTTGACGGTTTGCTTCGCCATGGCCATCTCCTATTTTGAGGCGCTGGTCATGGGCCCCATGCTGTCGGCTTACCTGGCCAAGAAAATCGTGAGAAAGCCGACCCGGAATCCCGTCACCCTTTTGCTGCGCCGCTTCGACGCGTTCCAAACCTATTTGGAGGACCGCTATACGGTCTTGATCGACTGGTGCCTCAAGCACCGGCTTTACGTGGTGGTCGGCGCCTTTTTGCTGTTCATTTTTTCCGTGATCGGCTTGGGGCCCCATATCAAGTCCACCTTCCTGCCCAGCTCGGACGTGGGGGAGTTCGTGGTGCAGCTCAAGGCGCCGCCGGGAACCTCGCTGGAATCCATGCGGGACCAGACGCTGGTGGTGGACAACCTGATCCGAAAACATCCGGAAGTGGTGCTGGTCTCCGACACCATCGGCGGCACCGACTCCACGGGCGTGGCCCAGCAGGATTCCAATACGGCCCGGCTTTACGTGAAGCTGCTCCATTACGACCAGCGTCAAAAAACCACCGCCCAGCTCAAGGATGAGGTGCGGGAAGAGCTGGAGCCTTATCAAAAGACCCTCAATCCGCAGGTGGCCGACCAAAGCGGTTTCGGCGACCTGGCGCCCTTTAACCTGAACCTGATCGGCCAGGATTACACCACCCTGGCTCCCTTCGCCGAGCAATTGGCCGACAAGATCCGCGGTATCCACGGCTTGACGGACGTGCAGTCCACCTATGACGGCGGCAAGCCCGAATTCCAGGCGGTCCTGGACCCGGAAAAGCTGCGTCTTTACGGCGTTTCGGGCGAGGAAGCGGGCATGGAACTGCGCACCCAGGTGGAAGGCCAAACGCCGGCGAAGTTCCGGCAAAACGGGTTGGATTACGACATTCGGGTGAGGGTGCAGGACGACCAGCAAAATATCGAGAAGGATTTCGGCCAAATCCTGGTGCCGAACCAGAACGACAACCTGGTGCGCCTATCCGATATTTCCACCCCCGTCACCACCGAGGGTCCGGCCAAGATCAACCGCCAGGACCGGGCCCGCTACATCACCATCACGGGCCAGTTGGGAAAAGACGGAAACCTGGGGAATATTTTGGTCGACGCCAAAAAGGTTTTGGCCGGGGTGAAGTTCCCGCCGGGCGTCAGCTACGAGTTCGTGGGCCAGGCGGAGGATTATCATGACCTGGGGGTGAGCATGATGGTGGCGGTGGGGTTGTCGCTGCTGTTCACCTATATGATCCTGGCCAGCCTTTATGAGTCGCCCATCCTGCCCTTCACCATCATGATGGCCATTCCCCTGGCCATCGTGGGCGCCTTCTTCGCGCTCTTTATCACCGGCCAGTCCTTGAACGTGTTCAGCTGGATATCGATCATCATGCTTTTGGGGCTGGTGACCAAAAACTCCATCCTCCTGGTGGACTACACCCTGCAGATGCAGAAAAAAGGATATTCCCGGGAAGAGGCCTTGAAACGGGCGGGGAAGGTGCGGCTGCGGCCGATCCTGATGACGACCTTTTCGCTCATCATGGGCATGCTGCCCCTGGCGCTGGCCTTGACCGAAGTCGGCAAGTTCCGCCAGTCCATGGGCGTGGCGGTGGAAGGCGGGCTCCTCAGCTCCCTGGTGCTGACCCTGTTCATTGTTCCCTCCATCTTCGGCTACATGGACGATTTGCGGCTTTGGTTTCGGAGGATATTGGGTTTGGATGAGAATAAAAAAATCGTGAAGGCCAACAGGGTTAAGAGCCGTTAACCAAAAGCTATTTCACCGCCAAGACGCCAAGGACGCCAAGAAAAACAAAGGATTAAAATCTTAAAAATCATTTCTTGGGGTTTGCTTGCCTTGGCGAACTTAGCGTCTTGGCGGTTCAACCGCCTTTGCTTAGGAATTTTTCAACAACCGGTTAGGAGCCGATAAAACTATGCGATCCCAACGGATTATTTTTTTCCTGGTGATTTCCGCCGTCATGTTTGGGTTTTACTCCTATATCTCCAACCGCCTTTTCGACGGGGCGGGGCTCGCGCCCGCCCTTCTGACCGGCGCCAAGACGCTGATGGCCTTTCTGTTTTTGGTCCAGTGGTTCCTGCCCGCGGTTTTGTGGAACCGGACCCAATCCCTCCCGGCCGCCCTTAAAAGCTTCCTCTATTGGACGGCCTATCTCAGCATGGGCTATTTCAGCTTTTTGCTTTTCCTGCTGGTCGTCCGGGACCTCGCGTGGCTGGGTCTGGCCGGGGCCTACGCCCTGAAATGGATTTCCTCGGACGGGCGGGATTTACTTTACAGCGGCCCGGCCGCCCTGGCCCTGGCCGGGACCGCTTTGGTCTTCTTCATCTTCGGCCTATTCGGCGCTCTGCTCACCCCTCCGGTTAAAAAAGTGAATATCCCGATTCCGGACCTTCCGGAAGGCCTGAACGGCTTCAAGATCGTCCAATTGACCGACCTGCATGTGGGCCCCTCCATTCAGAGCGGGTTTTTGGAAAAGGTGGTGCGGCGGGCGAACGGGTTGGAGCCGGATTTGACGGTGGTCACCGGGGATTTGATCGACGGCACGGTGGAACAGCTGAAGGAGGAAGTGAAGCCTTTGGGAGAGCTTTCGGCCAAACTGGGCAAGTATTACGTCACCGGCAACCACGAGTATTACTGGGGCGCGGAAGACTGGATCGCCAAGGTGCGGGAACTGGGGCTGACGCCGCTCCTCAACAGCCACGAGACTGTCCAAAGGGACGGGGCGGTTTTGACCGTGGCGGGGCTGCTGGACCTGACCGCGGCCCATTTCGACCCGAAGACCCCCGCCGATCCGAAGGCGGCTTTCCAAGGGGCACCCGAGAAGTCTTTCCGCCTCCTGCTGGCGCACCAGCCCAAAAGCGCCTTCGGGGCGGAGGGCCTGTTTGACTTGCAGATTTCCGGCCATACCCACGGCGGGCAGTTTTTGCCCTGGACCCTGATCGTGGGCCTTTTCCAGCCCTTAAGCCGGGGCCTTTACCGGGTGAAGGACGCCTGGGTTTACGTGAGCCAGGGGACGGGTTTTTGGGGCCCGCC
>Ga0206828_1055_pt1 | contig 19633 bp, 12 predicted proteins | sample Alteio_BWOrgCont_78_FD_152858 | JGI IMG/M metagenome (GOLD analysis project Ga0206828, IMG submission 152858) | Enriched cells from forest soil in Barre Woods Harvard Forest LTER site, Petersham, Massachusetts, United States -... | ecosystem: Environmental > Terrestrial > Soil > Temperate forest >... | reverse complement strand
AAGGTTGTTGCCGTGACGGGCGCCGGCCGCGGCATAGGCCGGGAGATCGCGCTTCTTTGTGCCGCACAGGGTGCCTCCGTCGTTGTTAACGATTATGGTAGTTCCGCAGATGGGGAGGGCGCTGACGACAGCCCAGCGGCCCAGGTCGTCCAGGAAATTATTGCGTCGGGTGGCCGCGCTGTTGCCAACGCCGCCAGCGTGTCCGACCCAGCAGGCGCCACCTCCATTATCGAAGACGCAGTGAAATGTTTCGGCCGCATCGATGCCGTGGTTAACAATGCAGGGATCCTGCGCGACCGAATTTTTCATAAGATGAGCGAAGTGGATTGGCGGGCGGTCATTGATACGCATCTGCATGGCGCCTTCCTCGTCTCGAAGGCTGCGGCCCTTTATTTCAAGGATCAAGGGTCGGGATCCTTTATCCATTTCACGTCGACATCGGGGCTAATCGGCAATTTAGGGCAAGCAAATTATTCGGCGGCGAAGATGGGCATTGTGGGGCTGTCCAACTCGATCGCGCTCGATATGGAGCGCTTCGGCGTACGCTCGAATTGCATCGCGCCATTTGCCTGGGGTCGCATGATCGCGACGATTCCAACTGTCACAGATGAGGAACGGCATCGCGTCGAACGCCTCAAGACAATGACGCCGGACAAGATAGCGCCACTGGCTGCGTTCCTCGGTGCCGACGATTCGCGTGACGTCACGGGTCAGATCTTCGCGGTTCGTAAGAACGAAATCTTCCTTTTCAACGTTCCGCGTCCAATACGATCGATGCACCGTTCGGAAGGCTGGACGCCAGAGACAATTGCAAGCGATTTGTTGCCGGCCTTCCGCTCAAGTTTCCATGCTCTCGAACGTTCGACTGATATCTTTTCATGGGATCCGGTTTAAGGATCTTGCCGTGTTTCACAGGTGCCAAGGAGGTTGGCTGATCTCCTAAACTGGTATCGTCTGAGCTGCCCGAGAGAAGCGATCCTATCAGTGAAGGCACCGCTGTCTATTTCCAAGAAGGAATTTCGCGAACCTGTTAGGTGGGCCGGTTGAATTAGATAACGAAACCCGGTGGGACTGCAGCCCGATAGGTGGCGGCAATGGTTCTCTTAAAAAGGGCTGAGATGCCAGTCCTAGCAGAGGTACTGTGACGACCGTTGCTAGTATAAAAGTTACGCTGGCGCCACTTTATCGGCAGAGAAGTAGTCGATCTCGTATGAGCTAGAAGCGATGACAAGGTACTTATGTCATTTCTCTGTGTCTGCGACGCAACGGCGCCGCAGACACGAAAGCCTGCTCAGACTACCTAATAGGCCGACCGAACTAGATCGGGATTGCGGCTCCCGCTCCCAGCAGTTCCCGAGCTCGCTGACTTGAGACTGGGTTATCTTTCGAGACGAAGCGCGCGAGCCAGCTTAATCGGCCGGCCACTTCTTTAGCGGACTTGACGCCGACCGGCACTTTCGGGTCTCGGCCCATCACCCGGGCGATATCACGAAACGGCATGCCCTAGTCGGGCACGGCATCCAGCGCAGAGCCGAATCTGCGTCATATTTATATATCATTCGTTATTGACGATAAGTCATATCTAGGCTAACTTTTTTTGTCGTGACAGCGGCCGGGACGTAACATCTGACTTCAATGGTCGGAAACCGGGAGCACAAGAATGCAAAAAAAAGAGGAGATGACCGTGTATAAGGGAATAATCTATAAAAACGTCATGAGACATGTGCTGCTCACGAGCGCAGCCATTGTGCTTCCCGCGTTAGCTTGGGGGCAGGCGGCTCCCACGACTCCGGCACGTAGCGATGGTCTGGAAGAGATCGTGGTTACGGCGCAAAAGAAGGCAGAGCCGGCCGACACGGTCGGCATGAGCATCAACGCGGTCTCGGGCGACCAGTTGAAGGTCTTAGGTGTCAATAGTGTCGCCGACCTGACGAAAATAGAGCCAAGCTTCGTGGTCGCGCGGAGCAATCTAGGGCAGCCAATTTACTCTATTCGAGGGGTTAGCTTTAATACCGCAGTGATCGGCGCCCCGCCAGCTGTGGGCGTTTACGTGGACGAAGTTCCGTTCACCTACAATGCGATGACCAAGGGAGCCCCGCTGGATCTCGAGCGGGTGGAAGTCCTGAAGGGTCCGCAAGGAACGCTGTTCGGCCAAAATGCCACGGCCGGCGCGATCAACTATATCGCTGCGAAGCCCACGGATTATCTGACTTACGGTATCGAAGGTACCTATGGCAGGTTCGACGCAGCGAATCTTAACGGCTACGTGAGTGGTCCTCTCACTGACACCCTCAACGCTCGCTTCGCTTTTAACGCGGATCAGGGCGGAGCATGGCAGCGCAGCACCACACGCGACGACACGTTAGGGAACAAGGACAATAAGCAGGCGCGGCTCCTTTTGGCCTGGGCCCCAATCGACAATCTGAAAGTCGTGATCAATTTTAACGGTTGGACCGATAATTCTCAGAACCAAGCCCCGCAATTCTACGCACTCGGCTTAACTAAGAAATCCTATCCCAGTGCCCTCTCCAACATCGTCAATGCACCTCTTTCTACAGAGGATCCCCAAGCAGCTGACTGGTTTGCGGGAACGCATCCTGCAAACAACGAGGGCTATTATCAGGGGTCGCTTCGAGCCGATTACACAATCCCTGACGCTGCGGTTATTACCTATCTCGCCACATACGAACACTACACCCAGGCAGATAATGATCCCTATTCGGGAGTCGATACGCTAGCAGATGTGGTCGTGGGGGCTAATGTTCACACGATGTCCCAAGAGCTTCGTGCGACTGGTAAACTACTGCATGACGACAAGCTCGAGTGGTTGCTTGGCGGGGACTACGCGTCTACGGGTGATCATGAAGACACGTATAATCGAGTTACCGGGACTACGTCGGGGCTCGCGCTGAAAGGACTGGGAGGAACAACTCAAGGACTAGATGCCGATTTTACGTTGGACGACCAACATACCAGCAGCGGTGCTATTTTTGGCAATTTGGAATATCATATTCTGGATAATCTCAGTGTCCACGGTGGTGCCCGTTACACGAGTACAGACATCGACCATTCTGGTTGTACAGGCCCGGTGACCGCGATTGGAGCCGCGCAATTTACGGGACTAGAAAGCCGGCTGAGGAGGGGGGTCGGCGTAGTCCCGATCCTGCCTGGTCACTGCGTCACTTTCGGACCTACTCTACTGCCTGGGTTGGTTGTCAATTCTCTGGACCAGCAGAATGCTTCGTGGCGGTTCGGCATCGACTATATGCCGATCGAGAAGACCTTAATTTATGTGACGGTTACCAAGGGTTACAAGGGCGGCACTTTTCCAGACCCCGGCGCTACATCCTTTGTTCAATTGGCTCCAACTGTTCAAGAGTCCGTTCTCGCCACCGAATTCGGCTTCAAGTCCCGCCTTCTTGACAATAAGCTTGATGTTGAAGGCGCGGTCTTCCTTTACGACTACACAAATAAACAGGAAGAACTGAAGGAGCCTGATCCTTTTGGTGTCTTTGGATTCCTGACCGCCACGCTCAACGTGCCAAAAACGGAGGAGCTTGGTGGTGAATTGACCGTGAAGTACCGACCAATCCAGCAGCTGACCCTGAACGGATCGCTTGTCTACCTGGATTCCAAGGTCACTCGTGATTTCTACAACTTCAACCAATTCGTAAACGTGAATATCGATTTTAAGGGCGAGCCCTTGCCGAATACGCCTAAATGGGGGCTGACACTTGGCGCGCAATATGACTGGGATCTCAATGATAGTTACGGGGCCTATATTGGGGCCGATGGGAGATTTCAGTCAAAGACCCAATCATACTTCGGAGTGGCTTCTGCGATTGCGGAGGGCTTCCCGTCGGAAGATAATGCGTCATATGCTATCCTCAATCTGCGTGCGGGCGTGAAATCCAATGATGGACATTGGCGATTTGAGGCTTTTGGCAACAACGTCACGAACACTTTTTATACGACCCAGACCATCCGGGGCGATGCTGTCGCCCGCTATACGGGCATGGCAGCCGCCTTTGGGCTGACTGTGGGTTATAGATACTAATTGGGGTTCTATCCACTAAAGGGACCGGACCCATGGTCCGGTCCCTGCACCTCGTCCGTCTGACTACAGGGGCCGTTTCTGGCTCAATTCGTAGTCGGTATGCTTTCCTCCGCGATATGGCAAAGTCTGCGACTGATGGGACTCTGATCCTTCTCAGCTGCGGTTCGGTCGGTATCAACACCGCGGCGAAAAGGTCTTTCCAGAGGAAGTCGATGCCGTGACGCAAGCCCACTCGGACGTTTACGACTGCTTGACGGTAATCGCCTCGGCAGATTGTCATATTGGACGCTGTCCGCGTTGACCTGCGAATTCATCGTCGCCTAGGGCATGCCGCAGAGCGGCCGACATAAAAAGGGCCTCGAGGGCAATAGGGGCTCGGCCGCTAGCGCTGTGGCTTCTCGCCCAAAATCCACACCAGATGCGATGGCGAAGGACGCCCAATCGGCTTCGTCCTGACGCCCGATCAAACACACGGGTACTTCATATCAAGCTGCCATCTCGGGATGATGCTTTATCTGGCCGCAGAAATTTGATTGAAAGGGAACGTAAGATTCGTAAATGAGTACCATTCAGCGATAACGCGCTACACTAGTTTGAAAATGCGTCATAATTTCCTTGGAGTTAGTGTTGCTACCGTCCATCATGTCAGATGATACAAATAGGGTGTGTGTGTGGCTGTTTTAACGAATGGACATGTTTCTAGAAGGGATCGTAAGCATCAAAAGACCCGCGAAGCAATACTTGACGCTGCTTATACGCTTATAACTCAGCACGGTGTAGATGCAGTAACGATGCTTGAAATCGCTGAACTCGCCGATATGGGCGCGGGAACGGTTTATAATTACTTCGCCTCTAAAGACGAGCTTGCCTTTGCTGTCATGGATAAAGTCGTACTTCGTATGGCGGAGCGGATCCATAAAGTAACAAAAGCTTTTAAAGATCCGGCCGATGTTTACGCGTACAGGATTCGGTCAATGATGAAAGAGTGTGCGGAAAGTCGAACTTCGGACCGCCTCCTGAGCCGGGCAGTAGTAGTGGCGGACGTATTTTTCGACGTGATGGGGCCGATTGCCATCGGGGACCTCAATAAAGCCAGTTCGTCAGGATTTTTTAAAGTGGATAATCCAGAGCTCACTTGGCGTTTGATGACACATGCTATTATTGGATTCGGCATTGAGGTGAGGAAGCAGCATATATCGATCGAGGCAATCGATGAATGCCTGGTAAAGCTCTTAGGTTTAAGTGGCGTGGGCTCGGACGTAGCAGCACGCATTGCGACCAAGAAATGGCCGGACTTACCGCCGGGATAGCGTATTTCTTTAATTCCCTAAGGGCCGGCTTACCACTGCACGAGCCTAATGCCTAGGAGTCCTGTTAGGTTGGAAACGTGCACTAGCACCACTTTGGTAGAGTTTTAACGCTGGGCGAGTTTTTGGGATTCCCAATAGGGGGTTTGCGTGAACCGTGAGAGATCGGTTTATGGAGGGCCGACCAATCGAGGTGGACGACCAGGCCGATCTCGATCGCAGGCTTGCCCTATTTTCTGCGGCATCACGGCATAAGTCGCGGGAGCGGATCTGCCCGGCCTGAATCGCCGGGCTAATCGGTACTGGTGATCGCGCGAGTGCTTAGCCTGTGAATAGGGGCCGGCTGAGGAACCATCACGATTGATTGGAATCAATCGCTTATCGTGCCGATCGGCGCCGGATCCCCGCACCGAAACACATTCGCTCCAGGGCGATGGCCTAAACCTCTTGATTGGACGCTCTATCCCCGATGATGAAACTCAATGTCCGTCGGACGTCGCGATTAGCTTTCTTAGTTTCATAGCCATCTCATCGGCGGCGATGTCTGTCGAAAACCGCGTCACGAGGCCGCCTTCCGGGCCGAGGAGCGTTAAGAAAGAGCTGTGGGCAAACGTATAGTCATTCGCGGAAGCGCCTGGGATCTTGAAGAATGTCACGCCAAAAGATCTGGCGGAGCGAAGAATCTGATCCTCAGTGCCGGTCAGTGGAAGTATTCGCTCTTCGAAATTGAGAACATATTTCTGGAGCATCTGTGGAGTATCGCGCTGCGTGTCAAACGAGACGAAAATCGGTTGAACACGACTTGCCATCGGACCAATCTTAGCGAGGGCCTGACCAATTTGCGCCAGCACAGTTGGGCACAGATCGGGACAAGATGTGTATCCAAAAAACACGAGCAGCCAGCGTCCGCGCAGGTCGTGAGTCCGAATGGTCCGCCCTCCTACATCCTGGAGCTCAAAAGAGATTTCTGTTCCGGCCCCGGGCGGCGCGTCGTCGGCACGAGCCACAATTGCCAGGAATGCCGCGTTCGCTGCTGCCGATAGCAGGAGCGCGCGCAGGATGGTTCGTCGGCGCATGTGTCTTGCCTTGGTTTACTGCTGCGACAAAAAAGCTTTTGCTGCCGCGAGCTCGACTCGTTCTCCATCGCAATCCGCCCCGAGGCCAATCAGCGCACGAGAATAACGTTTCGCTGTTTCGGTAGAGGCCAAGGCGCGCGCAGCGGCGGCCGCGGTCGCAATCGACCTGAAGCGATTGGGGGTGGCCTTGAGGGAGGCTTCCGCCTCAGCTAGCGCTTCCTTGTTCATACCCGACGTGAGATACAATTCACCCAATAGCGCGCGAATTGGCACCAGTTTGTTTTCCATGGCCACGTTTTTTTGGCTGCCGTCGTCGAGGTCCGCCGCATTCCGCATCGCAGTGATCGCTTCGTCGCGCCGCCCCTGTGCGAAGAGAAGCCATGCTGCCGCAGCCTGCTTCTGGATCCGGGTTTGTCCAGCCCAATAGTCGTCTTTCGCGGCTGTTAGTTTCGCTTCTATTTCGTTGAGTTGCGGGATTTCAGCGAGAGCCGCCTCTGCGCGACCTGAGCGCGCGTTCCCAAGGGCGCGAGCGAAATAGGAAATCGATTGCGCCGCCGGATACTGACTGTCGCGGATCGCGAGGTGGGCGGCGTCATCCCATTGTCCCCGGTCCAATGCGTAACGTGCCGGGATGGCGGCAAGTGCTGTGTCAGCTGACAGCCGAGAGAACTTAAATGGTTTTAATCCGGCAAGAGAATCCACAATCTGCTTAGCTTCCTTATCCTTCGCCAATTGCATGTATGCGTATGTAATGAAATCCAGCGAGTGTGCGACACTAGGATCGGTCGCCTCCGGATAATTCTTCGCGGCATAGTCGTTTGCGGCGGCTATGGCAGCGAGATTGGAGCGAACTGAATCGTCCCACATACCAAGCATCGAATAGATGTGCGAGGGCATGTGCAGGGCATGCGGCGATGCTGTCGCGATCTTGTCGTAGCGATGCGCCGCCGGCAGGCACATCGCCGCAAGCGGAGCAAAATCGTAGCTGTGAATGAGATAGTGTGAAATGCCGGGGTGATCTGGCTGGGTTTCCAATTCCGCATTTAAAATCCCGGCGGCCTTGAGTTGTTTTGCGAATGTCGTGTCGTTCAGGTCGACGGCCTCATTGAGCGAGAGCGCGTAGAAGATTGCACCTTCGGAATCGTCGGGATGGCGCACGTGCAGCTGTTCCATTGCCTTCTCGTAGAGACCAGTGCGCGTCTTCTGATCAATCGTGTCGTAATTCTTGTAGAAGACCTCCATCGCGGCGAGATATTCGGCCTCGCGCGGCGTCTGGGTCGTAGCCGCCTTGCCCTGTTGTACGGCCTCCCACCCGGCTTTGAGGTTGGCGAGAGGGAAGGGTGGTACGAGTGGATTGGGTCTTTGACTCATCGCAAGCCCCCAATAGGCCATGGCGCAATTGGGATCTTCCTCAATGATCGCTTCGAATGCCTTGATCGTCTCCGGAAAGAAAAAGTTATGAAGCAATGCGACCGCATGATCGAACTTCGATTGCACGGTCACGCAGGAGATCTGGAAATGAACGGTCCCGAGATGACCGTCGCTAAGGGACTGTGCATGTGCCGATACAGCCCCCATCGTTCCGACGACGATGTAGAATAGGAAATTGCGCGCCAATTTTATCATTCGAGTCTTTTATCCGACAATTTCACAATTATTTTGGCCATTTTGTCAGTGCCCTTGGCCGAAGTTCAACTCCTGCTTTCGCTGAGGTCGGGCGGGCGCGGTCTGTGTCGCTGTGCCCCGATTTCTATCTTGACCCGTTCGATGCTTATGGCGCTGACCCGTAGACCACCTACTTTGGCCGAACTTGGCTGCGCGGACGCGCTGCGGCCAAATATTTATGGCCAAAGATGTTCGACCATTGCTCGCGAGTCAGGTCCTCTTTCGCTTTGTAGTCAGCTCTCAAAGCGATCGCCTCCAACGTTGCTTTTGTCACCTCCGGTACAGTATTCCGCGTCGCGATAGCGGTCAGCCATCGGTTGCTTGCGGACCGAGAGGTCACATTGACGCCTAAGAATGACAGGGCGACGGCGACGGGCCAGACGGCGATATCTGCGATTGAATAGTCACCTGCTAGAAATTCCGCTTCTACTAAACGATATTCCAAAACGTCCAGGAGGCGTTCAACCTCGTCAGCATATCGCTTTACGCTATACGGTTCGTCTTGGGGACAGTGGCGTAGGAAATGGCCTAGTTGACCAGACATTGGACCAAATGCCGCCATTTGCCACATCAGCCACTGCTGGGTCAGTGTCCGAACCCGGAGGTCGTGGCTCAAGAGTTGGCCCGATTTTTCGGCTAGATAGATAAGAATCGCGCCACTCTCGAAGACGGTCACGGGGCCGTCTCCGTCTTTCGAGTCCATATCCCGGATAACGGGTAGCCTGTTGTTCGGATTTAACTTGCGGAATTTTGGTGCGAGATGATCCCCCGCCGGAATATCATAGTCTATTAGCTCATACGGAAGATTGAGTTCCTTGAGCATAATTGACACCTTCATCGCGTTCGGTGTCTGAACAGCGTGGAATTCGATCATGTATCCAATCCGAGGAATGGCGTTTGCCCGTCGGCGCTAGGCATGCTGGCGGCTTTGAGCGCGACCACGATCCATCGAGTTTGGCGATCGTGCCCCAAACAGCCTCTTCCAACGAGACCATCTCGGGATCGCATAATCTTGCCTCCTTGACGTTCTTGTTTCGCAAACATAATACTTGCGGGATAGAATAGCAAGTATTCATCACCGGATTGGGAAAGCTACGGCTTGGCGATCGGTCAACTGGGGATGAAAGCTGCGGCAGCAGGACTCGCCTCCGGTACTTCAGAATTGAGCGGCCGTCGGTGGTTAATCCACTTAGTGTTTTGATGACAATGCGCTTGTGTAAGCGTGAAACTTGGGAGATTTGGATAACAAATAACTCTGGCGGCGTCGCCGGGGACCCAACGGTCTCTGAGTGCTTGAGGACGAGCAATCCATTTTTGAAGTTGATTGAAAGCACGATCTTGCTTCTGATCGACGCGCTGACAATAGAATGAAGGGTGTGATGCAATCAGCCTGCGCCTCCAAAGCGGACAACCATACAATGGCCCGAGTGCTAGGCGCGGCAAGGACCGTTTTCTTGCGGGATGGCTATCAAGCCGCCAGCATGAACGCTGTCGCACGAGAGGCGGGCGGGTCTAAAGGGACGCTTTATGCGTACTTCGCGGGCAAGGAGAGTTTGTTCGCCGCGGTAGTGACCGGTGAATGCCAAAGTCAGGTGCAGATACTGGAGAAACTAGGAGCCGAGCGGCTGCCGATTGGCCTCGCGCTGAGGCAGGTTGGGATGTGGTTTATCAACTTCCTGTTGCGGCCCGATGTTTTGGCGCTTCACAGGATCGTCGTCGCCGAAGCACACCACTTTCCGGAGCTTGGGAAAACCTTTTTTGAGTGTGGGCCGGCCAGGATCCAATCGATTGTTGCCGAATTCCTCAGCCAGCCAACAATACGGCGGGAGCTTAATATCCCTGACGCAAACATTGCTGCCGAGTTGTTTCTCTCACTGGTGAAAGGCCACTTTCAGCTGCGTAGCGAACTCGGATACGCCCCTGTCGACGCTGCCGAGAGAACCCGGTGGGTGGACGCGGCGGTGGAGTTTTTTGTAGCGGGCTTCAGTTTGTGATTCTGCCGTAACGTTCGTGTCACCAATAAATTTGCTCGCCAACATCGGTAGCCGGCACTCGTGATATTTGCTAATCTAACAAGCAAGATTTCTATTGCGACCGGTTTCCATATCGCATACTGATAGTGGTCGGTTGGTACCGCCGGGCACTTGTTTTGGTGAACACCGACATTGAATAGGGGGCGGAATTGCGCTTTCGGAGACGGACCTTCATTGGTCGTGTCGGCGACGTTGGTCGGCTTGCCGCCCCTGATATCTCGATGCAATCATTGGGACTCCTAACTGACACATCCCCGCATCCAGGCGTATCGAGCCCCGGAACAATGGGAACCCGTCACTCAAATCTGTGGGACATGGCGGTCGGGGCTCTGATCTTCGGGCGACCAGTCCAAGATCGCCGCGAAAATGTTTCGTCTCGCCAAAAGCAACGACAAATCTGCAAGTTATCCGACCAGCGAGAGGCTTGGGCGTAACTGCGCACGCGTTTGAATAAAAGAGAGGTTAGAATGTCGATCTTCCCGTACAAAGTGGGTGTGAAACTCGGATTGTCTATCGCATGCGCGGCATGCCTGTTCGCGGGTGTAGCCTGGGCCGATGCACCCGGCGGCGCCAAGGGGGGGGCAGGAGGCGGCATTGAACAAAGGCGACAACGCAGCATCCATTGCACCAGCAATGGTGACCGTCGCGCCGGGCGAGTTCACGATGGGATCGGCCGATCAGGGGCCGCCGCACCAAGTGCGGATCGGCTATTCCTTCGCGGTCAGCAAGTATCCGATCACCGTGGCCGAGTTCGCCAGGTTCGTCCGCGAGACCGGATATGACGCGGGCAACCAGTGTTACACACACGTGGGCGAGATCGTCCATGACACGCTAACCGAGGGAAGCTGGAAAAAGCCCGGATTTGTCCAGGGCAAGAAGAATCCAGTCGTTTGTATCAGTTGGAATGAGGCGCAGGCTTATGCAGCGTGGTTGTCGAAGAAGACCGGCAAAACCTACCGGCTGCTTTCCGAGGCAGAATACGAATACGTCAATCGGGCGGGGACGACGACGGCCTACTGGTGGGGCGATGCGGTCGGCAGCGGCCATGCCAATTGCAAGGGGTGCGGAAGTGTCTGGGACAATAAGCAAACCTCCCCAGTCGGGAGCTTCGCACCCAACGCTTTCGGTCTTTACGATACAACGGGAAATATATGGTCATGGACGGCGGACTGCTGGAGCGACACCTACGCGGGGGCGCCGGCGGACGGCTCCGCCATAACAGGCGGAGATTGCGGTCGGCATCCGATTCGCGGTGGTTCTTTCGGTCACGATCCGGTGATCACGCTGCCCACAAACCGCCACGCGATCGCCTCTGATGTCCATGACCAGCACATCGGCTTCCGTCTGGCCAGAACCCTTTAATGTCTTGCCTATTCACCCCCTTAACTCTTTGGGAGGCCAAAGGTGTGCGGCGGCGTGGAGTAAGGGCTGTGACTCGATGTTGATGCAATTTGTAAGGAATATGTGAGCGGTTTGAAGAGGAGACGGCTCAAATGAGATTTTTTGGCGATCGGCGTGATTTTCTACCTGCCGGTTTGATCGTGGAAGGCGCCGACGCCGGCGCGACTATCGTGGAGTTCACAGCGCGATCATGAGTGAAGCGAGCCATCTGCTCGTCATGCGGGTCGCCATCCCGTCGGGTTCACGGCAGATACCATAGTCGCTTGTCCGATCTGCCATCGCATGGTCGAGCCATTCGCATTAGACTAATGGTCCGCTGCTTCCGTTGCCTGCAACAAGCATGTGCGACGGCGATATTCGCTGAGCGCTTCGCCGGCGGCGTCGCTCCACCATTTTCGCGGCGCACGTTGACCGCAAGATAGTGGCCTACGTGTCAGGAAGCATCGAGGGGAATTCAGTGGAACGCTCGATAGCTACGGCATCAGACCAATCCGAAAGTCCGGCCAAAACGGCGGCGGCCTATCGCACCCTGTTCGAAAACTCGCCCGATGCCATGTACCTGCTTGCCTGCGGGCCGGATGAAAGTTTCGTCCTCGAGGTCGTGAACCCCGCGGCGGTGGGTGCGGTCAATTGGCGGCACGCCGCTGGTCGGCGCGGTAGCGAGGCTGCGAACCCCGGGGTGGTGGGTGCGGTCAACCGCCCTGACACCGATTTGATCGGGATGCGCATTGAAGACGTTGTACCCAACTGGGCAATCGAAGATGTCCTGAAGGATTGCCGGGCCTGCGTGTCCGAGCGCGCCACGCGCCGTACCGACACCGTCGCGCCGGATGGACAGTTCGCGTCCGAGCGCGTTATCGCACCGGTCTTCGGACCCGACGGGCGCGTGGTGCAAATCGCCATCACAGTCCGCGACGTTACCGAGGCCCGCGGCCGGGAAGCGAAATTGCGCGAGACCGAGGCACGCTATGGCGCCCTGTTCGACAAGGCAATCGACCCCATCTGTCTCATCAACTGCCAACAGGATGGAACCTTTCGGATCGATGCCGCAAACCCGATTGCAATCCATCTACTTCATACATCTAGCGAGAATGCGCCCGGCCAGCCGATCATCGGACAGACCTTGGAAGAGGTCGCCTCTTCATGGGCGCGGGAATACTTCCTCGGCGACTTTCGGGATTGCGTCGCTGGACGTCAGATGATACGGCGCGAGCACGTCAATCCCAGCGACCGGCTCGTGCTGGAAAACGTCGTTGTCCCGGTCTTCGGTGCCAACGGCGACGTCACGCAACTGGCGGTGACAACGCGGGATGTGTCGGAGGACCGCTATCGCGAAGCGGAGTTGCGTGTCGCGATGGAGGGCGCCGAGGCTGCGAGCCGGGCTAAGAGCGAGTTCCTGGCCAATATGAGCCACGAGATACGCACGCCGATGAACGGAATTCTTGGCATGAATGGCCTGTTGCTGGATACGCATCTGACCGACGAGCAGCGCAAATTTTCCGAAGCGGTCCAGGAATCAGGTGAGGCACTCCTGATCATCATCAACGACATTTTGGATATCTCGAAACTCGAAGCCGGTAAGGTCGAGCTAGAGAGTGTCGATTTCGACCTTGCCGAAACCGCGGAAAGCGTCGTCACGCTTCTCGCCCCGCGCGCCCATGGCAAGGGCATCGAGCTCGGGATATTCGTCGCGCAGTCGCTGCGTTTCGGCTTTTGTGGCGACCAGAACCGGATTCGCCAGATACTGATGAATCTCGTCGGCAACGCCATCAAATTCACCGAACGCGGTGGCGTATCGGTGGAGGTCACGCTCGTCAGCGATGAGGACGGACCCGAGGGAACGCGACGCGTGCGCTGTGAAATTCACGATAGCGGCATCGGCATGTCCGAAGCCGCGCGGGCGGGGTTATTCCAAAAATTTAGCCAGGCGGACAGTTCGATCACCCGGCGCTATGGCGGGACCGGGCTCGGCCTGGCCATTTCAAAGCAGCTGGTCGAGCTGATGGGCGGCGAAATCGGCGTGGAGAGCCATCAGGGCGCGGGGTCGCGCTTCTGGTTCGAAATCCCGCTCTACATCGCGACGATCCCGGTCGGTGTGCGCGACTGCCTGCCGGAGCAGCTTAAAGGCATCCGCGCCCTGGCGGTCGATGACGATGAGATGAATCTCGATATCATATCCCGCCAGCTTCGCGGTTTCGGCATGGAGGTTACCTGCTGCCGGGATGGCTTCGACGGTCTGGCCGTGGCTGAGCGCGCCTGGCATCGCGGGCACCCCTACGACATCATATTCCTCGATCAAATGATGCCGGGATTGTCGGGCGAGGCACTGGCGGCGCGTATGAGGACGGTTCCCGGTCTGGCCGAAACCAAGCTGGTCTTGGTGTCCTCCGGCGGGCCGCATGGCCGTGGCAGCGCAGCGAAAACATTGGACGCCATCCTCGACAAGCCGGTTCGCCAGCGGGACCTGTTGAGCTGCCTCGCCCGGCTTTGCGTGGCGCCATCGACCGAGGCCGCGCAGCCCCAGCCGGACGCGCCGCTGCGACCGATCATCGCCGTGTCGGACGGGAGCGATCTGCGAATCCTGCTGGCCGAGGATAATAAGATCAATCAGAGATTCGCCACGGCGTTGCTGGCGAAGGCCGGCTATTGCAAGGTGGATGTGGCCGAAAACGGTCATCAGGCGATCGACGCGGTCAGACGGTCCGACTACGATATTGTGCTGATGGATGTGCAGATGCCCGAACTCGACGGTATTCAGGCGACCCGGCAGATACGGCAGCTGCCGGCGCCCAAGGGCAAGGTCCATATCATCGCGTTGACCGCCGACGCCATGAGCGGCGCGCGCGACCAATATATTGCGGCGGGAATGGACGATTATGTCTCCAAGCCGGTTAACCCGACCACGCTGCTGGCCAAACTCGCCGAATTCGCGCTGACAATGAGTTCGAAGCCTAAGAATCCGCCGGCGGCGCGACGGCGTGGAAAGCGGTGACGCCGCTGTTGTGACGCCGCACTTCGCGTGGCGGCGGAGGTTGGTTGGCCTTTTCCACCTCTCGCTCAGTTTCCTCGCCTTGCTTCGGTAGCCCGACATACTTCAGAAGCGTCGATTGATTGGCTTGAATCGCGAGGAGCTCTCAGACTGCTTCGGTTATGATTCAAGCAAGTGGCCGGGTTCGGAGGTCGCCTACTATACCACGAACCTATTCGCAGGATTTATGAGATCGAGCATTTGGTGCGGTTCTGCGCGGCGGGTCGTTTTGGTATCATTGCTGGCGGCTTAGGGCGCGACTATGATCCATCGAGTTCGGCGATCTGGCCCCGAACATCATCCTCCAACGTAAACCCCCGGGATCGCAGAACCTTGTCCCTTGACAGCCCTCGTTTTGTAAACATATTGCTTGCGAGTTCATCCAGCAAATGTTCATTGGATTGAGAGAGCCGCGACTGGGTGATAGGTCAGTTGGGAACGCTGAGGACAACAGACGAGGCAGCAGGACTCGCCTCCCGGTACTTCTGAAGAACTGAGCGTCCGTCGTTGGTTGACCCACTGACCGATTTGATGACATTGCGCTTGAGTGAGTTCAAAACCTGGGAGATTGGGTAACAAATGGTTGTAGCGGCGTTACGAAGGACCCAGACCGAAAGGCGTGACGGGGCTGAAAAGCGACTGCTGGAAGCAGGTACGCGATTGGTGGTTGAGCGCGGCCTGCGCGACCTGACACTCGCTGAAGTGGGCGCCGCGGCTGGCTTTAGCCGGGGACTACCCGCCCACCACTTTGGATCCAAAAGTAACTTTCAGAAAAAACTCGTCTCCTTCATAATTAGGGAATATCGAAACGGAATTCAGAGAAAATCGGAGAACTCTGGGCTCGCGGCGTTGATGGATATCGTTAGCTCGTTCTTAGAGTTGTCCACCAACGATCTTGTCTATAGTTGCGTCATGCAGATCGTTTTATCAAACCAGCCTGATGATCTTGAACTGTCGCGTGACATTGCGATACTCCGTAAGGAGATGCTGGATATGTTCGAGCGTCTTATCCGGGAGGGTGTGAAAAAAGGCGAAATCAGGCATGATGTCGATCCAAAATATTCCAGCCTTCTGATTAACTCGGTCTTATGTGACGTGAAAACGTGGTTTGACGATCCGTCGGTAGATATTGCAGTCGCGGGCGATGAACTTACCCGTTTCATCAGGAATGCACTCGAATCACGGTAAAACGGCGCAAGTGTAACTTGAGCATTATGGCCATTTGACATTTCTGGGCGGGTAAATGCGGCCAATATAAATGTCAAACTCTTCCTTAAAACAGCACGCTTTCCCTTCAGGGGCGGGGAAGGTAAAGAGGAAGTGCGGCAACTTTATGTAGCCCGCCGATTTGCGCCTATAAAGCAAACAACCATTTGGCAGGGGATATTTCCCTTGTTGTGCCAGGCATGCCTCGTTCCATTTTGAACCACAGTATCGCCCGCGCGTACGAGCACTTCCTTACCGTCATCGAGCTCAAGCCAAGCTTCCCCGGAAACCACGTATTCGTAGTCAACTGTATCAGTCCTATGCATGCCCGGGTGTTCCAGGTCCAAATATGAGGTCATTCCGGGCAATTTGCTATCCAACTCTGCTGCGGCGGCTTTTAGATCCAGGACCTTCGCACCTTTTCCGGATTGTGGTGGAATCGTGACTAAGTCGAATCGAAATCCAGTTACCGGCGGGAAGTATGCAGAGTGCGCTGGCATTGATCCGTCATCCGGAAACGTTGGCGGTTCATCTGCGCCCCATATGTTATAGTACTCAGCCCCAGGTATCAGCTTCAGGGTGATAGCCTCGACCGGGGAGTCCTCTACGAAGACTGCCTTTCCAGCCGGGTTATGCCCAGTAACGACACGCCGCACTGTCCTACGGTTGTGTCTCTCGGTCTTCGCTGTGGCCGGTGAAACCAGTGCGTCCGATGCAGCAAGCGCCGGTCGAAATACGAATGCTGCAGAAATAGCCGCGGTCATTGATCCTAAGAACGAACGTCGTCTCATATCAGTCATGACTTACCTTTGCCGGTTCCGCCACCGATGGGGCATTGATACTATGTGACTCCCAAGATGTGTTTTTCACGGAGCGAGACTTCATCCCAGACGGACCTCAAAATTGAGAGTTGGTATGAACTTGGCTAGATACAGCTTGCTTGTTATACAAGCAAGCTGTATCTAGCCAAGTTGGAGGACGTTCCTACACATCATTTCGATCAGCGCCCTGAGGCAGAATAACTGATGAAAATTCTGATGTTTGAGAGCATCAGTCGCGGGTTCAGGTTCGAAGGCATGAGCGCCAGCCTTGCCGACGCTGACGGAAGGAGCAAGGTCGGCGACCACCTTGAAGCCCCGCTCAAGACGCTGGCCATACTCGGTCTAGTGCTTCTATGCGGAGTGGCGGCAAACTACGCCCGCGCGAGCTTCAGTCCGCTGCAGGAGGCCATCAGAGTCGGTCTTTCTTTGACCGACAATCAAATTGCCCTTGTCCAGGGAATTGCTGTCGCGCTTCCAATATCGTTGGCAGCGTTTCCCCTGAGTTTGGTTGTGGATCGTGGCAAGCGCGTTCGCCTCCTGTTAACGTTCGCCGTTATCAACCTCTTAGGAACCCTGCTCACCGCTGTTTCTACCAATTTTGCGATGCTGTTCCTTGCACGCGGACTTGTCGGCCTCGGCGCCTTTGGGACCGGGATGACTATCCCGTCACTGATTTCCGATCTGTGTACGCCTGCTACTCGCGGACGAGCGCTCAGCCTCTCGGGGATCGGTTATGTAATCGGCCGGTCCATCGCGTTTGCCGCCGGCGGAACGCTGCTGGGCGGGAAAGATGGCTGGCAATCCGTTATGCTCTGGCTTTCAGTCCCGCTTATCGCTGTCGTGATTGTCGCACTGCTTCTCCGGGAGCCCCCTCGCGGGGAAGTCATGGAAGCTGGGGCCGCCCGCCAAGATCGGCTGGTTGAATTCTGGCGTTACCGTGGAACTATCCTGCCAATTCTGGTTGGCTTTGTAGTAGTGGAGATGGCTGACGCGGCCGCATTGATCTGGGCGGCACCGATTTTCGCGCGCAACTTTAGCCTATCCGCCGCTCACGTTGGCTCACTTATGGGGATGGTGCTGCTTTGCAGCGGCATCGCAGGAATGTTCGCTGGTGGCATGCTCGCTGATTTCTGCCAACGACGCGGGGGGAACAGACGTGCAATCTTCCTGATGAGCTGCCTAGCGCTGCTGAGCGTTCCGGCCAGTTGTTTTGCGCTCGCGCCAAGCCCACTACTAGCCAGCGTCCTGCTCGCACTGCTGATCATGGTAGGGAGCATACTAGCGATCATGTCCTCGGCCGTATTGGTGGTCGCCATCCCGAACGAGCTTCGCGGGCTCTCAATGGGAGCGGCCATATTCGGCAACACAGTGTTTTGTATCGCTCTCGCACCACTGCTTGTGAGCACGATTGCGAGCGTGATTGGCGGACCCTCTCCGCTGGCAATCGCCTTGAGTGCGGTTTGCGTGTCGACAAGTCTCGTGGGTGCAGTGGTCCTGTTGAAGGGAGCTCGAAGTGCTCAGGCCCTCCCGACCCCGCAACCTGCGCAACGCGAGACTTGAACATTGAGGGCTTCGCGCTCGCGGCAGGCAAGGCCTTGCCGCAAGCCGTCTAAGCGGCCAATGACTGGGACCTGGCAGAGAGCGCAAACCACCCCGTTTTCGATGCTCCGCGTAAATTCATGCGACGGATCCGCGGGAGCAATCGGCGCTGCTATAATCAATCCTGACCTGCTAATCGTTGATGAAGCCAATGCCCGGGGCGCGGCGGCAAATGGAGAAAGCGCTGAAGACCCTTAGGCGCTCGTTTCGACCTTATGGATATAAACCGCGTTCTTCGCGCGCCATCAGGATGCGACTGCATGCGACGAGGTAAGCCGCAGTGCGGAGCGAAATCCGGTGGCGCTCGGCCGTCTCCCAGATATGTTTGAAAGAATCGACGATAATTTTATCCAGCCGCATGTTGATCTCTTCTTCCGTCCAGAAGAAGCTCGAAAAATCTTGAACCCATTCAAAGTAACTGACGGTTACGCCGCCAGCGTTACATATCACGTCGGGCAAAACGACGATCCCACGATCTGCCAAGACATCGTCGGCACCTGGCACTGTAGGGCCATTGGCGCCTTCTAGGACAAGGCGGGCCTGAATGCGGGTGGCGCGTTCCTCCGTGATCTGGCCTTCCAAGGCCGCAGGGATCAGCACGTCGCACGCGACATCCCAGAAGGCCTCATCATCGAGAGGCTCCGCGTCTTCGAAACCGTTGACCCCGCCATATTGGAGGACGTGAGCAGCAAGCCGCCGCGCATCCAGACCCCGGCGGTTAAGGATCGTGCCAGTATGGTCCTGCGCTGCGACGATCACGGCACCGGCTTCCGCGAATAATTCGGCGGCGGTCGAGCCTACGTTTCCGTAACCCTGAACGGCGACGCGCGTCCCTTCGACCGAAAGATTCATGCGGCGCATGGCTTCCCGTCCGGTCACGAACACGCCGCGCCCGGTCGACTTCACGCGGCCTAGCGACCCGCCCAAATGGATTGGCTTGCCAGTCACGATTCCAGTCGCGGTAGTGCCGGTGTTCGTCGAATAGGTGTCCATCATCCAGGCCATGATCTGGCCATTGGTATTGACGTCTGGAGCGGGGATGTCCCGTTGAGGACCAATGATAATACCAATTTCGCTGGTATATCGCCGGGTGACCCGCTCTAGCTCTTTACGCGACAGGCTTGCTGGGTCGACCCGGATGCCGCCCTTGGCGCCGCCATAGGGTAGATTGACCGCCGCGTTTTTGACCGTCATCCAGGCGGAGAGCGCCATCACCTCTTCCAGGTTCACGTCGGGATGATAGCGCACGCCGCCTTTTCCCGGTCCCCGCGAGAGATTATGTTGAACTCGGTACCCCTCGAAATGCGCGACAGAGCCATTATCGAGCTCAATCGGCACATCGACAATCAATGCTCGTTTGGGGCGCTTGAGCGTTTCTGACCAACGCGCAAGTGGTCCCAAGTACGGGACGACGCGATCGATTTGCCCTAGATATGTACC
>Ga0206828_1027_pt2 | contig 19880 bp, 9 predicted proteins | sample Alteio_BWOrgCont_78_FD_152858 | JGI IMG/M metagenome (GOLD analysis project Ga0206828, IMG submission 152858) | Enriched cells from forest soil in Barre Woods Harvard Forest LTER site, Petersham, Massachusetts, United States -... | ecosystem: Environmental > Terrestrial > Soil > Temperate forest > O... | reverse complement strand
GGCCCGTCAGGGTGCAGGCGTCGAACAGCACGTCCGAAACCGGGGCTTCGGGCACGCCCCAAATGATTCCCGTATTGGCGGTGGAAGTGGCGGCCTCGCTGGCCGTGATATTCTCAAAAGTGACATGGTTCCAAATCGGCGTGGTGCTGGTCACGGTGGAGCCGGTGTCCGTGGCGGGGCTGGAAGGCACCGTGGGATAGTAGCTGTAGAACAAAATGGGATTCACCATGATGTTGCTCATCGTGATGTTGGAATAGGTGATGTTGGAGACCGGCCCCCCGTTGGTGCGGTCCGATTTCAAGCGCAGGCCGTATTGGGTTCCGTTAAAGACGCAATTGTTGACGAGAACGTTGTTCACCCCGCCGGTGGTGATGCTTCCGATAGAAAGCCCGTGGCCGGTGCCGAAGGTGCAGCCCTGGACGGTGACGCCCGAGCACAGTTGCGAGCCCCCGATCTGGACCAGGTCGTCCCCGTCGCTGATGTAACAATTCTGGATATTGATATTGGTGCCGCGCAAATCGATGCCGTCGGTGTTAGGGGACGGCCAGGCCGCCGTGATGGTCAAGCCGGAGGCGAGCACATTGGCTGAATTGCCCAGGAACTGGATATGAAACTCCGGGGAATTTTGCACCGTAATTCCCGTGACCGTCACCCCCGTGCAATTGGTGATCTCGATCATGGCCGGAGGCCTTTGAACGGCGTTGTTGGCGTTAAAAGCCGTCCACCAGGCCGCGCCTTGCCCGTCCATGACCCCGCCGCCGTTGATCGTCACATTGGTCAGTTTGGACCCGTAAAGAAAATCCGTGTTCGTCGGAAAGTTGCCCATGGCCGTCATCTGCAGGGTGGCCCCGGCGGAAAGCTGGAAGTCCATATTGCTCTTGAGTGTCAGGGGCCCGCTGAGGAAATTTCCGGCGGGCACCACCACCGTGCCGCCGCTGCCCAAGGCGTTGATGGCGGCCTGGATCGCGGCGGCGTTGTCGGCGCTGGCCGTCGAGGCGTTATAGGGGGCGGAGGTGATGGTGATGGTTTGGGCGGAGGCAAAGGAAAACAGGGCGCAGGAGATGAGGAACAACCCGGCCAATAAAAACGATTTGAAAGCAAACCGTGAAAAAATTTTAAACCCGGAAAGGAATTCCCGAAAAAGAGTCGCCATTAATTCCACCTTCTTTTGGTCCGGAGCTCTTCAAAGCCGCCAGGGGGCAAAAGCTCCCGACTCTTAGAGCCGGGATAGAGGAAGTTTATTCCCAAAAAATGATGACTTTCGTTAAAGGAACCAACAAGAAAAAAAGGCTGAAAACAGGCCCTTTTTAGGGAGAAGAAGAGGTTTTATACTTTTCCAGCCAATTCGCTAAGGAAGGATCGGGCTTCAATTTTAAAGCGTTTTCGAAAGATTCAATCGCGTAGGTCTTCCGGCCTAATTGGTAATAAAGCCGCCCCAAAGCGGACCAAAGCTGGTCGTCTTGGGGGCTGTCCTTCAACGCCGTGACATAGACCTGGGCCGCCTCCTTGAACTTTCCTTCTTTTTCCAAGGCCTGGCCTTCGGCCAGGGGATCGTCGGCGATTTTAAAATGCATTTCGACCGCTGGGGAACCGGAGGCCGGCGCGGGCTGGACTTCCGGCTGGACGACCGTCACGGGAACCTGGACCTTGACGATTTCCTTCGGCAGGTCAAACTGGTAGGTCAAGCTGATCCGGTTGGAAGTGCCTAAATCGCCGAACGGCAAATAGGCGTAATCGAGCGTCAGGTCGGCGAACCTCACTCCCGCCCCGGCGCTGAAATCGGTGAAGCCCCCGATCTGGTTGTTGAAAAAAGGCAGTTGATATCCCGCCCGCAAGGTCCACCGCTGGTCTAAGGAACATTCGGCGCCGATTTGGGCGCTGGCCAGTTCGTTGCTGGAATTCCAGGTGCCGGAAAGCGCGGTCAAGAGGGTGGTTCGGGAGCTCAATTGAAAAAGAACCGACCCGCCTCCGCGCAGTTCCTGCTCCAGCGCGTCTCCGGCCACGGGCGTTCCTAAGTTGAGATAGGCCAGCCCCAAGCGTAGGTTTTTTTCCGGGAGCCACAACAATCCCAAATCCGCCGCCAAACTGCTGTAAAGATTGTCCACCACCTTTTGTTGCAGGCCCCGCAAAGCCAGCCCCAAGGAAAAGCCCGGCGCCCATTCCCTTCCCCAGGCCGCCGTGAAACCCACATCGCTGTCGTTATAGCTTCCCTGGGAACCGCCGAAGCTGTCCCGCAAGTCCAGGCTCCCCCAGTTGATGTAATTGAGGGCGAAGCCCAGTCCCCCGAAATCTCCCGCGGGAAAACCCGCTACCAGGGTTTCCTGAAAGGTTCCGGCAAAGTAGCTGTTATGGTTGAGGGATAATTCAGGATTCTTAAGTCCGGATAATCCGGCGCTGTTGAAAAAAATCGCCGAGGAATCGTCCGCGATGCCCACAAAAGCCGATCCCAAGGCCAAATCCCGGGCCGTCCCTTCCAAATAGTCCAAAGGAACCGCCGTGCTGGCGGCGGGATAAATAACCGTTTGCGCAAATACCTGGTGAGAAAACAGGATCACCACCAAGGCGCTCAGGCGCCAAGTTTTAAAAACGAGGAGGACACAAAATATTTTTTTGTTATTGAAGACTTTTTCGTGGTTCATTTTATTTTTCGATGGCCAGGACTTCGGCGGCGAACCGGTCCTCCCGCCCTGAATCATAGTGGAGTTCGACCTCGTAAAAATAATGGCCGGCGGCGAAAGACCGGATATCCAAATCGCTTTGCTGTTGGCCGGAAGACTTGGTGTCCCTCACGCTGGCCGCCAATTGGCCGGAAGCGTTCCAAACCCGGATCAGGGCGGTCCCGTTTTCGGCCATGTTATACATGAAATGCACCGTGGGCCCGCTGGAAGGATTGGAATAAACATAAGGTTTTCCGTTGGGCGCGGGCGGGGTGGGGCTGGGCGTCGGCGTAGGAATCGGCGGCTGGGGAATCACCTGCAGGGCGTTCACCTTGGGGCTGTCAGCGCTTCCGGGGTTGAATTGCACCAGAATTTGCCCGCCAGCCGGGGCGACATTATTAAACACCTTATCGTCGGCTTTGCCTCCCCCTCCCGCGTCGGCGTCAATATCAAAGTTTGAGAGAACCGGGTTGCCGTTCAAGACAACGTTAAAAACCCGCTGGCCCGTCCCCGTAAAGTCCGTCTCGGCAAACTTAAGCGTGACTTGGTAATTGCCCGCCGGAACGGGGAAACCATAACTGAAAGCGTTGAACTCGAACAAATTGCCGTAACGTTCGGTCTGGTAAAGGGACGGATCGGCGGTACCCGCGATGGAAGAAACGACGGTGTTGGGATAACTGTAGCCGCCCGCATACTGGGTATCCGCCGCCCAGACATTTCCGGTCGAGTCGGTATAAGCGCCGCCGCCGGCGTGAACGCGCCATACGGTCGCGGGCGCCGCCGCCGTGGGAGTGGGGGTGGCGGCCTCGCAGGGTCCGGTTCCCGAAACCGCTTCCGTGGGCACGACCAGGGGGTTGTCCGGGGTGTAGGAATAAAAAGTGGCCGGGTTGAAAGGCGTTCCAAAGGTGTCCTGCGAACCTGTCGCGGTCGGATCAAATATATTATTGGAAGCCGAAAGCTGGGGTTGATAAGTGGGCGTGGGGGTTCCGATGACGAAAGGATTGATGGCACTGACCCCAAAATTGTTCGACTCCACCACCATCTGGCCCGCCATGGTATCCCAAAGGCAGTACTGCGCCACATCGGTGTAATAGTTGTTAAAGGCGTGGACCAGGCCGAACCTTAAGTGCGGGGTATTGGCGGTGAGATGGTCGAACCAGTTGTGGTGATAGGTAACATCCAGATAGCCGCTGTCGGAGGTGGACGAATCGCTGCTTCCCACCACCGCCATCTTGTTGTGGTCGTGAAAATGGCACCAGGAAACGGTGATGTAGTTGGCCTGGTCCGAAATATCGCAGAGGCCGTCCTCGGCGTGGGAAATGTCGCAATGGTCGACCCACACGTGATGGGTGGAATGCCAAATGGTGATGCCGTCCCAGTTGCAGCAATTGCCGCCCGGGTCCCCGGGAACATAGGTTTGCCCCAGGATGAGGTCTTGGATAATGACATTGGAGACGTTGTCCAGGATCAGGCGTCCGTTGATGACGCCCGAACCGCATCCGGTTCCTGCCAGGGTCGTGTTGGAGGGGACTTCTTCCCCCTTGCCGTAGGGCGTCAAGGCGATCAATCCCTGGATTTGGATCACCATCGGACCCGATTGTCCCAAAGCGCTTTCCAAAGCCGATTGGGTGGAAACGGTCACCGTGGTGCCGCCCGATCCTCCCACGGTGCCGCCGGTAAAGACTTGGCCCGAGGCAGTTCCATCTATTGAGGCAAACCCGATACAACCCGGGGCCGCTCCATAACCGCGGACGCTGGCGAGCGTTAAAAAAACAAGAGCGAGGAAAGAAAGTTGAAGTTTCCGGAAACGGCCTGCGGGCATAGGAGCCTCCCCGAAAATAATAACATTTTCGGAAAGTTCATTCGGGTTCGGTGGATGAAAATTACTTCGGCGGTTCAACGCTCACGCTTTGGGTCATGGCTTGGGAACCGGCTTTCACCTGGATCACATATTGCCCGGATTCGGCTGGGGTTCCGTCCGCGAGCCGTCCGTCCCACTGGACGGACCACTTGCCCGCCTGAAGCGGTCCCTCAAATAACACCCGCAGGGGCTGCTGATCCGAATTCAAAACGCGGACCTGGACTTGCGCTATTTTTTCCAGTTCGACAACCACGCTGAGGCGGTTTCCCTCTTGGGGACCAGCTCCCAGTTTTTGGGGAATCTGGAGGGGCGGGGGCGGTAAAGCCAGGGTGTTTTTTGAGACTTCGGCCGGAACCGGTTTTTCAACGGGAATGGCCGGCCCAGAGGATACTTTTAATTCGGGGCGAGGCCACATCCACCAAGTCACGGAGGCCAACCCGACGAGGGCCGACAATCCCAAAATCGGGCCCAGCCAGGGCATGGAAGGAACCGGGACAGGCGGATGGAAATTTTTGGGGATTTTGGGTTCGGGCAATCTCAAAGACAGGTATTCTTGATGAAGCTTTTCTCCAAAACTTTCCGACGCTTCCGGAGATTTTTCCAAAAGCTCTTCCAGGCTCTGGGATTCGGCTTCGGTCAGGTTTCGCTTGAAAAATTCATCCACCAGATTGATCATTTCCATCCTTCGTCGATCATTCGTTTCACTAATTCTTTCAAATCGGCGGTGCAGCGCGCCAGCCGGGACATCACCGTTCCCATGGGAACCTTCAAAGTCCGGGCGATCTCGATATAACTGGACCCCGAGCGGCTTCTCAATTCCAGGATTTGGCGGCAGGGAGCGCCCATCTTTTCGACCGCCCTCCTCATGATTTCGGTTCTTTCCTTCTCGTCGTCGGTCCTGGATTGCTGATCCGCCGATTCGACCGCCCGGGTCTTCAGCAGGCCCTCCAGCGCTTCCTGCTCCTGCGCCACCAGCCGGCCCCGCCGCCGGAAATGCCGGTAGCATTGGTGGATGCATATCTGGGTCAGCCAGGTGTTGAGGCTCGAACGGAACTCGAATTGGGAAAGCTTCTGGAAAGCCGTCAAAAAAACTTCCTGAAGAATGTCCTCGATTTCCGGATCGTTGACCCCGATGAGATAAACGCAAAAACTATAAAGCTTTTGCCGGTGAGCTTGGTAAAGCTCAAACTTCGCCCGCTCGTCTCCCTTCAGGACCTTTTCGACCAGTTTCCGCTCGTCCAAAGAAGCCCCTATCCCTTACTTAGTGCCGTCCCGGGGAAATATATTCCCGAAACGATCAAAACAGTCTTAAAAAATGAGAGAGCTCTCAGCCAAGGTGGGTCAAGGTATCTGTAAAAGAGGCGAAAAAGGCTTAAATTGAGGGACGTGGACCGGTAAGAACCTGTGGAACGGAGCTAAAAAGAAAAATCTTTTTTAACGAATAATCAGTAATTTCTCGATAGCCCGGCCTTCGGGCGTATAGATCACCACATAGTAAAGACCGTTGGCCAGGGGCGCGCCCGATCGGTTCGTCAATGGCAGGGCGATATCGACTCCCCCTGCCTGACCCTGCAGGGTAAAGTCGTTCACCTTTCGGAAAGCCGTGGTGAACACCTTCACCGTGACCGTGGCGGTTCCCGGGTAATTCGGTAATCGAATGCTCACTGGGCCCGAACCCGTCGCGGGATTGGGGTAAATCACCGGATTCGAAACGGTCACGGCCGGGGTTTCCGTTTCGGTCGAAGTGGCGATGGGCGTGGTGGTGGAGGTTGGTGTCGCGGTGAAAGCCACCACTGTCACGGACGCGCTGTTAAAAATTTCGGTGTTCGACTGGGCGAAATAAGCGGTCCCTTCGGCCGAGAAAACCGCTCCCCCCGCGGCGTTGATGTTGACGCTGGCGCTGAAGCTCAAGGTGTAATTCCCCGGCGTCAGGCTGCTGAGGTCCCAAATAATCGTCTGCCCGGATTGGGTCCCCGCCGGGTCGCCGGGAATGAACGCGTCAAAAGTCAAATTGGCCGGAAGCACCTCGGTCACCGCCGCCGCCCCCGCCGAACCGCCCGTCACCGTTATCGCCAAGGAATAGGTCACCGCTTCCCCCGGATTGGGATTGGAATTGGAAACCTGTTGGAAAAATTCCACCGTCGAGATGGGCGTGGCCGTCATCGTCACCGACGGCGTAAAGGTGGCCGTGGAAGTCGGGGTTGGGGTTCCCGTAAAGGTCCCGGTAGCCGTGGCCGTCGGGGTCAAAGTCCAGGTAAAAACCGGCGTCAGGGTGACTGTTGGAGTACCGGTGGAAGACGCGGTGGCGGTAGCGGTATTACTAGGAGTGGGTGTTCCCGTAGGGGTATGGGTCATCGTATAGGAAGCGGTGGCCGTATTCGTTGAGGTGGCGGCGGAGGTGGGTGTAAACGTAAAAGTGAATAGGGGAGTCAAAGTCACCGTCGGACTGTTGGTGGAAGACGGGGTCGGGGTGACTGTCGCCGTATCCGTGGACGTGGAGGTCGCCGTCGATGTCCGGGTGACGGTCGGCGTCGGAGTGACCGTAGGGGTGAAGGTGACCGTCGGGGTCGAGGTGAAGGTAAAGGATAAGACCGGCGTCAAGGTGATCGTCGCGGTGGTCGTGGGAGATAACGTTGGAGTGACCGTGGCGGTCGTCGTCGCGGTGCGGGTAACCGTCGGAGTGGTCGTCGCGGTAGCTGTGAAAGACGAGGTGGAGGTTCCGGTGAATGTCAAAGTCACGGTGGGTGTGCTCGTCGGGGTGGCCGTCTTCGTTGCCGTTATGGTGGGCGAGAAAGTCGCTGTGGGAGTGGGAGAAGAGGTCGGAGTGGTGGTGGCGGTCGCCGTGAGAGTCGGGGTTTTGGTGGATGTATTCGTGACGGTGGGCGTCGGTGTGGCGGAATGGGTCGCGGTCGGAGTGAAGGTCGGCGTCGTGGCCATGAGGGTCCCATAGATCACGCCGCGGCCACCCGTCGTGAGATAACAGCGGCCATAGGTATTTTCATCCCCCCCGATATAGTCGCCTTGCAGCCAGCCGAATTGGTGGTTGTTGTCGTTTATTCGTACCCAAGTCGCTCCGGCCCCGTCGTCCGAACGGAAAAAGCCGTATTGGCTCCCGACGGTGCCGATGATGTACACCGCTGGGTGAGTCTGGCCCGAAGCCGCCATTCCAAAACCGACGCCATAACAGGTGGTGACCGTGGTGATCTGGGTGCGGGTGTTGGTGGTTCCGACTCCCGTAAAGCGGTAGAGCGCTCCCCCTCCCGCGGTCCAGACCTCCCCCGCCTCTCCAAAACAGGGCCGGGGCGCGCCGCCGCCGGTGGCTCCCGTGACGGCGGTAAAACTTTGCCCGCCGTTGGTGCTGACGTAAAGGGTGGTTCCGCTGGTGGCGTAAAAAAGCCCGGGAGTCACCCGGTCGGACGCCACAACCGCGCCCGAAGGCAGCCCGCTACAAGTGGTCCAAGCGCCTCCAAACGAGGTGGCGTAAGCTGGGTTGCCGTACCCGTTATAGGGGGAAACGACAACCGTTGACCCGCCGGCGGCCACCGCGACGGACCCCATTTGATTCGCGGTCCCGTATCCCGGCGGAGCCGAACCCCAGGGCGTCCAGGTTTGGCCGTTATTGGTGGAATAAGCGACATCGGAAGTGGCCGTACTGCTGTTGCCGACCCGTACAAAATCATTGGGGTTGCTTTCAGCGAAGTCGAGGCTGTTGCAGTTGCCGAAAACCGGGTTGCTGTACATGCCGCTGGCGGAAGGCGCCGTCAGACTGGTATTGCGCGTTCCGGAGACGTCCCCGACGGCGCTTAAAAATCCGTAAGTGGCGCTGAAGTTCACCGAGGGCGGCATCCACAAAGGCACTGTTTCTTCCAGGCCCGAATCATTAAAAGTCCAGGTCACGGATGCGACCGTCGTGGCGGTGGTGACGCCGCCGGCGACCGTGGCGCCGTTGGTGGTCACAAAAAGGCCCTCTCCCGAGCCATGGAAAGCCCGGGCGGGATTGAAAGGATCCTGGGCCAAGGCGTCGACCCAGTTGGTCGGGCCGGTGCCCACGGTCGTTCCGCCGAAGTAAAGGTACTGGGCGCCGTTGACGTTATAGACGGAAAAGGGCCCGCCGTAACCCGCGTCGGGATTGGCGATGACGGACCAGGAAGTTCCCCCGTTGGTTGTGGCGAGGACTTTGTCGGGGGCGTAACTATCGAGCGTGGAAATAAGCGCGTGCTGGGGATTTTGCGCGTCCACGCTGACGTTGCCCGCGTTGCCCGCCCAGTTGGCGGTGGGCGTGACATTGGTCCAGGTTTTCCCCGCGACGTTGTATTTCCAAATCTGTCCCGACAAAGTGGCGCCGGTGACGTCATAGGGTCCGTAGTCATTGCCGAAGGCCACCCATAAATTACCGTCCGAACCTAAGGAGGCGTGGCGCGGGAAAAGACCGGTGGGTCCGCCGGTCACCGCGGTCCAACTGATGCCGCTATTGGTGGATTCATAAAGATTGGTTCCGCCTCCCGCGACCGCGGCCACCCCGACGAAAATCGTGGCGGAGGCCGTGCCGGTGGTTCCTCCCTGCCCGTCGATGAGAACGAAAGACAAGCCATAATTGGCGTCGCCGTTGGTGGGGAAAGCGGTGACCTGGGTCCAAGAGGCCGCCGAGTTGGCGCTTTTCCAAAGTCCGTTGTTGCAGGATCCAAAATAGAGAACACTATCGAGATTGGGATCGACGGCCAGTTTTTCTCCCATCCCCCGCCCGGTGGCGTTGCCCCCCATCGGGACGCCGATGGGATTGACCGTCCAACTGGCGCCTTGGTTGGTGGAACTGAGGATGACCCCGTTGCCGCTGGCTAAATACATTCCGGCGGCCGCGTAAACAATGTTGGCGTTGGCCGGGTCAGGCGCGAGACTCTCAATGCCGAGATAGTTCCCCTCACTTATAGGAAACATATCGGTTAAAGGAGTCCAAGTGCTGGTGGAATCATTCCATCGGTAAGCGCCACCCACGTCGGTACGGGCGTAGATCAGACCTTGCTGGGCCGGACTGGCTTCAATCCCGCTGATAAAGCCTCCGCCCATAATAACTACATTGTTCCAGGTATAGGTTTGGGCAAGGATGGGCGAGCCCCCAAGACCGGTCATGAAGAGGGCGATATATAAGAGATAAGATTTAATTTTTCTAATATTCATTTCTGTCGTCTTCAAACGATTTAAGTCCAACTGGTTGTTGTTTTTGCGGCCAATAAGGGGAAGTTTACCGCAAAAATCAAACGCCAATACCGAAAAGGTCAAATGAAGTAAAAATAAAGCCCGTTGGGGGGCGGTGAAAACCTGCAAATATTGGTTTTTGGGGGTGTCTTAAAGAAATGATAAATTTTCGGGGAAAAGGCTTTTTAGTTCTTCCTCAACGCAGCACCAACAATTTATCGATAAAGCGGCCTTGATGGGTGGTAATCCGCACATAGTACAACCCGTTGGCCAGCTCCCTACCCCATCGGTCCTGAAGCATTAAATTCACCTTATCCGCCGGGGGATATCCCATCCTTGAATCCTCATCGAGGACTTTTCGGAAGGCGGTGGTGAATATTTCGACCTTCACATCCGAGGAAGACGCCAACGGCACCTGAATCGTCACCGAGGGGCCCGTTCCTGGATTGGGATAAATCACCGGTAAAGAAGAAGAAAGAACTTCGGTTTCGGTCGGCGACGGTGTTGCCGTCGGTATGGATGTCGCCGTCGGGAATGGCGTTGGGGTGACGGAAGGACTGGCCGTGGGAGAAGCGGTGTCGGTGAAAGTGACGGTCGCCGTCCAGGTCGGCGTTCCGGTAGGGGACGGAGTGGCCGTATTAGTCGATGTCGGAGTTCGGGTGGCGGAAGCGGTCGGGGTACTGGTGGAAGTAACCGTCAGAGTGCGGGTGGGGGTAAAAGAAAAAACCGGCGTCAAGGTGACGGTCGGGGTGGGGGTGGACGATAAAGTGAAAGTGGCCGTGGGTGAGGCCGTCCGGGTGAAGGTCACCGTCGCAGTCACGGTAAAGGTGATGGTCGGGGTTGCGGTAGAAGAGGGTGTCAAAGTTAAGGTGGAAGTAGCCGTGGGCGAAAACGTTTTGGTCGGCGTTGAGGTGACCACCAAGGTCGGGGTTCCCGTGGGAGAGAACGAGGGCGTCGAGGTTGCGGTGGGGGTGGCCGTGAAGGTGGAAGTGGGCAGCGGGGAAAGCGTCGCCGTCGGAGTGATCGTAGGCGAAAAAGTTGGTGAGGCCGTCAGGGTGAAGGTATCCGTCGCGGTCGGCGTCGTGGAAGGGGTCCGGGTGAAAGTGACCGTCGGGGTGCCCGTTAAGGTCGGAGTCGATGTCATCGTGATGGTGGGCGTGGGCGTCACGGTCCAGGTGCGGTTGGGCGAGGGAGTGGGGGTCGAGGTGAACACAATGGGTGTGTCCGTGGGCGTCCAGGGCTGGGTCGAGGTGGGGGTGGAGGTCGCCGCCGGAGCGAGATTGGGGATGCGCAAAACCTCGATGGCGTTCACCTGGGAAGTATCTCCCGCGGTTAAATTGCCCGAACTGAAGACCAAGTCCAATTGGCCCGTGGTGACCGTGACCGTGGTCGGGACGTCATGGGCGATATGTTCTCCGCCGGCCGCCGCGTAAACATCCAGATTGGTGATGACCGGTGTCCCATTGGCTGTCACGCTGAAAATCCGCTGGCCCGCGCTGTTGTAATAGTTCTCGCAAAATTTAAAAAGAACCTGGTAATCGCCGTTGGGCACCGTGAACTGGTAGGTGGGGTTGCCGTACCTTTCGCTCTGGTAGAGGGTCTGTTGGTTGTCCACCGTATTGGCGATGGCTTGCCCCGGATAGGTGGAAACATTGCCCGCGTTGGTCGTGCTATAGCCCCAGCTTCCCGTGGTAAAGGCTTGGTCGGCCAGCCAGGTAGTGGGGACGCTGTCCACGAATTGGGGCCCCCCGGCGTTCACGCAGATGGTTAAGGGGGAGTAAGCCGTCAGCGTGGGTGTGGGAGTCGGTGTGGGTCCCGAAGAGTAAAGATTATAATCAAGAAAATTATCGCTCATCATCAGAAGCGACATGACCGTCCAGGAATCGTCGTAATAAGTGCCGCCGACCCGAAGGGTGGACCCCACCAAATCTTGATAGCTGTTATCGACATATTGAAGATAATTACGGCTGATCATGCCTCCCACGCCCGCCGGCCCGACGAAGGCGGCGGACTGGAACCCGGGATTCTGGGAAACCGTCAATGTCGGCAAGTGCGGATGGGGCGTGCCGTTCAGGTAATAGCCGTCAACAATGGAAACGGCGCCGACCCCCGAAAAAAAAGTGCTGGTGAGGTTCAAATAGGTCTGAGCGGCCGCGGTGCCGAACCAGACATAATCCTCGGCCGTGCGGAAGGGGGTGCGGCAAGCGTCATATTGATAGTCATAAGGGGCCGCGTTGGTGGCGGTGGAAACCCCCGCGCTCGTGCACCAGGCCGAATCCAACCCATTGGCGGCGTTGCCGTAACCTTGGGATAAGTTGTTATTGAGGACGGTGTAGCAGTTGTTCGCCACCGTCAGCCATCCGGTGTTTCCCGTGGCGTTGGCGAATTCCCGGTAATAACCGGGGTCAAAATAAGAAGGGTTGATGGGTGTAAAACTATCGCCCCCGACGAGAATCCCTCCGGAAACCTCATAAGTATAAATCCGGTTGATTTGGGAGACCGCCTGGCTTAAGTAACTGGATCCCAAGGTGCCGCTACCGCCCCATTGGCGGGACGCCATGAGAAGCCCCCAGGCCATGTCCTCATCCCCATCCGTGGCGGCGCCGGTGCCGTCGGTCGCGCCGCTGGCGTCGATATACCAATTCATCAGTCCGTTTGCGTCCAGGTGAAGCTGCTCGTATTTCCAGATATTATCGAAAAGATTTTCGTCATTCATATACACCGCGATGACCATCGCATAGCCGATGCCTTCGGACACGGTGGAATCCAGGTTCAGTCCCGAATCGTTGGGCCGTTGGACCCGTAAATAGCCGCCCGCTCCGGTCGAGGTCACGCAATCGGTATACCATTGGTTGTAAGCGGCGATCACATCGGCGTTGTTGTAAACGGAGGAATGGACTCCGTAAGGATTATTGAGGTTTTGGGGAAAAGCGAAATTGCCCGGCCCGTAATTCACCCCCGCTTCAACCGAAAGGGGAAAACCGCAAACCATCCAGGCGGCAACGGCAAAAATAATTTTCGGAATAACCGTTTTCAAAAATGCCTCGGGGAATAAAAGCGTTTTTCAGAAAAACAAGGATGATGGTTTCACTTTTTTTGGATAACTAATGAGTATTTCGTGAAGATTTTACCTCAAGAAAAAGAAGTTTGAGTCTTATCCTTTGATTTTTTCGGTTTCACGTTTCAAACTATCCACTTTGGCAATGGGTAAACGCGGATTGTTATTTCAGGTCAGCCTCTTTAGACTCCTCTTCGCGTAAACATAAAATTTTGAATCGAGGAATAAAAATGTCTCAAACCTTTTTCATTTCGGGCGCCAACCGCGGCTTAGGGCTGTCCATCACTCAAGTGGCTTTAGGCGAGGGGGATACGGTATTGGCGGGATGCCGCCAGCCCGAAAAATCGGAAGAATTAAAGAAATTGAAAGCCCAATACGCTTCCCGCTTGGTTTTGATTCCCTTAGACGTTGTCTCTGACTCCTCGGTCAAGGATGCGGCGGCCCAAGCCGCGAAAGCCGTTCCCCAGGTGGATATCCTCCTGAACGTGGCCGGCATTTCCCCGGGCCCCGCCGACGCGTCCTTGGAGCAGGTGGACTTGGAAAAATGCAGGGAAGCCTTTGAGGTGAATGTCCTCGGGCCTTTACGGATCACCCGGGCTTTCTTGCCCTTACTCAAAAAATCTAAAAACCCGCGGGTGGTGCATTTCACCTCCGGGCTGGCTTCGCTATCGGGAAAAGCGGAGGGAGGCTTTTACGCTTATGGGGTTTCCAAAACCGCCCTCAACATGCTTAGCCGGACGATGTCTTTTGATTTGAAAAAAGACAAAATTATTTCCGTGGTCTTGGACCCGGGCTGGGTTCAAACCGATATGGGCGGCCCCAACGCTCCCTTAAAACCCCTGGAAGCCGCCACACCCATCGTAAAGACCGCCAAAGAACTGACCCCGGAAAAATCGGGGCAATTTATTTATCATGATGGGAAACAACTGAACTGGTAAAAAAACCGGTTAACCTTTTCGTTTTCTGGTTTTTTTCCGTGCTCGGGCCCGGTGTTTGGTTTGGAGGCTGTTCCTTTTCGAAACCGGGCGGCCTTTTTTTTCATGGGACAACCAGGTGTCCGCCAGGTCTTCAATCTTTGAAAGCTTCGCTTGCTGAACGGCATCCTGGACCTCGTCCGTGCTGAACTTGGACTCCAGCCGGTGGGCGAATTGGACGATCTTATCCTTGGTCTGTCGCCGGCAGGTGGGCTGATTCAAAGCCGCCACTAAAAAAACCAGCGCGCTTCGCTCATCTCCCCGGGCTTTCAGTAACTGGGCGAGCGCCACCACTAGGTCCACCACATGGGGAATGAGTTTGGCCGTCAGCGCCAAGGGAAGGGCCTTTTGAAAATATTGAGCAGCTTTTTCCTTTTGCCCTTCTTCCAAAAGCGTTTCACCCAGGTGGGTCAGGCACGCCACCTGGCCCCGGGGATCATTTAATTTTTCAAACAGCTGAAGGCCCTTCGCGAACCGCCGCCGGGCCGCGGGATATTGGCCCCTGAAAAAAGCCAGCGCGCCCTGGTGGTAATCATGCCAGGCCCGGTTGGGGAGGCTCGGCCCTTCCTGGGTGACGATCGCCAGACTTTTTTCATAACAGCGTTCGGCTTCATCGTACTCCCGTTGGGCCACGGCCAAGTTCCCCTCCATATCCCAACTCCAGGCCACTCCGCGGGAATCTCCCGTTTCAAGGTAAAGCGCGCGGCCGTCTTCGTAGAATTTTTTCGCTTCCGCGTATTCGCCTTGCGCCCAGGAAATTTCTCCCCTCAAAAGATAAGACCAGGCCTGCCCGCGGCGGTTTCCAAATTCCTTGTCTAAAATGAAGCCTTCCTGATACATGTTTTTGGCGGCGGTAAAATCACCCAGGGCCTCCAGGGTGCGTCCCAAATTGGTGAAAGACCAGGACACTCCCTTGCGGTCCCCGCTCTCCAGGTAAACCGAAAGCCCCTTTTGATAATGTTGGCGGGCTTCGTCGTAGCGCCCCAGGGCATGGAGGGCCTCTCCCAAAAGGTTATGGGACCATCCCATTCCTTGCAAATCTCCCGCCGACTCGTAATAGACCAAGGCTTCCGCGCTTAATTTCAGCGCGCGGGCGTGTTCTCCCAAAAGGCTGGCTAAATGACCCAAGTTATTCAAGCTCCAAGCCGCGCCGGCCGGATGTTTTTCCTTCCGGTAAAGCCGGAGGCCCTTTTGATAATAATCCCGGGCCTGGGTGTAATTCCCCATCCCTTCCACTTCCAATCCGATTCCATTCAACGTAAATCCCAAAGCGCGCCGGGCCTTTCCCCGCTTCAGGAATTTGAGACTCTCCTCATAAAGTTCCTTGGCTTTGGGCAGTTGTCCCAACTGGTGCTCAAAGGAGGCCCAACGGGCCAAAAGTTTGCCGGTCAAAATGAAATGGGCGGCCGCCTCCCGTTCCGGTTTATGGTTCTTTAAGGCCTGGGCCGCGCGGGAGAAAACCTCCCGTCCTTCCAAAAGAAGTGTTTTCGTGCAGTAAATATGGTAAAGACCATCCAGGTAACCTTCGATTTCCTTTTTGCGCAGATGGTCCACCGCCCAGGTCCATCCCTCCCGAAGGTTGTCAATCTCACCCATTACCAGTTCCAAAACCGTCCGCTGGTGGGAACCCGTTAATTTTTTTTCCTGGTGATGGAGGAATTTGGCGAAATAGACGCAGTGGGCGGCCTGCACCTTTTCTTTTTCCAAGGGACTGTCGAAAAGTTTCTCCTTGGCGTAATACTTTAATAATTCATGCAGTTCAAAGCGGTCATGGGGCTTGCGCCGTACCAGGAACTTATCCTCTAAATGCTTGAGGGTCGCGGGGTTGGCGCCGGCGATGCGTTCGGCCGCGTCCAGCGTGAACCCGCCGCGGAAAACGGAAGCGGTCCGCAGGACCCGCTTCTGGTCTTCCTTGAGGAGGATCCAGGAATACTCGAAAACCGCCCTCAGGCTCTGATGCCGGGCGGGCAAGTGGGGCATCACGGCGGCCACCGTATCCCGGTTGGTTTCGATTTTTTCCGGAATTTGGGGAAGGGTCAAAATTTTCAGCCAGGTGGAGGCCAGTTCAATCCCCAGGGGCATTCCTTCCAACAGCTGGCAAACGCGGATGACGGCGATCCGGTCTTCCGGCTTCACCACAAAGGAAGCCTCTTGTTTCTTCGCGCTTTTAAGGAATAACTGGACCGCGCTGTAGCCTTCCATGCCCGCCGTTTGCTGGCCGTCCGGATACCGCAGTCCCCGGACCTCAAAAACCCGCTCCCGGGAATTTTTCAGCCTTTCACGGGTCGTCACCAGAATCTTGACCTGGGGAGCGGCTTTTAAAATCTCTTCCACCAAAGTGGCGCCTTCCAAAATGTGCTCAAAATTGTCCATGACCAGCAAAATGTTTTTGTCGCGGAGAAACTGGAGAAGTTGCTGTTTGGGGTCTTCCGCCCCGTGATAAATAAAATGAAGTGCGCTGGCGATTTTTTCCAAGATGAACTGGTCCGAGCTCAGGGGCGCCAATTGCACCAGATAGGCCCCATGGGGGAACCGGTCCACGAGCTCCGCCGCCGCTTGAAGGGCCAGGCGGGTTTTGCCGAATCCGCCAGGTCCCATCAAGGTGACCAGCCGGACCTCCGGATTCAAAAGTAGGCGGGTGATTTGAGTCAATTCTTCTTCCCTCCCAAAAAAGGGAGTGGATTGATAAAGAAGGTTATTGGGATAAACCGCGAGGGACTTCAAAGGCGGAAATTCCCGAGCGGGTAATTTCGGGTGCTGGAACAAGTAAACCTTCTGAGGCTCCATTAAATCTTTCAGAAGCTGGGGGCCCAAGTCCCGAAGGGTCCCCCCAGGCGGTAAAGCCATCTCCTTCACGGCGGCGGGAGTTAATAAAATCTGCCCTCCCCAGGCGGCCGCCAGCAATTGGCGGGTATGGAGGATATCGGGGCCCAGGTAATCTTGCCCCCACTGTTCCGCGGTTCCCGCGTGAAGGGCGATTTTCAGCGAAGCTTTTCCCAGGCTGCCCCAGGTTTGGGTTTGAAAACCCGCTAAAGCGGCCAAAGCCGCGTCCAGGGGCCGTTCCCCATCAAAGGAGGCAAAGACCCCCGAATGCGTGCGTTTCATCCATTGGGCGCCGTGGGAGTGGAAAATTTGCTCCAAAAGAAAATACTGCGACGCGAGCAGGTGTTCCGTCTCTGGGTTTTCCTTTTTTTCAAAAAGGGCGGGATGGTCGATTTCACAAAAAAGGAAGACGGTCAACTTCCGGCTCCTTTCGGATACCAGGGGTAAGGTGATGAGCGGTAGAAGAAGACTGGTCTAATATACCGCCGAGCTCATAAGGGCACGACAGAATTATTGCAAAACCCCCATTCCTTTCATAACATCTTTGAAGCCGGTCAAAAATATCGATGAGAGACCGTCGTTGAATTGTCATTTAAAATAGATTTTTACACTCGAGAGGTTTCTTGCTTTCCACAAAACAAAAAATACTCCTAGCCATGGTAGGCGCCTTTTGTTTCCGTCTAGGGTTTGGGTTGGCCATGCCTTTTTGGCCTCCCGATAAAATTCAAAGCAATCTGATGGTCGCGACCCCCGATGAATTTCAAACCTATTTGATTGGGTTGAAATGCTACACCACCGGAACCTGGCCCTATTACGGCCCGGATTTAAATGGGACTGAAACCTCCTATACCACGCAAATACCGGGAGCCCTAGAAGGGCTCATGATCGCTCTTCCACTTTATATCCTCCCCATCCCTGAAGCCCCCTATATCCTTTTGAATTTGCTTTCCCTCTTCGCCATCGCCCTTTTCACCTGGTACTGTTCCAAAAAAATCCCCAATCTTTCCCCCTGGTTTATCTTCGCCTCTTTAGTCGTCTTACCCTGGAATCTTCACGAATCCACCAGCATCATCAATCCTTCCTGGTGTCTCTTCGGAAGCGTGATATTCTTCATCGGGTTCCTGGAAACTATTCCCGGTTTCAGTATGGAACTTTTCTCCCCGGCCCTTCGCAACGCGCTCATGGGTTTTGGTCTTTTCTGGGTGATGCAGTTTCATCTGTCCTGGATGTACCTAGCGGCCTTTTTCGTCCTTTCGTTATTTTTTCAATACCGGCATCAACCCCGCTCGGCGGGTTCAGCCCTTCTATTCTTTGTTTTAGGTGCTTTACCTTCTTTTGCCTTCATGATCCCAACTCTAGTTAAATACGGAATTCCCCAGGGTCATAACGGCCACGGGTTTACCTCCTCCTTCAATTTCGGCAATTTCACCCAAGTCTTCACCATCCTGGCCCGTTACCTTTCCCTCACCTGCTATGAAGTCCCTCGCTATATAGGCCTAAGCACCAAGATCAGGCTTGAATTTTTGGAAGGGTCGCTTTTGACCCTGATTCCTGGAATCTTTTTATGGGTACTCGGCTGGGTTCAGGCGGCGGCTTTATTGATCTTTTGGTTCTTCAAGAAACACAAACTGAAGGATTGGCCTATCCTCCGCTGGCTGGTGCTCTTTAACTTTCTGATCATCTGGGTCAGCTTTTGGTTCACGGTCAAACTACCCTACGCTCATATCTATTACACTTGTTTCCCCCTGGTCTTTCTCTATTCACTGTACGGCTGGAGCCGTTTGGGGGATTCTTCGGGTTGGAGGACTTTCGCGAAGGTTTATTTGGCGGCGGCATTTATCTTCCAAATCACTTACGCGATCCGCGCCTATCCTCAATTTTCGCTTTACCGGGACCGGCCGCTGGTGGTCCAGGCCATTCAGCAAAAGAACTACCACTTGATGGGCGAGCGCCGGGAAAATAGCTATTACTGATCAAACCAATCACTTTTTAAGGGTTTAACTTGTTTTCGACCAACCAAAAAATAATTTTAGTCCTAATCGGCGCCTTTTGTTTCCGCCTGGCGTTTGGATTAGCCATGTCCTTTTGGACGGCCGACGAACTCCAAACCTATTTGATCGGGTTGAAATGCTATACCACCGGAACCTGGCCCTATTACGGCCCCGATGTGGTGGGCTCCGAAACCTCCTATACCAGCCAAATTCCGGGAGCCCTGGAAGGGCTCATAATCGCTCTTCCACTTTATATCCTCCCCATCCCTGAAGCCCCCTATATCCTTTTGAATTTGCTTTCCCTCTTCGCCATCGCCCTCTTCACCTGGTACTGTTCCAAAAAAATCCCCAATCTTTCCCCCTGGTTTATCTTCGCCTCTTTAGTCGTCTTGCCCTGGAATCTTCACGAATCCACCAGCATCATCAATCCTTCCTGGTGCCTCTTCGGCAGCGTGCTGTTTTTCGTCGGCTTTCTGGAAACTATTCCCGGTTTCAGTATGGAACTTTTCTCCCCGGCCCTTCGCAACGCTTTAATGGGTTTTGGTCTTTTCTGGGTCATGCAGTTTCATGTGTCCTGGATATACCTGGCGGCCTTTTTCGTCCTTTCCCTGTTTCTTCAATACCAGCATCAACCCCGCTCGGCGGGTTCGGCCCTTCTATTCTTTATTTTAGGTTCCTTGCCTTCTTTCGCCTTCATGATTCCGACCCTAATTAAATACGGCATTCCCGAGGGTCATAACGGCCATGGGTTTACCTCCTCCTTCAATTTCGGTAATTTCACCCAAGTCTTCACCATCCTGGCCCGTTACCTTTCCCTCGCCTGCTATGAAGTCCCACGCTATTTAGGCGCCCATACTTCCGACCGGCTGAAATATTTACAAGGTTCCCTTTTCACCCTGATTCCCGGAATCTTTTTATGGGTTATAGGATTGGTCCAAGCGGTGGCTTTATTGGTTTTTTGGTTCTTCAAGAAACACAAGCTCAAGGATTGGCCGATCCTGCGCCGGTTGGTTCTCTTCAATTTTTTGATGATCTGGGTCAGTTTTTGGTTCACGGTCAAACTACCCTACGCCCATATCTATTACACTTGTTTCCCCCTGGTCTTTCTCTATTCACTGTACGGCTGGAGCCGTTTGGGGGATTCTTCGGGTTGGAGGACTTTCGCGAAGGTTTATTTGGCGGCGGCATTTATCTTCCAAATCACTTACGCGATCCGCGCCTATCCTCAATTTTCGCTTTACCGGGACCGGCCGCTGGTGGTCCAGGCCATTCAGCAAAAGAACTACCACTTGATGGGCGAGCGCCGGGAAAATAGCTATTACT
>Ga0206828_1022_pt1 | contig 20018 bp, 19 predicted proteins | sample Alteio_BWOrgCont_78_FD_152858 | JGI IMG/M metagenome (GOLD analysis project Ga0206828, IMG submission 152858) | Enriched cells from forest soil in Barre Woods Harvard Forest LTER site, Petersham, Massachusetts, United States -... | ecosystem: Environmental > Terrestrial > Soil > Temperate forest >... | reverse complement strand
TGCTGCCAAGGCATCGGATCGACCCCTGGTTTCAGCGGTCCCTTTGGAATGGGGATGGATTACTTGAACCATTTGATTTATGTGACGGATTCCAATAACCAGCAGGTGCAAGTCTTGAGTGATACGGGAAGTTATCAAACAAAATTTTCCAATTCGACCAATAACCGGTCGTTGATATATCCAGGGGATGCCTACGTGGATCCACAAGGTTACCCTTATGTGGCCGACTTTGGATCATATCCAGGATCGACCGACGGCCAAGTGGTGAAATACGACCCCTATACCAGTGACAGCACGATGTGCGGGATCAGCTACAACGGGGAAAATCCGACCGCGGTTTGGGCGGACGATAGCTCGGTCTATTTCTCGACCTGGCAAAGGCATATCTATCGGTTTGACGGAAGCGGGTCCTCGTACCCCACTTCGCCATCAGCGGTGTTTGGCGATGGCAACAGCGCCTTACAGCCCTACCGGTCCTTGGTAAAGATCGGTAACGTGTTATATGTGGCCGATAGCGGAACCGGCGAAATCGTCACCTTTGATACGAATAATCCCTCGACAACACCCACCGGCGTGGTGGCGACGGGATTGGCTTATCCAGCCGGGCTGAGGACGGACTTGGCAGGCAACTTCTATGTCACCGAAACTTATAACGGAAACAATAGCCCGGCCTATCTGGATACCTTCAGCCTCGTCGGCGGCAGCTTCGTGATGACCAACCAATGCCCCTTTGTGGATACTTTTGAGTCGGAAGGCATTGTGACCGACCAGGGCGGCGCTTGGGGGGTCGTGGTGAATTCCCTGGGGAATGTGTTTGTCAGCGGCGGTGACGGAGATGCGGTTTCTGAACTGCAGGGATGTAACGCCGAACCCGTGGTGACCCCTACGTCGACGCCCGGGACCTGCTGCCAAGGCATCGGATCGACCCCTGGTTTCAGCGGTCCCTTTGGAATGGGGATGGATTACTTGAACCATTTGATTTATGTGACGGATTCCAATAACCAGCAGGTGCAAGTCTTGAGTGATACGGGAAGTTATCAAACAAAATTTTCCAATTCGACCAATAACCGGTCGTTGATATATCCAGGGGATGCCTACGTGGATCCACAAGGTTACCCTTATGTGGCCGACTTTGGATCATATCCAGGATCGACCGACGGCCAAGTGGTGAAATACGACCCCTATACCAGTGACAGCACGATGTGCGGGATCAGCTACAACGGGGAAAATCCGACCGCGGTTTGGGCGGACGATAGCTCGGTCTATTTCTCGACCTGGCAAAGGCATATCTACCGGTTTGACGGGAGCGGCTCTTCCTATTCACCCATTCCGGTCGAGACCTTTGGCGACGGCCTCAGCGCCGAACAACCCTACCGGTCCCTGGTGAAGGTGGGGAATTTGCTCTACGTGGCAGACAGTGAAAACGGGGAGATTGTGACATTCGACACCACAAGCCCCTCGACGACGCCTAACAGTGTGGTGGCCACGGGATTGGCCTATCCGGCGGGTTTGAGAACGGATTTGGCGGGCAATTTCTACGTGACTGAAACCTACGACGGAAACAATAGCCCGGCCTACCTGGATACCTTCAGCCTCGTCGGCGGCAGTTTCGTGATGACGAACCAATGCCCCTTTGTGGATACTTTTGAGTCGGAAGGCATTGTGACCGACCAGGGCGGCGCTTGGGGGGTCGTGGTGAATTCCCTAGGGAATGTGTTTGTTAGCGGCGGCGACGGAGATGCGGTCTCCGAACTACAGGGATGTAACGTCGAACCCGCTATTACTTTTACGCCGACGATCAGTCCCACTTGGACCATCACGCCGACACCTACTTTGACGCCAACTCAGACTCCCACCGTCACATTCACGGCGTCCCTCACCTTTACCCCGACTCTCACCCCCACCTTGACGGTGACCGGCACCCAGACGCCCGTTCCGACGAATTGTTGTCAGGTGGTCTTGAGCGTGACGCCGCCTCCAGGCGCCTATGCTCCCACTTTAGGTGGAGTGGCGGTGGACAATTACCGGCAGTGGGTTTACGCGATCGACGCGGACAACAGTCAAATTGACGTTTTCTCCGATCCTTCCCTGGCCCGCGTGAAGGTGATTGGCGCCCCTTCGGTGGTCATGAACAATCCCGATGGAATCATGGTGGGTCCAGACGGCTATTTATACGTAGTCGATTATGTAAGCCAGGAAGTTCAGGTGATAGACCCGACCGGAGCGGGAACCGTTTTGGCCACCCTGCCCTTGCCGAGCTATGGATATGGGGTTTATGTCGATTCCCAGGGAGATGTTTTGGCCACTTCCTATAACGAACCGATCCAGTATTTCAAGCGGATTTCGGGTTGCTCCCTCACTTACGCTCAGGCCTCGGTGAATTTGGAATCGGATCCTTCCCCCAACACGGCGATGAACCTTTGGCAGTCGGGTAACACGCTGTATGTTTTTGAGAATGCGGCAGGGGGCGAGAGTTGTTACGCCTACTCGGAAGTGAATCAAACCACATTTAATAATCCCGTCCCGGTGGGCAACAACACTTATCCTTCCGCTCAGCAGTTGGATTATCCTTCAGCAATGACGCAGGATCTGGCGGGCGATTATTATATTTTTTCCCGAGGGGACGGCTCGATCCTCGAATATAACACCCAGGGGCCCATCCTGAACGGCGGAACTGACGGTTTCGTCAACCGGTGCCAAGTCCCGGGCTCGGAGGGCCTAGGAGATTTTGCCGTCGACGATAGCGGACATCTCTTCGCGGTGTCCGACATCAGCAATGTCTATAGCTTGGTGGAAGTCAACCACTGCTTGCCGACGGTGCCCCTGCCTCCTTCGCCCACACCCATTCTTACCTGTACACCCGTTTCGACCCCGGGCGTAGTGGGAACACCGGTGATAGCCAATTGTGCCCCGGTGACTTCTTGGGCCGATCCCCAGCCCTGGGGATTGGCACTGGACCCTTCCGGAAATGTTTTTGTGGCGGATGACGCGAACAACGACGTGGATGTGTTTAACGCCTCGGGAAGTCCCCTCCCGCCGACTACCATCGGGTCCACGGTCTTATCCCTGCCGGTAGGCGTGGCGAACGACGGCCAAGGCAACCTCTATGTGGTGGATGAATATTTGAACCAAGTGTTTGTCTTTAATCAAACCTCGGGTGCTTTGGAGAGCCAACTCGGTCAGACAGGCACGAGCCAGGGTCAGTTTGAGGCGCCCTATGGGGTTGCCGTCACCGTGTCCAATGGGGCGACCACCGTTTATGTGTCCGACTCGGGCAACGAAAGAATCGACCCCTATTACTGGAACGGATTCAGTTGGGTGGCCGAATTGCCCTTCGGACAACCCGGAAACCTCGGGTTTGGCGGCACCTTTAGTTTTCCCGCAGGCGTGGCGTTGGCTGACGGCGAGATCTATGTGGCCGATACGGACACCGCATTGGTGCAGGTCTTCGACTTGTCGGGGAACTGGCATCGTCAATGGGATGTGACCGCCAATACCCCACTGCTTTCGGCGAATTTCATTTCGGTCCAGGGATGTTATGTTTACGTCACCGATGGCTACGGTTCGGTAGGCATTTTCGACAAAAATGGGAACGTGTTGAGCTACACCCAAGGTTCGGGTTCTACGGACTTTTTCGACACCAACGGCATCGCCGCGGCCCCCGGCGGAAACTGGACCGTGGGGGACAACTCCTACTTCGGCGGATATGTCACAGGCCAGATCTATGAAATGGGCCTTTGCAGCGGGTTGCCCACCTGCGTTTTCACCCCGACTCCCGTTCCGACCGCCACCTTCACCCTTACACCGACGGCCACATCTTCCTTCACGCCGACTAACAGTCCGACTATTACCGTTACCCCCAGCCCCACTCCGACCAACAGCTTCACCCTTACGCGGACCCCGACCCCGTCTTCGACGCCCACGAACACGGCCACGAATTCGCCGACTTCTACTTTCACCCGGACCTCCACCTCCACCCCGACCCTTACGGCGACCCGGATCAACAGCCCAACCCCCACCATCACCCGGACTCCAACCAGTACCTTCACGCCTACGCCAACGCCGACAGTGACCAATACTCGGACCATCACGCTGACGCCGACCCATACGGCCACGCCCACGATCACCGGGACCCCGACCAGTACTTTCACCCATACACCTACGCCGACAGTGACAAACACTCGGACGATCACGCTGACTCCGACCCACACGGCTACGCCCACGATCACTCGGACCCCGACCAGTACCTTCACTCATACGCCTACGCCGACGGTGACAAACACTCGGACCATCACGCTGACGCCCACGCATACGGCCACACCCACGGTCACCGGGACCCCGACCAGCACCTTCACCCATACGCCGACGCCGACGATCACCATGACGCCGACCCATACGGCTACTCCCACGATTACACTCACGAGAACCGCGACACCCACCGTGACCCTGACCAAGACGCCGACAGTTACCTTAACCCGCACCTCTACCCCCACGGTGACCTTCACGAAGACTCCCACCCCTGTTGCCGGTATGGTGAAAGCGGGTTTTGTCTCCGGTTCGACGCGGGAAGAGGCGTCCAACAGCCCTACGCCGGTCATTCTGAATTTGTTGACCTCCACTCCCACGCCTTCGCCGACCTTCGCTCCCGGCCAGTTCTGGGCGGCGGCCGCGCCAAATATTTCCAAGGAAGGGGAGTCTATCCGGTTCCTGGTGAAACTCGACCAGACCGGGACAATTCAGTTGTCCCTCTATTCGCTGACCGGCGAGCGGGTCTACCAAACAACGGCGATGGGGGCTGAGGGAACCAACAGTTTGCTTTGGGAATTGGAGAACCAAGGGGGAGAACAGGTTGCCAGCGGGTTGTATTTTTATGTCTTGCGGGTAACCGGGCCGGGGATTTCGGCCGTAAAAATTGGTAAAGTGATGGTATTACATTAATTCAAGAGCGTGATAGGGAGGAAAAGATGAAACGTTTAGCGATGATCGCCGCTTCAATTTATTTCGCGGGGGCCGGATGGGTTTGGGCGCAAAGCAAGCCCCTTTCCCCGATTCCCTATGTGCCCACTCCCGGGGTTCATACCTGGGGGAAAACCGGTTATCCGTTAGGCGTGGGCACGGGCTCGAACATGCATGCGTTCCAAATGGAAGTCCGGCTTCAGATGCGGCAAATCCAGAAGGACCTGAAGACGGGGAAAATTACCACCTCGCAGTCGAAAGCGGCCATGTTGAACCTGAGGGATGTCCGCCTGCAGGAACTGGACTTTTTCAAGCAGAACGGGAACCGGGAAATCACTCCTGAGCAGAAGACCCAATTGGAGCAACTGCTCAACCAGAATGGGGCTTCTCTGTAATCTTGATCGGTTTTGAGGTTCAGGGCTTTCTGAAACCATTGTCCGGGATCCGAAGGTGGAGGAGAAGGTGTTGCCCTCGCCGAAGAAGTGGGGGCTGATTTAAAAGAACCATTCAGATTTAAAGCACCTCTAACTTTATACCTTTTCTATCCTTTCTTTCGGTAAACGTAACCTAGAATTTTCAAAGCCTTTTGTTGATTTCTTCGTGAACCTTCTTACACTTAAATCAGATAAGAAAAATGGTTAAGGAGATAGATATGTCATTGACGAAAGAGCAGGTTCTGAAAGAACTCAAATCGGACCATGTGGTTATTTTGAACGTCTTGCCGGAAGCCGAATACCAAAAGATTCACATCAAGGGCTCCCGCAACCTCCCATTAGGACAAGACACGGGCGCTTTTATCGACGCGATTGAGGCAAAGTTTGGAAGGGGCAAGTTTTTTATCACCTACTGCGCGAACATCAATTGTTCGGCCGGGCCGAACGCGGCGAAACTGCTTCATGAAAACGGCTTCAAAGCCGAGGATTATCCCGGGGGCATTGAGGAATGGCACGACAACGGCCTTCCGGTCGAAGGAAGCATGGTCGAAGCGCCGGTGAAGGCTTAAAACGCAATTTCACCGCCAAGACGCCATGCCGACCTTCCAAAAAGTATTTTAGAGAGGTCGGTATAGTACCGATTTACATAATTGTTTTATGGTGAATCGGCACAAGGCACCAAGTAAAGCAAAAACGAAGATTTTGGTTTTAAAAAATGTTTTCTTGGAGTCTTGGTGTCTTGGTGGTGAGCGGGTTTGGTTTTTGGGCTGATTCAATTATTTCAGTTTAAAGGCCTGTTTTCTCTAGGGAAGACAGGCCTTTTTATTTTGGCTGAAATTGGTTATAAAAGTTGTTCGATTTCGTTCAAAAAAACCGACAAGGAAAGCCATGAGCCAAAATATCGAGCAAATGTTCTCCCGTATCGCGGGTACTTACGACCAAGCCAACCATTCGCTCTCTTTCAATAAAGACATCCAATGGCGCAAGGATTCGGTCAAGCAATTGACCCGGGATGGGTTTTCTCCCCGCCAAGTGCTGGACCTTTGCGCGGGCACAGGGGATTTCGCCCTGGCGGTGAAGGAACAACTGCCCCAGGCTCAGGTGGTGTTGGCGGATTTTTCCAAGCCCATGCTGTCGCTGGCCAAGAACAAGATAGGCTCCACCGGGGGCTATGCCATTTTGGCGGCGGACGCACTGAAGCTACCGGTTCAGGATATGGCCTTTGAGGCGGTGGTTTGTGGTTTCGGGGTCCGCAACCTGGATTCGGTGGAAACGGGATTGCGGGAAATTGCCCGGGTTCTCAAGCCCGGGGGCAAGGCCGTCATCCTCGATTTCTTCAGGCCGACCGGGTTCATCACCCAATTGGTTTACGCTTTTTATGTAGGGACCATTGTACCGATGAGGGGCGGGATCATCTCCAAGGACAAGGCCGCCTATCACTATCTTCAAGAATCGGCCCGGAAATTCGTTTCGGTGGATGAGTTCAAAGCTTTGATGGAAAAGAACGGGTTCAAAAATGTGGAATCCGAAATGAAGACGATGGGCATTGCCGCCAGTGTGGTGGGCGTGAGGAAGTAATAAGGAATGCCGGTTATTTCTTCTTTCTACGGCATCATCGTCATGATGTTCTTTTTGGATAAGAAACGGCATAAACGCCCGCATATTCATGTCCGCTATCAGGCTTATGAAGCCGTCATCGGGATTCCGGACGGAGATATACTGGAAGGAAGTCTTCCGGGGCCCAAGATGAAGTTGCTGCTGGCTTGGGTGGAGATCCACAAAAAAGAATTGATGGATGATTGGAAAAGGGTGTCCCAGGGGCAGCCGATTTCCAAAATTGAGCCTTTGAGGTGATGAAGTGAATCCACGCGTGAAAAGTGTAAAACCAGAATTGGATTACCATCTGCGGCTGACCTTTGAAAACGGGGAAGTGCGGTTGTTTGACATGAAACCTTATCTTTCGATAGGTGTTTTTCGAAAACTGAAAGCGCCCTTGGCTTTCCGCGAAGTTCACGCTTCTCTTGGTTCGGTTCAATGGAGAGGCGGACAGGACCTTTGCCCGGATACTTTGTATGAAGAGAGTGTTCCCGCTTCCCGGGAAAAATCAGCGGTGGTCGTCCGTGAAAAACAAGCCGCGTATCAAGTAAAGACTAAAAAAATTCGTTCGAGGCGCTGAATCTCATGAAAAAAATATTAGTAGCGGTCACAGGAGCTTCCGGAACGATTTACGCCCGGAGGTTCTTCCAACATTTTCCCTATGACGATTGGGAAGTGCACGCGGTGGTCTCTTCCGCTGCCAAAATTGTGGCGTCGCACGAAGGGGAATTGAACCTGCCGCCCCATGTCAAAGAATGGGACGAAAACGATCTCACCGCTCCGCCGGCCAGCGGGTCCAACCGCTTCGAGGCCATGGTGGTGATTCCCTGCTCGACCACGACTTTAGGCAAGTTGGCCAATGGCATTGCCGACAATCTCATTACCCGAAGCGGGGAAGTTTTCCTGAAGGAACGCCGCAAGCTGATCCTGGTGCCCCGGGAAACACCCCTGTCGTTGATTCAAATCAGGAACATGGAAACGCTGACCCTTGCCGGGGTTCATATTATTCCCGCCAATCCCAGCTTTTACGGCGGGCCTAAAACCATTGAAGAATTAGTGGATACGGTGGTCGCCCGGGTTTATGATCATGCGGGCGTTCAAGCCGAAGTATCCAAACGTTGGAGAGAAGCGGATCAGCATTCAAAGTCCCACCGTTCGCTCGACAAAAATTGAATTATTGATTGAGACGTTCCCGTTGTTCGTTAGAAATCATTCTATTTTCCAGAGGTTTTTGACCCTATGTTTGAAAAACTAAAAGACTATTCCAACCTTATTGTTTTGCCGCACTCGGTCTTCGCTCTGCCTTTTGCCTTGGCGAGCCTTTTGGTGGCCACGAACGGACATCCTTCCTTAAGGCTTTCACTCCTTGTGATCCTGGCCATGGTTCTGGCCCGGACTTTCGGCATGGCCTATAACCGGGTGGTGGACGCCGAATTGGACGCCCAAAATCCACGGACCGAGAACCGGGAAATACCCAAGGGCAAGGTGACTAAACGCCAGGCGCAAATATTGGCCTGGGTTTGCGGGATGGGTTTCGTGGGGACTTGTTATTTCATTAACGGGTTGGCTTTTAATTTCGCCCCTTTGGTTCTGGCGGTTCTCTTGTTTTATTCCCATACCAAGCGCTTTACCTGGCTTTGCCACGTGATTTTAGGTTTTTGTTTGGGGATGGCCCCGGTGGGAGCCTGGATCGCCGCGAAGGGATTTGTGGGCGTCTCGGAGTCTTTTTGGTTGTTAGGAGCGGTGACTTTCTTCGTGGCGGGGTTTGATATTCTCTACTCGATTCAAGATGTCGATTTTGATAAGGCTCATGGGCTTCATTCTTGGGCGACTCAATGGGGAGTTTCCAGCTGTCTCAAGGCCTCTCGATACTTCCATGTGGGTATGCTAGCATTTCTAGCCGGGTTCGGAGGCTTTTGCGGCTTTTCCACGGTCTATACGGGCGGGGTCGGTTTTCTGGGCGTTTTTCTTTTTTACCAGCACAACAAGATTTACGTTTATGACCGGGATCACAAAAACCAAGCCTTCAAACTTCCCATCGATATTTTGCCGATCAACGGCGGGGTCTCGGTGATCTTTTTGTTGGTAGTGATCATCAGCTTATACACCGAAACCGTGACCTGGCATTTGCCCTGGCCCTTCTAGGAGTTCCACTTTGACTCTGAAACGTCAACTAGCCCAATCGCCCATCCGGGATATTTACGAAAAGGTGGAGGCGGGCACCCGCATCACCGACGCCGAAGCCTTGCGGCTTTACCACACCAACGATCTTTATACCTTGGGCGCCATGGCCAATCTCGTTCGGGAACGCAAAAACGGGAATAACACCTACTACAACATCAACCGCCATATCGATTACACCAATGTCTGTTCCACCACCTGCAAGTTCTGCGCTTTTTCCCGCTTTGAGGGGGAAGAGGGTGCTTTCGAGTTTACCCACCAGCAAATCGCCCAAAAGGCCAAGGAAGCTTTTGAGAAAGAACATATCACCGAGCTTCATATTGTGGGCGGCCTTCACCCCACTTACGAGCTGGAGTGGTACGAGACCATGCTAAAGCTTCTCAAGCAAACCGTTCCCTCGGTGCATTTGAAATGCTTCACCGGGGTCGAGATTAACTTTTTCGCCGATAAGTACAACCTGAGCTACGCCGAGATATTGACCCGGTTGAAAGCCGCGGGGCTCGATTCGATGCCCGGCGGCGGGGCGGAAATTTTTCATCCCGAAGTCCGGGAGCAAATTTGCCCGGAGAAAGCCACCGCCGACCAATGGATTGAGGTACACCGGACCGCCCACGGGCTGGGTTTGAAGACGAACGCCACCATGCTTTATGGGCATATTGAGAAATATGAGCACCGGGTGGACCATATGCGCCGCCTGCGAGAATTGCAGGACGAGACCGGGGGATTCCAAACCTTCATCCCCCTAGCCTTTCACCCGGACCATACGGCGATGGATCATTTTGCCCGGCCTTCGGGGATGGAAGACCTCAAGACCCTGGCCATCGGCCGCATTTACCTGGATAATTTTCCCCATATCAAAGCCTATTGGATCATGCTGGGGATCCGTTTGGCGCAGTTGTCGCTTTCGTACGGCGTGGACGACGTGGATGGTACAGTTATTGAGGAGAATATCTATCATATGGCCGGCGCCGATACGCCGAGCACGATCACGGTCGCGGAGTTAAGACGGTTGATTGAAGAGGCAGGCCGGGTGCCGGTGGAGCGGGACACGCTTTACCATGAACAAAAGCCGGTTCTGGAAACAGCTAAAATTTAATCACTTTCGAGGAAACTATGTCCGAAACAACCGCTTCACCCGAATTATCTCCCGCGAGCGTGCCCGCGGCCCCGGCAATTGCCGCCGAACCGGCGGGAGCGGCCGCTGTTTTGACGGTGCCCGAACCGGTCTCCACTGGAGCGCCGACGGTTGTGGCTATTAAATCCGTCAAATCCCGGCGGGTCGGAGTGGTGCCGTTTCTAAACGCCCAGCCGCTGATGTGGGGACTAAAAGAAAATTATGGCATTTCCCTGGTGGCGCCCAATGAAATGGGCAAGGCCTTAAAAGAGGGGACCCTGGATGTAGCCCTGGCGCCCATCGCTGCCAGTTTCCTGAATCCGGATTTGAAAATCATTCCCGTAGCCGCCATCGGCTGTCAGGGACCGGTGCAAAGCGTCCGGATTGTTTCTCATGTCGCGCTCGAAAGGGTGGAGCGCTTATTCGTGGATTCACGCTCGCAGACTTCGGTTTTGCTGGCACGGCTGATCCTCCAAAAATGGTTCGGCGTGAAGAACTTGGAAGTGAAGCCTATCGACGCCCACAGCTTTCATCCCAACCAGGCCAAACCCTGGGAAGCCACCCTGCAGTTCGGTGACGGCGCTTTGATTCCCGCTCCCAGCGGCATGACGGTCACCGATTTGGGAGCCGAATGGTTCCGCTACACCCAAAAGCCCTTCGTGTTCGCGGTATGGCTGGCCCGCGACGCCGAAATCGCTAAAGAAATGGAAGAACCTTTGCGGGCCGCCCGGATCGAAGGGGTGAAGCATTGCGAGGAAATCGCGAATCAATACCACGGCATTTGGCAGTTCAAGCGGACGCTGGCCAAGGAATATCTCGAAAAGAATATCTTCTACGATTACACCCCGGAACAAGAGAAGGGGATCGCGGAGTTTTTGAATTTGCTGAAGGAACAGAAACTGATTTAGGATAAAAGGCAAAATTTTTACCACCAAGGCCCCATACCGACCTTCCAAAAAATTATTTTAAAGAGGTCGGTATAGTACCGATTTTCATATTTTTTTATGATGAATCGGCACAAGATACCAAGAAAGGCTTTGGATTTTTAAACTCGATCTTTGTTGTTGCTTTCCTTGGTGTCTTGGTGTCTTGGTGGTGAAATAGATTTTATTTGCCTTTAAAAGGACGGGAATCATGTCAGTGGTTTCGATTGAAACACTTCAAGAAAAAATCCTGGATGGCCATATTGTCAATCGCCGGGAAGCGCTGGAACTTTACCAGCTGTCCTCTTTGAATGACTTGGGCGCCATCGCCGACACGCTGAAGGTTCGGACCACCGGGGACAAAATCGCCACTTATTTGATCGACCGCAATATCAATTACACCAATGTCTGCGTGACCTTCTGCAAATTCTGCGCTTTTTACCGCCAGCCGGGAGACAAAGAAGGTTATGTGAATGAGGCCGACAAGATCCTTCATAAAATCGCCGAGGCCAAGCAGAAGGGATGCACCCAGATTCTTTTACAGGGGGGGCATCATCCCGATCTGACCCTGGATTGGTACCTGAACATGCTTTCCAAGATCAGCCAGGCTTATCCGGAAATCACCCTGCACGCCTTTTCACCCTCTGAATTGGTGCATTTCTCCGAAGTCTTTCATATGCCCGTTAAAGAGATATTGATAAAGTTCAAGGAAGCGGGGATGGATTCGATGCCGGGCGGTGGGGCTGAAATCCTCGTGGACCGGGTAAGGCAGGAAATCGCCCCCTTGAAAGCTTCCACGGAAGAATGGCTGGGTGTGATGCGCGAACTGCATGGCCTAGGCATGAAATCCACCGCTACCATGATGTTCGGCCATGTGGAAACGGTGGAAGAGCGGGTCGAGCACATTTTCCGCATCCGGGAACTGCAGGAAGAAACCGGCGGCTTTCTCGGGTTTATCCCCTGGCTTTACCAGCCGGGCAATGAAAGCCTGGGGCTTCCCAGCGCCAGCGGGCAGGAATACCTTAAAACCCTCGCCTTGGCCCGCGTCATTTTGAACCATTGTCTGCCGAATTTGCAGGCTTCCTGGGTGACTCCGGGAAAAAAGATCGGCCAGTTGGGCTTGAAATACGGGGCCAACGATTTGGGGAGCATCATGTTGGAAGAAAACGTGGTGGCTTCCACCGGCCTGAGGTATTTGATGAGCGTGGAAGAAATGCGCCGGATCATCGAGGAAATGGGATACGAGCCCCATCAACGCGATACTTTTTATAACCTAGTCAATTAACCTTTTTCAATCAAGGCGGACATCATGAGAATTTGGGGTGTGGATTTAATTATTTTCAATGTCGGCGACTTGAACGAGGCCGTTCGGTTCTATGAGACCACTCTGGGATTTCCCGTTCAATTCCGCTCAAATGAGGTGGGTGTCGCTATTTTTCGACTGGGGTCCGAGTTTCCCAAGTTGATGGTGACCCAGGAGGCTCCTTTGCCCTCGGGTGTGGGAGCGCCACGGCTTTGGCTGGAAGTATCCGACACCCTGGCGGTTGCCCAGGAACTGAAGGAAAAGGGATGTCGGTTCGTCCGGGAACCCCACCACCTACCCACGGGGTGGCTGGTGGAAATCGCCGATCCTTGGGGCAACGTTATCGGTTTTATGGATTATGTCAACGAGCCGGAATATGGACGGGCGGAAAAACTGATCAATGAAAAGGATTCGCGCCCATGAAGGATTACAACGAAATCCACGCCCAATCGGGGCTTAAAATCAAACTACCCTCGGTGGAGACTTTTCCGAACCAATTTCCCGGTTATACCATCCGCATCGAGATTCCGGAGTACACGGCGGTTTGCCCCAAAACGGGCCTGCCTGATTTTGGAACCATCATTTTAGAATATGAGCCGGTGAAGCATGTGTTGGAACTCAAGTCCCTCAAGAGCTATATCCTGGCCTACCGCAATATCGGCATTTTTTATGAGAACGCGGTCAACCGCATGCTGCGGGATTTCGTTTCCGCCGCCAAGCCCAAGTGGTGCCAAGTCACAGGGGTGTTCGCCACTCGAGGCGGTATGCACTCCACCATCACAGCCACCTATGGAAAGCCAATTCGGCGATAGTCCATACAACGCAGCCTGTCTATTTTTATTAAATACAGGTTAAACCTAAAACCCTCCCTTGAATTCAAAGGAAGGTTTTTTGGTTTTGTGTATAATCGGCCCCATTATTTCCCAAGGAGAGTTTCATGCCTGTTAAAACCGAATGGACCACCAATACCTTTGGCCATGTTTATAATGGACGTTCCCTTTATAAAGGTCAGACTCCTTTTCAATCCATGGAAATTTATGAGAATGAAACCTTTGGCACCCTGCTTTTTCTCGACGGGAAGATTCAAATCAGCCGCGGCGACGAAAACCGCTATCACCAATATTTGGTTTCCGCTCCGTTGTTAGCGCATTCAAATCCCCAAAGCATTTGCATCATCGGAGGAGGAGATTGTTTCGCCATTGAGGAAGCGGTCAAATTCAAAAGTCTGAAACGCATCCTGATGGTGGAGATCGATAAAGGCGTGGTGGATTTCTGCCGCAAGCATTATCCGGAGATCGAGAAATGCTTAAAGGATAAGCGGGTCGAGATTATTTACGAAGATGCCCGCCAGAGGTTGGAAAAGAACCCCGAAACTTTCGACGTGCTGATTATTGACCTGACCGAACCCCACGGGCCTTCCAAAATGCTTTATACCCGGGAATTTTACCAGACTTGCAAAAAACGGCTGAATCTCAAGGGATTGATCGCCATCCACACGGATAATTATTACCTTTTTCCCGAATCCTTTTCGACAATCTATAAAACCTTCCATTCAGTGTTTCCCAATATCCTGACCGCCCGGGTCGATATGCCCTGTTTCGGGATGGGATGGACTTACCGGCTGGCTTCTTCGGCCCCCATTTCGCTGAAGCTTATGGAGGCTAACGTGAAAAAATTAAAAAAGCAGGGAGTGTCTTTTGATTACTTCACTCCGTCGCTCTATCTGGTTCAGCCGACGAACGAGGAACTGAAGATTTTGAAAACCCGGGGCCGGATTTCCACCGACAGGAAACCTTTTGATAAATTTGAGAAGATGGAAGAGTACGTGACCCGGTAATCAGCGGGCAGTTTTGGACCTGGATAGATGGGCTTGAATGTCGGCCACGATCGCGGCCGTATCCAACACCTCAAAGCACCGCACCACCCTGCAGGTTTTGGCCATCTTGTTCACGCAAGTAATATTCCGGCAAGGGCTTTCGGAAACGTAAGTTCGGGAAGCTGTGTCCTGGTTGGCGGGTGGGAAAAGCGGGTTCGTGGAGTCGTAGCCCGACATGCGCGCCGGCGTGGCCCCGAAGACGGAAACCACGAAGGTTTTGTTCTGAAACTTGAAATTTCCTGATTTTGAAAACTTTCGGGCGGCGCCGATATGCAAGGGCCCCGTATCTCCCGAAATAAACACATCGGTAAAATCAATCAAAGCGGCATAACCATCTAAGGACAGAGACGTTGGGACGATCGAGACATATTCCCGGTCCGACGGCTTTAAGGCGTCGATGAGCTGCTGTTCAATGCCTTTGGCCGTAAAGGCCGACCCCAACAAAATCCGGTATTTCAACTGGGCCAAGCCTTTTAACAAGGCTAACTGCTGCTCAAAAGGAATCCGTGTGTAGGGAGAGGCGGTATCGGGATTTAAAAAGACGATGGGCTGACCGGCTGAACGGGGTACCGATTGAAGTAAGGCCTGGGCTTCAGCGACGGCTTGATCTGAAAGGATGACCGGAATGCCGGTAAAGGGAAGGGTTCTTTTGGGTGAAAAGACGCTGGACAGAAGTTGGGCGGGGAACTGATAAGCCTGAAAAAGGAAGTGATTAATGCCGGTCCGGTCGATATCGTTGCGCACCAGCAAGGGAGCGACCGACATAAAGTTCAATATTTTTTGACCCTTGGGAAAGAGTTGGTCGTCCTCAAAAAATGGGGAACCATTGAAACAAAGGTCATAGGGATTTTCAGAAGCGATCTTTTGAATGGCTTCAATGTCCGAATCACTGGGAAAAACGGTGCCGGTGAAGATCGGGTAAAGGTTGGAAATGTCGGGGTTTCCCTCGATCAAACAAGCGACAGCTTTTTTACAGACATAATCAATTTGGGCTTCAGGAAAGAAATCCCGGAATGCGCTGACCGTGGCCTGCATAAAAAGCGCGTCCCCGATATGAATATCAGGGATGACTAATATCCTCTTAAATTGAGAAATTTGCTGGACCGTTTTAATGTTTTTTTCAAGGATTTGGCGGACCAGAAACCGGTTGCCGATGATCGGGGGAAGAAGGGCGTCGAAAAACTTGGCCCCGGCCCTGGGGAAAAAAGCGGTTAGGACGCTCGTGAGGTGAAAAAGTGTTTTTTGAAACCGGTTATCGAGCATGAATTCCTGAAGATCCTTACTATTTTTGACAGCCCGCTATTATTGCACGCTCCTTCCGAGGGTCAAGCCTCCCATTGGATTTTCAAAATTCCCGCCGAAGGGTTAGAGCTCGCGTGATAATCTATCCGCTATGACCCAACGTTTAGTTTTATTCGCCAAAACTATTCTTCCCATGGACCGGCCTCAAGCAATTGAGGATGGATTCGTGTTGATTCAAGGAAACCGAATTCTCCAAGTGGGATGCCGAAAAGATTTTTATTTTTTACCATCGATGAGGATGCTGGATTTGGGCGATACGATTCTTTTGCCCGGATTGATCAATGCCCATTGCCATTTGGATTTTACTTCTTTTAAAGGGAAGGTTCCCTACCGTGGAAATTTTCGGGAATGGCTTCGGGCGATGGCGGGACAGATCCGGCAAACTCCCCCGGCGGATTTTCGGAAATCCATTCAAAAAGGAATCCAAGACAGCCTGACTTATGGAACGACCACCTTATGTGATATCTCGACCAGCGGTGAAAGTTTCCCCCTGCTTTCCCGCTCCGGGTTAAGGGCGGTCGCTTTTCTGGAATTGTTGGATGTGGCCCAGCCTGATCCTAAAGCTGTTTGGAAAGGTTTCCGCGAACGGTTGAAGTTGCTGATCCGCGATTCGAAAGTTTCCGAAACCTTTAAATGGGGCGTCAGCCCTCACACGCCCTTTACTGTTTCCAAGGAGCTCTTACTCTTGGCCGGACGGCATATCGGTTCCCGCGTTCTGACCACCATTCATGTGGCGGAAAGCCGGGATGAGGCGCAATTCTTCAAAAAAGGGAAAGGGGCCATGGCGGAACGGATGAAAACGCTAAATCCCGATTGGAATATCCCCCATGGAACCACACCGGTCCAATATTTGAATGACTGCGGCTGGCTGCCCAAGTTGGACCTGGGCATTCATTTAAATCTGGTCAACCGTCAAGATTTAAAGCTGATCGCTAAAAACCGGGTGACGGTGGTTCATTGTCCGGGCAGCCACGCTTACTTTAATCATCCGTCCTTTGGTTACCGGAAGATGCGACGAGCCGGGGTTTCGGTTTGTTTGGGAACGGATAGTTTAGCCAGCAATCAGTCCCTGTCTCTTTTCCGGGAAATGCGGCTTTTCCAAAAAGCGAACCCTCAAATTGTGGCTTCCGAAATTTTGGCAATGGCGACGGTCAAGCCCGCCCAGGCTTTGGGAGAGGGAAAACATTTGGGACAGGTGAAGCCCGGCTATTTCGCCGATTTGATCGGCATTCCTTTAAAGAAGAAGGCCCCGGGCAATCTTTACGCCCAAGTGATCGCCAACCGGGGCCCCGTCTGTTTTTCTATGGTCAATGGTGAAATAAGGTTGCGACCGGTTTGAAAAATCCCCCTTTTTGACTCCCTTTTACGATATCTATTTCTTGACAGTCATTGAAAAAACCCTATAATTCAGGCCCTTGTATCTTAAGGGGGCATTCGAGAGCTTTTGGGAGCCCCTAAATTTGGAAATGAAGGTAATGCCATGACGCTTCAAAAGACGTACCTGCCGAAAATCAAAGACATCAACCGGAAATGGTGGATCGTGGACGCGAAGGATCAGGTCCTCGGCCGTTTGATCTCTCGGGTGGCCGCCATTCTGCGCGGAAAACACAAGCCGACCTTTACTCCGCATTTAGAAAACGGGGACCATGTGGTCATCATCAACGCCGACAAAATCATTTTGACGGGTAACAAGTGGGAAACCAAAACCCATTACCGTACCTCGGGCCGTCCGGGCGGATTGTCCGCCGAGCCTTACAAGCAATTGCGCCACAGCAAACCCGAACGTATTTTGGAATACGCCATCAAGGGAATGCTGCCGAAAACTTCGCAGGGTGAAAAGATGTTCACCCGGGTCAATATTTACGCCGGCGAGGCTCATCCGCACGCCGCGCAAAAACCTCAACCTCTCGATTTTGCCTCTAAAAAATAAACCAGGAGACGCCTAAGTGCCAGCCGTCAAAGAACAATTCATCGCCACGGGCCGCCGCAAAACATCGGTCGCTCGAGTTATCTTAAGGCCCGGAAAGGGCCTGTTCACCGTCAACGGCTTACCCGTTGACAAATTTTTCCCCGATCAAAAACAAGCTGTTCTTCGGTCTCCCTTGGAAACGGTTTCGGCTTTGAGCAAATACGATATCATTGTCAACGTGAACGGCGGAGGAGTTACGGGCCAGGCGGAAGCAGTCCGGCACGGTATTTCCCGCGCCTTGTTGAAGGTGGATTCGGAAATGCGCAAGCCCCTCAAAGCGGCCGGATTCCTCACCCGCGATCCCCGCATGGTGGAACGTAAAAAGTATGGGCGCAAGAAGGCCCGCCGCCGCTTCCAGTTCTCGAAGCGTTAACCCTTCGACAGGCTCAGGGCCCGGTCGAAAATTCTACGGTCCCACTCTCCAACGAGGGTGGGATTTTTTTTATCCTGGAGACGCATGGATCATCGCCCGCAGGTCACCCCTAAAATCGCCGTGAACACCCTGGTGTTTAACGAGGCTGGGGAGGTACTTTTAGCCAAGCGTACGGACAACGGCCTTTGGTGTATCCCGGGCGGACACGTGGATTTGGGAGAGACCTTGACCCAGGCCTGTCTGCGGGAACTTTTTGAGGAAACGGGATTACAAGGCGAAGTGATTCGACTGGTGGGGATTTATTCTGATCCGCGAAATTCCCTTCATATCGCCCAGGGGCCGAGTTGGCACACAGTCCGGGTTTCCTTTTTATGCCGGGTGACCGGTGGTACAATTAAAACCAGTGAGGAAACCAGTGAGATCAAATATTTCAACCTGAAGCACCTGCCGGCCTTGATTACGGATCACGCCCAACGGATCCAGGACGGGATCGCCGACAGGCTTGAAGCTGTGATTGATTAAAGCCGGCCAGTTTTTTAGAACTCTAGCCACCAAGGACAACGCCATGCCAGCACGTCGCAAATCGAAAACCACCAAACCCCAAGAGCACCGTACGGCGAAAAGGGCTTTCCGCCACGTCAAAGGCGACCCGAATGAGAACCCTTTTATTGTCAATGATTTCCGGGAACATGATACTTGGCGGATGTTCCGTATCATGTCCGAGTTTGTGGAAGGGTTTGAGGATTTGCGCGGTATCCGACCGGCGGTCACTATTTTCGGATCAGCCCGCACGAAACCAGAAGACACTGACTATGAATTGACCCGCAAAATCGCTTATGGACTATCCAAAAAAGGTTTCACGATCCTCACGGGCGGAGGGCCGGGCATGATGGAAGCGGCCAATCTGGGGGCTTATGAGGCGGGCGGCAAATCGGTGGGATGTAATATCGAACTGCCTTTCGAGCAGAAAGCCAATCCTTACGTCAACCTGCCGGTCAGCTTCCACTATTTCTTTATTCGAAAAGTCATGTTTCTGCGTTACGCCTCGGCGGTCGTGGTCATGCCCGGGGGTTTCGGTACTTTGGACGAGCTTTTTGAGACCCTTACCTTGGTTCAAACCCGGAAAATCGACCCTTTTCCCATTATTTTGGTGAACCGGAAGTATTGGCAAAAAGGATTGGATTGGATCCGGGAAACGATCTTAATGGAGCATGAATATATCGAAAAACACGACCTGGACCTGTTTCAGGTAGTTGATACCCAGGAAGAAGTTATTAAGATCATTACCCAGTACAACCAGAAAAAAGCCTGATCGGCGATGCCGCGGTTCTTCGTTTTAGCCCTTGGTTTGGTGATCGGGGGCTGGAGTTTCCCCCTATGGGGCGGTGTTTATTATTTTGATTTGTCCGCCGCGGCCAATATGGGCCCCCAAGAATCTTTTGAGAATTCCTTTCTCAACGCCGAAGACCTGGAACAAAAAAACGGTCTTAAAGATTTTCCAATAGGAGTTCAAACTTTCCGCGGTGTTCCTTTTCAACTTTTGGATCCGGCTAAGAATCACGGCTATTCTTTTATCGCCTTGAGGGGCCGCCCGAGACCCGATTTCCCGGTCTCCGTTGAACTGAAAGGTTCCCACAAAGCTGCCTTCTTATATTTCCTTCAAACCTGCCATTGGGGGGGGACCGCCAGCCAAATTCCAGTGGCTCAATACCTCATTACCTATGACGATGGACAGACGATCACGATTCCTCTAAGAGTGGGGCAGGAATTCACCAATTTCTGGGGCGCGGATGATACCACCGAAAGTTATTTGGCCTGGTGGTATCGTTATAAGAATTCTTCCATGGGGGTTAACCTGTTCGCTTGGAAGAATCCACGCCCCGATCAGTTGATCAAATCGATTGCCTTTAAATCTTTGTCCAAAATGCCGGTGCCCCTTCTTTTCGGCGTTACCGCTTCGAACCAGGCACTCGTTATTTCTCCCGTCTCGC
>Ga0206828_1054_pt1 | contig 20020 bp, 6 predicted proteins | sample Alteio_BWOrgCont_78_FD_152858 | JGI IMG/M metagenome (GOLD analysis project Ga0206828, IMG submission 152858) | Enriched cells from forest soil in Barre Woods Harvard Forest LTER site, Petersham, Massachusetts, United States -... | ecosystem: Environmental > Terrestrial > Soil > Temperate forest > O... | reverse complement strand
GACGAGCGGCTATTTTCCTGACTCGCCAACGTTAAAACCTTCAATTGTGCTTGGAGGAAAGTTCTATGGTATGGAGAATTGGTAGTAACGCTCTGGAAAATTAACCGCATTCGTATCGGTGAATTGCCATGTTCCATTGCTGTTCGCGATGTTTGTAGAGATCGCTTGCCATTCCACGGGTGGCGTCAGATTCGTCGCCGCCCAGACAAGGTTCGTGCTATATGGAAGCGTCAATACGCCGAGCGTGACATCCCGGTTGGTGTTTCGGGTGATGTTGGTAAAGACCGGCGTCACCACCGTGAGAACAGCCGCGCTGCTGGTGACGCTGCCGTAGGTGTTGGCGACAACAACTGAGTAAAGCCCTCCTTCCTGAACCGTTACATTCGACAAAATCAGTGGTGCGATGGCTGTGGGAGAGGAAATTGAATTCGATTCGTTCAAAAACCATTGGTAAGTCAGAGGGAACACGCTGCTCGCCCCGACCGTGAATTGTGCCGTCGTTCCGGCCACCACCACCTGATTGGACGGTTGATTGGTGATGACCGGGTCGCACGAAGAGTAAACCTCGACGGTGTCAGTTTTGATACCGTTGCCCACCGCGTTAGTGGTGGGGGTATGTCCGGTCCAACTCACCGAGAGAGTGATAGTGTAGGTCCCGGATGCAGCGTAAAGTTTTGGAATTGTCATCACCGGTTGCGTCACGTTGGACTGTGTGCCGTCGCCCCAATCGACTGTGCCCGTGGCTGTGTCAACCGCAATGAGGCCGGGCGCGGGATTGATGTCCACCGAATACGAAATTGGCCCAGTCACGCAGGAATCATAGTTTGTGGCGGGACCGATGTAGGCGGGGTTGAACGACACCGTTGTCGCGCCCGTGTCCGTGGCCAGATACCCATCAAAACTGCCCGAACCGGCCAACGGGAAGGTCCCGGTCGGTCCGCTCAAATTGTAGTTCAGTGCTCGCGGCTGATTGTCCACGAACGGTCCCCAATAGATAGTGCTGTTTGCCGGATTCCAAACCGCGTTGGTAGCCAGCCCGGAGGGCGTCATTCCGGGAAGGATTGTCTCCGTAATGCCATAACAACTCAGGTTCCCCAGCGGCGTGGCGGAAATGGTGATGGACGGGAGAACCGTCCCGTTATTCAAAATGCTGCGCACCAACGACACAGAATTGGTCAGTGGTGCCGCAGCGTAATAGCCCACCGCGCTCACGCTCGCCAGGTAGCCCGCACGGTATCCCACCGCTCTCAGAGTTGTTGGCACACTGATCGTTAACTGCGACGTATAAGGCGTTGAACTTTGTGTCGGCAATGTGCCGTCCGTTGTATAGTAGATATGGGCCTGAGAATCACTAGATGAAATCGAAACATTGATCGGCAGGCTTGAGCCGAAGGATGGGGTCAAAGTTGGTACTGGCTCTTGCAGTGGCGGCGTTGGGATACCGCCCGAAGCGGAGGCAACAATAATGCTTGTTTCCCCCGACTCACCGCCTCCTACACCATCCACGCTCCAGGAGGCCTGCACCGGATAAATCCCCGGCTGGCCCACCGTCACATAGCTTAAAACCAAGGCATTCGTTCCGAAGAACGGACCCCACAGAACGACATTATTACTAGCGATGTAGTTGCCGCCCGCTGTCACGCCGGTAGCGGCCAGACCCGGCGGCAGTGATTCCGTCATCCCAACGCAGGTTGCGCCCGCTCCAGGCGTGACACTAAAGGTCACCACTGGTGCGGTAGGTGAAGAAGTGTTCACCGTCCGAGTCACTTGGGCATTGGATGTCGCCGCTGGCGGCCCGTAGTAGGCCACCGCCGCCGCACTGGGCGTCCAGCCGTTGGTGAATGCGACCGCCCGGATCGTGCCCGCAGAAGCCAGATTGACCGCATTGCTGTAAAGTGTCGAAGTCTCCATCGGGGCTGACCCATCCAGCGTGTAATAAATCGCCGCGCCGGGTGTCGCGCAGGAAATCGCCACATTCACCGGCACATTGCCACCGCTGACGGGCGAGAATGTTGGCGTTGCCACTTGCGGCGGCGCTGAAGGGACACCGCTGCCTGTCACCACGATGTTCGTTTGCACTGACTCGCCGCCTTCCACACCATCCACGCTCCAGGACGCCTGCACCGGATAAGTCCCCGGCTGGCCCACTGCCACATAGCTCAGCGTGTGCGCATTCGTTCCGAAGAATGGTCCCCAAAGAACAACATTGTTGCTAGCAATATAGTTGCCGCCCGCTGTCACGCTGGTAGCGGCCAGACCCGGCGGCAGTGATTCCGTCACCGCAATACAACTTGCCCCTGCTCCCGGCGTAACACTAAATGTCACCACTGGTGCGGTAGTTGAAGAAGTGTTCACCGTCCGCGTCACTTGGGCATTGGCCGTCGCCGCTGGAGGAAAACCATAGTAGGCTATTGCGGCCACACTCGGTATCCAGCCGGTTGCGAAAGCCTCTGAGCGAACAACGCTGGTCGTCGTCAAATAAATCGCGTTGCTATACAGCAAGGAATTCGTCGTGGGCGTCGAACCATCCAGGGTGTAATAAATTGCCGTGTTGGTCGTGCCAGCCGGTGCGTTTGTCGTCTGCGGGAAATAGTCCAGCCTGAACTCGTTCAAAGTGATATTTGTGGCCGAACTGGCGGCAGCCTGGGACCGGACGGCGAGACCGTCAAATCTAAAGTTCGTCTCGGCAGTATTGGTCCCGGTATTGGAGAAAGTGCCTCCACTTACTGTATCCAGCCAGGACGCGCTGAACGCCAGCGAATTCATCCCGGTCCGGTTCAAGGTTAGCGTCAGCACATATGCCCGTCCGTTAGTGAAGCCCGGAAAATTATTGCTGACCAGCAAACCGCTGAGGGAACTGAAATCCGCCGTGTTTCCCTGGAGAGTGCTGTCAACAATATTAGTCCGCAACTTGATGTCCACCGGAGTTGAAGTCAGCAAATTATTTCCCATGTTTTGGAACAGACAATATCCCCGCACCCCGTTGCCTTGGGTGTCAGCGTTGAATCCATCCGTAGCAACCTCGGTGGGCGAAAGTGTCGAGTCCGCAAAGTCGAACAGTCCGATGCGCAGCCCTTCCGTTGTGTTCGCCGCCGCCACGCCGGTCAATACGAGATTCAGCGTGGCCCTAAGCGTGTCGCCCACCCCCAGAGTGACCGGTGTCGTGGCGTTTGGACTGAAATAAGTCAGCCCCACGACGGCATTGGTGCCATTCCAGAGATTCAAGGCGTTGGTATTTGAGGTAATGTTTATGCCAATACCGGAAGCGAACCAGGCCGACTGTTGCGGCAGATTTTGGGTGGTTCGCGTTCCGCCGGCCCAGGTATCGCTCAGGAGGGTCAAATCCCAACCAGGCAACCCAATCAACACATCCACCGGAGTTGCCGAGCCACTGAGGGGAATGAATATCGGTTCCGGTAACTGCTGTGGCGGCGCAGGCACTCCGCCCCCCAGAACAGCGGCAATCGTTGTTCCGGGCGAGAAATACCATTCGCCCTCCATCCACGCGCCACCGTGGATGGGATAGCTTCCCGTCAGACCGCTGAGGCGATAGCTGACGTTTGTGGCCGCCGTATTGAAATAAGGCCCCCAACGGATGACGCCCAAGGCTGGCAGCCACACGCCGTCGCCGCTCACACTCACTGGCGATGCCGGGCTGGGCAAATCCTCCTCGACAGTGAGGCATGAGACATTGGATGCACCCGTCAAAGTCACTGTCACCAATGGTTCATTCGGGATGTCGTTCACGACCGAGCGGAAAATGGAAACGGGCGGAGCATTGCTTTGCGCGGACACTGTGAAGGCGCACGAAAGTGCGAGCAAGGAAACGAACATCGCTCTTGCCATGCCGAGAGGTTTGGCCACTGGTATTCGTGCCGAAAAGCGGTGGAGGACCATCGCAATCCAAAACCTAACGGAAGCTCCAACACTGCCATCCGTTGCGTTAACGTCTTGGAGTGCGCCAGTCCTCTGGCGCTTTCGGACGTGCAAGTACTGCCCGGTAACTAGTCGAATCAATTTGAACACTTCAAACACGCGAAATCCTTTTCGGTTCTTTCGCGTTTATGGGGCGATCTGCCAATTTACGGGCCGGGCGCTGCCAACATTCGTATATGTGCCGCCATTCGTCATCAGATAACCAGCGCGCGTCACATAATTCGCCGGGATGGGGTTTGGCCCTGGGTTCGGCCCGTTCGTCCAAGCCTGGCCGTTCTTCCATGCGGCTGCGTAGGTGTTGAATTCTGCGGGTGAGATGACGAAATCGCCATTCGTGTCTGCTGGATGCGTGGTGGTATTGTTGAACTCGTAACAACCCATGTCCACCAGCCCGGCGCTGTTGGTGCGGGAGTTACCATCAAGGTCCATCAAAGGCTGGAACGGCGCCCCATTGGTGCCAGTGTTCGCGCAGGGTGAGCTGCTTTGCGTATGGCAATCACCGCCGACGGGATTGAAAAACTGCGGAGAAGCATCAATGTTATTCTGTGCGATGTCCCATACGCCATAATAACTGTCTGCGTCATTAAAATCGAAAACCTTTTTCTTGCCCGTGCCGGAGAGATAAACATCCCCGCCGCTGCTGGTAGCCAGATTACCCCAAATGATGTTGTTATAGACATTCAGCAACTCCACTGTGCCGGTGACGATATAAGCCACGCCCCCGCCGCTCTCAGCCGACGTATTGCCGGTCACCGTGTTATTGATCATGAAGAGGTTGGAGGTCGCATCCACCCAAATGCCACCTCCTTGGGAACTGGCATTGGTTCCAGCGTTGTTTACAACCAAATTGTCCAACAAAGCGATCGTTGGTCCGAAAGCGAAAAGCCCGCCGCCTGACCATGCACTATTCTGCTGCAATGTATTCCCGAATATTATCATCGGATTAGTGGCCGAGGAATAACACATAGCCCCGCCTCCAAAGCCGGAGGCGGGATTGCCAATAATAGAATTACTAACGAAAGTGTTGTTCGAGAGTATTAAAGTGCCTGCACAGTTAGCACCAGCGCCACCTGCGTAGCCGCTATTGTAGCCATTGCCGCCGTTGGAGTAGATACTGCCACTCGCCTTATTGCCGGAGAAGGTGTTGCCCGATAGTGTTATGGTTGTGCCAGAGCAAAAAGTGCCGCCGCCTGACCCGGCGGTCGCTCCAGTCGCCGTATTGCCGGAGAAGGTGTTGCCCAAGAGTGTTATGGTTGTGCCGAAGCATCCAGCACCTCCTCCGACACCATTGCCGCCACTGGAACTAGGTGTCCCGGTATCCGTATTACCTATGAAGGTGTTGGCGGACAATGTTATTGTCGTCCCAGAACATCCAGCGCCGCCACCGAGGGTAAAGTTGAGTGAGTTGGCTGTTGAATTGCTGATAAAGGTATTGCCGGACAGTGTTATTGTCGTCCCGGAACAATAAGCGCCCGAAGAATAGAAGGCACCGAAATTTCCGCTAAACAGGTTGTTTGCAACCGCTGTAACACTAGCGCCAGTCAAGTTAATACCTCCCCCAAAGTTAGTGGTTACCGAGCTGTTCTGCAGCGTTACATTGTTCGTGATGCCAGAAATTGATATGCCAATTCCACCACCCCCAGTTGCACTTCCTGCTACCGTACAATTTGTCACGGTGGCGTTAACACCGGAAACAAGCAGCAATCCAATCCCGCTGGAATTGGTTGGCGAGAGGAACTGGCAACCGCTCACCAAGATTGTGGTGTAGCCCCCAGCAATCCGCAAACCACCAATGCTGGTGCTGCCACAATTGCGTAGGAAGGTCATCCCCTGCACGGTAATGTAGGCCGAGGCCGAAGCGGAGATGCTCATGGAACTGCCGGAGCCGCCGCTATCAATGGTGATTTGGGTGTTGCTGACGCCCGGTTCGGCCAGGACCGTCAGGCTGTTGACGTTGGAACTATTGAAATTGAAGTTGCCGGTGTAATAGCCGTTCGTCACGTAAATGTTGTTGCTCACGCTGCTGGCGGCGGCGAGCGTCAGCGCGTTTTGCAACTGCTGAGCCGTGGCAACGTGGTAATCCGCGCGGGCAGTATTCATGGAGCAAATGGCGAGCAGCACCAGCGGCGCCAGCAGCCGGAAGACTGCCCCGCCCCTTTCACAACAATGGCAGGAATGTCGGAAACATTTCGCGCGATGGGCGGTAGAGGATTTCAAGGGATGTTCCGCATTGGAGGGTGTGGCAGTTGATTTTACCGTTTTCATATCCTGGCCTTGTTGTTTTGCCTCCCAATGACTCGCGTCCGCAATAGCACGGTACATGAACAACCGGGATTTCGGCAAATTGTGTCAGGGAAACCTTTTTTGCCAAGACCAAAGTATCGTATTTCCGCCATGGCCGGACTTTCTCAAAGGGAGGGTACTGTATCGCTACGCCTATGATAAACGTGCTGGGGATCGTTCGAGGGAAGCTACTTGACCGCAAAGCCGTCAAAACTGCGGAAGCGTGGTACCAATTCAACCTTGGTCAGCCGGACATATCAGGTTGAGATTGATTATCACTTTGGTGCATTTCCAACTACGGTTGTGTCGGACCCGCGACCGCGAGAGCTGGCTGGTAGTAGAAAGCCACCGCACGTTCACAAAGGTCCGGGCGACCCCCTGTGTCTGTTTTACCCAGCTGCACGCGAATGGAATTCAACCATGCTTATTTCAAGAACAATTGTTCCGTGGGCGTGTGAATGACTGTTCCACTTTGAGTCGTGGCTGTATACGGGCAAATGGGAAGAGGGAGGCACAAATCATGCGCCTCATATTAGGCAGGTTGGAACATGTCAGTAAGCGAAGGCGGTGCGTGTAGTTAACTGGATGCATCATCATTTAGCACCCCGAACAGACGATGGTCGACACGCAGCAAGGCTGGTAGAAGCTGTGCAATCACTCCGTTGTGACGTGATCTACGAGGCGCTGCAAGCCATTAAAGGCAATCAACATGAAGAAAAAGCTGAAAAACCCAGAATTGAGGACACCACCGCCGCCGCCTGCGGCTCCAGTTGACCATGGATTCGTGGCGATTGTTTACATCTACGGTATTTGGCTCAATGGTCACATTCGTTATGTAGGTTCAACCAGGAACCCGCAAAAAGGCTTCGGGTAACTGCGCAATGGCATCAAGAAGAACGTCAAATCTGTCATCGCAAAGGGCGGGCGACTTGTCATTTTGCAAATAATCCCGGAGCTTAATTCAGAACCGGTGGAAGGCAGAATCATCCAGTTTTTCAAGCGATTTGGGGACTGCGATTGCAACCGGTACATTCCCAAAACAGCCAGGGACCGCGACGTCACGTGGCGAGGATACATGCGGGTATTACGTGGCGAGCCACCGCCAGGTTACCAACGCGATAGGCATCGCGCATAATTGGGGTTTTCTGCGCAGCTTCGCAAAAGACTCTAAATGGCAATCCCGGCGCTGTTCCGGGTGTCCCCTCCGGTCTCGCAGAACGCCATGAATTCGAACATTACGATTATGCCCCTCCAGAGGATTTGCACTGGATTTGCAAAAACTTATGCATTTTGTTGCGAATCGTTGGCGCTTTTTGCATTGACACGCCAGCCGTGATATATCATTGCTCTGTACCCATTTTTGGATGTGATACCTGTGAAAAAAACCACGCAAAACATCATCAACAAAATCTGCGCTGTTTGGGCTGCCATGGTGCTTTGCTTTTCCGCCGCGAACCCCGCCATGGGGACTGAGGTCTCGGCAACAGTCAGCTTCTCGTTAACCAACGCGGGGCTGGTTCTGAACCCTGCGTTCTGCGGTCTCAGTTACGACAAGTCAGAATTGACCGGCAGTTTGTTTGTCACCAACGACAGCTCAATGATTCAGATGTTCAGCCAAATAGCTCCAGCCGTCTTGCGAGTTGGCGCGGACAGTGTGGACACGACGTGCTGGGGCGGCTTGTCGAACACAACGCCGATTACGGCGAGTCAAGTAGACGCCTTCGCCGCTTTTGTCAATGACTTGCCGACCAACTGGACGGTGATCTATGGAATCAATATGTCCGTGAACACGCCGACGAATTGTGCCGCCGAAGCGGCCTATGCTGCCAATGCGCTGGGGTCTCGCCTGCTCGGCTTCGAGATTGGCAATGAAGTGGATGAGTATGCCAACAATGGCATTCGCGCCAGCACGTATACTTATGCCCAATTTCTCTCGCAATGGCAGGCGCTGGCTGCCGCGATCACTAATACGGTTCCTGGCTGGGCGGTCACCAACGGGGGCAACGGTTGGACGCTTACTGGTCCGGTGTCCGCCTACAACACTACGGGGTACACGGTGCCATTTGCCAGTGCGGAGACCGGGGTCATTTCGATGGTGACGCAACATTATTATCGCGGGGATGGTGAATCGCCAGACGCAACCATGGCTCTGCTCCTGCAACCGGATACGAGCCTGCCTGGGACGGTGAGCACTATCGCCTCCGCTGCCACTGCGGCCGGCCTGCCCTTGGGATATCGCACGGACGAATGCAATTCTTACTACGGTGGCGGGTCTGCCAACGTGAGCGATGCTTACGGAACGGCCTTGTGGGCACTGGACTACATGTTCACCTCCGCAATCAATGGCTGCCAGGGGGTCAATTTCCATGGCGGCGGTAATACGGCCATTTACACCCCTATCCTCGATAACGGCACCAACGTCATCCAGGCGCGCCCCGTGTTTTATGGACTTAAGATGTTCTCGCTGTTGCCCCAAGGCCGGGTCCTGCCCGCCGTTGTCTCACTGGGATCGAACATTAATTTCACGGCCTATGGCGTGCGTGAGGCCAGCGGCGCGACCTGCGCTGTGTTGGACAATAAGGAAACCAATGATTCCGTCCAGGTGTCCATCAACCTGGGGTCCATCGTCACCGCCGCACAGATGACAGAGTTGACCGGTACGAATCTCGCCAGCACCAATGGCTACACGATCGGTGGCGCCACCATCAATCCGGATGGTTCCTGGGCCGGCGGAGTCCAGTCGCTGCTCTCCGCTACGAACGGTCAACTGACCATCACGGTCCCGCCGATGACCGCAGTGTTGTTGAACCCGGTGGCCGCCACGGTTTATTGGACCGGCGCCAGCTCGGCCAATTGGGCCGACAGCGGCAACTGGTTGTCAAATACGGTCCCCACTTCGGCCAGCGACGTGGTTTTCTCGTTTCCGAGCATTGGGAATTTCAGCACCACTTTGGGGCAGAACACCACCGTGAATGGCTTGTCCATGGAAGAGACCGGTCCGATCAGCATTTCCGGCCATTCTCTTACCGTCAATTCCGGGGGTATCGACATGTTGTCCGCCTCTAACAATGCAACCATCAATTCGGCGTTGGTACTGGGCGCATCACAGAACTGGGCCATCGCGCCAAATCGTGTGCTCACCGTCGGCGGCCCGATGAGCGGGGCAGGCAACTTGACCCTGTGGCAGGGCACAGTGATCTTGACGGGCACGAACAGTTGCACAGGCGCCACGACCATCAGCAACGGAACGCTGGAGGTGAATGGCAGCATGTCGAACCCCATCGCAGTGACCGGCGGGACATTAGCCGGCACGGGGGTCTTGACCGGCCCCGTTTCCGTAAGCACGGCGGGCACAATTTCGCCGGGTCCCGGTTTCGCGGAGCTTTTCGTCAGCAACACGCTGGCCGTGCAATCGGGTGGTTCAATAACCATGGACGTCAACGCCTTGACGGGAGTATCGGATGAAATCGCAGGCATGACGCAGCTCACTTACGGCGGAACGTTGGTCCTCAACAATCAAGCCGGGTCGTTTTCCGCGACGAATACCTTCAAGCTGTTCAACGCCTCAACCTACGCCGGCGCCTTCACCTCGATCTCTCCCGCGATCCCGGGCACTGGCTTGGATTGGAACACGGGCACCCTTGCGACCGACGGAACCTTGCGCATTATCAATGTGGTGATACCCATAACCACCAACGTGGTGGAAAGCCGTTCTGGCAGCAGCACCGCAGGCACCAACAATCCGGCTTTTTCCTTTAACGGCTTCTCCAGCACCATTTCCGCCAACAAAAGCAGCGCCCCCGGATGCTCCTCGCCCGGCAGCAGCCGTTTCTCCAATACCGCCAGTACCTCAACCTGGTTTTCCGTGACCCCGAGCTTGCTGGCCGGCACGACCTATTCTGTCTCGGTAAGTTGGGGTTACATCAGCAGCCCCTACGGGGAAACTCCTTCCATCGTGGTCAGCCCCACGGTCACCGGCGTGTCAAATAGCACCTTTCCTGCCACTACCACCGTGTTTAGCAGTGGTTCCGGGGACGGCATCAACAATACCTGGGAGACCGTCGGAAACATTACTCCAAACGTGAACAACCCGGTGATCACTTTCACCTATGTTAGCGGGCTGAGTTCCGGTCGATGGTATGCGGACGCGGTCCGGTTCATCTCACAACCGCCCAGCCCAGGCGTGATGACAGCCCGTCAGATTGGTGGAGATATTATATTGAACTGGCAGGGCAACTTCATCCTTCAGAGTGCCACCAATGTTTCAGGCCCTTACACCGATGTATTGGGTCCCATCGTAACCGGTCCCTACACGAATACAATGGTCTCAACCCAGCAGTTCTTCCGCCTCCGACGGTGAGTGGATGACTTATAAAAATCGCCGCCTTTTTCCCCATGGTGGGGATATGTATGCGTCAGGAATGCAATGGACCTTGATCAAGCGGTCGCCAAATTTTGGGCCGCGCCGGACCTGCGGGCTTGCTTTCCGGCCTCCTGAACGTGTTCAGCGCTCATTCCGACTGTTAGGAAGTTGGGGGATTGCGGCGCACCGCCCACCACGTCACCAGACTGGCCCCGGCGCAAATCAAAGCGCCCACCGCGATGGTCCAAGGCACGCCCACTGCGCGGGATAGAAACCCGGATTCCGAGCCGCCGATGGGCTGTTATGCCGCCAAAAACCAACGCCCAGATTGCCCATCACCCGCGATTCTCTGGAGCAGTGTATTGGTCGTTGAGAAATGGACGAGAATTCCTCCGCCCACCGCCAGAAAGACCAGTGCCTGCAAATACCAGCGTACGAACGTCAGCAGCCCTAGCGTTGCAGAGAATAGTTGCACAAGTTGCGCCAGTTCATTACCTCTTCATTGTACCCCAAAATCGTACCCCATGACTGAAAATTGGGATAAAAGGAGATCAACAAAGTTAACTTGAGTTTAATAGCAAGAGGTGTAGAATCATCAATCTTGACGCGGTTTTGGTAAGCATAGACAAGTTCTGATAACGTCAGACAAAACCGAGCGAAATCGGGCCTGGTGGGTTTAGAAGGCAGATGCTCTATCCAACTGAGCTACGGGCGCAGCCAAACCACTCTAGTCAGCCCGCAGACCCCGCGCAAGCGTCTGGTCTCCGCCCGGAAGAGACCCGCCGTAGCGTTTTCGCGAAGGGGGAAGCTTTTCAAAAAGTTCTGTCCCAATTTTTCCCCCAAACCCGCTATTATGCGCTATTACCCGCTAATACGCGCTAAGAGTTTTAAGTTTTTCGCTCTTTTTGGGTCTGTTTTGGAGCTTTTTTGCGTCCACCACCACTCCGAAAACCTTCGACTTTGGGCACACCTCACCCGCTGGCCCGCGTCGTCCGCCTTTCAACGGACAACTGACCACTGACCACCAGCCGATTCAATTGTCAAAGAATACCGCGACCCACCAATCCGCCTCCCTCTCCGCCGCGAAGCGGGGGAGCGGTGGCTATCTCTCGCGGCCCAAACAGGCCGCCACCGGACGCAATCCGCCCGACGCCCCCCAACCTCGCACACTTCCCTTCCCTGTCAAGAAATAACTGCACAATATATTGTTTTAAGTTAAATCCGCGTTTTCATGCCTCGCGCCAGTGTATGGATCGCGTTGCGCGAAGCGCACGCGTGAGGAGGGAGCATCCCCAAAGGGGGCTGTGACCGACGAACAACGCAGTGGCCGTACTCAGCAATTATCCTGTTGTTCGATTTGGCAATTGTTATCCCGCAAGAAACGACCGGCACGCAAACCCTTGAGAAAGGCAACCTTGATCTAAATTGGCGTTTCTTTTTGCAACACGTTAATCTCGTTAATGTTAGAACAGAATAATTGTTGCCTCGCAAAGCTCGGAAATAATCTTACAAATATCTATTGACATTGTAGAGATTAGTCATAATATCGCTCCATCGTAACCGATGAGCAGCGAACACACAGACAAAGAAAATAAAAATCGAGCCGAAGAAGGGCGAGTTCTGCCTCCGTGGTTGGAATTGGTTCGGCAACAGGTTGATTCGCTCAAGTTCGGAACGGTTCAGATTACGGTGCATGATTCAAAAGTCACACAAGTCGAACGTTTAGAAAAGGTCCGCCTGGATCGGCCAAAATAGCCGACGGTGGATCCAATCCAGACAACTGGATTTCAATTAAATCATTTTGCGGAAGGCTGACCGGTCAACCGGAGGTTCCCATGAGAATTCATAGTCAATACTATGCGGAACAATTCGGACACGGTCGCCCTGGAAAATTTCGGCGGCGCTAAAACTCCTCCCGGAAGCATCGGTATTCGCAAGGATGCCACCGCTCATTCTTTGGTGCCCACTGGCCGCTTTGCTCTCATCCGAAGTCTCTTCGCGATAGTTTCGTCCGCTCAAATTCTAATTCACCCAAAACGGAAGCCTCACAAATCCTCACTACAACCATGAAAACAAAAGGAAACTTCAACCTCATCCGCGTGCTTGCGCTGGCTGCTGGCAGCATTGCGTTACCGGCATTATCAGTGCGCGCCGCTTCATTCACTTACACTCCCGGCGATCTTATTCTGGGCTTTCGGGAAAGCGGCCAGCCTGATCTGGTCGTGGATATAGGCCAGCCCACTATTTACGATGCCGTTCCAGCGGGCACGACCGTCACGGTGACTAATTTATCCACCGTTCTCAATAATGCTTATACTAGCCTCGATAGCTTGAACTGGTCGGTGACCGGTGCCTGGCGCACCAGCGCCACGAATTACCCCCTGGAAACCATCTGGGCATCGTCCGCGCGCTCAGCTGTGGGAACACAAACAGCCTCTTGGACAAGCGAAGACCAATTTGCCCAGGGAGGCCCAGCCAGTCAGATCGCTGCAATTGGCGTTAATGCCGCCACCTACAGCAGTGCTGAACCCGCCAATGCGACTAATAACAACGCCACCGTTGTCGTAATTCCAAACTCCAATCCAAACGCTTATACCCCGTTGATTGAAGACCCGTTTAACCAAAGTACTGGCGACCTGGGCGGCACGTTTCAAGGCAATGTTGAAAACACGACACCGTTTGATTTTGACAGTGGCGAGCCGCTTTCAGTTTCCGACCTGTATGAACTGCAACCTGTTCCTTATCGCGGCAGCGCCGCCGGCAAATGGACAGGGTATTTTAGTTTCACCCCGGATGGCAAAGTGACTTTCACGGCGGCCACACTGGGGCCGCCAGCTCCCACTATTACATCAGTCGTCCGCAACGGCAACATTACCACCGTCTCATTCACCACCTCAGCCAGTCACACCTATAGCTTGCTGACAACGAATCTCGCCGGGTTGCGCACTCCAAGATCCACTTGGATCGCCACCGGCGGGACAATCACCGGCAACGGATCGGTCTTGTCTTTGCAGGACACCAATTCAACCGCTGCTTCCTTTTACGTCGTCACCGCCCACTAATCCAAAACCTCCCGATATCAAACTGAACATTGAATCAACCAGAACGAAGCAATCACTCAACAACCTAAAACGAAACTTATGAAAATCCACAAACCAATTCTTCTTACCGCCATCGGTCTTTTGCTGGCCGGAGCTGTACAGGCGCAAGTGAACATTTATATTACCGGCGCGACTGCGTTCCGCAGCCAAAGTTACGCCATCTTTCGCTCCATTTACGATTCGGGTTTTTCGCAAAACCCGGCCGTTAATATTGTTAGCGGCGCGGACAAATCCGCCAACTCCAATCTGGTCACCTGGACGGGGACCATCACCAGTTTATTCCCCGGCCAGTCAGTCACGATCTACGCTAACTACAACGGCGCGGTAGCTGGCATCCAAAATCTGACTGAGGGCACTTCGGCCACCTTTTTGACAACCAACGTTGGGAACTACTCCACTTTGGTGACAAACACGGCAAGTTTCGCCTTCTCCTCCGTTTATCAGGCTTCGACTGCTTATACCACACCAGCCCTCACGGATTTGATTTTCGGTGCGACGCCGGTTTACTGGCTCAAAAGCATTAATGCGCCGGCAGCGCTTACAAACATCACCGCTCAGCAGGTAAAGGAACTCGCCGCAAACGGCGCACTACCGGCGTCCTATTTCACCGGCAACACCAATGACGCCACCAACACTATCTACTTCATCACCCGCGATAACAGCGCCGGCCAGCGAGTGATTGTCTTCCGCGATTCCGGGTTCACAGGATCACCGCTCGCTTATGATCCCAGCGGGGCGGCCAATTCGCCCACCTGGACGCTGGATCTTACCGGGATAACCTCCACCACCACGATTGACGGCGACCTGAACAAATATGGTCCGGCGATCAGTTATTTAACGGGACCGGATGCTATCACCGTCACCAACGGCGCCATCCTCAGTTACAACGGAGTGCTTCCGTTCACAGGTTCCACGCTTTCCACCAACGCGGCGAACAACAACTATGCTCCATTAATCAACGGCCAATACAGCCTTTGGGGTTATGAGCATCTTCTGAGTCCCTCTGGAATCACAGGCAATGAGGAAAAATTCCTCACCAACCTGTCGGCGCAACTGGTCAGCACGCTGACCACTTACCCCTATTCCATTCAAACGAATCTTTTGAATGTCACCCGCAACGCCGATGGCGGACCGGTTTCTCCCTAACCAGACCTAAACACACACACACGAGTCAGCGAAAGCGGCCGGCGCGGGCAAATTCAAAAACCCGCGCCGGCTCAATGGCGTAGATGTCAACGACCAGCGACTTGGCTGGAGTTATGAAAGGCCAGAATTTGAAATGTCTTATAAATTAATCCGGATTGCCCTATTGCTCTCCCTGCTTGCGGAACAATCGGCGCCGGCGCGAGACGCGACTAACGCGACGCCACCGGCGATCAGTGGCACAAATCAAGTGAAAGCTCCCACCTTCGAGGTGCGGCGCTATGACGTACGCGGCAATACCCTGCTGCGCCAGGAGGTCATTGACCATATTTTCACCAATGTCATCGGCCCCGCCATCACGATGGAGCAAATCCGAAAGGCTTTGGGGGAACTGCAACTGGCCTATCGCGAACGCGGTTTCATAACGGTGGCCCTGAACGTGCCGCAACAACAGTTGACCAATGCCGTGGTCAGGATTGATGTCACGGAAGCCCCGCTGGTGGATATCCGCGTCAAGGGCAACCGTTTCTTTTCGTCAAACAATGTCATGCGGGACCTTCCAAGTCTTCGCACCAACATCCTGCTCAACAGCAGGATTTTTCAACGGGAATTGGACGAGGCAAACCTGAACCGGGATCGTCAGATTTATCCAGCCATCGAGCCCGGCCCTGACCCCGGCACCAGCGCGCTCGTTCTCAAGGTCAAGGACCGCTTTCCACTGCATGGACGGTTTGACATAGATAATTATGCGACGCCGGGCACGCCGGAGTTACGCATTAATGTCGCTCTGCAATATAACAACCTCTGGCAGGAGAACCATCAGGTTGGCATCTCGTACGGGTTTACTCCGCAACAGAACAAAGCCGAGGATTTGATGTCCGATTACCTTTTCGATGAGCCGATGATTTCATACTATGGCGCGTATTACCGTATTCCTTTCGGGCCGAGCTCAGTCGAAGAGGAGATCAACCAGTCCTCCAGTTTCGGCTACAACGAGGCCTCGCATCAGTTTGTGCTTCCTCCTTCCGGCGGCCGCCCCGACCTGACGTTTTACGCCAGCGCTTCCGCCAGCGACACGGGCGTGAAGTATGGAGATTTGCAACAGGTAGTGACTAATAGCCTCGAAACCATTACGAGCCAGACATCGGGGCGGAATCTCGGCATAAATGAAAACCTGGGCGGACGGTTAACCTGTCCGGTCTATAATGGCGAGCATGAGCATTGGAGTCTTTTCGGCGGGGTGGATTGGAAACACTATAGCTTGACCATTTTTTCGACGAACACCGATACTACACTCGTTGATTCAAATCCTGGCACCGCACCGATTCCACCCGCGATAAACGCCTCCAGCTCCCCAGTTCAATACAATCAAGTTAATTATTTCCCAATAAATGCCGGCGTGGATTTCTCGGAAACTGATTCCAAGGGCAGTTCCTCGGCGAATTTCACGGCCACCTACAATTCCACCGGCGGCAGGACAAACTTCGCCAGCCTGGCTTATTCCCCACACGCACGCGAGCGTTTCGGCAAGTTCAATCTGTCCCTAAGCCGCGAGGAGAAGCTACCCGGCGATTGGTCGTTGTTGCTTCGCGGGAGCGCCCAGGGAGCCACCTGCCCTCTGATCAGCAACGAGCAATTTCCCGTCGGTGGCATCAGCAGCGTGCGCGGCTATTATGAAGGAGATGATTACGGCGACGCCGGCTGGTTTGGCAGCCTGGAGGCGCGCACTCCTCTTTGGTCCACTCACGCTGCCAGTATTAACAAATCCGTGCCTGCGTGGCTGCAAGCATCCATTTTCATGGATTACGGGCAACTTTATCTTTTGGATGCGTCCCCGGGCACGAGCAGCGCCCGGTCGTTGTGGGGCACAGGCTTCGGTTTCTCCGCTAATATTAACAATCATGTCGAGGCGCGAGTTGCAGTTGCATGGCCGATTCTTTCCTCCGCCAACACCGGCGCCGGCATACCGGGCGCCTACTTCACGCTGGGAGCGCAGTTCTAATGAAAACCTGCTTCGCAACTATGAATACGTTTAAATCGCGGCAACCGTTTTTATTCGCTTCTGTTTTCGCGATGGCTCTGGCTGGAGCGACCTTCAACTTGTGCGCCAACCCATCCGGACTTTCCGTCAGCAGCGGATCGGCCAGCACAACCGTCAGCGGTTCGCAGCTGACGGTCAACGTCTCGCAGAATGCGGTGCTGAACTGGCAAACCTTCAATATCAGTGCGGGCCAGTCCACAATTTTTCAGCAGCCATCGGTCAATTCCGTGGTGTTGAATCGGATTTCTGACCAGAATCCTTCGCAGATTTTTGGCAGCCTGCAGGCCAACGGCGTCCTCATTCTTCAAAATCAATCGGGCTTTTATTTTGGCCCCAATTCATTTGTAAAAGCCGCCGGTCTGGTTATTTCTGCCGCATCGTCCGCGCCAGTGGAATTTGGTGGAGGCGCTTTTTGGCAGTTCAACGGACCGCCGCCGCAGGCGAGCATTATCAATTACGGCCGATTGCAGTCTGATCGCGGCGGCTCTGTGTTTTTGATTTCTGAAAACATCGAAAATTACGGCACAATCAAGTCCCCGGGCGGCAGCATCGGTCTTTATGCGGGTCAACAGGTCCTCGTTTCTGAGCGGCCGGATGGCCGCGGGCTTAGCGCTCAAGTCAGCCTGCCGGACGGCTCGGTGGACAACACCGGCAATCTGATTGCGGATGCTGGAACGATTGCGCTCAATGCCAAAACCGTGAACCAGAACGGTCTGATTCAAGCCAATTCCGTCCGCGAACATAACGGAGTCATCGAATTGATCGCTTCCGACGCCATCACGCTGGGTGACAATTCCATAATTCAAGCAAAGGGCGGCAATAGCGGCAGCAGCGATGCCGGACAAATCGAAATCAAATCCGGTGGAACCTATCAAGATTCGCCTTCATCCCTAATTAATGTGTCAGGCGGCCTGCAAGGGGGCAACGGCGGGCAGGTGGAAATTTCCGCGCTTTCGCTTGGGGCCATCAATTCTAAAATTGATGGTCAGGCCAACGCCGGTGGCACCGGTGGCGAACTCATTATTGATCCCACCACGATTGTCATCGGCGCGAGCGGGACCGGAAGTGCTGGCTCGGGCACCGTCACCTCCGGCAGTGCGCCGGCCACTCTCGACTTGAACGTCAATTCCGCATTCATCGGTTTTTCGCAAATTGACCTTCAGGCTTCGCAAAACATCATTATTAACGCAAACTGGAACCTGGCGAACAGCACTGGTATTTCGACGCCGGGTACCCAGCTTACCCTCGAAGCGGGCGGGAGCATCAATATTGCGAATAACGCAAGCATAGTCGGCGGTTCCGGATGGTCTTTGACGCTGGAAGCGGGACGCGATTTCCCTTCCGCCAATCCCGCCGCCGTCATACCCGGCACCGGCAGCATTGTCCTTTCGGGTAATGGCTTTTTACAAACGCTCGATGGTTCAATCACCTTGCTGGCGGGGAACAACGTCACCGTCGGTTCTGGTTCAGTAACCACAAAGGGTGGCGGCAATATAACTGTCACGGCGGTGGCCGGCAGTGTGAACGCCGGCACCAGCGACGTCGCTTATGATTTTTATCCCGGAACATCCCAAACGGATCCGAATACATACCTTGTGGATACGGGGTTGGGCGGGATCAGCACAGCGAACGGCGGCAATGTGAATATCACCGCCGGCAAGGACATCGTCAGCTATTTGCCGCAAAGCCTGGGTGACATAAGCGATGCCGGCAGCGGAGCGTTTGGGCTGGCGCCGGGCAATGTAACTCTGACTGCGGGCGCAAATGTCATCGGTCATTATGTGGTTGCCAATGGCACCGGCATCATTAACACAGGGAACGATGCCGGTTCCAGCGCCGCCGATATTGTCAGCAACGGCAAGGACGCCGCCGGGTTCGCGCCGGCGCTGCTTGCCTTGAGCCTCGTTTCGGGCAGTTGGACAGTGAACGCCGGACAGAACATCAACCTCCAGGAAGTCCGCAATCCCAACGGGATTTTTAATGACCGTGGCTTGAGTGCCTCAACCACCAAAAATTACTTTAATTATGCGCCGAACGATTCCGTAACCCTGAATGCAGGCAATTCCGTGCAACTGCTTGGCACCAGTGTTCCGCGCAACAATGACGATACCTTCGAGGAGGACATTCCTTCCATTTATCCGGGCACGCTCACCATCAACGCTGGCGCTGGCGGAGTCGTGCTGGGCAATGACGTCATTTTGTTTCCCTCGCCGGTCGGACAATTGACGATCAATACCACTGGATCGTTTGTCGGCACTGAATCTGGCAGTCTCTCGCAACTCATCATGTCGGATAGCGCGAACGTGCAATATTTGTCCGCCGCGAATTTTGGAATTTCCGACCATGCCGCCGTTCCGATCCATCTGAATGATTACACACCGCTGGAGATTAACGTCGGTGGCGACATGGACAACATTCTCGTCGGTTCTCCCAAGGAAGCGACCATCACGGTCGGCGGCAATATGAATAACAGCCGCTTTGACGGTCAGAATCTTCACCCCGGCGATGTGACCAGCATCACCGTCGCGGGCGACATCCTCAACCGCAACGACTTTACGAGCGTGACCCTGACTTCGGCCCCGAATTTCGCCGCTTTGAACTATATTTATCCTCCTTTGACGGGTGATTTGGCGAGCCTGCCTACACTGTTCACATACAATGCTGCCACCAAGACCTTGACCTTCCAGGGCCGGATGACCGGCGACCAATTGCAGGAATTGCTGAATTTGCAGGTCCAAGTGTTTGACGCCTACGGCAACCCCGTCCTTGACGCTAACGGAAATATTGTCACCCAGCCGGTGCAATTTATCACTCCGGCATTGATCCAGCAACTCTATGCTGCCAGTCAGGACATTCCTTTGAATCCCAACACCGGATACCTGATTGGCGGCGGCGGCCAATTCAATATTACCGCCGCGAATATGGACCTGGGCGCGACCGCCGGGGTCGTGTCTCAGGGTCCGCGTGAGAATCCGGCGCTGGCGAATTACTTCACCGAGGGTGCCAACATAAATGTGAATTTGTCCGGCAATCTCGACATGTTTTCGACCACTATCTCGTCCATCAATGGCGGCAATGTGACGGTGAACGTCGGTGGTTATGCAAATATTGGTTCAACCTATTTCGTCGGCGATGACGCGGTCGCGCGCGGCA
>Ga0206828_1035_pt1 | contig 20374 bp, 19 predicted proteins | sample Alteio_BWOrgCont_78_FD_152858 | JGI IMG/M metagenome (GOLD analysis project Ga0206828, IMG submission 152858) | Enriched cells from forest soil in Barre Woods Harvard Forest LTER site, Petersham, Massachusetts, United States -... | ecosystem: Environmental > Terrestrial > Soil > Temperate forest >... | reverse complement strand
GGCCGCGTGGTGTTCACGGCGGTGGGCCATACGATTCATGCCATGTGGGCGCCGCAATACCTCGAGATTCAAAAACGGTCGGTGCAGTGGTTGCTGAAGCTGATCTAGCGATTCGCTCCAGCGTCGAACCGTTTCACGCGCCGGCTGCTTGTTCGATCCGGCTGACTTTAGATGAGCTGAGGTTTTGAATGACGAAGAAGATCGATACGCACGCCCATCTTGGCGAGTGCTGCGTTTTTGGGCTGTTTGCAACGGAAGAAGACATGATCCGGCGGATGGACGAGAGCGGCGTCGACGCCACGATCGTTCAGCCCTACCCAGGCGCTACAAATTACCTGAAGACGCATGACGAGATCGCGGGGTTGTGCGCGAAGCATCCAGGGAGATTCTTCGGTCTTGCCAGCGTGAGCCCGCATATCGGCAAGGAGAAGTATCAGCGTGAGATCGAACGTTGCGTGAAGGAGCTGAAGTTTATCGGGCTGAAGCTGCACACCATCGGCCATGCCGTGAACCCACTGTCGGAGGATGGCGATCTTGCTTTTGCAACGGCCTACCATTTTGGCATTCCGGCCATGGTGCATACGGGCGCCGGCATCCCCTTTTCACTGCCCGCCTTGTGCATCCCGGCGGCCAACAAATATCCGAAGCTGAAGATCGTCCTGGCTCACGCCGGAGGCGGAATCGTTTCGGCTGAGGCGCAGGTGGCGGCGTCGGTCTGCGGCAATCTCTATCTTGAGACTTCGTGGTGCATTGGTGAAGACATTCGATGGATGATCAACACCATCGGGTCCGATCGGGTGATGATGGGCGCCGACCTGCCCAGCAACGTGCCGACAGAATTTGCCAAATACAAGGCATTGGACTTGGCTCCAGATGTCTACGACAAGGTGATGGGCGGCACTGCCATTGATGTCTTTAATCTGACTTGGTAATCAGGGATGTGGCAATGAAGGAGAAGGCCGATGATCGAAACGATTGAAAGAATGCTGAATGAGGTGAAACGCGGCAGGTTGACTCGCCGGCAGTTTGCTATCTCTCTCGCGGCCCTGACTGCCGGCTCGTTCGCGACTCAAGGCGCGGTCGCCGATCCGCGGGAGCCGACAGGATTTCCCGCCATCAGCCTCAACCATATCACCGTGAAAGTTCCCGATCTTCATCGCACCTCAAGGTTCTATCAGGATTTCTTTGGAATGCCACTTCGGCAACAATCGGAAACCACCCATATTCTTGGGGTGGGAAAATCCTTCTTCGGAATTGAGCAAGGCGACAATCAGCCCGCCTCCGTCAATCACTTTGACTTCGGAATTGAGAACTTTAACGCCGATCGATTTCGTGCAAAGTTGACGGAGCTCAATTTGAAGTTTTCGGGTACTTCACAGGAATCGTTCAAGTTCAATGATCCGGATGGCTTCCTGGTGCAGGTGAATGGGCCCGACTATGTCGGTCATGTCTAAGCCGCAACCGATGGAGCCTACAGTTCCTCAGTTTGTGAGCCGCGCCGTTCCGGTGCCTGCCGGCAGTCGTGTGCCGTGGTACAAAAGCACGTTTCCCACATACTTCGGCATTTTTTTGTTCGTGGGTTTCTACCAGAAACTAGCGTCGTCCACGCTCGCCTTCGCCGACGTCGGTGTCTGCCTTATGGGGCTCGCGGTAGCAGGGCTGCTTTGCTTCGCACTCTACTATTACGTTCCGGCGATGTTGGGCATGCAGGCAGGGCGGCCCCTCTATGTTGTGGCAACCTCGACATTCGGCGTAAGAGGGGGCTACTTGATTCCCGGTCTGCTGATGGGCTTTTTGCAGATCGGATGGGTAGCTGTTATAGCGTCCGTAGCGGTGACCTTCATTATGACCGGACTGGGCCAGACGAGCAGGGTGCTTTTCGCGGGCATCGTCGTGGTGTGGCTTTATAGTCTGGGCTGGGTCGCGGTGCGCGGCATTCATCATGTGAACCGCGTGGCCAAATTTCTCAATTGGGTTCCACTCGCGATGATTCTGATTGTCGTCTGGGCGAACAGGAGCGGGATTGCTCGTTACCAAGTGCCGCATCGCGATGAGCTGAGTGGATTTCTGAATGTCCTGACGATCACGATTGGATTTTTTGCTACAGCCGGAGCAGCAGGCGCTGATTTTGGAATGCACAATCGGAATAGACGGGACGTTTTTCTGGGCGGCGCACTTGGAATCGTTGGCGGTGCGCTGGTTGCCGGCGGCCTCCCCATTCTTTCCGTGGCCGGGTACATTGGACGGGGAGCCGGCTCGAGTTACGATTTCTCTGCGGCGATAGCCAGTGTTGGAGTGCTGGCGCCCGCGATGTTCTTCTTATTTGCCGCAGCCTGTCTGGTACCAACGTGCTTTTCTTCCTTTATCGCATCCAACAGCTTCAGCACAATGCTTCCCGGCTTTCCGCGTACCCTTTCCACTTTTGCCGCCATCACTGTGAGTGCTGTGCTGGCGATCACCGGGGTGGCAAACAATCTTATCGGGTTCTTTTCTATCGTCGGAGCATCGTTCGGTCCCATATGTGGAGCGATGATGGCAGACTACCTCGTTGCCGGCAGGCGTTGGACTGGGCCGCGGCAAGGCGTCAATTGGGCGGGATACTCCGCATGGTTCATCGGTTTTCTCACAGGGATTCCCGAGCGCATTCCAGGGCTACCGGCGACTTGGGTCAGGGCGGACAACCCTTCGGCACTGTATTCGTTTGCGGTCGGATTCTTTGTTTATCTGATCCTGGCGCGGTTGAGGATGTTGTCTCCCCTAATCGACGCAAAGCTGTTGGCAGTAGTAACCGACTCGTCTAACCCAAAATAGGAAGCCGAATGGTCTCGCCTGTCCAAATCGACTCCTTGTTTCCCCATGCGTGTTGCGAAGCTGTGCACAAAACGACAAGGGTGCCAGCATGCGGGGAGACACACTGGCGCGCGAAGGTAGGAAAGAACTTCTCATGAGCACGATGAATCGGAGACGATTTCTGAGTGCCGCCGCCGCTACGGCCGCCGGTTCGCTGGCCCCGATTCGGCTACCGGCGAAATTGCCGGCGCTACGAGAGCGCGAAACCATCATCGATACACACGTCCATTTCTACGATCCCTCGCGCCCGGGAGGAGTCCCCTGGCCGCCCGCAAGTGAAACTCTTCTCTATCGTCCAATATTGCCCGAGACATACAAAAAGGTGACGGCAGGATTGGGCATCACGGGTGTGATTGAGGTGGAGGCCAGCCCACTGCTCGAAGATAACCAATGGGTACTGAATCTGGCGAAGCATGAATCGATCGTCCTTGGCACATGCGGAGACATCGAGATTGGCAAACCCGGATTCGGGGACAGCCTGGAGCGGTTCCTGGAGGGAGGACAATTCTACGGCATTCGCGTAGGGAACTTGTGGAATAGAGACCTTGGCGAGGATCTCAAGAGGCCGGTGACGATTGCGAATCTCAAATTGCTCTCTCAAGCCGGGCTAGAAGTTGATATGATCGGCGGATTTCCCATTCTCCCGGACGTGCTTCGAGTCAGCGACGCTGTGCCCGAATTGCGCATCGTCGTTGAACATATGCCGTTCGATGCTCCGCGCAACGAAGCGGACCGGCCGGCCGCCGAAAGCGCGCTACATGAAGTAGGACAAAGACGCCAGATCTTCTCGAAAGTTTCGAATGTGCTTCGCAAGGAGGGCGGCCAACCCGTCGAGGATCTCGCGTTTTACCGCCCGTCTCTCGACCAGCTATGGGATACATTCGGCGCTGACCGGTTGATTTACGGAAGTAATTGGCCGGTGAGCGACAAGACCGGTCCATATGAACTTGTGTTCAGAGTTGTGCGTGAATATTTCGCAACAAAAGGCGAGGATGCCTCGCGAAAGTTCTTCGCCCGCAACTCGCAGGCGGCGTATCGCTGGAAGGTGCGCAATGCCTGAGATAGGGAGGGAGCCATGCACTGCTCTCAGGGCCTGAAGATTGCGAACCATGCGAGGAGCCTTGGGCTTCCGCTAAATTCTCGTCGTCATGATGACGTCGAACATTGCTTCCCGAACACACGGCTACCCATACGATACAAACACAGAATTTGGATGATGAATCCGAAAGAGGAAACATGCTTTCCAGACAAAACTTTCTTCGCAGATTCGCAGTTGCTCTCGCTCGGGCGGTTTGCTTCATTTCAATTCCGGCTGTGCCAGCGCTTGTCGCACAAGGAACGTCTGCCCATGGCGACTCGTTTGTTTATGTCGGGACATACACCGACACACCCGCCAAAGGGCAAGGGATATATCTCTACAGGTATGAAACCAAGACGGGCCATCTGACAGCATTGGGCGTCGCTGCTCAGGTGCCCAATCCGTCGTTTCTTGCGACCGACCCTCACAATCGCTTTCTCTACGCAGTGACGGAGCGGGGCAGCGATCCGAATGTGAAAGGCGCTACGTCCGATCAGACAGTGAGCAGCTACTCCATCAATTCGAAGACCGGGGCGCTCACTTTTCTGAATAAGGTTTCCTCCGCCGGCGGAATGCCCTGCCATCTCGTGGTGGATTCGACCGACAGGATGCTCTTTGTCGCCGACTATGGGAGCGGAAGAGTGGTCTCCTATGCGCTCAATTCGGATGGGACCATCGGTGCGCAAACGGGAGTCGGCCAGGATAGCGGATCGAGCATCAACCCCCGCCGCCAGGAGGGGCCGCATGTTCACTCAACTGTGCTTTCGCCGGATAATCGATTCCTGATTACGCCGGATCTGGGAACGGACCAGATCAAGATTTACAAGATCGATCCGGCGAAGCAAACCTTTGCCGCCAACGATCCGCCGTCTGTCTCGGTGACGCCGGGCTATGGCCCGCGGCACTTTGCTTTCGGCCGCGGTGCGAAATTTGCCTATGCCGTTTGCGAAATGGGGTCCAGCGTCGTCGTTTTCTCTTACGACAGCGAGAACGGGTCTCTGCAATCGATCCAGACGATTTCTTCGTTGCCTTCCGATTTCACGGGACAGAACAATTCCGCAGAGATTGAGGTCGACAAAACTGGCCGGTACCTCTATGCTTCCAATCGCGGCAGCGACAGCATCGCGGTTTTCGCAATCGACCCGCAAAAGGGAACTCTGACTAAGCTGCAGGTCGCATCCACCATGGGAAAGGGCCCGCGTAATTTCAAGATTGATCCCGCGGGCAAACGTATCGTTGCCGCCAACCAGAATTCCGACTCATTAACGGTTTTGAACGTCGATCCGGATACCGGCCAGCTCACGCCGGCCAGTGACACTGCCAATGTTCCAGCGCCGGTTTGCGTCATTTTTGTCCCGGTCAAATAGAAAGTCCTTACGAGCTCAAATTCCGGCCCGAGGGCCGGAAAACGCGCAACGATTGCGCGTACCAATTCCGATGGAGGTTGTATGAAGCTTTTTGGTAAGAAGTTCACACGGCGCAATTTCGTTCAAGGTGCCGGTGCCGTTGGCGGCGCCGGCCTTTTGGGTCTCAACTGGGGGGCTGAGGCGCTTCATTCCCAGTCACAGGCGCGCGCTTCGGCCACCGGCGACCCGCCGCGCGCCCTTGCGCTTGTCGGTGATCGGTTTCACAATTCCGATTACATTCGCGTGGCGTTGGATAAGACATTCAAGGAACTAAGTATTCCTATCGATTACACAGTCGAATACGACAAGATCTCAGCGAGCGTGCTAAAGAATTACCGGCTCTTTCTCTGCTTGCGTGACGGAATGATTTGGCCGGGCGGGTACCTTGGTCCAGATGCATGGTCGGATTACTCTAAGAACCTCGAGAACGCCGAGGATTATCCAAACCAGAAGGCAGTCATGTGGATGACAGAAGATCAGGGCGCGGCGATCAAGGATTTCGTGACTGCCGGCAATGGATTTTATGCATTGCACAACTCGAGCCATATTTCGCTTACCTCCAAGAACTACCGTGAAGTGATGGGCGGGGCTTATATCAGTCATCCGCCTCTGCGCCCATTCCGCGTGAGGCCGACGGAGAATAAGCATCCCATTACGGAAGGCATCACCGAATTTATGGTGAACGACGAGCAGCACTATGTTGACTATGACAAGGACAAGAAATACATTTTGCTGGAAGCCGAGAATGTCGATGGTCTGACGTTCCAGACCTATGGGACCAAGTCGATTTCCGGCTGGGCGTATGATTTTGGCGGTGGCCGCGTGGTGTTCACGGCGGTGGGCCATACGATTCATGCCATGTGGGCGCCGCAATACCTCGAGATTCAAAAACGGTCGGTGCAGTGGTTGCTGAAGCTGATCTAGCGATTCGCTCCAGCGTCGAACCGTTTCACGCGCCGGCTGCTTGTTCGATCCGGCTGACTTTAGATGAGCTGAGGTTTTGAATGACGAAGAAGATCGATACGCACGCCCATCTTGGCGAGTGCTGCGTTTTTGGGCTGTTTGCAACGGAAGAAGACATGATCCGGCGGATGGACGAGAGCGGCGTCGACGCCACGATCGTTCAGCCCTACCCAGGCGCTACAAATTACCTGAAGACGCATGACGAGATCGCGGGGTTGTGCGCGAAGCATCCAGGGAGATTCTTCGGTCTTGCCAGCGTGAGCCCGCATATCGGCAAGGAGAAGTATCAGCGTGAGATCGAACGTTGCGTGAAGGAGCTGAAGTTTATCGGGCTGAAGCTGCACACCATCGGCCATGCCGTGAACCCACTGTCGGAGGATGGCGATCTTGCTTTTGCAACGGCCTACCATTTTGGCATTCCGGCCATGGTGCATACGGGCGCCGGCATTCCCTTTTCATTGCCCGCCTTGTGCATTCCGGCGGCCAACAAATATCCGAAGCTGAAGATCGTCCTGGCTCACGCCGGAGGCGGAATCGTTTCGGCTGAGGCGCAGGTGGCGGCGTCGGTGTGCGGCAATCTCTATCTCGAGACTTCGTGGTGCATCGGCGAAGACATTCGTTGGATGATCAACACTATCGGTGCGGACCGGGTGATGATGGGCGCCGATCTGCCCAGCAACGTGCCGACAGAATTTGCCAAATACAAGGCATTGGACTTGGCTCCCGATGTCTACGACAAGGTGATGGGCGGCACTGCCATTGATGTCTTTAATCTGACTTGGTGAGGGAAGTATGTTCGTACTACTGGTTGAGCTGAAAGTCAAAGCGGGGCAGGAGCAGACACTCGAGAAGGATTTTGCGGGCCCTTTCACCGCGGCGATTTCCGCGCAGGAAGGATTTCTTCACGTATTCCTGTTGCGGCCAAACGATGGGCAGGACCCAGTGCTGGTGATTGCTTTCGAGAATCAGCGGCTCCAGCAGAAGTGGGTAGCATCTGAGCTTCACGGGAAGGTCTGGCTTTTGATGGAAAGCCACCTTGCGAAATTCACAGTCAAGACTTACACGTCGGTTTGATCCGTAATCACGCTGCAATCGGACGGGCTCGACAGGTGGGCGCAATCAAATGAATCACAGAAGCTTCCGGCCGCGCACGATTGCGGTTCCGTGCGCCGCAGCTCTCGCTATCTTCGGCAGGCGGAGCCACTTCCATGGGCTCGCTGAGGAATGCGAAAAAATCGGAAGGCGCATATGTTGCGTTTGCATTGCCCTGTGCGTTCGGCAGGGCGTAATTTCAAACAAATTGCCCGAACACTCGACGAACCTCCCGTGACAATCACAGAACGGCCGAACGGTCCAGCAGTTGGTAGCTGATACACGGCGTGGCGCCAGCACACCTATTTCTTGCAATCTCTGAGCGTTCCAACAGGGATCGCGCAGATCATCCCCCTAGAAGTTGCATACGACAGCTTAACTGCACGATCATCTGCGAGAAATCCTTGCGCGAGTTCTTTCGAGAATCTTTTCAAGGCCTGAAACGGCACATTTTCTGCCTCCAAAGGTTGACTTTCTGGTCGATATTTTAATTAGTAAAAATCTAAATTTATTAGTTGACATCAGTATTTTTAATGTGCTCCAATGGCTCCCGATTCAATTCAGGCTCATTGAATGCGTTGCACAACCGTTTGTCTGATGGCGAACGCCTTCAAGAGCCCCGGGCAAAAGCCGGCTCCAGGTGGCAACCTTTCAGCGCTAAGACGCATTAGGAGGCAGTGCATGACCAGACGCAACTGGATTGTAGTGTTCACGGGAATTGTGCTCCTAACGGTGAGCTCCGCTCGAGCACAGAATTCAAACTCCGGCGATATTCGAGGCACGGTGACTGATGCCTCCGGCAGCCGGATACCCGGGGCGAACGTAACGGTGTTGAACAACGATACCGGCGTGATCACGAGGTACGTGACGAATAACGACGGTCTATACGACACCAATTCGATTTTGCCCGGAAACTACACGGTCACATTCAACAAGCAAGGCTTCGACACAGTTAAGCGCGGCCCGGTCGCGCTTCAAGTCGAAATCGTTACCGTTGATGCCCAACTAAAAGTCGGGGCGGCCAACGAAGTGGTCGAGGTGAATGCTTCCGAAGCGCCACTGCTCAAGACGGAGGATGCTCAGGTATCCACCACTCTGTCGACCGTCCAGTTGGATAATCTTCCGAACTCCAATCCGGCGAATGGCTACACAGAACTGCTGAAGCTGCTTCCCGGCGCTACCGGCGTGACATCGGGCAACACGAGCGGCGGCGGCGGTAGTAACAATGACCCCCAGTTCGATCAAGCCATCAACGGAACCATGCCCTACTTCTCCAGCTATCTGGTCGACGGCGGCTCGATCTGGCTGCCGCATAGCGCCAACACCGATCAGGGCATAAGCGAGGCAGTGGCCGAGCTCAACGTCATTGCAACAGACGCTCCCGCCCAATACGGCGGCGGCGGCTCGGTCTTCAACGTCATCCTCAAGAGCGGGGGCAGTGAATTTCACGGCTCGGCCTATGACTATATCCAGAACGACGACTTGGATGCGAGATCCTACTTCAACAGTGGCGCCAAAGCGAAGCAGCGTTACAACTACTTCGGCGGGGCGATTGGCGGACCGATCTTGAAGAACAAAATGTTCTTCTATTACAACTATCAACAGTTGGAAAACCCCAACAGCGGGTTTGGCACAGCTTCGGAGCCAACTGCAGCCATGTTGGCAGGTTGTTTCGATCCCAAGCTTTTTGGAAACGCTCTAACCCTTGATGCTGCCCATGGCGGCACAGCTTTAACGTCTGGAACCGCAGCCGATATTGCTCAGTGCTCGAGCGCTGACCCTGCGAACGCCGCTAACGATTTGGTGATTCCGACGGCCGATTTCGATCCGGTAGCAAAGGCCATCCAGAGCAACTATTACCTTGCCGGCCAGGACGGAAACAACACACTTTCAAACAATTACAAGTATCTGGCGCCTGGCAGCGGCAACCTTGCCAAGCAAATTGGGCGATTGGACTACAACATTACTCCGAAGAACCGCATCGACTTTTCGATCGTCGAGAAATACGTGCCGAACATTGTGTCTACCGGCAGTCCGGATTGCCCGGTCAATTGCACCGATGAGTCGAGCGACGGTGGGAACGGGCAGCTCTCGGATGTTTGGAGCATCAGTACGAACCTGGTCAACGAAGCGCGTTTTTCGTTTAACCGGGAGGCGATTTGGTTTGCTCAAGCGTCCCTGGGCCAGGGTATCCCGGCCAAGATTGGATTGAAGTTCTCTACCGCGGATGTCCTGCCATCGATAAATATCGGGGGAACCGGCGGGCAAGGGACTATTCAACCCGGCACCGAGGCACTCTTCATCCAGAACAGCTTCCTCGCCGGGGACTCGCTCACCTGGATAAAAGGCAAGAATATCCTGCACTTTGGCGGCGAGGTGCTGATGGAGCAAGATAACTCGACTCCATGGGGCGGCATTAACGGCGCAACCCTGGGGTTCTCTGGCCAGTTCACCACCAGCAATCCCGCCGTCTCGGAAGCCGGCTATGCCGACTTCCTGTTGGGAGATGTGCAGTCATGGAACACAAACTCCACACCGAAACATTACATGCGGGCTAACAATCCTTCGTTCTATGTGCAGGATGACATCAAGTTGCGGCCAAACTTGACCGTCAACCTAGGTGTGCGCTCGGAAACGCATGGTGGATCGTGGGAAAAGTACAACAATGCGGGTGGATTCGATCCGACCATTGCCGATCCGCTTGGCAGCTCCTATACCTCAGGAGCAACAACCTATTCTCTGAACCCGCAGGGCTCGATCTGGTTCGCCGGCCTGAACGGAGCGCGGACTCGGAGCAACGAGGACAAGACCGCTGTGATGCCCCGCCTCGGATTCGCCTGGACACCCACGCCAAGCTTGGTCATTCGCGGTGGCGTGGGGCAATACGCTTCACTGTGGAGCGAGGACACCGTGGGCGGACCTATGGGCTTCGGCTCAGGCGCAATTGGCAGTTCATCCGTTGCTCCCGGCGCGACAACACCGGTTGTGCAGCTATCGGGGAGTGGGTCGAATCTGAACATTCTTAGAGGTGCTGCAGCCCGCACCCCCCTCTCTTACATCACCCCTGCATCTCCCCAAGGAAGCGGCGGGTCGATCCCCTATACCCCTTACAGTCTCCCAATTCAGAACGGCTGGCAGTGGATGGGCGGCGTGCAATATCGTTTGCCCGGAAATATGGTGGTAGAGGGGCAATACGTCGGCGCCCATTGGGAAAACATGATGTTCCTGGCCGATATCAACCAGCTTTCCGCGGCCAATCTCGGCAAGAACCAAGCGGCACGGCCGTACCCGCAGTTCTCCGGCATTGGTGTCGGTTCTGGCGGCTCGCGTACCGGCTCGTACAATGGCATTTCCAACTACGAGTCGGCGTCATTCACGCTTCACAAACCAATGAGCTATGGCGTGGCTCTCGAAGCCGCTTACACATGGTCCACACTGAAGGACGACATGGACGATTCCGGCTGGGGGGAACAGTTCGGAGACGCGTACTATCAGGACGCGTTTAATCCCTCGGCCAACTATGCGGAGTCGAACCTTAACCGGCCAAACGTCCTCAAGGGGACTGTGCTCTATAAGGTACCGCTCGGAAAGGGACATCGATACCTAAGCTCGGATATAGGCGATGCGGTGCTGGGCGGTTGGGAGGCATCCGGTGACTACATAGCCGAGTCGGGAGCTCCATTTACTGTGACGATGGACGACGCCAGCAACAATGGCTCGCTGGGTCCATCCGATGGCAATACTGAGGCGGCCTGGTATCCAAACCTGGCTTCGAATGGGAATCCGAATTCCGGAGGGCATTCGATCAAGCAATGGTTCAATCAGCAAGCGTACCAATCGCCGGCGGTGAATACCTTCGGGACCAACCCGAGAAATTCGCTAATCGGGCCTGATTTCGTGTGGTTCGATTTCTCAATGGCCAAGAGTTTGAGTATTCCCGGATGGGAGCGAGGCAAAATCCAGATTCGGATGGATGCGAACAATATCTTCAACCATCCGGCCTTCAATGATCCTTACAGCGTTCTCAGCCACGCCGCGCTGGGCGGGACCAGTTCCACCAGTGTCGGCGCGATTACAGGAAGCGCAAACGGTCGAGTGATTCAGCTCTCGGGTCGATTCTCCTTCTGAGACTTAGAGAAAAGTTCTTCCGAAATAATCCAAAGGGCGGGGGTTTCGGCCACTGCCCTTTGGGTTTGTCCAAGCAACATCGCTCTCCCCGGACGTTGCATATAGGGCTCCTCTCGAGGAAAGAACCACCGGCAAAAATTTGCTTGGGGTTTCTCAACCCGGATTCTGTGGTGGCCATCCAGCGCGGCGGATCATCAACACGCTGTGCGGAGATTGGATCTGTGCGCAGAGAGACCGGCGGGAACGATGGCAATTTCGACAAATGAGCAAGAGGGGATGGAAGTCAGAATGGATAGTTCACGCAGAGATGTTTTGAAAGGTGCTTCAGCTGCAGCGGCCGCGTTGGTTTTGACGAAGGGATTGCCCGCCCTGGCGGAGACTGCTGATCAAAGTTCGATAAAGGTCTGGAGCACCTATCGTGACCGACGGCACGCTGCGGAGCCGGCCCTCAGATGGATGCCTGCGTCCCAAGTCGCTTCGGACGCGATTGTGTTGAATCCAAATGCAACCCGCCAGGAGGTGTTGGGTTTCGGCGCGGCGTTCACAGACGCCTCCTGCTGGGTCATCAGTCAAATTCCCGAAGAACAGCGGGCCGCTCTGATGCACGAGTTGTTTGCGCCAGAAGAGATGGCGCTGAACGTCTGCCGCACCTGCACAGGTTCGAGCGACTATTCGCGGTCTGTGTACAGCTTCGACGAGGGTAATGATCCGGATCCGGAACTGAAGCGGTTTTCCATTGAACACGACAAGGCCTACATCCTTCCCACCCTGAGGGCAGCACGCAAGATCAATCCCGACCTTTTTTTGTTTTCCTCGCCATGGAGCCCGCCGGGGTGGATGAAGTTCAACAATTCGATGTTGGGCGGGACTATCCGAAAATCCACGCTTGAGCCGTATTCCCGGTACATCAAGAAGTTCATTGACGCGTATCAGGCCGAAGGTGTGGAGATCAACGCCGTAACGGTGCAGAACGAAGTCGATACCACGGTCGACGGGCGGTATCCCGCCTGTCAGTGGGCCCAGGAAGATGAGATTCTCTTTGTGCGCCGCTATCTGGGGCCGCTGCTCCGCAAGGCAGGCACTTCCACCAAGATATGGATTCTGGATCATAACTTCAACCTGTGGGGACGTGCGATCGGGGAGTTAAGCAACTCTGAACTCTACGACTATGTGGACGGCGTGGCATGGCACGGATATGCCGGCGACCCCACCAGCATGACCCAGGTCCGCGACGCTTTTCCTGAAAAGAATGCCTATTTCACTGAGGGCGGCCCAATGAGGGAATTCGACGGTCCGCGCGCCGATCCGATGACCAATTGGGCCATGTGGGGCGAATGGGCCAACAGCGTGATGAGAAACTGGGCGCGATCGATTACAGTATGGAACCTCGCGCTCGACGAAATGGGAACTCCCTATATCGGCCACTACGACCCCGAAGACCACGTTGAGCGATGGCCGACTGTGGGACGAGGTGTTTTGACTGTCTGGAACGACACGCACAAGGTTGAACGCAGCGGCCGGTTCTGGATGTTTGCCCACTTTTCAAAACACGTGCGGAGGGGCGCCAAGGTGTTTGAGACGGATGGGCTGGGCGGCAGTGTGGCGCAAACGTCGAAGGGTAAGGTTTCGCACGTCGGATTCCGAAATCCAGATGGAAGCTATGTGATGGTGCTAGCCAATACGGGCCAGCAGGCGCGGACTCAGCTGCTGCTCGGAACACGCACCGTGGAGCTCGATTTGGCTGCCGATTCCGTCTCAACCCTGGAGTGGTCGTAATAGCATCGCCCACAACGCGAGCCAAGTCATGAACCGCATTCACGGGAGCCAGACCCGCAGCGGCTATTCCGCTGGAAGGAACAAAAGCGGGAGCGGTAGAACAAGATCCGTGTCGATTGCCTTTTCTGAAGGAACGCACGGCAATATATCATTTGGCTGCTATGTTGGGAAGACTCTTACTATTCGCATGGCTCGCTGTTCCTGCGCTGGCCGCGCCTGTTGGCCAGACACCGGCAAGCAAAGCTCTCCAAAGCGCAGAAGATCATCTTAGTCTCGCCAAACGATATTTATCGGAGCAAAAGACTGACCTGGCGATCGACGAGCTAAAACAGGTGGTCGCGCTCGATCCTGCGAATGTCGAGGCTCGAGGCAACCTCGGAGTGCTGCTCTATTTCCGGGGCGATTATGCGGAAGCGATTCCTGAATTGCGCACCGCTCAAGAGTCGCAGCCTGATCTCTGGAAAATCCAGGCACTGCTCGGGATGGCAGAAAACAGCGTGGGTGACCGGCAAGCGAGCCGAGAAGATCTCGAGACGGCTTTCCCCCATCTTGCGGACGAGAAAATTGAGCTTGATGCTGGGAACGCGCTGCTTGGCATCTACGCAAACAGTGGGGATCTTGATAAAGCCTCGGACCTTCTTTCAACGCTTCTGACGGTCCGGCCAACCGATTCCGCGCTTCTTTACCTCTCCTATCGCATTCACTCCGACCTGGTAAACCGAGCGATGCTGGCGATGGCAATTGCCAATCCTGATAGCGCCGAGCTGCATCAGGCGATGGCTCGGGAGCTGGCGAAGCAGGGAAAAAGCGACGAGGCCATTGCGAATTACCGCGAGTCGCTCCGGATCAACCCGCGCCTTCCTGAGGCACACACCGAGCTCGGCGATCTCTTATACCGTTCAATGGATGAAAAGCTGAAGGCCGCAGCAGAGGGCGAATTTCAAGCGGCATTGGGCGTGAATCCGAGAGATGAGAAGGCAGAGCTCGCAATCGGCGTTATCGCAGCCCAGCGCGGCGACCTGCAAGCAGCCTATACCGACGAGTCGATCGCCGTAAAGATGGAACCGGACGACGTCGATGCCTGTACTGAATTAGCCAAGGTTCTCATCCAGATGGATCGAAAAGACGAGGCCAGGAAACTGCTGGAACATGCAGTGGAGATCGATCCCTCGAACTACGTAGCTCACTTTCGACTCAGCACGTTGTACCGACAGCAGGGCAGGACAGATGAGGCGAAACATCAGGTCCAGCTTTATCTCAGCTATAAGCAGATGCACGAAAAGCTGGAAAAAGTCGCTCGAACGATGCGAGCACCCTCTTCTCAAGATGAAGGGCAACTAAATTCCGATTCCAAGCAATGAGCTGTTCGGGGGACAGGAGCGTTTGTTCGCGATCAGGTGGATTTTTCCCGAAGCGCGGTTCCCGTGCCGCCGATTGCTCTTGAGAGCAACATGCTGGCTTCCTTCAATATGGGTCTCACTCTGGCTGGAGTCATCGAATCGCCGATTCTCTGGAGGAACGGAACGGTGAGGGCCGCAATAGCGTATCCGCGATCGTCCAGGACAGGGAACGTGATGTTGACTATGCCCTTGACCTCGTAGCTGCTTTTTACTTCATATCCTTGTTGCCTGATCTTCGCCAATTGAGCCGCCAAATCACGCGGCGGGTGTGCGTTGTGCTGCTTACACCAAAGCTGTATGGCACGAGAGCAGATCTCGGGAGTCTGGTGCGCCAGGATTACTTGCCCCGTCGCACCACGTACGAGATCGACAATTCGCCCCACCTTCCCATAAAAGCCCGTACTGAGTGGAGAATCGACCTGGGAAAGGATTACGACATGGTCGCAGTCCAAGACTCCGAGGTGACACGATTGGTTAACTTCATGGGCAACTTTCTGCATGATGGGCAACGCTTCCCCAATCATGCGTTTAGTGGGCGGGTATTCCTGCGCCAGCTTGAACAATCGCAGGGTTAAGCGGTAACGTTCACCGTCGCTTGACTGAGAGATGTAGCCGCGTTGCTCGAGACACACCAACATCCGAAAAATCTCCGAAATGGTGCGACCGAGACGCCGGGCGACATCACTCTTAGTGAGTCCAGCCGGCTCACTGGCGAAGAGTTCGAGTATGTCAAGGCCCTTCTCCAAAGCTGGAGTCAGATACTGGCCATCAATTTTGGTCGGTGCTTGGCTCATGCCCTGTTTTCAAGCTGCGTAGAAACGGCTCCCAGCGAACTCAACAAATCGTTCTTTACACAATAGATCAAGGACGATCGTGTTTTCGACTGACAGGTTTTTCAAAAATACACCACGCTTATAGTGTCGAGTGTACTGGAAATAATCCCAAACCAGAAGGACGGAAGCCATTCATCGCGTCCGATGTAGTGGAGTGAAGTAGGAAATCTCAGGTCAATGACACGCACATCTGTGATCCCGATGTCTTTCAAATCAGAAGGCCCCACTGGCTGTAACAGCCCTTGGTTGATGAAGACCTCATTGCGTTTTCGGAAGGGCCCAGGCGAAAACCACGCCGCCGCTGGATGTCAGCAGGTATTGGCGGCTGTCGAGTTCATAAGTGATCGGTGAACTGAGCATGGGTGCCCCCGAACCTGCATGCCAAAGTGTTCTGCCATCGCTCGAAGCTAGTGCCAGGAAGTTCCCTTGGGTGTCGCCAGTGAAAGTGAGTCCCGAATCCGTAGTGAGAACCCCAGCGCCGGCCTTTCCAGTCCCCATCTCATGGCTCCAGCGGATCTTGCCGGTCTGATAGTCAATGGCTTCGATCACGCCTTTACTCCAAATGTCGTAGTCTGCCCCGGCCCAACCGTAAAGTCCGTCGGCCGGCTTGGTAAAGTAGATGCCGTAGCTGGGTTGGGCGTCGACGATAAACAGTCCGGTCGTCGGGTCGAAGCTCGGTGAACGGAAGTTTGCAAGACCGCTTTCCTGGGGCGCGACGAGGCGCCCATCGCGCGCCGGTTCCTTGGCTGGATTTGGAATTGGCCGGCCCTGCTTGTCTATTCCGAGCGACCAGTTCACCGGCCCAAAGAGAGAAGTCAAAAGGCTCTCTCCGTTCGTGCGGTCGAGAACATAAAAGTAGCCGTCGCGTGAGGCCTGCATGAGCATTTTTCTTGGCTCGCCGTGGAACTCCCCATCAACGAGGACAGGAGTCTCGACAGCATCCCAGTCGTGCGTATCGTGCGGCAAAACCTGAAAAGACCAAACCAGCTTGCCAGTATCAGGATTGAGGGCGACGATGCTGCATGTGTAAAGATCGTCACCCGGCCGAGGCGCACCATTCAACACCGGAGTTGGGTTTCCAGTACCCCAATACAGGAGGTTGAGGTTGGGGTCGTACGTGCCCGACATCCATGTCATACCCCCTGTCGTTCCGTTCGGGCTTCCCGAAGGAGGAGTGGTGTCCCATTGCCATTGCGTCAGGCCGGTCTGCGGATCAACAGAACGGAGAAAGCCCTGCACGTTATCAAAATCTCCGGAGACTCCAACGATCACATGGTCGCGGACGATGAGCGGCGCCATGCTTGCCCAATAGCCTCTCTCAGAATCTGCGACCATCACGTTCCAGCGCACACTTCCATCATTGGCATTGAGAGATACGAGGTGCGCATCTGTTGACATGAAATAAAGATAGTTTTTATACATTCCTACGCCGCGTTGCCCTAGATGCACCCCTTTGTTTTGCGGATAGGTGTAATGCCAGATCTGATGACCTGACCGCGCGTCCACAGCCCAAATGTTGTCTGGAACGGTGAAGTACAAAACGCCATTGACCAGCAATGGCGAAGACTTGATTGGAGCGGACTGATTTGTCTGGAAGGCCCAGGCGAGGCTCAGATTTGCAACATTACCGGGTGAAATCTGAATCAGTGAGCTGTGGCGTTGCCCCGAATAATCGCCATGATATCCCGGCCAACTGTCGGCAGGCGGATGGAGGAGCATTTGCGCATCCACTCCCTGTGCACGCATCATGCCCCGAGTCTCGATCCCGAGTACGATCGCAGCAAAAAGAAGTGCAGCTTTTTGAAACTTCACTTCGAACCTCTCAAACCAACGGGAAGAGACCGAGACTAACGAAGGGTTTGCAAGTACGCGATCAGGTTGTGGACATCATTGTCCGAGTATTTGCCCAGCAATTCAACGTGGGCGTTCACAGGTGCATCGACGCTGTACTTGACGTCGCTCGTGGGCCATGACCGATACGCACCTGCAGGGTCAACCATCCCGACGGTAAATTCATCGAGATACTCCAAGGAGCCCCTGATCGTTTGCCCGGAAGCCAGGGTTACGGTGACGTTGGATTTGGCATCCCTGGGATAGAGCATCCGCTGCTCGAGGGCGAGGCCCTGGTATCGCGACGCAACGCCCGCAAGATTTCCCGTCGGAGAATGACAGTTCGAGCAGCCTCCTTCGCCATTGAAGTACGTCCGTCCGGCCTCGGCGTTTCCGGTTTGTAAATCGGAGGCATCCACGCTCCTGCGTCCCCAGGTCAATGCATTGTTCTGCTGAGTATGAATAAAGGCCACCAGGCTCGCAGTCTGCTGATCGGAAAAGTCGAAGTGTGGCATGCCCTTTTCCGGGCGTCCACTTCGAACGACAGCACCGATCTTGTCTCCGTCCGCATCTTCGGTTACCAGCTTGGAGTCCCTGAGATCCGTTCCACCGGCTCCTCCGCCCGCGTTTCTCCCGTGACAGAAAGAGCAATTCTGCTGAAAGAGAGCGTCTCCTGCTTGGACCAAAGCCACGGGGTACGATTTCTGTTCGGCAGAGATTCCTTGTTTCGCCTCTTGCGGAGTCTGTGCTCTGCTTTCGAGAAATTGTGATTCGGAAAGAGCGAGGCTTACCAGCAATGAAGCTGCTAACCACATTCTCCGTCGAATGGTTAAGCTAAGGAGAATTTTCCGGTGAGTGTTCCTGAATGCTGCTTTGAAGGCTTTCTTGATCATCTTCTCCAAAATCCACGCCAGTTTACCGCTCGAAGCCAGAAATTCTGCGCGAGTTAACGACACTCCAGTTGCTCTCAAGGGTCTTTCATCAGGGGCTAGTGGCCGTCGGACTGTGGAAGTCGCGGATGAGGAACCGTGCTGCCCTCCGTCATGCCGAGGACCCACTTGATCGCTTCGAAATACATCGTCCGGATATCGGGATCGCTCCAAGATTCCCTGGTGTGACCAAGGGTCGAATAGAACACGCGGCCCTTGCCGTAATTCTTGGCCCACGCTACGGGGAAATCATGATCTGCCCTGTGAATGTTCGGAGCTGTGTAGTCGAGTTGGGTGGGGTCGAGACTGAGGAGGACATTTACTTTATCGCGCGACCATTCCTTTGGTTGATAAATCTCGTCATATTTCACGAAAGCCATGGGAAAGTGGCGGACCGCGGGGAAACTCGGGTCTTCGTTGATGATCGGTGCGTTGAAAGTGGACCATGGATGCTGATCGAACCAACCGCCGATCATTTCTCCATACTCGGGCCAGGTAAAGTTTGTGTCCAACGCGGCGTGAATGCCTACAAAACCCTTGCCGTCTTCCTTGATAAACGACATCATGTCCCGCTTTTGGCTGTCATCCATGTCGAGCTCATCGGTGGTGCTTAGAAAAATTAGAGCGTCGAAGTAGTCCAAATTCTTTCCATTCATTTTCAGGGCTTTTTTCGTAATGAGCTCTGTATCGGTGCGCAGCGTAGTGTCCCACAGGCCGCTGTCGTGCCCCATATTGTAGATGGCGGCCATTCCATCTGAAATCGATTCGTGCTCCCATCCTTTTGTTTGACTGATAACCAAAATGTGCTTGAGGTGGACCTGTTCCTCATGGGGTGGAGGAGCGACCGAGCGGCCGTCCGCAATCGACGCCCCATGCTGCGTGGTAGGGCTCACCCCTGCCTGGCTCTGGGCACAGGTCACAGCCAACGAGAGCAGGAATAATGATGCTAAAGATGAGGCGGTGCGCGCGTTACACAGGCGGACATTCGTCAAAGCCACTTCGATGAGAGCCTTTGCGCCAACGCGGCTTCGGAATGAGGTGAGTTTGGATCGCAGCATTAACGTCGTCATAAGCATCCGTAGCTACTTTGCACCAAGGTGCGTATCAAAGAAACTGGCCATGATGCCATCAGCTTCGCGGGATTCGGGAAGATTGGGGTCGTACCAAAAGCAATGATTCAGACCTTCAAAGACAACCAGACTTGCCTCTGCCCCCGCGCGCAAGAATGCACGGTGCAGTAAGGCGGTATCACTCAACATGAAATCTCGTGTACTCGTCATGAAGAGCGTTGGGGGCATGCCATGCAGGTCCGCGAAGAAAGGCGAGAGTACCGGATCCCTGGGGTCGGCGGACCCAACATAGACGCCCAGCCATTGCACTCCTTTCGGCTGCGTATCGGGATGTCCGGAAAGACCCTGGACTCCATATATTTGTTGCGAATCACCAATCCTGCTGAAGTCGCCTCCACCTGAGAATATGCCGAGTGCGCCCGGTAAGGGCAGACCGATCTGCTTGATCCTGGTTGCAACTTCCGCGGTGAGAATGGCGCCCGCCGACGAGCCGTATATACCGATGTTCCGAGGTTTATAAACTTTCAGCAGATCTTTGTACACTGCGACAACATCGTCGATGGGGGCCGGGAACGGGTTCTCCGGGGATAGGCGATAAATCACTGACACCACTTTAGTCTGCGTCAGGTTGGCGAGAGGGAGAGACTCTGTAAGCGAACCCGAATCCGAATGAAACCCTCCGCCGTGAAGATTGATCAACACACGATTCGCCTTGTCAGCCGGGGTAGCCAGGGGTGTGACGATACTCACGGGCACTCCAGCAATGCTGGAGAATTTGATGTTCGCCGGATAAATAGCCAGAGTCGCGTCGGATGACATCTGCCGTGTCTGGATGGGTTGAGGTTTCTGGGACGACACATCACTGGAAGCCGCCGAAACTGCCCGCGGGACAAGGGATTTCTGCGCTTCAGGACTGATTGTCTGCGGCACCGGCACAATGCGTGAGATGTACGCCGTGCCATTTGGGTCGGTATAACTTGAGTTCTCTTGTGGAGGAGAGGGCGAGTTGGGCTGCTGCG
>Ga0206828_1053_pt1 | contig 20892 bp, 20 predicted proteins | sample Alteio_BWOrgCont_78_FD_152858 | JGI IMG/M metagenome (GOLD analysis project Ga0206828, IMG submission 152858) | Enriched cells from forest soil in Barre Woods Harvard Forest LTER site, Petersham, Massachusetts, United States -... | ecosystem: Environmental > Terrestrial > Soil > Temperate forest >... | reverse complement strand
AGATTTTAGCTTTTCGAAAGTCCATCCCCTTTCAATTGACGGGAGCGCAGAAAAAAGTTTTGAAGGTAATCCGGGAAGACTTAGCTCGCCTCACCCGATGAACCGATTGTTTCAGGGTGACGTTGGGAGTGGAAAGACACTGGTGGCTGCCATCGCTTTTCTTTACGCCGCCGATTCCAAATTGCAAAGCGCCTTTATGGCCCCAACTGAAATCTTGGCTTACCAACATGCCCAAACGCTTCAAAAGCTAGTGGGGCCGGTGGGGTTGAGGGTCTCTTTACTGACCAGCGACATGAAGGCCAAGGAAAAACGTCAGGTTTTACAGGAAATGGCTGATGGACTGGTGGATGTAGTGGTGGGAACCCACGCGCTCCTAGAGAAAAATATTGTTTTCAAGAACTTGGGGTTCTTGGTCATCGATGAACGACATAAATTTGGGGTGCTTCAAAGGGCGGCTTTGGAAGAAAAGGGAAAATGGCCTGACGCTTTGATGATGACGGCCACGCCCTTTCCCCGGGCCTTGGTTTTAACCGAATATGGCGACACCGATTTGTCTGTTTTGGGTGAATTCCCCAAGGGACGCAAACCGGTGAAAACGGCCTGGAAATCCGAGACTAAAAAAGAGGAAGTCTACCAATTTACCCGGGAAAGGGTATTAAAAGGGGAACAGGCCTTTTGGGTTTTCCCCGTGGTGGAGCAATCCAAAAGCTTTTTAAAATCGGCGACCCAGATGTATCAATATTTTAAAAACGACGTTTTTCACGGATTTAAAGTGGGACTGATCCATGGGAAAATGAAAAAGGAAGAGAAACAAGAAGTCATGCGCGCCTTTGTTGACAAGGAAATACAGATTTTGGTTTCGACTACCGTGGTCGAAGTGGGAGTGGATGTTTCGAACGCGACCATTATGGTGGTCGAACATGCGGAGCGGTTTGGATTGGCCCAACTTCACCAATTGCGGGGTCGGGTAGGCCGGGGGAATGACCAGGCCTATTGTTTTCTCATGACGTCACCCATGATGTCGTCGGACGCCATTCAACGCATGAAGATCATGGTCGCCACCACCGACGGGTTCAAGCTTTCGGAGTTTGATTTGAAGATGCGGGGGCCCGGAGAGATTTTTGGCCTCGCCCAGTCGGGCCGCCGGGAAGGCGGGATCGTGGATTTGAAGCGGGATGTGGCCATTGTGGATGAGGCCAGAGGAGCCGTAGCGAGTATCCTGGAAACCGATCCGGGACTTACTTTACCCGATCATCAATATTTGCGAAGCAATTTGGAGACGAAATATCAGTATCTTTTGGACTTGGCTCAGATTTCATAAAGAGGATGTCTTGAGAGTTATCGCTGGAAAATATAGAAGCCGCCAGTTAAAAGCGCCGAAGACCATGAACATCCGGCCAACATCGGATAAGGTCAAAGGCGCGCTTTTTAATATGCTGGAACCATTGGAAGGGTGCTCGGTAGTTGATTTTTACTCCGGTACCGGCAATTTGGGAATTGAGGCTCTCAGCCGCCGCGCCGAGAGCGTGATTTTTGTCGATAACGGATTTGAAGGTCTCAAGTTGATAAAAGAAAATTTAGAAACCCTGGGTATTGTGACCGGACCGCAGGGCCCGGCCAAAATTATGAATTTGGAAGTGGGACGGGCTTTTCACAGCTTGTACCAAGAAAAACTAGAATTCGATATCTTGTTGGCGGATCCGCCTTACGAAGTGGGTGTTTTAAAAAGAATCCAGCATCTGCTGATGCAATATCCTATTCTCAAGCCGGGCGGCATTTTGGCTGTTGAACACGAGGCGAAGGACACGGAGTTAGAACCCGATTTTCCTTTTCCGCTGGTTCGGCAGAAGAAATACGGAGATACGCTATTATCGCTGTTTAAAAATGCTACGAATCTGGGGCCGGTTGGCTTAGACTAGACCCACAAGAGGTGTAACTTGGCAAAAAAAATTATCGGTCTTTATCCTGGTTCTTTTGACCCTATTACCAACGGTCATCTGGATATCGCTCAGAGGGCATTAAAGATTTGTGATGAGTTGCATGTGGCGGTCGTGGGAAACCCATCGAAAAGAGCCCTTTTTACCGTGGAGCATCGAGTCCAGCTTTTAAAGCAAACTTTGGGGAAATCACCCCACGTTAAAATCTCATCTTTCAACGGTTTGTTGGTGGATTACGCCAGGCAATTAAAAGCCAATATCATTTTTCGGGGTTTAAGGGCTGTTTCTGATTTTGAATATGAATTTCAAATGGCTTTGATCAACCGAACCTTGAATTCCCAAATTGAAATCATGTTTCTGGTACCGAATGAGAAGTTCATTTTCCTTTCTTCCAGTTCCATCAAGGAAGTAGCCAAGTTTGGGGGAAAACTGAAAGGCTTTGTCCCGCCGATTGTCGAAAAGGCTCTACGAAACATCTTTAAGGGTCATTCCTTGAAAACCACTAATCATTCTTCGTAGATTACATTGTGATTGATCCGATGAAAATCAAGCAAGAACAAGGCAAAACAGGGGTATTTCCTTGACACTGTTGAAGACGGCTACTTATAATCCCCCCTGTTTCTTGGCCGGAATTTCGGCCTTTTTTATGGAGGAAGCGCGCCAATGTTGAAAGTCGAATTGCGCTCTCTGGAAAAAGAAGATCTCATTTTAGAAGAGGCTGGGCCAGCGAATCAGCTGGGTATTGAGTTAACCCCCGGGTTATGCCTTATTCCCCTGGAAATTTATTGTTCGCTTTCCAAAAGCGGGGACTTCATCCTTTTAAAGGGGTGGGTCAAGGGGGCTATGCGCCTTTCTTGCGGCAGGTGCCTGGCGGAGTTTGACAGCCCTTATAAGTCTTTTTTTGAGTTTCAATACCGCCGGATGGAAGACAAGGCGGCGGAAACGGATCAAGAATCCGAGCTTTTATTTTCAGAGGCCGAAACGATTTATTTTGAAGGTGAAATACTGGATATTGCCGATGCTGTTCGGCAAACCGTTGTGTTATCCGAGCCAATGCGGGCCCTTTGCCGGGAAGGTTGCGAGGGTCTTTGCGGAGGATGCGGTGTTAATTTAAACCAGGAACCCTGCCGATGTGGGGAGCCTCCGACGGATGCCCGTTGGGACGCCCTGAAAAAATTGAAGTTTTAATGTCAGTTGGTTGGGTAATAACCCAATGAGAATTTGTCTGGCCGTTCAAAACCCCGGCTAAATCGGGTTTAATAAAAGCTTTTGAATACTATCGCGGAACCTGGAAAGGTTTTTGATTTTCGGTCATCCGTCGGAAAATTTTGGAGGAAATCATGGCTAATCCTAAACGGCGGCATTCGCGTCAACGCCGGGATAAGCGGCGCACGAATTGGAAGATCAAGACCAAGTCGCTATCCGTTTGCCCCCAATGCAAAAGCGCCAAACTGCCGCACCGGGTTTGTCCCACTTGCGGATATTACAAGGGGCAAGAAGTCATCGCCGTTGATATCGCCTAAAGCCGCTTAATTATGACGATCAGAATTGCACTGGATGCTATGGGCGGGGATTCGGCGCCACGAGAAATCGTGAAGGGCGCCGTCATGGCTGTTCAGGATGCTGAAGTTCTACGGATGGCAAATCAAGATCTGGAAATTGTCCTGGTGGGTCGTCAGGAAGATATCGAAAAAGAGCTCTCCCATCTCGGGAAGTACCCTAAAAAATCAATTTCTATTGTCGATGCCCGAGAAGTGGTCGGAATGGGGGAAAGCCCCGCCCAGGCCTGTAAGCAAAAACGGGATTCTTCCATTGTTCGCTGTTCTCAAATGGTTAAAAAACGAGAAGTAGTAGCTTGTGCTTCGGCCGGTAATTCGGGTGCGACCATGGCGGCTGCTTTGATGACCTGCGGACGGATTGACGGAGTTTTGCGGCCGGCGATCACGACCATGGTTCCGAGTGTTCAAGGTGTTTCGGTTTTGGTGGATGCGGGCGCCAATGTGGATTGCAAAGCCAAGCATTTGCTTCAGTTTGCTTTGATGGGTGACGTTTTCGCCCGGACCGTTTTGAATTTTAAGAATCCCCGAGTCGGCTTGCTTTCCATCGGTGAGGAAGAAACTAAGGGAAATGAGCTGGTTTTTGAAACCCAAGCTCTTTTGAAAAAGGCCCCGTTGAATTACATCGGAAACGTGGAGGGGCGGGATATTGTCAACGGGAACTGCGACGTGACCGTTTGCGACGGTTTTGTGGGTAATGTCACCCTCAAGGCTATCGAGGGTGTGGGAGAACTGGTTTATAACCTTCTTAAAAAAGAAATGCAGTCTAATTTGATCTCGCTGGTCGGCGCTCTCTTGGCTTCTTCCGCTTTTCGAAGGTTTAAAAGAGCCATTGACTATAAAGAATATGGGGGAGCGCCCCTTTTGGGGATTGACGGTATTAGCATGATCAGCCACGGAAAGTCGAACGCTTTCGCCATGAAGAACGCGATTCGCGCCACCCTGCGGTGTAATAACGAACGAATGAATGAAATTCTCAAAGAGCAAATCTTAAATCACGGGCAGGTAGTTGATAAGCCCGAACCAAAGACAACCTAGGAGCCGTGGTGAGCGAAAAGATCAGGGCGGGTTTTTTGGGAACGGGTTCGTATCTTCCTGAAAAAGTTCTTACGAATAAGGATATTGAAAAGATTGTAGAGACTACTGACGAGTGGATTGTAACTCGCACGGGTATTCGGGAACGCCACATGGCGGGGGAAATCCAGGCCACCTCGGATTTAGCCGTCGAAGCGGCTAAAAAAGCCCTGGCCGATGCGAAGGTCAATGCTTCGGATATAGACCTTATAATCGTGGCCACGATTACTCCGGATATGCCCACTCCTTCGACTGCCTGTCTGGTTCAAAGCAAGTTGGGTGCGGTGAAGGCCGCGGCCTTTGATGTTTCGGCGGCTTGTTCCGGATTTGTTTACGGCTTATCTATTTCAAAGGCCTTTATTGAAAGCGGGATGTACAAAAAAATTCTTCTGATTGGGGCCGAAAAGTTATCGGCTTTTGTGGATTGGCAGGACCGGACCTCTTGCGTTATTTTTGGCGATGGGGCGGGCGCGGCGGTGATCGGGGCTGTTTCGGAAGGACAGCACGAAATTCTTTCTTCTTTCATGGTGGCGAACGGCAATGACGCGGACCTGTTAAAAATTCCAGGAGGCGGAAGCCGGACGCCTTCCTCAGAAAATTCCGTTCAAACCGGAATGCACTATCTCAAGATGCAAGGCAAAGAAACTTTCAAAATTGCCGTTAAAGTGATGGCGGAAGCCACCCTGGAGGCATTGCGATTGGCCGGCTTGACCATGGATCAAATTGCCTTGATTATACCGCACCAAGCGAACCTTCGAATCATTCAAGCGATCGGTGAGCGTATGCAACTGCCCGACGAAAAATTAGTGGTGAATTTAGACCGAGTAGGCAATACCTCCGCGGCTTCGGTGATTATCGCTTTAGATGAATGCGCTCATAACGGACGTCTAAAAAAGGGTGACAACATCGCCCTCGTGGCTTTTGGAGCGGGTACCACACTAGCTTCGGCCGTCGTAAGATGGTGACAATATGACCAAACGGGCTTTTGTTTTTCCAGGACAGGGTTCTCAAGCGGTGGGAATGGGTAAGGATTTGGCTGATACTTTTCCCGAATGCCGGGCGCTTTTTGACCAAGCGGATCAAGCTTTAGGCTTTTCGCTTTCGAAAATTTGTTTTGAGGGCCCGGAGGATGAACTTAAAAAAACTGCCAATACACAGCCGGCCCTTTTGGTGACTTCAATCGCGGCTTTAGTAATGCTGAAGAAGAATGGTTTTTCTTATGATGTGGTCGCGGGTCACAGCTTGGGTGCTTATAGTGCTTTAGTAGCCGCTTCAGCCCTTTCTTTTGAGGATGCGGTGAAATTGGTCCGTAAGCGCGGGGAATTGATGGAACAAGCGGGCCAGGGCAAGGGAACGATGGCCGTGATCTTGAATTTGGACGAGGAGAAGGTTCGTCAAGCCTGCCAGGAAGTCTCTTCGGTGGGCATTGTGGAACCAGCTAACGTTAATTGTCCGGGACAAATCGTGATCTCGGGCGAAAAAGCCGCGGTCTTGGCGGCTTGTGAAAAAGCCAAAACGCTGGGCGCTAAACGGGCCATGGAGTTGCAAGTGAGTGGACCCTTTCATAGTTCGCTCATGAAACAAGCGACCGAAGGCCTGGAAAAGGCTCTTCAAACGGTCAAGTTGTCAGCACCACAAATAACTTATTATTCCGACATTGACGCTGTGCCGATGAGTGATCCGATCGAAATCGGAAAAAGTTTAGTGCGCCAATTGATTGCTCCGGTTCAATGGATGCGAGTGATTGAAGCCATGAGTCGGGACGGAATCGGGAATTTTGTAGAAGTCGGGTCGGGAAAAGTTTTGAGTGGATTGATTAAAAAAATTGACCCTGGGGCCGTTGTTTTTAATGTTGGAAATACCCAATCTTTATTGGAAGCGCAAACATGGAAATAAATTTTAAAGACAAAGTTGTGGTTGTCACCGGTGGTAACCGTGGGATCGGCAAAGAAATCGCTCTGACTTTCGCTCGTCATGGAGCTTCGGTAGCCATTTGTGGCACTAACGAGGAAACAATTAAAACGACGGCCTCAGAAATTGAGGCTTTGGGTGTGAAATCCTTGGGCCTCAAGACCGATGTTTCCAAAGGAAACGAGGTTGAAAATTTCACCTCCCTAGTGCTAAATACCTTCGGCAAGATAGATGTTTTGATCAATAACGCGGGAATCACAAAAGACAATCTTCTTTTACGCATGGGCGAACAGGAGTGGGATGATGTTCTTTCGGTTAATTTAAAGAGCGCTTTTTTAATGACGAAGCTCTTTGTGAAGCCGATGATGAAGGCGCGGGTGGGAAGGATCATTAACCTGACCTCCATTGTTGGGATTCGGGGAAATGCGGGGCAAGCCAATTACGCCGCTAGCAAGGCGGGGATTATCGGTTTAACAAAAACTGTGGCCCGAGAATTCGCCAGTCGGAATATTACTTGTAACGCGGTCGCTCCGGGATTTATTCAAACGGATATGACGAACACGCTGGGAGACAAAGCCAAAGAGGAATTAATGAAAGAAATTCCTTTGGGGTTTTTAGGTGAATCGAAAGATGTGGCAGCCGCCGTGCTTTTTTTGGCGTCAGAGGAGGCTCGGTATATTACGGGTCAAGTTCTTTGCGTTGACGGTGGAATGGTGATATAAGAAGAGAAATTGGTTTTGTGGATTTTGCTGGGGGGGTTGGGTCTTGGAACCCTTTAAATTTTATGGAGGTGAACAATGGCGATTGAAGATAAGGTGAAAGAGATCATCGTTGATCAATTGGGAGTGGAAGCGGATCAGGTTAAGCCGGAAGCTTCCTTTATCGACGATTTGGGTGCCGATTCGCTCGATACGGTTGAGTTGGTCATGGCCTTTGAAGAGGAATTTGATTTAGAAATTCCCGATGAAGATGCCGAAAAGATCAAAACGGTTGGTAATGCCATTGACTATATCAAGTCGAAGGCAACGGAATAAATTTATCCCCGATTCCAGGAGGAATCCTTGAAACGTGTTGTTATCACCGGCTTGGGCGTGGTTTCGCCGACTGGAAATAGTCCTAGCGAGTTTTTTAAAAATATTTGTGACGGACAAAGCGGCATTGGAACAGTCACGCGCTTTGACCCGTCTCGGGTTGCCAGTAAAATCGGCGGTGAGGTGAAAAACTTCGATCCGGTTCAATTTGGCGTTGAAAAGAAGGACGTTAAAAAAACAGATTTGTTCGTTCAATTCGCTTTGGCGGCCAGTCTGCAGGCGGTGAAAGATTCGGGAGTTGATATGTCGAAAGAAGATTCCGCCCGAGTGGGGGTTCTGATTGGTTCGGGCATGGGTGGTCTTTCGACGTTGGAAAAACAACACAGCCGTTTGATTGAGGATGGTCCGGATCGGGTAAGTCCCTTTCTTATCCCGATGATGATTATCAATATGGCTTCGGGTATGGTTTCTATTTACATAGGCGCCCGCGGCCCCAATGTAGCAACAGTTTCGGCCTGCGCTTCCGGCGCTCACGCGATTGGGGAAGCCATGCGCTGGATTCAAAAGGGCGACGCGGACGTGGTCGTTGCTGGTGGAGCCGAAGCTTGTATTACCGAGCTGGGATATGCTGGGTTTTGCAATATGACCGCGTTGTGCATGAATTCCAATGAGAACCCAACGAAGGGAAGCCGTCCCTTTGATAAAAATCGCTCCGGGTTTGTGATGGGTGAGGGAGCCGGTATTGTTGTTTTAGAGTCTTTGGAACACGCTCAGGCGAGAGGCGCTAAAATTTACGGCGAGGCAGTTGGATATGGAATGACCGCAGACGCTTACCACATGACAACTCCGGCGGAAAACGGAGAGGGTGCTGCTCGATCCATGCAGCTCGCATTGAACGATGCCAGATTGAAGCCAGAAGAAATTGGCTATATCAACGCCCATGGTACCTCCACGCCTTATAATGATAAGTTTGAGACCATGGCCATTAAAACAATCTTTCAAGATTGGGCCAAAAAAGTTCCCATTTCCTCGACCAAATCCACGACGGGTCATTTATTAGGGGCCGCCGGTGGGATTGAATTTGTGGCTTGTACCTTGGCAATTCAAGAAGGAGTTTTGCCTCCCACCATCAACCAGGAATTTGCCGATCCGGATTGTGATTTGGACTACATTCCCAATGTTAAGCGAAAAGCTTCTGTGGAGACTTGTATGTCCAACTCTCTGGGTTTTGGCGGACATAATGTCTCACTCATTGTTCGAAAACTTACTTCCTAAAAAGAAAATTAGAACCGCTGATCGGGCTAGGGTCCAATTGGATATGGAATCCGTACGGTTAAAACAACTTCGTCAATTTTCTAAAACACTCAAAATCCCGATGAGTGATCCAAAATTGTGGAATGACGCCCTTACTCACAAGTCTTATACCCACGAACGAAAAATGAGCCCAGAATTGAATAATGAAAAGCTGGAGTTTTTGGGAGATTCTGTTTTGGGATTGGTGATCAGCGAGCATGTCTTTGATTCCTACCCCGAGGCCACCGAGGGTGGACTGTCCAAGGTGAAAAGCGTCATTGTAAGCGCGCAAGTTTTAAGTGAAAAAGCCAAATTGATTCATTTGGGCGATTACCTCCTTTTGGGAAAAGGAGAAGAAAAATCGGGCGGAAAAAATAGGCCTTCCTTGCTGGCGGACGCTTTGGAAGCTTTAATCGGTGCCGTTTATCTTTCCAATGGATTGACCGCGGCCCGAAAATTGGTTCTCCAACTTTTAAAAGAGGATGTGGATAACGTATTTACCGGACGTATGGAAAAAGACTACAAAACCTTATTGCAGGAACATTTTCAGAAGACCCAAAAAATCGCTCCTCATTATGATATTGTCAGAGAATGGGGTCCCGATCATAACCGCAATTTTGAAACCGCGTGCGTGGTGAATGGAAAAACATTAGGCACGGGTGTGGGGAAAAGTAAAAAAGAGGCGGAACAATTGGCGGCACACGAGGCTATTGAGAAGCTTCAAATCGTTGTATCGATTCCAAGCGATCATAAAATTTAAAGTCGATATCGTATTGACTCGATTCTGATAAGGGGGACCATGGCAAAAACCACAGGCTCAATCGTATTATTCATGATTTTAGGCGCCATTTTTGGCGGATATATTGGTGAATTGGCTGGGTTATTAATTCCGACTGGTTTTTTTCACGATTTGCTTACCAAAAGTTTTGATACAGGTTTAGATAGTATGGTTCTGAATTTAAAAATTATTGTACTGACTTTTGGATTTAAAATTTACATCAACCTTTGCAGTATCGCCGGGATGATCGTCGGTTTTTATTACTCCCGGTGATTCAATCACTCCTTCTTGCTTCTCAATCTCCACGACGTAAAGCGATCCTTCAATTTCTTGAAGTTCCCTTTCAAGTTGTTATTCCGAGGGACGTATCGGAAGAACGGCGATCCAATGAATCTCCTTTGAATTTAGTTCGACGGTTAGCTTTAGAAAAAGCAAAGGCCGTTCAGCGGATTTATCCTACTAGGTGGGTATTGGGAGCAGATACGGTTGTGGTTCACGGTAGAAAGATATATGGCAAACCCCAAAAACATAAAGACGCACTAACTATGTTGATGAAACTGCAAGGTGGTTCGCATCGTGTTTTGACCGGAGCCGCTTTGGTGGGCCCAAAAGGGAAAAAAATATGCCATGTAGGACAGGCACGAGTTTACTTCAAAAAAATATCGATTGAACATATGACAAGATATGTCAAAACGGTGGAACCTTATGATAAGGCGGGTGGTTACGACATTCGCGGAACCGCCCGTTTTTGGATTAAACGTTTAGAAGGGGACTACTTTACCGTGATGGGATTGCCAGTTCCTTGGCTCATGGAATCGTTTGGTAAGACTGTATTTCGATCGTAAGCGAATAAATTAACTTTAACATTTAGTTAAGATAAGTTTTGACGTTTAATTTTTTTCGCTCTTCTTGAAGAAAATCTTTCACCCATTCTTGTTGTTTGACCGCCACTAATCGCTCTGCGGCTTCGGCTCGGGTTTTATTGAGTTGATCAGCTGACAAGGGGCGGTTCTTGGCTTCGGTTATTTGGAAGAAGTAATGATTATCTCCAGTGGTCAAAGGTCCTTTCCAGTCTCCCACGTATTGGTCGGCTAAACCCTCGCTCAAAATACCCGAATCCTTGAGTCCAGGAATACCACCTCGTTGATCAAACCAAGTTGTCGTTTGAGTTTTCAAGCCCAGATCGGAAGCGACTTTGCTTATATCTTCATTTTGTTGGAGCTTGATGCTTATTTGTTCTGCCAAGGCGGTGATTTTGTCCAAAGCTTTTTCTTTTTGGTATTGTTCTAAAACTTTAGTTTTTACTTCATTAAATGTGCTTTCGTAAGCTTTTTCATAATCTTCTAATTGGACAATGTGATATCCGAATTGAGTTTTGAAAGGTTTGGAAATTTCCCCTTTTTTTAACTGAGTAAAAATTTGATCCTCGAATTCTTTAACCGTGGCGCCTCGGGGAAGCCAGCCCAATTCTCCGCCTTGTTTACGAGAACCAGTATCTTGCGAATATTGCTGCGCTGCTTTTTCAAAGCTTAGTTTTCCCGATAAAATTTGATCGCGATAGCCGGTTAAGGTTTTTTGGATTGTTGCTTCTTCAGCTGGAGTGGCGCCTGAAGGAAGTGTAATCAAAATATGGCGAGCTTTGGCTCTCTCAGGATGATCGAATTGGGATTTGTTTGTTTGATAGTAATCCTTTAATTCAGAATCAGTCGGAGTAATGTTTTTTTCAAACTTCGTGGTATTCAGCACAAGATAATTGGCTTTTAGTTTTCGATTTAGCAAGGCGGCATAGTGGTCTATTTCATCGGCGGAATAAATGACCGCATCCGATAAAATTGAATTTATTTTTTGGATTAATATCTGTTGTTTTTGATCATCTTCGAATTCCTGGGGTGTTAGTTGGTTTTGTTGGAGTATCTGGAAATAACGGGTTTCATCAAACTTTCCGTCCGAACCTAAGAAATAAGGCATGCGTTGGATTGAAGCCGCCACTTCCTCAGTGGAAACCGTGATGCCCAGTTTTTGGGCTGCTTGGTTTAAAATAGAGTTGTCAATTAACTGATCCAATACTTCTTGTCGTAATTGGTTGATTTCAGCGGGATCTGGATTTTGATCCGAGCTGGAATAAAGTCGATTTAAGGTCGGTTGATAAATTTGATTAAGCTCGTCATAAGTTATTTTTTGATCTCCCACTTTAGCCACTAGATTTGGATCTTTTTCGTTTATTCCTTGGTATTTGGTCCCGACAGCCAAAAATAAAAAGCCAACCACAAAGGCAAAGATGAGTATCCAAAGAACAACATGCATTGTCTTTTTATCCCGCAAAGTTCGCATCATGAAAACTTCCTCCGGTAATTAAAGTCGTAAATTTTGAGTGGCCATTTTTTATAATATTTTGGGGTGTTTTTAAGTCGGCGCATTATATCAAGTTGCGTTGAGATGACAACGTTATCTTAGAAGTGAGTTCATACTGGGTGCGCCAATACGCTTTTGGGATTGCGTTGACAGTCAAAAGGTTTATCGTGATATAATCCTAAAAATCATTTAATTTAGGCTCCATGATCAAAAAGAAAACTTATCTTCAGACACTTTTCTGTTGGATATTTGCTTTTGTTCTTTTTAAACCCTGCCTTTCTTTTTCGGACAGTGTTAGTACAACCGGTGATCAATTCTTACAAATTCCAATTGGAGTACGCGGCCCTAGTATGGGTGGCGCTTTTACGGCCATCGCTGATGATATCAGCGCTGCTTATTGGAATTCCGCCGGATTAGCCCAACTTCAAACCGGTGAAATTAATCTATTGCATGTTTCTTATTTTGAAAGCATTGATTATGAGTTCATTGGTGGAGCTATTCCTTTGGCTCCTGGAAGTACCCTTGGGTTAACCGCCGCACTGGATTCGGTTCCATCCTTTAACTCAACTGGAAATCCAACGGCTACCCCTGGCAGCGCTATGGATTGGGCTTTAGGCGTCGCTTTTGGACAAAGTTTTGGTGAGAATTTTTCATTAGGTTTGGGTGCGAAATTTGTAAATAGCAGTTTGCTGAATTACGACGCCACTGGTGAAGCTCTCGACGCGGGAATGCTTTTATATACTTCCGACAGAGAATTCACACTGGGGTTATCTGTCCAAAATATTGGTCAGATATCCAATTTTAGTCAAAACGGCTCGGCGGAAGAGTTGCCTACGACTTATCGAGCGGGTTTGGCTTATCGTTTTGATCCCGAAAAGCCCACTCATTTTGTATTAGGGGCTGACCTTGAGAAGCCAGTTGATGAGGATCCAATTTTTCACTTGGGGGGGGAAGTTTGGTTGGGGCTTCAAGGGATTTCAGTTGCATTTCGCGGGGGGTACAGCTTTAACCCTTTAAATAGCGATTTAGGAGGTAATACCGGCGCTTCAGTGGGGGCAGGGGTTCAAATTGCGCCTTTTGAGTTTGATTACGCTTTGGTCCCATTTGGTATTTTAGGCGACACGAATCGATTTTCTCTGACGTATCGCTTTGAAGAAAATCCAGGACAAAAAACGTCAACGGAATCAGAGAATAAAACAGTTGCAGTGGATATCAAGTCCCAGTTGTCTGATTACAAAACCGGCGCGCTTAAACAAGCCACATTTGAAATTAAACCCCAAGCCCGCACGGAGATCAAAAATTGGACACTGGAAATTAGGGATCCCAGTGGTAATTTGTTAAGGACTTATAGTGGAAAAGGAGTTCCTCCCAAACAAATCGCTTGGGATGGTAAAGACAGCTATGGAAACATTGTGCCGGGAGGCATTTTCGCTAATTATAACTTCCGAACTGAAGATGTACGGGGACAACAAATGGTTTCGAGCAATCCCTTGTTTAAAATCAGTGGAGTTTCTGGAAATCAGATTACTCCTGGGGTGATGACTCCCGCTTTAGCGGCTATTCTCGCTCAATCTCAACCAGTGACCGCTCCGGTTCTTCCTCAAAATCTTGAACCGGTTGGAGTATCGAGAGCATTTAAAATTCCGAGCATAAATTTTACAGAAAATTCAAGTCATATAGATTCAACCTACAATGATTATTTGGATTCAGTTAGTAAACTGATTCAAAAATATCCGAATGCCCGTGTTTATATCGAAGGACGTTCTTTCCGTGAAGGAACAGACTCTGAGGCGCTTCAGTTATCACAGGATAGGGCGGACGCCGTACTACGCTATTTAGTCGAAAAAGGAAAAGTTTCTCCTGAAAATCTTTACGCTCGGGGTCATGGACAAGAAGAGATTCAAGCCAGCGATGAAGAAATTGCCGAGTCTAAAAATCGTCGTGTTGATATTGTTATTCTGACTAAATAATTTTTTAGAAGGGGTTTTGAATTGAGCAAAATAAAAAGAATGTTGATAAGCCTTCTCGTGTTGAGCAGCTTAACAATCTTAGAAGGATGTAAAAGGGCGAATCTTTACGAAACAACTTCGTCACTGGAAAAAGCGGGACAATACAAGCAAGCCATCCAACTTTACCAAAGTTATTTAAGGCAATACCCCACTTCAACATTAACTTCTGAAATTTATTACCGCATCGCCAAAGATTGTGAACAAAATTCAGATTATTCAGGCGCATTGAGCTGGTATGAAAAAATAATTTCCGAATACCCGGAAAGTAATGAAAATCTTCAGGCTTTACTCAATGAGGCGGATCTTTATCGGGACAGATTGAAAAATAATTCAAAAGCTGTGGATTATTCTCAGCGGGCATTGGATCATTATTTTGAGAATGGTCAGGTTAAAGCCGATGTTCAATTTTTAGTAGAAGCCCAATACCAAAGTGCGACTGCGCTTTTTAGTCAAAAGAACTTTAAACAGGCCAATCAAGTAGCAATGGGCGTTTTTGAGTCGTTTCCCAGTCTATTTATTAATCCCGATACGAGGGCAAAAGTTGAGGGTTTGGTTGATCGTACCCAACGGGTGGAGGAAGTGGCTCAAGCAGATTCAAGTGCGATTTCTTTAAGGAATGAAATACCGTTTAATAAAAGTTTCGATACGGATTTTGAATCGAATACCTCGACGGCTTCCGATGAAATTTATTCACCATCGGGAACTTGGGTTGTTTCCCGAAAAAAATGGTCAAATTCTTATTATTTGTATCTTGCGAAGGTTGCTCCTAAAAGCGATAAATTGATTTTCAAAATTATTCCACATACTTCGGGAGCCAATTTGCCGGATTGGTCGCCCGATGATCAATGTTTGGTTTATTTGAGGGCGAATGGCTCGATTCGTCGACTAGATAAGATGGATTTAAGACTTTATAAATCGCAAAATCTTTTTCATTCCAACGATGCCAGTTTGGGACTTTATCCCGCGTATCATCCCTATGGCACAAAAATAGCTTTTGTTTATGGGGGAAATGTTTGGTTGGTTAATGCTGACGGAACCGACAAAAGTTTATTGAAAACAAATCAAAAGCTTGACTATACTGCGCAACTAACGTGGTCGATAGATGGGACTATGATTCGTTGCCGTGAAAATTCTAAAAGTGGTAATTCCATAGACGATTTGTTGATTCTGGATGTGAGTAAGTCTTCTATCCCCTGAAGTTGCAAGGAAACAATGTGAGAAAAATAATAGTGATATTGTTTATGGGATTTATTTTTCTATTTCCGATTCGAAAAAATTGGGCCCAAGACGCTACCACGTCGGCACTATTAGAAGCGGTAAAAGCTAATCCCAATTCTTTCGACGCTCACTTTAATCTTGGGGTTTCCTATTTTAATAATCGTCAATATGATTTAGCGGCCCCCGAGTTTAAGCGTGCCCTTGATTTAAAATCGGATGACGGTCAATCTAAAGAAATGTATGAAAGTAGTTTGGGCATTTCGGCTTACCTCAAAAATGATTTTGTCACGGCTATCAATCATTTGCAGGAAGTTTTAAAGATAAACCCCAAAAATCCAAACGCTAATATGCTTTTAGGAAATGCTTATATTCAGACGAATGACTATAAAAATGCTGAGGCCTTTTTTATAAATTATCTCACCGAGTTTCCAGATAATTCGGATGTCCAAAAGGACGCTAACGAAGGTCTTGCAAAAATTTATATGGACCAAAAAAACTACCAAGCGGCTCAGGAGCACTTGAAAGCCTTGACTAGGCTTTTGTCACGTTCAAAGGAATCTGATCGATATTTCAGTGGGTATCAAAATCTTGGTGTCGCTTATTTTGAACTAAAGGATTACGCGGATGCAGTGGATGCTTGGGAAAAGGCTTTGTTGGTTCATTCTGACGCACAAATCGATAAATTTTTAGGTTTTTCTTATTACAATTTGGGACAGTTTTCAAACGCAATCGAGCACTATGAATCGTCTCTTAAGCTTAATCCGGATGATTCGGAGACTTATTACAATCTAGCAGTTGCCTATAACGACAACAGTCTTTATGACGAGGCTGCCGTTGCTTTTGCTCAAGCCTTTAAAATCAACCCCAAAGACTCAAATGCGGCCGTAGGTCAGGCACAAGCGATTGAAGCGGCCGTTAATTCTCATATGGAAAAGGGAAGTAACTATTCTTTGAATAATCAGTTTAGTGATGCTATTGGTGAATGGCAGAAAGTGTTGGTCTACGAGTCCGATAATAAGCAGGCCCAAGATTTCATAAACGATGCCAAAGGTAAATTAGATGTGGAAGTTGAAAAACATTATGAAACGGGTAAATCCGATTATCAAAAGGGAGACAGTTTGGCCGCTTTAAATGAGTGGAATGATGCTCTTCAAATGAATCCAACCAATGAAAAGATAAAGTCGGCTTTAGATAAATTAAAAGTGAAAACCAGCGAAAAAGTCAGTTCTTTAATTACTGCTGGTGATGAAGCGTATGATGAAAAGGATTATGCGGGAGCCTTACAAAAATATGATCAGGCTTTCAAGTTGAATCCCAGAAGTTCAGCGGCTAAAAAGGCCCTTAAAAAGTTGAAATCCACTCAAGGTGGTGTGTTTGATAAGTATTATGATGCAGGTGTTTCCAATGAAACTGATGGGAAGTTGAAAGAAGCTTTGATGAATTATGAATCGGCTTACAGCGTGGATCCTTCCAGTTTGAAAGTAAAACAAAAATTATTTGAAGTTAGAAAAAATCTAAGCAATCAAATTAACGAATTGCTCGAGGAAGGTTCTTCACTGGTGGATAGCGGGAACAATGACGAAGCCAATCAAAAATTTCAAAAAGTTTTAAGCTTGGATCCGGAAAATGTTAAAGCGAACGACTTTATTACGAAAATGACTGGGCAGACATCGGAACAAAAAACGAATTCGGAAAATGTTAAAAACTTATATTACGAGGGCGTTAATTTATATTTGGATAATAAGATTACGGATGCTATTGATAAATGGAATGAATGCTTAAAGTTGGATCCGGGAAATGTCAATGCGCAGCAAAATATCGCAAAGGCGACAGCTAAGCTGGAATCGATAAAAAAACTTACCGGCAATTGATTTTTTGGTTTTAATTTTATTTAATTTGCGGGCGTAATTCAGCGGTAGAATGCCAGCTTCCCAAGCTGGACGTCGTGGGTTCGAGTCCCATCGCCCGCTCCAATTTTTCATTGACGAATCGGGGTCATGTACTACGAGTCCCCTCTCTTTTTCTTCTGAAAAAAACTTTCGTGTCAAATTTTTATTTGGCTTGATATTATTTTTTATTTATCTTGGCTGGCCAATCCATGGAAGATCACAAGTAACTCTAGATAACACCAGACCTTTTAATGAAGGTGAGGTTGTTTTGTTACCTGGAACCACGGATTATTTGGCGGATATTTCCCACCCGATTAAGATCGATGACGATTCTTTTGGAATAAATACAGTCTCAGGAATACTTTCAACACAAGTGGGATGGGTTAATGATTTGTCTCAAGATGTTGCTGGGTATCTTAGTGGATCGCCGGGTGTTTTATTTGAAGGCGAGGCTTATCCCTTAGCTCCAAGCAGTGTTATTAATTGGCTTCCGGAAATAGGGGAAACTGAACTTTTGAATTTTCCAGCTCAAGCATGGTGGGGACCTTCGGCATCTTCCGGAGCAATTCAATTACGCGAACCGGAAATCTCAGGTGATTCAAAGGGTGATATCCAATCTTGGGTTGGAACAAATACTCTGAACGGAGCATTTGGACAATATTCGGGGCCGAATTTAGCTTTGAACGCCTCTTATCGGCATTCAATTATTACAAATTTGAACGATGCCTCGGACAGTTTTTCAGCACTGGGAAAAATCCAGATTGCTAACTCGGAAAATTTGGATATCCACGCCGGATTTTTAACCGCACAAAATTCACTGAATAATAATTGGTATTCTTTTGTTGGGGATTTGCAATGGAGTCCGCAGGATTTTCAAACAATTCAATTGCGACCTTTTATTCAAACCGCCAAAACGGGCGATCAAAACACGACCGAGTTTGGGAGTGATTTGAATTATCATATTAGTTTTGCCGGGTTAGCGGAAAGTAATTTCGGGTTTGGTATTAGCCAAAAGAATTTGGCCGAAGTGGGTGAGACGACAAAATATCTTAGCGGTTTTATTGAGAACTCCGAGTTAATTGATATTCTGGGATCCTTTTCAGCCGATGGTGCTTTTCGATTTGATTTCGCAGGGAATCGACCAACTCTTTTTTCATCACTTATTGGACTTCAATATACTGAAGAGGGTTTTACTGTTTTGGGAGATTATGGCGACGGTTTTATTGCGCCGAACTCAATTCCTGTTCAAAAAGAAGATTTAGGTTTACGCATTCATTTTGAAGATAACTGGAGAGTAACTTTTACATATATCCATGAATATAATGCTATGAATGTATTGAACGGCGTAAACGGACAAATTATGTGGGATGGGCGTTCTTTATCCGGCCGCACATTTGATAATCTCCACATGTCAATGGAAGGACAAATTTTAAAAAATTTATATGACCAAGACTTCGTGGACTTTGGTTTTTCGATTTCTTGGCGGTTGTTTCAATCGTTGGAATTTCGTTTTGTTGGAAGAGCTTTAGGGGCACAGTCTTTTTATAGTTTAGCCGGTATTTCGTATCTGATTTTTCCGAAGTTTAAAGTGTTTGCGGTCGGTGAAAACCTTGGAAACGATCCCATTTCATGGCCTGATTCAGATTTATCTTCCGGGTTCAATTTTATTGGTGGCGCCAATTTGGAATTCTAAAGGAAGCCCGCCTTGACCACTTTAATACGCCATGTTAGGTTTGACACATGAGGATCATAAAATTTTATTTAGGATTAATCCTTTGTTTTTATGTTACCCAGATGGTCTTTGCTCAAGACCCGGGAACCAGCGGAGCCGATATTTTGAAAACACCAATTGGAGTCCGACCTGCGGCGATGGGAGGAACTTATTCCGCATTCGGGGATGATGTTTATGTTATTGGTTATAATCCGGCTGGATTGGCAAGAATTTCTAAATACAGTTTAGGTTTAGATCATATTGATGGCATTGCCGGAGTTGAAACAGAAGCGCTCAGTGTGGCCATACCAACGCATGATTATGGTAATTTTGGTGGGCAGATTATTTATCAACATATGCCCGATATACAAAATACTTTAGCGACCGATCCTTCCATTCATGTTTCTGATTTTGTTTTAACTATTGCTGACGCTCAGCAATTTGGTGCGGTGGCGGTGGGGGGGGCGTTAAAAACTGTTTTTTCTACGTTAGGTGAAAAACAAGCTCTTATTGAAGCGATTGATATTGGTATTAAGTTTCAATTGTTGCAAACTGATATGGCATTTGTTATTCAAAACGTTGGTCCGGCGGTTCAATATCAACCCAATACCAGCGGAGAATCCGATCCGCTTCCTTTTACTTTGCGTTATGGCATTGCGAGACCTTTGATTGTTTCCCCTGTTTCCACGCTTCTGGCGGGTGCCGAAACCTTTTATGTCAATGATGAAGGATTGCAAGCTTCCATGGCTCTTGAATACTGGTATCGAAGCATCTTAGCATTTCGAGCTGGATATCGTTTTAGCGATGCAAATAATTTGTCGGGTGGGTTTTCAGCGGGCGCTGGATTTCGATTCACCATTGGAAAATTGGATGGGGAAGTAGGTTATGCTTGGCATCCTTCAAGTGTTGATTCTAATTTTCTCCTAAATTCGAATCTTTTTGGACTCCTGCTCTGGTACTAATTTTTTTAGAGAAGGTAAAGCTTGACATCATGAGTTTAAATCAATAAAATCCTGAGTTCGTCTGCCTTACTGTTCGTAAGTTGTTCTATTTTAGGAGGGTTTTTCATGTACGCCGTTATTCAAACGGGTGGGAAGCAGTACCGCGTTTCTGAAGGTGATGTGATTACAGTTGATCGGGTTCAGGGTGAACCAGGCGATTCAATTGTTTTTAGCAAAGTGATACTATTGGAAAATGCCGGTAAACTTCAAGTAATCTCGACTGAAATAAAAGATGCAAAAGTAACTGGGAAAATTATTGGAAATAAACAAGGTAAAAAAATACGGGTTTTCCGATATCGTCGTCGTAAAAATACGATGAAGACCAAGGGTTCCCGTCCAAAATATACTTCGATTTCCATTGAGAAAATTACGACGGCATAACTTTAACGAGGAGTGAAGTCATGGGTCAACATAAAGCGGGTGGTTCCACTCGAAACGGTCGAGACAGCAATAGTCAGCGTTTAGGCTTGAAAGCCTTCGGCGGAAATTATGTTACAGCGGGAAGTATATTAGTTCGCCAAAGAGGTTTGCGTTATAAACCGGGACATAATGTCGGTGTGGGCAAAGATGATACACTTTTTGCGACTATATCGGGCTTGGTAACATTCCGTGAGTTTAAAAAGGGTGGAAAAATGATTAGTGTGGATCCGGTACCAGTCTAAGGTAGAAACTTAAATTAATTTTAAAAACCTCGCCTTTGGCGGGGTTTTTTTGTTTATAGACATCATTGTTTTGACGTGCGGAAGGTTTGAACCATGATAATTGATGAAGTTGCGATTACGGTGGAAGCGGGGGCGGGCGGCAACGGTTGCCTAAGCTTTCGCCGTGAAAAATTTATACCTCGGGGCGGGCCCGATGGTGGAAACGGCGGGCGTGGAGGGGATATTTTTCTTGAGGCGCGGTTGGACGTTCATACCTTAATTGACTTTACCTATCACCCTTTATTTGAGGCTAAGCACGGAGAACATGGTAAGGGTAAGAATATGCACGGCAAAGACTCTTCCGAAATCGTGATAGGTGTTCCTGTAGGAACGATGGTTTATGACGATCAGAAGCAGCTTATCGTTGATATGAATCAGCAGGGACAGCGGCATCTGATTGCCAAAGGAGGCCGGGGGGGGAGAGGAAATAC
>Ga0206828_1050_pt2 | contig 21193 bp, 30 predicted proteins | sample Alteio_BWOrgCont_78_FD_152858 | JGI IMG/M metagenome (GOLD analysis project Ga0206828, IMG submission 152858) | Enriched cells from forest soil in Barre Woods Harvard Forest LTER site, Petersham, Massachusetts, United States -... | ecosystem: Environmental > Terrestrial > Soil > Temperate forest >... | reverse complement strand
TTTTCCTCACCGGTCTTCACGGCAATCGAAGAGATGGCGGCAGCAACCAGAGCAGCGCTCGGAGAAGAGAGACTTGCATGGTTGCGGAGCTTGCCGCCCACGCAGATTCATGGCTCACTAGTATTGGTGCATGCCAGCCCGGAAAATCTCTGGCGCGCACCTTCGCCGGAGGCGAGCGATGCTGAACTGGAGACGGTCTATCAATCGCTCGGCCAACGGGTCGCCGTCTATGCGCATATTCACCGCTCCTTCGTGCGGAGCCTTTCAGAAATGATTGTCGTCAACACCGGCAGCGTCAGTCTGTCGTATGACGGCGACCGTCGCGCCGCGTACTTGTTGATGGATGAGTGGGTGCCGCAAATTCGGCGCGTGGAGTACGACGTGGGCAAGGAACTCAAGGCGCTCTCCGAATGCGGTCTGCCTCATGCCGAGTGGGTGGCAAGGACGATCGAAGCTGGCCGCCCCCAAATGCGGTGAATCATGCGCTCCAAATCCGATTTACGCTGACTTCGTTTTCGAGTCTGCCTGCGGCTCAGGCGAGATGGATTGCCTTGGTGTATCAAGGCGTAAAATTGGATTGTCTCTATAAAGCGCGCTTCCGCAAAATTTCAGAAGGCATCGCATCTGGACGATCCCTCCCACGGAGAATTCATGCCCCGCAGACTAACCATCATTGTCGTTGCAGCCGCCATTCTGGCACCAACCGCTGTTCGCGCTCAGGATTCACTCGCCGCGATTCCGGAAGTTCCAGGCCTGCCGCAAGCTGCTCGCTCCGCCGCTGCCTCCATCGATTCTGAAAAGATTCGCGCTCATGTGCGCTTCCTTTCGCTCGATCTGCTGGAGGGTCGCGGGCCCGGTACGCGAGGCGCTGAGCTGGCGGCTGAATACATTGCGACGCAGTTTGCCCTGGCAGGAGTCGAGCCTGCGGGCGACAACGGGACCTATTTTCAGAGCGTCCCGCTAGTGGCCGTGCATACCATCGAGGACAAGACTAAGTTTTCGCTGGTGCCTGCTTCGGGGCAGCCTGTCGATCTGGCTTACGGGTCTGAGATTGTGGCGAAAGATCAGACTGGTCAGGCTACAGCGGACTTCGACGCGCCTGTCGTGTTTGTCGGCTACGGGATTCATGCACCGGAGTACCACTGGGACGACTTCGCCGGCCCGGATGGCAAAGAAATCGATATCAAGGGCAAGATTGCGATGGTCATCGTGAATGAGCCGCCCTCGGACGACGAAAAGTTTTTCAAAGGCAAGGCGCTCACCTACTACGGCCGCTGGACTTATAAATACGAAGAAGCCGCGCGCCGCGGAGCCGTAGGCGTGCTGATTATTCACCGGACTGACCTGGCCAGCTACGGCTGGGAAGTGGTGAGGAATAGCCAATCTGTGGAGAAGAGCTACCTTCAGGGAGATCCCGACGCCACGCTGCGCGCTGCTGCCTGGATTCAGCATGACGTAGCCGAGCGGCTGTTTACGCTGGCCGGCACGGGCGACCTGGACAAAGCGATTGACACTGCGGGAAAACCCGGCGCGTTCCATCCAATTGAGCTTCCGGTGCGGCTCCATGCGCATATCGAGAGCCGTGTACGGCGTTACATCAGCTCCAACGTGGTGGGGCGCGTGGCTGGCGTTCGCGACAATAACCAATCGGTTATATACACCGCCCATTACGATCATCTGGGCATTGATCCTGACGCCACGGGAGACAATATTTACAACGGCGCAGCAGATAACGGCACCGGTTGCGGAATTCTTATCGAACTGGCCCGCGCTTTTGCACAATCCCCGGTGCGACCGCCGCACGCTGTTTATTTTTCGGCTGTGACCGCCGAAGAACAGGGCCTGCTGGGCTCGCAGTATCTTGGAATGCACCCGCCTGTACCGGCTGGACACATCGCCCTCGACCTGAACTACGACATGCTGCTGCCCATCGGCATTCCTCGTTCGGTGAATCTGGGTGGAGCAGAGCGCATCGACCTCTGGCCTACAGTCCAAACCGTCGCCAAGGCCTTCGACCTGGCGCTCTTGCCTGATCCCACGCCCGGCGCGGGGCACTATTATCGGTCAGACCATTTCTCGCTGGCCAGGGTCGGCATTCCCGCATTTTCTGTCGACCAGGGGGAGTTATTTGAAGGGCACGACGAAGCCTGGGGCCGCGCGCAGTCGCAGGATTATGTTGCTCATCACTACCACCAGCCGTCGGATGGATACCACGCTGACTGGGACTTCAAGGGGAACGCCAAGCTGGCGCGATTCGGCCTCGTGCTTGGTTGGCTGGCCAGCGCGCAGGCGAAGCCCGTTGAGTGGCTACAGGGCGATGAGTTTGAGGCTGCTCGGAAAGCAAGCGAGACGCGATAGATGTCCCGGTTTCGCGGCCCCTCAGTAGTAGTCCGCGCAGCTCAGGTAGTAGCCACACTGCGTGCAAACCAGCTTGCAGTGGTGGCCGACCAGCCGGTGCGCGCAGTTGGGGCAGATCTGGCAGTGATGATCAACTGCTGATCCACCCAATTCGCCTGTGCCCGGCGCACCGGGATGTGAGACATCGGCGTCTAATCCGGCGTTGAAAACGCTGGGCAGGTGCGGCAGCATGCTGGACAGATTAGCATAGAAGAAGGGACAACCTGCTTTGCAGCATCCACGCAGGCGCCTGATGCATCAACCTTTGTGGCGACGCCAGGTTTTGACCATGGCGGCGGCCCAATGAAAGAGCTCTGAAAAATCCAACTACATCCGAGATCCGGATTTCCCCCAAGGAGGGACAATGGCTAGCAAGGCAAGTGCGATTTGGACAGGTTCACTGAAGGAAGGCAAAGGCACCATCTCGACGGCGACGGGCGTGCTGAAGGACGCAAACTATTCTTTCGCGACGCGGTTTGAGGGCGCAGCCTCTGGCACCACCCCCGAGGAACTGATTGCGGCGGCCCATGCAAGCTGCTTCTCGATGGCACTGGGCGCGCAGTTGGGCGGAGCGGGTCTGACCCCGACTAAGATCGAAACCAACGCGGCCGTGACATTGGCCAAAACCGATGCTGGCTTCGCCATCACCAAGATTGCGCTGACCACTACCGCCAGCGTTCCGGGGGCAACTAAGGAAGCTTTCGACAAAGCAGCTGCGGACGCCAAGGCTGGCTGCCCGATCTCGAAGCTGTTCGCAAACAACACCGAAGTCACGCTGGACGCCAAGCTGGTGTAAGAGCGGATTGTACTGGGAGCCGGGGCTCAAAAATGCCCCGGTTTTCTTGTTTCAGATTGGGCGTAGGGAATTTGACAGTGGATGCGGCATTTGCGAGACTCAGAGATGCTGCCGGTTCAGCAAAGAGCGCTGAATCTGTGTCCCGTGCCGAAGTGGCGGAATTGGCAGACGCGCGTGGTTCAGGTCCACGTACTCGCAAGGGTGTGGGGGTTCGAGTCCCTTCTTCGGCACCATAGCAACAACTATACTTCCTAAAATCAGCTACTTATCCCCGTAAATTCTTCAAATCCCTCGGCTTAGGGTTTATGCCGCTTTAAGCGACTATAAGCTCCCTTACGCGTCGTTATACCGTAAAACAGGAGAAAAGTATAGCTAAAATATAGCTACACCAGGGCCATCACCCGAGCCATACGCCGACGAAACAAAAAGCCTTAGGAGCTAGCGCCGCAAGGCTTAGGGGTTCAAGTCCCCTCTTCCGCACCAAGTTCATAATGATGTGTTTAAGGGCTAATCGGGAAAACCGGGTTAGTCTTTACTTTTTGAAATCGTAGTGGTTTTCGTAGCGGTTTAGAGATCCCGCCTGATAATTGACAACGTACGACGCGGAGCCACTATTTTATTCCGCACACGTAAGGATTACTTTCCGACCTTTTTCAGACCCAGCATCTCCACGTATGGTTCAAATAGCCTTTCGGAGACCCCGGTAGCCGCCGCAGCCCGCTTGATGCTGCCTCCGTTTTCAGCAAGTAGCCTTGTCACAAAGGCCTTCGCTGCTGAAACGTCCTCGCCTTTAGCTATCTTGCCCTCAAGGCCAGGCATAACTTCCCTAAACTCCGTCAAGTTTTTGTTTACGATAACCTCTATCTCTTCTTCGTGTTTTTTCTGTTTGGCGACACGCAGAAATGCCCACACGCCACCGGTCGCTACGGATAGGAAGAACGGCCCAGCGCCGTAAATATTGAAATAGTCAAACAGGAAAACATACGGCAACAAAGCAATTGCCGGAATGGGATTGCCTTTACTCACGGTTTGAAAGTCATCCTCCCAGTGCAGATGTGTTCCCTGGCCAACGATTTGCGCCAAGAAGCCAAGGCCGGCAAGTGTCACTCCGGCGAGCAGGATGCCCTGCCAATACGACATCTTGACCCTCATGTAGATATAGACAAGGAAGGCGGCGGAGATAGTGAGAGGCGCGGTAAGCACAAGAAGGTCGACAAACGATTTGCTGTCGCCGAAAAGCTTCGAGATGATGCCCGGCGCAATAGAAATGCCGAAATCCCAAAAGAGATTGCCACGCTCCATAAACTCGGCAATGGCGCTAAAGCCACCTTCAGTCTTCGGAAGTTTCACATCAGCCACCGTAATTTCTCCTTTACGCGCACCTTGCGCTACCTCTGCGCTACGCTTGTGGCTACCACACCTTTGCGATTGGGTGGCTGCTGGGAGTTGCGAATTGAAATCGAGTTCTCGGCAGGAAGAGTTCTCGGTTGTAGATTGTAAATCTATACTCCGAAGAGCTTCCACATCCGAATGGCACTTTCCGTATTCATTGGACGCGGCTCGCCAGTATGAAATTTTCCAGCACCTCACACGCGGAAGTCAACATGCGCGATAGAATATGGTCGAATTCGTCCGCGTCGATGGTCAGGTGTTCAGAATGGGTTTGTCTTCCATGCTGCCCCTCTAATGCGTACAATTCTGCCAACTCCAAATAGGGAGATGATGACCGTGACGACGCAAGTACCCCATACGCCCGTTCAGCCCTCAGACGAAAAGATGGCAATTTCTCAGGTCAACGCTACTCTTCAAGAAATACTCGTTGAATTAACGAAACTAAATAGAATTCTCGTTGATCTCGGCAATACGGTCGTTAGGACGCGGTGATCGCCACCATTGCCTTATGACTCGTAGTAGTTTGGCAATGTCTAGCGCGAGTAGAGCAACGTCAGGAGAAGTGTCTCCCAGCAAATCCGGAATTTTCAGGGCAAGCTCCATTGGACTCCGGTCGATTGTATCGACCGCACGTGCGATTGTATTCTTAAACCGTCTCTGGCCTAGCCCATAGGAATGGCAATAATTTCCGGTACCCCCCCTAAGGCTCAGTGGTTTACGTTTAGCAGTTTTACCGCCGTTACCGTTGCGAACTCACCTCTTATACGCGCTCAGGGGCCAAAAGTATAGCTGTAATTACTGTCCCATTGGGTTCGTGCCGACCGCCAATAAACGCGGGTTTTCGTTGGGCACGCGGTGGTTTCGTAGTGGTTTGGAAATTAGGGTCGCGGCTGGCGCTGGCCACTGTCCGACTTTACAACTGACCCGAAGGCGAGTTCCAGCAGAACCAATGAGACTACGTAACTCCAAAACAGCTTCCGACGATTTGATTGCAACGATTCCTTTGTATAAGCGAGTTCGAGGGCCGAATCAGACTGGCCGGAATAGCATATGAGGTCGTAATCGCTCATGGATGCATATGGTTCCTTTAGCTCCGGATTCCGCACGGTGCCACGGGTGACGTAAACTATTGCGCCCTGGGGACGGGGAATTGGTAAGACGTACTTTCCTTCAAGGGTCAGGTAGACCGGGACTGAAAGAACAAAAAGCACAGATAAACCGGCGATGATCCATCCCCTTCGCTTTCGGGGGAGCAAGAAATACGGAAGCAGTGCCGAAACACCTATGATAGCCGCCGCGAAAAATCGGTACATTGTCGCGTCGTCGCCCATCGGCGGAAAGGGTGCGCCTGAACGCTGATCAAATATTATCGCGATGAACGGAAGCGCTAAAACCAAGAGCTGCAATGTTTTCAGGGCCTTTACGTACTCGGCGACTGTCATCGTTTACTTGCACCCCGGCTTCGTGTCTTCCATTGGAATCGGAGATTGCAGGTAGGGGTCTGGGGTTTCAATCTTTGAGCAGCCATTCCAGTCAATTCGAAAGGTCCATCTTGCATACTCCAGTGTCTGATCCTTAACGTTCGTCAGCCCGGCCCATTTTGTTTCGGGCTTGCCGAGCCGCGAGATCCATATCTCTGCCCCCGGCGGCGTCGTGGTAATTGACCATGAAAAGCTCTGGGTTCCGGAATCGATCATCTTACTGAATCCCTTGATGACGTCGGTGAGAACCGCAACGAATTCGATGACCTGCGTTTGCAGCGTTCCGGGCTGTTCTCTTGCTTCGACAGATTCGGTTGTCTTCGGCAACTGCGCAAGGACGAGACGGGGTGCTGTGATTCTCTGAGCTGTTGGAACTGTGATTCTCTGAGCTGTTGGAACTCCTCCTAGCTCTCTTGTGATCTTGTCGAGTCTTCGGTCAAAGTCTTCGAAGAAGATTGGAAGTGGTGTTCCGCTCGGCTGAGCTGCCGCGTATCGTTTGCCAGTGAGGTCCACGACTTGTATCTTTGCTTTTTCAACTTCTTGGCGGAGGTAAGCCCGAGTTTCCTTGTTGTTTACCGTGTTGCTAGGGAAATGAGCGTTGAGCGAATCGAGGATAACCTGCGCTCTCACTGCGCCATCGCTGAGAGATTGGTGATGGGTAAGTGAGAGAGAAGTGCTAACGATCACCGGAAACTGTGTCGCCGCGAAAGGGTCCGCGACCATAGTCACAATTGGTGACCGCACGGGTTGCTTCTCAGATTCGTTGGTTTCCTCTCTGACGAGATTCATCTGGCCGTCAGTTGAATAATCGCCGCCAAGCAGTTGGCGGTTCGTTGTACATTGGAGTGTCAATATCTGGTTGCTGGGGTTGTTGGGTTGAGTGTAGCCCCTGCATTGGAAGGTTGTGGGCGGGGGACTTGGACTAAGTGGAACCGCCGCTGAACCCGGTCGTGGGTTCAACTGGTAAGTGACTATGGCTAGCAGCTGCTGTGTAGCCGGTGCTCGCATCTGCGCGTTAACGGTGAACGGCTCGCCAGCCTTTATCGTCACCTCCGAGGTAGGCCCGGAAGGAGTCGGCTGGGCTACCGAGTTGCGCGATAACGGGAAACTCAGGACGGTCAAAATAGCGCAAATCCAGATTTTTCTTGGCACAATTTGCTTTCTAGCCTGCCATGTTCTCCTTCGGCGCTATGACGCTTTGGGATATTCAAACTTACACCACGGGCAGCGTGGGAGCCGGGTAATCTTGGGAGGACCAGACGCTTCAATGACTACTTGAGGCACTGCTCAAAGATATTCTTCCAGCCGATGCGCCTGCCCTCAAAGATGAGGTTCTTTGTGGCAGCAGCCAGGACTCTTTTCTGGATTATTGCGTCGGACGGCACAATGATCACCAACCCGTGAACCTGGGTGCAGTTGTAGTCACCCTTCCGGCTCTGGCCAATCCGCGCAACGACGCCATGCTGGAAATCGCGCTTGTTGTTAGTTACAATCAGCAGGTTCTTGCCCGATGCAGCTTCCACGATCTCATCGTCACTTGAAAGTCCGCTCAGGCTGACTTCCTCTAACTGAACAGTCTGCCGCGCAGGCAGGACTGATTGAAGGTGACGTACATCATTGTCGAGTAGAAACTTGTACTTTGCCACTGGAACCCTCCTCTACGGGAGATTACTGTTGATAGAAAACCACACTGGCCACTTCTACCAGGATACCACACTCTGTTGGCCGTGCGATTTCTAAAACACTTGATGTGGTATTCGGAGGAGATTCCGACGAAAAGACAAACGGAAGAAATCCACAAACTATATCCGGTTGACACAGACAGGCCGGGTGGAGATGGTGGCGATGGAAACCACAGAAAGCCTTCCCCATCAGGAAGCTGTAGATATAGTTAATTTGGCTTTCCGGTTTTCGGAAGCTGCGCTAAAAGCTCTTCAATCGAAGCCGACAATCTCGCCTTCGCCAATGCCTCTCGCATGGCAGAAAATCGCTGCTTCACTTCCTTGCGCGTATCTGAATCAGCAAGGGAAACAGCAACCGCCGCGCCAGGTCTGACTCTGAAACCATGCAATATCGGAGGAGGTATTCTCGGTAGGCTTCTTTCTCAATCCATAAGTCTTCGAATCGGTCGCAGAGTTTTTCTAATCCGTCTTTGTATTGGTGAATGGTCATAAACAGTGACAGCCTCCCCCAGATCAGTCAAAGACGGCGGGAAAGAGTTCCGCTCGGACTCGCAGCAAGGTACCCCGGTCTCGCCAACCGGCAAGAAAAGAATTGAAAGAAACGCTGATACGACGAGGCTGGCCACAGTTATTCGCCCTTTGTAGTCACCCGTATGGATGTGGTCGTACAGTTGCCTATATGCCGGACAATCTGGAAGTCGTCCCGAGAGCAGAAACACCGGAAGATCGCCTTTAGCCGGAAGACCTTCAATACAAAACGCTTCCTGATCCCCCTCCCCCGCTTTCTGTGTGAACCGGATAGTGTTCAAATCCACAACATATTCGCCATACATTCGCCTATACTGGTCTGCATGGCGAATGCGAGCGGCAGTCACCGGGTGTACATGAGCTTCATGCTCCGGCGCGGCTGGCAATGCCAGTTCCTTGAAGAGGACCTGCAGACGCCTCTGCCTCGGAAGCTGAACTTCCGTTCACCAGACAAGATTGTTGCGTTGATAGAGCGCGGCGGTGGCTTTCCACGCCGCCTGCCCTTCACACTCTACTTACCGAATACGGCGAGTGAATCGCCGATGCGATGGAGAGTGTCGAGGATAAGGAAAAACGACCGTCTATGAATCGAAGATCACGACCGCTCCTGATGGTGAGAGGGTTGAGGCGGTACGCTCCTCGGCTGCCGTATTGTTTACTTCCGTTCCAGCCTGCCTCTCCCTTGCCAGCCGCAACGCCCATCACCCGTGAGCGCCATCCGTCACCACCATCGTGGGATTCATATTCTGGCCCGACCTGTTTTATCTTGCGTTGGGGGCATTACGAGTCCATCGTGGGACGGGGCCTAGAGAGAGTGTGAGAGAGGGAGACCCGATGCTGAATAACGTACTTCTCAAGCTGTATGTGCAGTTCCAAGATTTCGCCAGCCATGAGGAAGGGCAGGACTTGGTGGAATATGCTCTTGTCGTTGCTCTAATCGCATTCGGTGCTACCGCGGGCATGAAGGTACTGGCCGGGGGACTCAACAAAGCATTTGAAGGCATCAGCACTACCCTTGGAAGTTACGTCAGCTAACATGCTGGTGTTGAGAAACCACGGGATGGGCATTCGGCTCGATTAGACGGCGTATCGGCTGCGGCGGAATGAGGGGCCGGAGTGATCTGGCCTTTCTCTTGTGTGCTTAGTTCGCGGCGCCTGAACCTCCTCACCGCTCATATCGAAAAAACCGAAGCCTCCGTTGGAATTGAATCGAGACTTCGTAAGGAAGTCGTGAAGATGTGCTGTTCACGTCAACGACTTCATATTTCCTGCATCGGAAGAACTATCCAGTTTTTGGTAGTGTCCTCATAGCTGCGTTGCTGCCGGGAAGCATGTATAAATACCCCTAGCCACCTGCAAAAAGAACGGAGCCTCCCAGCTGCGAGAAGCCCCGTTATAAATTCCCATGATTCGTGTTTCCCTTTTCACCCTATCCCGCATCTGCTTGCATGTATGGTCAATTTTGGGCGCTTTTGGATAAATTCCCAACGGGGAGGGCGGACCATGGCCAAACAGTGCTTCGTAAAGAGCGGTTCTAATCCGCCGATATGCGCGATACATAATGTGCGCCTCACGCGGAGGCAGTTTCCTGCTGAATTGATCGCGTCCGGCTACAAGCCCCTCGCCTTCTTCGAATGCCCCGTGAGCGGACAAGTGATAGACGATTCACCGACTCAGCCCTTGATAGCATAAGCAACGCGCAGCCGCCCACAATCCCCCGCAAGTCGCATGGTTTGTCCGTGGGCTTAGTCCGACAATGGATTTAGGGTAGTTCGAGAAACACCGGGGTCCTTCTCAGAAGGGGACCCCGTTTTTATGCGGGAATGGCACAGCAACGCACCTATGAGGACACTACCCAGTTTTGCACAACTTTGCGAAAAAATTCGTGGCTGCAGCTCTGAATATCTTGATACTCTTTATGGCGCCCCCCCCGGTTAGGAGATCGGCATGGAGCATCCATGCTTCCATAAGAAAGACTCGGACCCGCCCGCCTGTGGTGTGCACAACGTTCCGCTTGAACGGCATCATTCTTCCGAACCTTTGGCCACTTCAGGGATTCGGAGCAGCTTCAACTTCTTTGTGTGCCCCGTGAGCGGAAAAGTTGTAAACGGAGCACCAACGCAATCCCAGGAAACACCATCAAAAGATAGTCCGAGAACGTGAGCAGTCCACTTGTAAAATCCCGCAATAGGAGGCAGCCGCACTCCATGACGGACGGAACAGGTAGAAAAAACAGACCCGGCGCCGGGTCGTTCTCCTTGGAGATGCACGTTGAAGGACTCCCCATCAACTGCTACCTCAACAATCATCCGATCACAGGCAGGGTCGAAATTGTCAGAATGGCACCGCGTAACTTCCCAGATCAACTTGTGAAAGATTTTGCCAGCGACGAAGAAGCGTGGGCATGGGCGCGGAATGAATTTACGCATCGACGGCTGCCCTAGGCCAGCAATGGGCACTGTCAGGAAACCATCCGCCTATTCAATCGGCTCAACTAATTCCGCACCGTTATTTCTGACGTTGCCCACATCGCTGCTCGCCTTCCACGCCTTCATATCCTCCGCGTCAAATGGTCGCGGCTAAGCTCTTGGCAAGGGAGCCAGGAAGGATGGACAATGATTCTGCCTTTGCAGGTATTTCTGATATGTTTGCAAGTCTGACGGAGTTCCCACACCGTTATTTCGTAATCAAAGAGTTTATGAAGCGCAGAGTGCTTTTGATGCTCGTGACCCATGTGCTGTTGGCGTATTCAATTTACGGGCAGACATCGATGCCCGCGTCCACAGGAGACACCAAGTACACGTTTGAGTTTGCCGAGAGAACAAGGGCATATTATTGCTTCATCCCGAATGACCAAGGCCCATTGCCTGTCGTAGTTCTGCTACATGGTTCAGGACGTAACGGTCAGGTAATGATCGATGCCTGGAGAAGCCTGGCAGAGAAGGAGCACTTCATCATCGTTGCGCCGGACGCATCCGATTCATCAGGTTGGAGCGTCAAAATCGACTCACCCGCATTCCTGCGCGCTGTGGTTGACCAGATCAAGGCAACGCACCCAATCGACACAAGCCGAGTCTATTTATTTGGTCATTCGGCTGGAGCTGTTCATGCATTAGTATTTGCCATTATCGATTCCCACTACTACGCGAGCACGGCTGTACATGCTGGCGCAATTCCCCCTGGATACGAAAAGCTTCTGTTCTCCCTAGCAGATCGGCGAATGCGCATTGCAATATGGGTAGGAGACCAGGATCCGCTCTTCCACATTGAAACGGTTACAGCGACGAAGCGACTGTTTGAGACGAATGGCTTTCCCGTGGAACTGACGGTAGTTCCAAACCACGACCACAATTATTATGCAATCTCGGATGAGGTGAACCGCCAAGCCTGGGAGTTCTTGAAGAAGTCGCGACTAAATGGCCCACCTTCGAAGTAGGCGATCATGGCACGATCAGCGCAGAACCTTCTCCAATATCATCCTTGCCAGACCCACACAATCTGCAATCACAGTCGAGAGCTTTGGCGATGACCGAGTGATGTTCTCATCATGTGCCAGCCGGAGGCAACAATGATGGACGCAGCGATGATAGGTGTGGATGCGAAGCGGTCCCGCTTTTGCCTGTCCTGCTCTTCCCTCGCAATTGCTCTCTTCATCTCACCCATGATGCGCGCCCTTCCGCAATTGTTTGGCGACTAGGCCGTGAGGCTCGCCAAGGAACACCTCGGACGGTAGATACTGGCGGCGCTCATCACACAACGGGCAGCTGACCCCGATGGATTGGAACGGGAAAGTCTCGGCACCGGTTGGCACAGCTTGCGGTTTGAATTTCCCTCAAGGACCGTCGGTAGCTGGAAACAGACGAAACAGGAGAAGCAGATAGAATCCACACCAGATGCATGTTGTGACAAAACATATGGTTGGCCAACGCTTATGGCTGGCTGACCATATTCCGCTTCAGGAATGAGAAAGACAACCAGATTAAATGCCGTGGCGATAGTCCACACAGCCGGATGATGGCTATCGGCATAAGCCCCCAAGGTTAGGTGAGCCAATCGTGACCACGCGCCGAGAACGACGAACTAATCGAGGCTGGTCCCGTACCCAGTTACGCGGGGAAGCAAAAGCGCGCTCGCCGTCACGACACCGCAGGCTCCCACCAGAACGCTTACTGGGCGCAACTGCATAGATAACCCCCGCCTAAGCCGATTATGGCAAAGCTGCGATCTCTTAGTAGCTCCAAACGTGGTCCGACAATCCTGCGGGCCGTTGCGGGCGTGATTCTCAGCGTCTTGTGGATTAGCCTATACTTTTTAAAGCGTAACGGTTTATGAATCGTAACGATTTGCGCGTTGACAACAGGCAATGCGGAGCTTAACGTTTATCTATTGCTGTATCACCCTTTCCCGATCTGCCATGAAGCCTCTCGGAAACGAGGGGCTTTCATGTGTTTGGCGCAAAAAGAACGGAGCCTTCCAGCTGCGAAAGACCCCGTGCAAATTCCCAAAGTTGTTTCCTGCCAGTGATCGTAGAGCGGTTCAATCGGCAAGAATGGTCAAAATAGGACATTTCTATTCTTTTTCTGTGTCTTGCGGAGTAGAGTTGCGCTAGGAGATCAGCATGATCGAACGGTGCTTCATAAAGACGGGATCAACCCCGCCCATGTGCGGAGTGCATGATGTGCACCTTGCGCAACGTCAGATATCGAGTGAGGGGCTTGAGGTTGCCTCAGAATACTTCGCCTTCGGATTTTGTGTGGTGAGCGGCCAGGTGCCGGATGATTCGCCGACTCAGCCCTTGGTGGCCTAGCAGCGAACCTGCAACGACACTATCCGCTTTTACCCCTGCATCTAGCCAGCAAATCGCAAATCTCGCCGATTCGCACCCGCCGCTCATCATACGCTGCAGCTTCGCTCGCTGACATGCGGACATAGGATGATTTTTGCAGGGCTTCGTATTGCTGGCGCGCAAGCGAGGCGTGTTCCGCCGAAAGGCTGGCAATTTCGCTCACGGGCGGCTTTGCGGAAATCCCCATCAAGAAAGCATATACCGTTGGCAACGAACCTGTGAGGACACCACCAGAACTTGGTACTGGTAAAGTTTGAACCGACTCAAGCGGGACCCTCGAATCGCGTCTGGTCTATCGAGGAGCTGGTATCATTGCTCCCCTAGAGGGACTCTTCGAAATGCAGCGACCTGTCCGTGAACATATCTCCTACTTAGAGCAGAAAATCGAAGCGCTCGGCATTTTGGCAACCGATCCGGCTCGAACCCCAGTCGAACAGAGGGAAGCAATAATCGATCTCGGCATTGCGGAGCGCGCCCTCGTTCACTTCCGGAGGGCAATCGCCCTCGAAGAGGAAATATCTCACTAGGATTTCAAACTTTACCAGTACCCAGAATTTCCGCATCGCCGAACATTGCCTCGTTAAGGAGGGGTCAGACCCGCCCATCTGCGGTGTCCGTAACGTGAGCCTGGCGCAACGTCGGATCTCTGGCGAGGAGCATCCGGGTGGCGTTGGGAACTTCACTTTCCTCGTATGTCCGCGAGCGGCGAAATACTTGATGATTCACCACCCAGGTCTTAAATCCCAACGCGTCACTTCGTGACGTCGACGGGCACCACATTGGAGGTGCTCGTGCCATAGAAGCCTGAGCCGCTATAGACTGCCTTGAATGTAACGTGTCCACTGATCCGAAGATGCAGCGCCGGTGCTTTGGCAACTCCAGCGATGACTTTGTATGTTACAAGCTTTATGTAGGGGCGTCCCGGTCCCGGGCTACCGTAAAACGCCACGGTTCCTGTAGCCTTCGATGGTGATACCTTCGCCGTCAGGGAAAAGAATGAGAACTCTTTCACGGTCTTTGCCGATGCCGTGAGTTTAGTAGTTGTTCCTATTTTCTCCAAGTGCTTCTCTGAGGCCATTGAGGGTAGCGAGAGCGCAGCAGCCATACAGACCGCCAGCAGAGTGAAGGCTGCGAACGCTCTTCGGGTTCCCAGGCGAGGAAGAGTCAAAACCTGCATATATGGGTTACCTCCTGTCAGTGTTGAGATGCGCAGAGGCTAAACCTATCCCAGGTGGATTTGCAAGACAAAACTGCCAGAATTAATGAGTCTCTTTTCATCCTGTTGCTGGCACCTCCGCCACGGCCAGGATTGGCAGGGACGCGCCGCATCACTTCCGTCGAGTCGCATAAATTACCTTGACAGCCTTCAAATTAGATTACTCACCTTCAATCCCCGATATTGAGCGATACCGCACAGTTTGCCTGTTGCGGCAACGGGTACACTTCTGGCGATGACACTGGACATGGCAACAATCGTCTTGCTGCTCGGATTCACGTCGGCAATCGCGCAACAACCCCTGGCGCTGACAGCCATTCTCCGGCTCGATGGCAGCAGCCTAACGTCAACGGAAGTCGACGCGACGGTGACGCGACTCATGAAGAATGCTAACGTTACCGGCCTCGGCATCGCGGTGTTTCACGACGGCAAAATCTCGTACCTCAAAACCTATGGCCAGAGCGATACCGAGAAAGGCTCGGCGCTTACGCCGGACACAGTAATGCCCGCCGCTTCGATGACCAAGGCTGCCTTTGCGACTGAGGTCATGCTACTGGTGCAGAAGGGCGTCCTCAATCTCGATGTGCCCATTCAGCAATACCTGCCAAAGCCCCTTCCCGAGTATGAGAAATATGCAGACCTCCAGGGCGACGACCGGTACAAGAAACTTACCCTGCGAATGTTGTTGAGCCACACCAGCGGCTTTCCTAATTTCCGGTGGTTCGAGGACGACAAGAAGCTCAAGATTCATTTCGAACCGGGCACGCGCTACGCCTACAGCGGCGAGGGATTCCAGCTGGCGCAACTCGTCGTCGAGACAGTGACCGGAAAATCGCTGACTGCACTCATGGAAGAAGATTTGTTCGGTCCTTTGGGGATGACTCGCACCAGCATGGTTTGGGAACCGCGCTTCGAGAGCGACTTTGCAAACGGATATGACGAACACGGGAAGTCGCTCGGTCCGCAAAAACGATCCAAACCAGGCGCTGCTGGCTTCATGCAGACCACGCTGCACGACTACGCAGCCTTTTTGAGCGCGGTGATGCGCGACGAAATCCTGAACCCAAAAACTACAGCAGAGATGCTTAAGCCCCAGGTGATGATCCACTCCTTGCATCAGTTTCCGTCGCTCGCCCCTGAGACCACCACCGCACACGACGCGATTAAATTGAGTGCAGGTTTGGGTTGGGGACTATACACCTCGCCCTACGGAAATGTTTTCTTCAAGGGCGGATACGACGACGGATGGCGGCATCAGGGCATATGCTTCAGCAGCGGCGACGGCCTTCTCATCATGACAAACAGCTCAAACGGCGATCAAATCTTCAAGCCCATTTTCGATTCGATTTTGGGGGAAACATCCTACCCCTTCGATTGGTAAGGATTTCCCGGTTTCGAACGATCTAGCCGTGAGGTCTCCGAGAGGTTGGCAAGCTGTTTCCAGTGTTGGTCCCCCCCAGTGAGCCATTGCCAGAGGGGTGCTGCTCACATAATTGGTACCCATGTGAGCAATTGTGACCATACCCGTTGCAAGCCCTGTAGTAGGGCATGAGCATTAGATAGTTTGCACACCGACACACGCACCTTTCCCTAGACTGAGTGCTGTGCGAACTGCCTGATGCTTTGAAGAGTTTGAAGGCTAGCGGGCAGACGGTTCCCGGCTTTTCATGCATAATGCACCCTATGATTTACAGGGAGGTTTTGTGCAAGGAGCAAGACGGGAACGGTGGCTTGAACTGTGCGAGAAGGCCGCTAACGAGCAAGACCCACAAAAACTGCTCATGTTGGTAGAAGAAATCAACCGGCTACTGGAAGAGAAAAGCAAACGGCTGGTTACGAATAAACCTCCTGATTCAGCAACGCCTCTCTAGAATTCGGCGATAGGAGCGAAGCGCAAACCATGACGGATGGAGAAGGTAGAAAAAATAGACCCGGTGCCGGTTCCTACTCTCTGGAGATGCACGTTGAGGGCGCTCCCCTCAATTGTTATCTCAACAACCATCCGAAAACAGGCAGGGTCGAAATTGTCAGAATGATGCCGCGTGGATTCCCAGATAAACTGGTGAAGGATTTTGCCAACGAAGACGAAGCATGGGCGTGGGCACGGAATGAAGTTCGGCAGCGACGGATGCCATAGCCCCGAACCATCAGGGCTGTGGGGACTGGCCGTCTGTCTTCGCTTCGGAAATATAACTCGTCATGGCTTGAGCCAGTTGCGAATCCACTTCATCAGCTATCACCATCACTTCCGACAGCAGGATACTGAAGTTGACCTTGTGAAGGTTTTGTTGCAGGGTCTCGAATATCGAGACCTGGAGCATGCGCGACTCCTCAACCATCATCGCTGCTGTGTAGCCCTGCTCACGCCGCAGAAGACCGTGCTTTTCCGATGCGACAGACTTGAGCGCCCGCGTGCCTAACGGCAGTGGATTACGAAGGCGATCCACCAGATCATGAAAAAGTGCCGGTAAGTGTGCGGTTCGCTCCGCAGCTGTCAACCGAACGCTGATTACTTCCGGCTCGGCTTCGACACGCTGAAGCCAATTTGAAATGGTGGCATTTGTTTCGTTCTGAAGTATCGTAGAGATTTCTTCTTTTCGTTGAATGGAGTGCGCTCCTAATCTCAATCGATCATTAATCGCCTTTACCAGCAAATCAGGCGATATTGGCTTGGTGAGGACCTCATCCATTTGCAAGAGTATTGCCTTGGCTGCGTTGTCCATTTGCGGATATCCGCTTAGGATGAACGTGACCGCTTTGGGATTGGAATGTCGCATGGCGCTTACCACTGTCAGCCCGTCGCCAGCGTCAGGCATTTGCAGATCGCTCAGGAGTACGTCGAATCTTTCGGACGCGATGAGTTTGAGAGCATCGTTCACATTGGCAGCCACCGCGACTTCAAAGCCCTGATCTTCAAGCACTAGACTAAGGATCACAAGCATGTCGTCGTTGTCATCCACCAGTAAGATTCTGGGTCTGGGCGGAATGGCCTCAACTGGTTCGGGAAGAAGGGTTGCCGCGCCGGTATGAGACATAGAGTGCCTTCCCGCAAGCCTTACAAAGGCAAGCTGATTCTTCAGTGTCCCATTTAGGCAGCCTTTTAGCTGATCAGTTCCGCTCAGTAGCCCCCACCGGGGACTTTAGGCGGCAATTGGCCATCGGCATTGAATCTGTGAGGAACGGCAGAAGCGGTCACCAAAAAAGTACGGAGCCTGCTCCTCAGTAGGCTCCGTAGCCAGGTTCGCTTTATGTGTTGCGCATCAAGCAGCCGCACGCAGTCCGGGGAGGACTGGTGTGTCCATTGTGCGGCCTACCGACACTTAAACCCTACACTCAGCGATCGCACAGTGCTGGTCACAATTGATCGATCTTGTGATTCTTTTTCTCTTCCGTCTTTTGACATTTGAATATCAAGTCAGTGGCCTTTAGCGCCGCCGTGTTGTTCCCACAGGTGCATTGCTGAATCAGGTGGTTATTCGTAGCCGAAGTCCGGAGTTGCAGTCTCCCAAGGTGAGCAGTTGTGTACAGAAATGCGCTAACCAAGAGGCTCTTGTTAGGGGAGCATCAAGAACCGAAGCTCAAGTATCGTGTCCGGCTCCTGGATATTAACGGGGAGATTCCGGTTAGCAATTGATTGTTCCCAGAGTCCAGAAGATCGAATCGACACATAACCGATCGAAGGAGAGAGCACCGTGGGCACTTGCGTAATTTCCCCGACAGCACCGAAATTCATTCCTGCCGAGAAGCAACCGGGCTGGGACGATTCCCAACGCAGCCTTGTGCAACGCGCGCAACAGGGTGACGAGCAGGCCTTTGCCGACCTTTTTCAAATGTATAAGGGGCGTGTCTATTCGGTGTGTCTTTTTATAACCAAAGACTTCGCCGAGGCCGAAGATATGACTCAGGAGGCATTCATGCAGGCTTTTCGCTCCATCGGCGGCTTCCGAGGCAATGCCGCGTTCTCGACATGGTTGCACCGCATTGCGGTGAACACCGTGCTGATGAAACTTCGCCGGAGAAAACTTCCGATAGCGTTCTCTCTTGATCAGCCTGTATCGCCGGGATCATCTTCGCCAAGCGACTTCGGGTCCAGAGATTTGGCTCTCGCTGGTGCGATTGATCGCATTGCTTTGCGTGGGGCGCTCAAGGAGCTTCCTGAGGGCTGCCAGACGGTCTTTGCCCTGCATGTAGTCGAAGGGTATCAACATCGTGAGATTGCCCAACTGTTGCACTGCTCGATCGGCACATCCAAATCGCAACTCCACAGAGCAAAGCACAAGATGCGAGACCTGATGTTTTTGGAGAAGAAGATCACACAGCGGGTTGCAAACGTCCAATGCATCTAAGGGACGGCTGCGCTCTAGACTACCTTGCGACCGGACATTCAACGGCCGGACGAGTACCTAGTTCGAGGTATTTCATCATTAAGCACTTGGCCGCTGACCGCACAAGTTAGGAAGGTGAAGCGTCCAACTCCATCTGGATGTTCCTCAGCCGGGGTCTGACGTTGCTCGACGCGAACGTTATGTACTCCGCATACGGGCGGATTTGAACCCTTCTTTATGAAGCACTGTTCGGTCGATTCATGTCTTGGAACTGGCAAAGGAGGGCGCGCAGCGGGCCGTGGTGTTGCTGATTGGCGCCGGCTGATGCGCGACCTGCTCTATGAGATCAAGCCGCTTGGTCCGACGGTTTTTGCCGCAGTTGCCGCGGCGCTGCTCGCGGTGGCCGCGTTCGCTTGTATCGTTCCCGCGTGGCGAGCATCGCGCCTTGATCCGATGCAAGCGCTGAGAAGCGAATAGCCTGACCGGAGCATTCTCAATTGGCGCATCATCGCCCAATCACTCGTCGACGGCAGATCAGTATTGAGATGTCGGCACAGGGATCGCAGGTCCAAATACCCGGATCCGTCACGGCTTCGTATCTGTTTGGTCCTTGCTGGACAAATCCTGTGCATTTGGTTCCGTCTTCTTGCCCGCCATGCGATCGAAATGGATCAGAAAATGATACCCAGGTTCGGTCATTGAGGTGTCCAGAGACTTGCCGTCCGCGGTCATCTTTCCCGCAAAGACACTCCGCAAGACAGTGATCGAGATTTTCCGCGATTTCTGGTCGAAAGAAACTTTGCTTGAGAGAGCGCCTTCGAATTTCTCGTCCGGACAATCGAGTAAAGCCATCAGCCCGTCTTCGGTGTTGGAGATGTGAAGGATAAAGTGCACCTTGAGACCTCCACCCTCGTCCTCGATGCCAGCCCAATCGCCGTCGAAGATGGTTGGCGGTGCCGGTTTGGGATTCTTCGCCTGCCATGTCACGCGCTTGAAGTTCAGCGGCCACGAGCCTTCCTGTTTCCAGACGCCGGTCATCTCGGCGCCCGATGCACTGACTGTTGCCTCGTAGGAAGAGGCCTTTTCTTCAAGGTCGCCGTTGCCGTTCGGCTTCCAATAAAAAAATTGAAGGACCAGGTGGCTGCCGTCGAACGAGCCGCCGATTGCGGGGTCGCCTGAGATGCCCTCTTCGCGGTTGTCCAGGAGCGCCGTCCACTTTCCCTCGGGCGTCAAGTTCATATGCAGTGTCAGATGGTTGACACTTTCCAGAGACGTCGAGACTCCCTGCCAGTCGCCGGCAAGCGGGAAGGTGGCCGGGCCCGATTGTGCGCCCAGTGGAAGAGAGAGGATTCCGCATCCAAGAACCATCGAAGGCAGAAAAATCATCTTCATAGGGTTCTTCGCCTTCGAACAGCTCACATTCTTGACGGGAAGGCCCGATCGTAACGCACCAAATTCTCCTGTCATATTTTGCCTCTTTACTCTAAAAACCGCCCTTGTTCGGAATTATGCCGCCGAGTCGAGTCGAAGGATAATCTGTGCTCTTGGAGGCTTCCCGACCGTCAACGCACATTAAGACAGTACCGCATTGCGCAAGGCTCGGGGCCGCCGCCAGGATTGCCAACGCCGCGCAAACATTCGGCCAGGAAGATGACATCAGCGTTATCTCGGTAAGGCGTACGGCTGCGTTGGAATCTGCCGCTGCATAGGGAAGTCGCGTTGTAGTCGCATTGGCTGCTTGTGCCTTGGATTACCGGCAACTCGGCAGTTACTCCTCTTCTATAACTGACGGTTTGCCGACATCTGTCCGGAACCCGTAAGGCTTGTTCCTGAGTGCGGACGGAATTGTTCCGTCGGGGAGTCGAGTTTGCTCAGTTTTGAGGCTGATAATTGAGCTGGCTAGCTCTATCACCAACCTTATTGTTGACGGTCGCAGCCTTTTCCAGGAGGATTTGAAGCAATGCTCCTTGCAATTCCATATACTCCTTACAATTTGCCGCCGGACAAGCTGGTTCAGGCGCTCCAGTTATCGAGAATCTACGACATCACGGACTATTGCGGACCTGTCTGGACAGTCGTCGTCCTGATGATAGCGTTGCGTCTTAAATGGTTCTCTCGTTTACGCAGCCGGGTTCAAGCAGTGACCTCACGCTCGTGGCTTCAGGGGATTATCTTTGCCCCCGTATTCATTTGCATGGTTACATTGATCCTTCTTCCTCCAGAGATTCTCGTCCATCATGCCAAGCTGGTCTACGGCCTCTCTATCCAACCATGGACAAGCTGGATTGCTGATCAGGCGAAGTCACTGATTCCGACCTTGGTGCTGGGAACGCCGCTCTTTCTTCTTGGATTCACCCTGATCTCGCGCTCTCCGAAACGATGGTGGCTATGGTTCTGGCTGCTCACGCTTCCAGTATCGGTCTTTACGCAATTTGTGTCTCCCGTGATCATTGCTCCGATGTATGACAAGTTCGAGCTCCTGTCCAAATCCGATCCCGCGCTCGTCGACAAGATGGAACAGGTCATAACC
>Ga0206828_1052_pt1 | contig 21197 bp, 29 predicted proteins | sample Alteio_BWOrgCont_78_FD_152858 | JGI IMG/M metagenome (GOLD analysis project Ga0206828, IMG submission 152858) | Enriched cells from forest soil in Barre Woods Harvard Forest LTER site, Petersham, Massachusetts, United States -... | ecosystem: Environmental > Terrestrial > Soil > Temperate forest >... | reverse complement strand
GGTGGTTCATTTTTTCCTCGATTTTGGAATATGGCGACAAGATACCTTATTTTGGACGGGCGAAGGAGCTCAAAGTTCCATTCCATATAAACCTGGCGGGTTTTACCCCCTTTCCGTTACCATGCGGTTATGGAAATATTCCTCCTTCGCTTGGACCGAATCGGCGATTTTATCCTGGGCATTCCAGCCTACCGGGCCTTGCGCCAGGCCTATCCCCACGACCGCATTTCGGTGGTCGTTCCTTCCGCCGCCGCCGAATTAGCCAAAGCCTGTCCTTATTTTGACGAGGTTTTTCTCTTTGACGCCCGTTGGTTTTTACCCGGGGAAGCTGCGCCAGCCCGCTGGCAGTCGGCTTTTCAACTGATCGGGTTTTTGCGGTCCAAAAAAATCGACCTATTGCTTAATTTCAGATACCAGAACCGAATGGATCCTTGGGTCGCCGGACTATCGGGAGCGAAAAGACGGGTGGGCTTTCAAAAAGGATTTGGGAGCCGGTTTTTGACCGACCGGGTTCCTCTTCCGGTCGAAGGGACCCATCAAGTCGATCGAAACCTGCGGTTGTTGGAAGTTCTCGGGATCACAGCCACCAACCGGGAACTGGAGATGTGGTGGGACGACCGGGATGAGAGACGGGCCAAGGAACATTTTCCCCGGCAGGAAACTCTCCCCGGCATTCCCCAAATCGGAATCCATCTGGGGGCGGCTACCCCTTCCAAACGCTGGGGCGAGGAGGATTTCGCCGCCTTGATCGATGAACTGGAAGAATTCGGCGGGAATATCCTCGTCTTCGGCGGGGAACAAGATATTCCCTTTGCCCATGAGGTGATGGACGGGCTCCAGGCCAAGGTGGTGAATCTGGTCGGCAAACTGTCGCTTTGCGAAATGGCCGCCTTGATCAGCCAATGCCAGGTTTTCATCGGCTGCGACACCGGCCCCACCCATTTGGCGGCGGCTTGCGGTACGCCAGTGGTCAGTTTATTCTCGGCGGCCAATGAGGTGGAAGTCTGGAAACCCTGGGGTCCGAAAGTGAAGGTGCTGACCCGTCATCCCGAGTGTTCCCCCTGCCGGCTTTACGAGTGCAAAAGAACCGACGGTTATTTTTGCATGAATGAAATCAAGGTGGAGGAAGTGGTCGAGGCGGTGAAGGAGTTTTTAAGGAAAAGTTAACTTATTTCTGGTTGGCGTGAAGCAGGAAAGCTTCTTCCTTCGTCAAGAAACGCCACTTACCCGATTCCACATCCAGCTTGAGTCCGCCGATCTGGATCCGCTTCAGCTCCAAAACTTTCAAGGGCGTTTTGAATTTGGGGTCTTTCAGCGCGCCGAACATCCGGCGGATGTGGCGGTTCTTGCCCTCGTCCAGTTCCACTTCCAGTTTGGTCTTGGCGCCGACCCCGCCGGTGATTTCCACGTGAACGGCCTTTAAAGTTCCCTCGGAAGTCGAAATGCCCCTCAAGCATTGTTTGAGATGATCGGGCGTGACATGACCCCTAACCCAAACCTCGTAAATTTTATGGGAAGCGCGGGGACGGGAAAGCTGGTCGTTGATTTTGCTGTTGCGGGAAAATAAAAGCAGGCCCTTGGAATCCAAATCCAGCCGTCCCACGGGCATCCATTCTTCCTCGAAAGCCCAAGCCGGAAGCAGGCTGTAAACAGTTTTGCGGCCATGCTCATCAGCCCGGCTGACCACATAGCCTTTGGGTTTGTTGAGCATTAAAAGGGGGGAAGGGTAGATTTCTGTCATGGATTTCTCGATTCGATTTCAACAGATCTAATTACAAGATTTGACCATTGGTTAAAAACGTCGATGTTTTTTTGGGTCGTGTAAATAGTTATTATCAAAGAGTTATTTGTATAGTTCATCAGGAGTTCAACATAATGAAATGGAATTCCATCGTAATCAAAAGAATAGCTCATAAGTTTAGCAGGTATGCCGGAACAAGTTACAGCCTGATCTTTCCATTCGAAATTTGGATAGTCTTCGTGGATTTGTTTTATTGAACTTACTTCCTAAGTTGTCTAAACAGGGATTTTGGGAGGGATTAATAAAATGACTAAATGAGGCGGTTAGGGAAAAACCAGATCGATTCTGTTGAAGCCAGCCATCGATATCTTGAGAATGAACATACTCCTTTTGCTCCCACTCAATAGGAAAAGGGCTTTCCAGTGAAAATTTTTCATTGGGAGACTGATAGATTTTCCAATCGGGTGTAATGAATAATGATTGAACCCAATAAATGAATCCTTTTCGTAAGAGTGGTTCTTTTAAAATTAAGAAACCCAAAACTGAAGCGTTTAATATCCCAAGAGATAATCCAATAATAATGGTTAACTTCATTATTCTTTTCATTTTGAAAAATCTATCATTATTTTCTCGGCGGCCGACTGGCCTGCGGCGATACAGTCGGGAATGCCGACCCCTTTGAAACCGTTACCCGCCAAATAGAGACCCTTAAACTCATGGGCCTTTTGTTCCAGCCGGGCTGCCTGGCTCAGGTGGCCGGGCCTGAAGTATGACATGGAATCCTTGTAAACCGCCAAATGATGGACAATGGGACGGTCTTTTAATTGAAGGATGGGGTTTAATTCCTCTAAAACCTTTTCTAATAAAACGGCTTCACCTTCGGCCTTGAGCTGGGCCACCGCTTCCGCGCCCAAGAAAGCCCGCAGGAGAACATGGTTTTCGGCGGCCCGGTTTTCGAACTTTTGACTGGCGAAGGTGCATCCCAGGATCAGTTTATTTTCCCGGGCGGGCACCACGAATCCAAAACCGTCCAGGGGATGGCCCACATCGGCGCGGCGGAAGCCCAAATTCAAGGTGGCCGAATCATGGGAGGGAATGCCGGCTAATAGCTTGTCCCATTCGGTATCGAGTTTGCCAATTAAGGGACGCATCTTCGCGGGCTGAATGGCCAGCACGACCGCGTCCACTTCCTGGGACCGGCCTTCCACCTCCACTTCCCAAGGGCCTTTGCCGGTGGGTTTGAGGGAAAGGACGGGAGTTTCCAGCCATAGCGACTCGGCAGGGATTTGGGATTCCATGGATTCCGCTAAAGTCCCCATGCCCTTGGAAAAGCTGGCGAAAAGCGAATAACGCGCTCCTGAAACCTGGGGCTGGTTTTTCACCTGTCGGGCGGCGGCTAAGGCCCTTAAAAGCGATCCGTATTTTTTTTCCATTTCCTTAAACTTGGGCATGGCGGCGGACAAACTCAGGTCATCGGGGTCGGCGTTATAAACCCCGCCGATCAAGGGCTGGGCCAGCCAGTCCAAAACTTCTTGTCCCAACCGGCGGCGCACGAAGGAACCCACACTTTCATCCTGGACGTCCTTGCGGACTTTCACAAATGGTTCCAATCCCGCGCGGAATTTTCCCCAGGGCGACAAGAGCGAAGTGGTCACCAGGGGCCACAAACGGGAAGGGGCGAGAAGATAAAAACCCTCAGGGATAGGATGAAGACGGCCGTTTTTGAGAATAAAGGATTGTTTGAGATCGGGATTGGTGCGAATCAGCTCTTTTTCCAATCCCAGTTTTTGGCAAAGCTCTATGGCCGCGGGTTTGTCGGTGATAAAACAATCGGGTCCTTCTTCCATTAAAAAGCCTTCTTTTTCGATTGTACTCAAGGTGCCGCCGGCCTTGGGAGAGCCGTCCAAGATGTTTAACTCCAATGAAAAGTTTTTTTCTTTCGCCAATTCCAAAAGCCGCAAACCACAGGCCAAGCCACTGACGCCCGCCCCCACGATGGCAACCCTGAAGGGATTCATGATTGGGCCCCTTCCACCAACGAAGCCAGCATGGCGATGAAGGCCGGATGGGTGCCGACGGTTTTAGCCCTGACCAGATGCAGGGCTTTCCATTTGGCTTTTTCCTGGGCCAGGGTGTCGATGTCGTAGAGCACTTCCACGTGGTCCACCAAAAAACCGATGGGGGCCACCACACAGGCGGCCAGGGTCTCGTAAGTGCGGCGCTCAATGAAGTCGCCCAGGTCCGGCTCCAGCCAGGCTTCCTCGGGCCGTCCGCTGCGGCTGGTGTAGGCGGTTTGGTAATAGGGGATACCGGCTTTCTGGGCGGCCAGCTGGGCGGTCTCCTCGAACTGTTTGGAATAGCCGGAATTCATAGCCATCTCCCGGGGAATGCTGTGGGTGGTGAAGATCAGCTCGGCGCGGTGGCGTTCTTTTTCCTCGGGTGATAATTGGGCGTAAGCGTCTTTCACCCGGTCGGCGATGGCGTTGATGAAGCCGGGGCGGGTATGCCATTCGGGCGCGTAGGTAATTTGCATCGGGGGAAAGGTTTCCTCTTTCAACATACGCAAGGCTTCGTCCACCCGTTTTATGTATTTGTCGAAAGAGGCGGGGCTGCGGTGGGGGGCCATCACGATGGCGAAGATATTCAAAAGCCCCTGCCGGGCCAGGGATGAAAGGGACTCGGCGATCCGGGGTGCGGCATGGGCGTAACCCACCACCACGGGCAACTCTATTCCCCGGGACTTCAACAGCTTTTGAAGAGCATCCGCTTGTTCTCGCGTCAGGCGGTTATAAGGGGAAACGCCCCCGATTTGCTCATATTGCTTGGCGACCTTTTGAAGGCGTTCCTCGGGAATGTTTTTGCCTTCGACCACATCTTTAAGAAAGGGAATTACATCTTCGGGTTTTTCCGGACCTCCGAACCCGAGAAGAATGACTGCGTCGTAAGCGACCATCAAACAGCACCCCAAAAATGAATATTTTCACCACCAAGACGCCAAGACACCAAGAAAGAAGAAAAAAAGAGAGTTTTTTCAAGATAAAAATATTTCTTGGTATTGGTTTTTCTTAGTGCCTTGGTGTCTTGGTGGTTCAATTGGGCTTCCAGTTTTTAACGGTTTCAATTAACGTTCGAACATTCTCCATAGGCGTTTGAGGTAGGATACCGTGGCCCAGGTTGAAAATATGGCCGGGTCGGCCAGCGGCCAGGTTGAGTATCTTTTCCGTTTCCCGGCGGACGGTGGCTGGATCGGTCAAAAGTACTTCCGGGTTTAGGTTGCCCTGCAACGCGACTTCACCTAATTGTTTCCACGCCTCGTCCAGGGGTACCCGCCAATCCACGCCGACAACCGCCGCTCCCGTCTCCCTTATATAAGAGAAGAAGGGCGCGGTTTGGGTGCCGAAGTAAATCACCGGCACGCCGGGGGTGAGACCGGCCACCAGCGCCTTCAAATAGGGCAAAACCTTGGATTTGAATTCTTCAGGAGTAAGGATACCGACCCAGGAATCAAAAATCTGCAAAGCCTGCGCGCCGGCGGCCACTTGGGCATTCAGATAAGTGGTAGTCGCGGTCACCAGCTTTTCCATGAGGGCTTTCCAAAGAGTGTCTTCCTTTAGAAGGGCTTTCACATGGGTATAGTTCTTTGAGCCGCCGCCTTCTATTAAGTAAGAAGCCAGGGTGAAGGGCGCGCCGGCAAAGCCGATCAATGGGATATCGGGTTTTAACCGGGAACGGATTTCTCGAACCGCTTGCATCACATAGTCCAAGTCCTTCGGGGCGTCCATTTCCCGTAAACGGGTTAAATCCGAGGCGGATCGGAAGGGGTTGCGAATCACGGGACCACCCTGCTCAGCGAATTCCAACTGGAACCCTAAGGGCTCCGCGATCAAAAGAATGTCGGCGAAAAGAATGGCGGCGTCCACGCCCAACACTTCCTGGGCGGCCACGGTGACCTCAGCGGCCAGGGAGGGGGTTTTGCAAAGCTCCAAAAACGAGACTTTCGACCGGACGTCCCGGTATTCGGGCAGATAACGTCCCGCTTGCCGCATGATCCAAAGGGGTGTCCGCTCGACCTTTTCCCTTCGGCAGGCTTTCAAAAAAAGGCTTTTCCGCAAAGCGGGAGTTGCCGGGGAAGATGCGGGGGATTGAATCGAAGCGAGGCTTTTTCTTTGAAGTATTTCTCGGCTTTTTTCGGCGGTTTCCTTCACCAAAAAACCCATTTTGGGATGTTCTGGTTCCACGTCGACATGGATGTGATAATTTTCCAGAGTCTCGCTTGCCAAAGGGCCGACCGAGCCGATGACCATCCGGTTGAAAGCGTCCTTCAGTTCGGCTTCCCGACCCAGGTCCTTGGCCACCTGGAAGATGTTGTGAATTTGGTTGGTGCTGGTAAAGAGCGCCGCCTGGCAGCCGCCCCCGAGAATAGACTCAATCAATTGAATGAGGGGTTTAATATTTTCAGGCATGGCCCAGCGGTATACAGGGACGCTCACGATTTCAGCCGCCTGCCGGTCTTTCAAGGCCCGCAGAAAATCCTCGTTGGAGACGCCATATTCCTGAACGGCCACTTTCAGGCCCTTCACGGGTTTTTGGGTGTCCAGCGTGGTGAGGACTTCACGCCAAGTGTTGGGTTCGGGAACAACGATGGCGGCCTTGAGTCCATACTCGCCCAGAACCTTCACCGGCTTGGGACCCCGGACGGCCAAGGGCGTCTTTTGAAAAGTTTCAACAACCAGCTCTTTCGGATACTTCGTTTCCAGCGATTGGAAAAGGCTTCGGGTGCCGACCCCGGTCATGAGAATCACCAGATCGAAGTACCCGGTTTTAAGTTTCTCGAAGAACGCAAAGACCTGGGGATTTTCGGTCAGGGGAATTTCCCTCATGGAAGGGGCGACCCGGGGCTGGCCCCCGTTGCGGGCGATGAGATCTTCCATTTCCTTCGCCATGCGGCTCTCGAAAGCCGCTACGGTGAGGCCGTTAAAATCCTGTTTTTCAATTGCGGTTTGGTTTAAAGTGGAGGCCATTCAACGCAGTATAGAATTGAAGAGCTCCAAAATCCATCAAAGTGAGAGCGAGAAACCCGATGAAAGCCTTTTTCGACGCCGTCCAAGCGGGTGACGTAAAGAAAGTCAATGAGCTGTTGGACCAGGATCTCAAGCTGGCCGACGCCAAAAACGAACAGGGCCTCTCCGCGGTGATGTGGGCCTGCTATAACAACCGTCAAGACGTCCTTCAAATTCTTCTGAAAAGCAAAGAACAGCCCTTGACCATTTTTGAGGCTTCGGCCACGGGCAATCAAAAGACCACCCATTTTCTCGATCAGCTTGATAAAAATCTCGTCAATAGCTTCTCGATCGACGGGTTTACGCCCCTCCAATTGGCCTGCTTCTTCGGAAAACCCGAAGGGGTGAAACAGCTTTTGGATTTGGGAGCGGAGGTGAATCTCATCTCTAAACATCCAGCCAAGATGTCCGCGCTTCACGCGGCGGTGGCCAATAATGACCGGGCGGCCGCGGCGGAAATCGTGAAGACCCTGCTGGTGAAGGGGGCGGACCCGAACGCCAAACAAGCCAAGGGGTTCAGTCCGCTCCACGCGGTCGCGGCCTCCGGGGATTGGGAACTGGCGATTTTGCTTTTAATCTTTAAAGCTGATTCAAACCTTCCGGATGACGCCGGCAAGACACCCCGCCAGATCGCCGCCGAAAAGAAACACGAGAAAGTCCTCGCCCTTTTTCATTGAGATAAGTCCAAAACAATCTAAAGGCCCTAACAAAACCTTTTTCACCACGAAGAACACCAAGTGCACCAAGAAAAGCGAAATAGAATAGATTAGGTTGAAAAATAATACTTTTTTGTCTTTCTTGGTGCACTTGGTGTTCTTCGTGGTCCAAAACACCTTTTTGATTTTTGCTGCGAATTTTTAATTAAAACCCATGAAACGGTCCCTTTTAAGGGTGCAACTTTTTGGAGAAGCCCCCCGTCTTATGAACAGGCAGTAGAAGCGAGAGAAAAATTCAGGAGGAAAGAGATGAAAAAAGCAATATTCGTTTTGAGCGCTTTGTTCTTCTTGGGAGCTACCGGTTTGGCCACCGCCCAAGTCGGACATCCGATGAGTCCGAAGCACCGTTTGATCCGTCAGCATGCCCGTATTAAGCAAGGCGTCAAGAACGGCACCATCAACCCGGCGGAACAACAAAAATTGGCGCAGGAAGGCCGGCAGATCAACCAAGAACGCAAGGCAGACTTGGCCAAGGATGGCGGAAAGTTAACCCCCTCGGACCGCGCTTCCCTGGAAGCCCAGGAGAACGCCCGTTCAAAGGAAATTTATCAGGATAAGCATCCCAACGGCAGCATGGTCGCTTCTTCCACCGGAAGTACCTCGGGCAGCACAACTGGAAGCACCACGGGAACTTCACCGTCCACTAATTAAATCAAAAATAAGTAGTTAGTTGGTTCAAGGAGCGGGAATAAAACCCCGCTCCTTTTCTTTTGAACGGCCCAGTTCTTCTTCTCGTTCCGTCCGATTACAATAGGAGCTGTTATCCATCCCCGATCAGGAAAGCCATGCGTCTATTCTACTTATCTGTTTTTATCTTTTTGACCGTTGGTTTTTTAAACGCTCAAACTTCTACCCCGACCGTCGCGGTCCCTTCGGATTCCGATGGCCCTTTAGGGGCCCTTGATTGGGGGACTAACCCTTCCACCGGCCAGCCTTGGACGGCCGCGGACCTGCGGCAAAAACTGACGGCCCCCGCCGGTGATCGGATTCAAAAGGCGGTTCAGGATTTGTTGTCCCGCGCCGCGGAGGACGAAAGCCGTCAAACCATGATCATGGCTATTCCTGAAATCCATCTGGAGGGTATCCTGGCGAGCAAACCTGAATATAAGGAATCAGAATCAGCCTTGAAGACCCTGGACACCTTGGAAGCCTGGGCATTCGCCGCGCGGATCGATACCGGTTCGGATGGAGCCGCCTATGCCCAAGCGGCCCGGGACGGAATCCTCAACTGGGTCATGACCTATGATTCGCCCACGGGCAATCCCATCAATGAAGGCCGGTTGATTCCCCTACTCAAGGCCATCGATTGGTATGGGCCCTTGTTCCAGCCGGACGAGCGGACCCAGGTTCAAGCCTGGCTTCGGAAGCTCATCGCGGCGTCCGACCAGTTCAAGGCCGACCACGCCAACGATGAAAGGGGAACGAATAATTTCGAGACCTGGCGGCTGGCCATCCGGGCCATTGCCGCCCAAGTTCTGGGCGATCCGGCGGAAGTGGCGGCTACCGGGAAAATGATGCATGACCACATCCGCCAAAACATTTGGGACGACGGAAGCACTTTCGATTTTCACCGCCGGGGAGCGCTTCATTATCACGTCTACGATCTGGAAGCTTATACCCAGGCCCTCGTCTATGTTCCGAGCGTCTACCAGCCGGAAGACCGGGCCCGGCTGGAAAAGGCCTTCGAGTTTTTAAAACCCTATGACACCGGGGAAAAAGAGCATATTGAGTTCAGCGATCCCGATCCGAGTTTGGGAAAGCCGATCCAGTTCGATATCCAACGCCGGGACGCGGGGCAGAAGGACTTTCTCAACCAGCCTTGGGACCCGAAGAGCGCCCGTAATCTGCTGTGGCTGGGCCGGGCCGTCTTACCCGAGATCCGCGATTGGACCACCGGGCTGCTCGATGAAAATTACGACCCGGTGATCAAACTCACCGTTGCCCTTCATGGCGATTAGAAGTCATTTCAAAATCTCTTCACCACCAAGACACAAAGGCACCAAGGGATACGAAAACGAAGATTTTGATTTAAAAATGAAAAGATTTTCTTGGAGTCTTGGTGCCTTGGTGGTGAAAATTGTTTTATGTTTCGGATTTTGAAACAGGTTCAAGTTGAAACCACCCGGCCTATCCGGTTATTGATTCCATTCCACAAGGAGGCTTTCGCCCATGGCGGTCATTGAGGTATCGGACCAAGAAATCATCGACGTTCGGTACAACCTGAAAATTTATCTCGGATTTCTAAAAAAATACCGCTGGATCGCGGCCTTCCTTGTCGTGTTGGTCTTCATCATCACTTTTTTGGACCTGGCCTTTAACTATGCCTTCAAGTTGATCGTGGACCGGGCCACCCAGTTCACCCAGGGCCAGTTGCCCCGGGAGGCTTTTGACCGGTTTCTTTGGATCGTCCTGGCGGTGCTTTTAGCCATCCCCCTGGCTCGGGCAGGCAGCCGGTGGCTGTACCTGCGTCATATCAACCGAATGGAATCTTCCCTCATCGCCGATATCAAGCGGCACTTCTTTAATCATTTATTATCCCTGTCCCATGGGTTCCACAGTTCGCATAAGACCGGGTCTCTCATTTCCCGGCTGGCCCGGGCCGCGGGCGCGGTGGAAACCTTAACTGATGTCATCATCTTCCAGATCGTGCCCATCCTGTTCCAACTGGGATTGTCGGGATCGGCGATTTTTTATTTCAACCTGCCTTCGGGGCTGGCGGTAGCGGTCACCACAGCGGCCTATATCGGATATTCCTTTTATGTGACCGGGCGCCAACGGCGGGCCAACGCCCTCTACAACAACGTGTCGGATTTGGAAAAGGCCAACATCAGCGACGTATTCACCAATATTGAGTCCATCAAGTATTTCGCTAAAGAAGGGGACGCCCAGGGCCGTTTTTACGAAATCAGCGACCGGGCCCGGACGCTTCAATTGAGCTTTTGGGATTACTACAAGACGCTGGAAGCGGGACAGGTGTTGATCATCGGATTGGGCACCTTCGCCCTCATCGGACTTTCGATGCGAAGCTTTATCGAGGGCCAAATCACCATCGGCACTTTCGTCTTTTTGTTCACCACCTTCGGCACCCTGCTTCAACCCTTGTCCGGATTCGTGATGGGCATCCGCAACCTGTACCGGTCTCTGGCGGATTTCCAGGACTTATTCCAATACGGAAAAATCGAGAACGAGATTCAGGATAAGCCGGGCGCCAAGCCTCTGATGGTGGAAGCGGGGGCGATCGAGTTTGAGAACGTGGGTTTCAAATACAAAAAGAAAAAACCAATCCTGTCGGGTTTTTCGCTGAGGGTGCCGCCCCATCAAAGGGCGGCGGTGGTGGGTCCCTCGGGGGCGGGCAAGACCACGCTGATCCGCCTGCTATACCGGCTTTACGACCTGGAGGCGGGCCGCATCGCCATCGACAGCCAGAATATCGCGGAAGTCACCCAAGCCTCCCTGCGGGACAACCTGAGCATTGTTCCGCAGGAATGTATCCTCTTCGACGACAGCATTTATAACAATATCGCCTTTTCCAATCCGCTGGCGTCCCGGGAAGCGGTTTTCAACGCCATTCATTTCGCCCAATTGGATAACTTTATTGAAGGACTTCCACAAAAAGAAAACACGATCGTGGGAGAAAGGGGCGTGAAACTTTCGGGCGGGGAAAAACAAAGGGTGTCCATCGCCCGGGCCCTGCTGGCGGATAAGAAAATCCTGATTCTGGACGAAGCTACCTCCTCCCTGGATTCAGAAACCGAGCACGAGATTCAGACAGGCCTCAAAGACCTCATGAAGGGAAGGACTTCCATCATCATCGCTCACCGGCTTTCCACCATCATGAGCGCCGATATCATCGTGGTATTGGATAAGGGCAAGGTGGTCCAGCAGGGAAGCCATACCGAGTTGATCGCCCAACCGGGTATCTATAAGAAGCTATGGAATCTTCAAAAGGGCGGGTACATCGACTAAGAGAAAGAATCCTATTTTTCTTCGTTCTCCAGCCACTTCACCCCTTTGTCCATGTCGGTAAAGGCCATGACGTTGATTCCCCGGTTTTTGGCCACCGTTTCCCCAAAGCGGCGGGGATCGATCAAGGGATAACTTCCCACAAAGGCGAATTGGCAGGAAAGAATTTTGCCGGCCATTCTTTTTCCCATATATCTCAAGGCGAAGACACTGCCGAGTTCAAACCGCTCCATCGTCGTCATGGTTCCCGTCACCGTGCGGAAATCGGCCATCAACTTGACCGGTTTATATTTTTCGCAGGCTTCCAAGACCTCGTTGATGAGTTGTTCGATGCAAGAGCCGTCAAAATGACCCTCATAAACCATGAGAAGGTAATGGGGAAGGGATTGGATTTTAAGGTTGAGGGCCATTGTTTTTGTCCAAGGGTTTATGAACGTAATGAATGGATTGCGATTTATTGTCGGCGAAGGGGTGAAAATTTACCAGCGCCCGCTTTCGAACGTTGAAACCGTTCTTTTATCCGCGCCTCTATCGGCTTTTGCCCCGGCTCATTTGGCAGCTTCTTGCTTTCGATTCGCCCTCCCACTAAATTGGTGGCATCCCTGTTTTTTCCAGAGGATCGAAAAGGAAAGTCCATGCCCTCATTCTCCGTGTTTGACCTGGTCCCCATTACCCAGGGGTCGAATGCCCCGACCGCGCTCAAGCGGGCTCTGGAACTGGCCCAGCACGCCGAAGGCTGGGGTTACCGGCGCTACTGGGTCGCGGAACATCACAACATGCCCGGCATCGCCAGCGCCGCCACGTCGGTGGTCATCGGCTACATCGCCGGAGGCACCAAAACCATCCGGGTGGGCTCGGGCGGTGTGATGCTGCCCAATCATTCCCCCCTGGTGATCGCCGAACAGTTCGGCACGCTGGAATCGCTTTATCCCGGGCGCATCGACCTGGGGCTGGGCCGGGCCCCCGGCACGGACGCGCGGACCCTGGCGGCCCTGGGCCGGTCCTCCACCAGCTCGGATTATTTTCCCCAACAGGTATTGGAACTTCAGGCCCTTCTGGGCCCGATCCAACCGGATCAAAGGGTCAAGGCCATACCCGGAACCGGCACGAATGTTCCCCTTTGGATTCTCGGCTCCAGTTTGTTTGGGGCCCGGCTGGCCGCCCAATTGGGCCTGCCCTACGCATTCGCGGCCCACTTCGCCCCGCAGGAATTAACGGCGGCTTTGGGGATTTATCGAAAGGAATTCAAACCCTCCGAAGCGCACAAGCGCCCCCAGGTGATGGTCTGCGTCAACGTGATCGCCGCCGAGACGGACGCTGAAGCCACGAAGCTTTTCACCTCGACCCAGCAAAGCGTCACCAATATTTTCCGGGGCCGGCGGGGCCAGCTTCCGCCGCCCATCGACGATATCGACGAGTATTGGACCCTGGAAGAACAACCACAGGCCTTGGCCTGGCTCACCTGCTCCTTCGTGGGGTCGTCCGCGACGGTGAAGAATGGACTAAAGGCTTTCATCGAGGAAACGGACGCGGATGAAATCATGGTGCATTCGGCCATCTACGACCCCGCGGCCCGGCTGAAGTCCTATGAAATTTTAAGCAAGATCAAACAGGGGTTATAAGATGCCCGATCTGAATCCTGTTTTAGAAGGTCTTTTCATCTTAGTCTTGGGCGTGGCGCTGTTGGTGTTTCGCAATCTGGGCGCCGAGTTGACCCAAGACATGAAAAAGGAAGTTTTGGGGACGGAACATCAAAAGTTCATGGTCTTCATCAAATGGGCCGCGGTCATTCTGGGCGCGGGACTCACCCTGGACGGAATTTATCTTTTGGCGCATGTCCTCAAATCCTAAGCGGCCGGGTCCCCGCTAAAATAAAAAAGCCCGGCTTGGGGAACCGGGCTTCGGGTCCGGAGTCGCGGCCGGACCCTGGAGGTAGAGAAGTGAGCGGTCAGAAGTAATCGATCGGCAAGATCTCCCGGGGCTTGGTGTGGGGCGTGTATTTCGGTGTTTCCATCGCCAGTTTTTTAGCCCGGTCCTGATCCTCGGTCGTGGCGTCTTTCTCAATCTTGAAAACCTGTTGGGGATAGATCAGGTCCGGATCCTGAATCTGGTCCCGGTTAGCCTTGAAGATCAGAGGCCACTCAAAGGGGTCGCCGTAAACCTGGGAGCGGCTGGAGATGGCCCAAAGCGAGTCATGCTTCTCGACCACATATTGAACGGGGACAACGGAGGGCGCCGGGGCCGGCGCGGCGGCGGTCTCGTTGGCGGGTGCCTGCTGGGGAACCTCACTCGTGTCGATTCGTTTGGCGGCGCAGCCGTTCATGGCCAGGCCCGCCGTCAGTAAAGCGGAGAACGTTAAGACCGTTATTTTCTTTTTCATTTTCAATTCCTTTCGGCGGATGATTTCTGAAACCGGCCGATCCCCGTTAGTTGAAACGGGGGTCGCCCTGTTGATTCATTTCTTCTCCCAGCTTGGCGTTGATCGCTTTCAAAATCCGGCCCGGGCTGCTTCCCAGGATGAGGATTTCCAATTCGGAGACCGGTCCCGCGCCCAGGGGAACCAAACTCAATCCCCGCCCGGATTTCCGGCTTCCGCGGTCGTAATGGATGGAAACTTCGCAGCCGTAGGATTCGGCCACATCCAAAGCGCGCAACAGAAAGTCCACCACGGCTTCGGGCTTGTTCATAATCGTAACTCGTAATTTCATTTTGTCTTCTCCTTTGATTAACCCTTCGAAATGTCAGACGCCTTTTCCCCGTCGGGCTTCGGGACGGTTTGGGCTTCCGCCGTCCGGCGAGGGGAGTCCAAAAGACGGAAATCCGCGGTCCGTGAACTTTCGTGGGTTTTCGGCGGATAAGGCGTGGTTTTATTGAAGAAAGGGCCGATATGACCGATGACAATGATCAATAAGTAAATAAAAACAATGACGGCGATTTCGTCGATTTTCATGTGACCTCCCTGGATTGGATGATGCCCCGCTTCGGGGGCGGATTCAAAAGGCATTTTCGAGAATGCCGAAACAATTAGCCGGGTTGACGGATTTTCCAACCCAACGGCGGAATGAGAGGGCGGTTAGATTCTTAAAACGAGGGGGAGCGGCGAAGAAAAACCACCGAGGTTCCCGGCGGGGTTGAAAGCGCGCTGAGAATCGAAGGCCGTCTTTTCTTTTGAAACAACAGGTATCCAAGCGTCCGGATTGAAGCTTTCTTTGGGGATGGTTTTTAGAGAAGGACAGGTGCGAACCTTGCGAGACGAGAAAAGTCCCCCGTTGGAAGGATGGGTGGGATTTGAAAAGAAATGGAAATAGGCCAAGTTTTTCGCGTATCCGATACTTTTTTGGCCACGGGCCATCCAGGGCCCCAGGGTCAAGGCCGAGATAAGAAGGGCCACCCAAAATGGGTTAAAGTTTTTAATCGTCATCCGCATTGGCCTAACCTTCCCGTTTACTCTCTCGATGTGTAGACGATATCTTTTCCCGAAAAGTTTCGTTTCCAATTGGCCCGGAAATAAAAAAGCCCGGCCTTGGGGTGCCGGGCTTGGGTCCGGTATCGCGGCCGGACCCTGGAAGTGAGAGATGTTGAGATCAAAAATAATCGAGTGGCAATGTCTCCCGGGGTTTGGTATGGGGAACATATTTGGGCGTATCCATCGCCAATTGCTTGGCACGGTTCAGTTCCTCCAGGCCGGGGTTCTTCTCGATCTTAAAGACCTGCCGGGGATAGATCAGGTCCGGATCCTGAATCTGATCCCGGTTGGCCTTGAAGATAAGCGGCCAGTCGAAGGAGTCGCCGTAAACCCCGGGTTTACCTGAGATGGCCCAAAGGGAATCGTGTTTCTCCACGATATAGTGGGAGGCCGGCGTCGCCTCCATGGGGGTGATCGCCGCGGGTTCATTCGACGGCGCTTGTTGGGGAACTTCACTGGCCTCGATCCTTTTGGCGGCGCATCCGTTCATCGCCACTCCCGCCACCAATAAACTTGAAAGCGTCATTAGGGTTATTACCTTTTTCATTTTCATTTCCTTTCCTTGCTTTTTTACCTTCTCCAAACTTTAAACTTTCAGCGCTAATTGAGGCGGTGGCCGTCCTTGTTCCCCATGGAGCTGAACATCAAGCCATGCATCGCCTCGAAAACTTGATGGGGGTCGTTGTCCGAAATGATAATTTCCACCTCGGAAACCGGCCCCTTTCCCGGCGGGAGAAAATTCAATCCCACGCCTTTCTTTCCGGGTTCCTGACGGAAGTGAATCGTGACCCCGCATTCCAATAATTCCGCCACCTCCAGGGCTTCCAAAATAAAGCGGGCCACTAATTCGGGCTTATTTAAAACCGTGATTCGAAATTTCATGTCGATGTCCCTTTAGCCTTTGGAAGGCTCATCCGAATTTCCCGTCTTCCCTCGGGCCTGCTTTTCCTGGGGATTCCTGACCGGGTTTTTACCGGTCAGGACGGAATTTTCCGGAAAAACTTTAACTTCCTCCGGCAAATGGATTAGATCGGTGGCCTTCGGCCTTAAAATCACGACTTTTGGCCGATTCACCCGTTCCGCCGAAAAAGCTCTTCCAAGAGGGGCCGCCAGGCCATCCGGTTCGGACCGCCAGGCCGTGTCAGTCATTCCGGAAGCACGGATTTTCCAAGCGTAAGGAATGGTTTTTCGGATGAGAGGGCCTAGATGGCCGACCGCGATGATAAGCAGATAAATGAAAAGAATGATCAGAACTTCTTCTTGTTTCATGGGGTGCCTCCTTCAAAGATTCGTTCAAAGGCGTTGTGAAAAACGCCGAAAGGATCAAACGGGATGATGAATTTCCCGAATGACCAACGAAATAATTTGAAGAGGCTTAAATTCTTAAGACGAGGGGGTGAGAGGGAAAAAAGCCGTAGAATGGAACAACGGAAACGCGGCGGGGTTCCGGTTTCAAAACCAATTTTTCCTTAGAAACACAAGGAATCAAGGCGTCCGGAGTGACACTTTCTTTTTGAATGATATGAAAGACAGAGGCGGATGGATTCGAATTGGCGGATATGAAACCCTTGCCGGCCTGGGGGCCGGATGAAAGCAGGTTTAAGGCCGACGGGCATTGCGTCCGTAAAGAATCGCTTTGGGCATAAACCATGACCGGTCGAACGGCCACCGCCGCCATAATTAGAACGATGAGTAAGGGATTTAAGTTTTTTAGGATATTCCTCATGGATTCCCCCGGCCTTTTGTCCGCCTATTAAGTAGACGAATTAATGGTCCAAAAGGTTTCACTTTTTATCAAGTCCAGCGTGATTTTTTGTCTCTCTTGATATTTTTCCGCGACTTGGGTACTTTTTCAGGCCATGAGCATTTTTAACTACCACCGCCGAAACCATTTTCTGGGGATGATTTTTTTCCTTCTCTTTTCCTTCCTTTACGGAAGGATCGCCGCGGTCAATCCCAACGCGCGGCTTTTCGCGGGGCCGCCCCCGCCGGTCCAGGATGCCCACTCCAAAGCCCCGCTCCAGATCCATCTCAGCAAGGCCTGCGAGGTTTGCTTTGAGGTTTTGAAAAAATACGCCAAGTGCCCGGCCCCGCTTCTCGTTTTCAAGAGGCCCCCGATTTTTGTTTTGTTGGTTCCGCCCCCCTATCGTCCTCCAGCCCCTATGGACCGCGATTTGCCTATCCTTCGAATTTAAGCCGGTTCTTCGCCTGAGAGGATTGTGAAAAAGGTCCAAGCCCTTTTTTATTTTCCCGGGCCCGTATTTTTTATTTTTCTTGTTAAAACTAAAAAATTACCCGGTCCCTTGTCCGGCTTTTACGGACAAGGGACCTTTATTCATTTCATTCAAAGGAACTGCCATGAAAAAATTATTCGTTTTGTTGACCGCTTTATCCCTGCTGGTTTCCACCTCATCCCTCGTTTTAGCCCAAACCGGTGTTTCCACGCCGAAGCCCGCGATGGCTGGTGCTCCCAAGACCCATCACTCGGGGAAGGGTCATAAGGGAACCAAGAAGAGTACGGCCAAAAAGCCGATGGCGAAGGCCACTCCTCAGAAGTAAGCCGGGGTTCGGGCGGGAAGCCCTGTCCGGGCTTCCCGCCCTCCGAATTTGAGTCCACGACTTTATTTCTTAGGGAGGTACGCCATGAGATTTTTTTTATTCGCGTTGTTTCTCGCGGCCGCGGGCTGGATGAGCGGCTGCAAAACGGTCCAGGCCCCGCCGCCCCAGACGGGCACGGCCCGGGAGCTTTACCGGGAGAGCCAGGATCTTTCACCCTTGGCGGTTGTGGTGAACACGTCCAGCGGACTGCGGGTGGTTTTACAGGATTCGTTCCTGTTCAAAGCCAACCGGTCCGAATTGACGGAGGCCGCGGTCACTAAGCTGGATTCGATCGCCGCCGTGTTGAAGAATTATCCGGACAACCAGGTGTCGGTGGCCGCCTATGAGGACAGCAGCGGGTCGAAGGTCCGGAACATGAGGATATCCCAGCGCCGGGCGGAGGCCGTCCAGACCGAACTGCTCCAGCAAGGACTGCCCGCCGGCAACGTAGGCGCCATGGGCGAGGGGGACGAGAACCCGGTCGCGTCGAACGATACCCCGGAAGGGAGGGAGCAGAACCGCCGGATTGAGATCGATATTACGATTCCGTAAGTTTGAAGTTGGTTGAGTCAGGGAACCACGGCGGGGAAAACTTCCGTGGTTCTTTTATCCCTGTTTTAGGGAATAAAAGGCGGTTTTGAAACACTATATCTATAGGGACCCAACGAATGGGTTCGAGAGAGGCGCGTCATGGATCCGGAACTAGAACCGATATGGGAATCCATCATTATGGATATCGCCCGGGAAACTGAAGTGAAGCAAGTACGTTTGACCCCCGAAGAAAAGCCGGAATTGGAATTTCCGAAATAATGACTAACCTCCCAGTTCCTGGGAAGGGTGTTAGGTCTTTCGAGTTTTCTTTTCCGCTGTTTTTGAACCCTCTCATCATCCGCGGCTCCATCCCTTTAATTCCTTAAAATAAATCCGATCCCGGCATCCATCGAAGAGCCGAAAGTTTTTTTCCCCGCGGGCCTGCAAACAAGCCCATCCTCCTGTAAATTAGTCCCGCTTGCGAAACCATGACTTCAGGGACTCGAACCGATGTTAAAATTGGAAGGTATCCACAAATCCTTCGGCGGCGCGGCGGTGCTAAGCGGCGTTGATCTCTTCGTGCCCGCCGGGGCCACCCACGCCCTCATCGGCTCCAGCGGATCGGGAAAGACGACCTTGCTGCGGGTTACCCTCGGCCTCATCACGCCGGACCGGGGTGTGGTACAAATCAACGGAGAGACCCTTTCGCCCCTTACCCCGGTGCGGTGGGCGGACCAGATCGGTTATGTCCCGCAGGATGGCGGGCTTTTCCCCCATTTGACGGCCCGCGAGAACGCCGTCCTCACGGCGAGGTTAAGGGGATGGACGGATTCCCAACAGTGGGAACGGACGGAAGAACTGCGGCAATTGGTCGGCCTGGATGCCGCCGTTTTGGAAAGGTACCCGAGGGAACTGAGCGGCGGCCAAAAACAGCGGGTGGCCATCATACGGGCCGCCTTCCTGGACCCGCCGGTGTTCCTACTGGATGAGCCCATGGGAGCCCTGGACCCGATTGTGCGCCAGGCGCTTCAACAGGAATTTAAGGATATTTTTAAAAGGCTCCATAAGACCGTCGTCCTGGTCACCCATGACTTGAGCGAGGCGGCTTATTTGGCGGATCAGATGACTTTGCTTCATGAGGGAAAGGTCATCCAAACCGGAACCTACCGGGATTTTGTTCGGAATCCGGCGGCGCCTTTCGTGACCCAATTCATCCAGGCGAACCGCCCCTTGCCCGAAGTGGAGAAGGTATGACTCCCTTCATCCGGCCCTTGGGCTTCCTCGGAATCTTCCTGCTTCCCTTAACGGTGCTCGGCTCAGACCAGGTTGTGGTGGGCTCTAAAATTTTCACCGAAAGCTACATTCTCGGCGAGATCGCCGCCCAGGTCTTGGAGGAAAACCCCGGCGTCACCGTCGACCGGAAGCTCGGTCTGGGAAGCACGGGCATCCTGGTGGAGTCGCTCAAAAGCGGGGCCATCGACCTTTACCCCGATTACTCGGGGACCCTGGCGGAAGCCATCCTGAAGAAGCCGAAATTAAAAACCCTCGCGCAAATCAAAAGGGCCCTGAAGCCGCTGGGCCTCACCATCTCAGGGTCCCTGGGTTTCAACGACACCTATGCCCTCGCCGTCAAGGAATCCTTCGCCGAGCAATACCACCTGAAGACCATGAGCGACCTACGGTCCCTGCCGGTCCCGGTCCGGGCCGCCTTCAGCTACGAGTTCATGGACCGGGCCGACGGCTACCAGGGAATGGTGAAGCGCTATCATTTTCAATTCGCCCCCGGGCAGGTTTCGCGGATGGAGCACAGCCTGGTTTACGGGGCGATCGACCAAAACAAGGTGGATATGATCGAGGTTTATTCCACCGACGCCAACATCCAAAAATTCAAGCTGCGCGTCCTGGAGGACGACCGGGGTTATTTTCCCGCGTACCAGGCGGTCTGGGTCGCGAGGCTTTCGTTCGTGAAGGCGCATCCGGACCTTTGGGCGGACCTGCGAAAAGTGGAGAACTCGATCAGCGCGGATAAAATGGTCGAGCTGAACTCCCGGGCGGATTTGGACAAAATCAGTTATTCCCAAATCGCCTCGGGTTTCCTGGGGCGCGAAACGACCGCCTCGCCCGGCGACGCGGGTCAAATTTGGGAACGCACGAAGGAGCATTTGGGGCTGGTGGGCTTCTCGCTTTTGTTTTCGGTGCTGGTCGGCATCCCACTGGGCGTTTTGGCGGCCCGGCACCGGCGGATGGGCCAGGGCATCCTTATTTTCTCGGCGCTCTTTCAAACCATCCCCACCCTGGCCCTCTTGTGTTTTCTGATTCCGGTCTTTGGGATCGGGTTAAAACCGGCGCTGGCGGCGCTCTGCCTCTACAGTCTGTTGCCGGTGGTTTTGAACACCTATACGGGAATCGGTTCCATCGACCCGAAGCACCTGGAAAACGCCAAAGCCTTCGGCCTAAGTCCCTGGCAGATTCTCTGTCAAATCACCCTGCCGCTGGCCAGCCCCATGATCCTGGCCGGGGTGAAGACGGCCACCATCGTCAGCATCGGCACCGCCACGCTGGCGGCGTTGGTGGGAGCGGGCGGCTATGGCGCGCTGATCATTTCGGGGCTGTCGTTGAACCATATCCCGACGATCCTGATGGGGGCCATTCCCGCGGCGGTCATGGCGCTCCTGGCCCATTTTCTCTTTGACCTGCTGGAATTTTGGATCGTTCCCAAGGGCTTGAGGAAGCCGGGCTGAATGGACCAGCGGACTGAATTTTCAAAAAAAGTAATCGGATTGATTCAAACGATTCCCAAGGGAAAGGTCGCCACCTACGGATGGATCGCCGAACTCGCTGGAAAGCCTAGGGGGTCCCGGGCGGTGGGCTGGCTGCTTCATTCGAGCACCCGGGCCTATCATCTTCCCTGGCAAAGGGTTTTAAAGTCGGGCGGGAAACTGCCCTTTCCCGAATCCACCCGTTCTTTTTCCCTCCAGAAAAAAATTCTCGAAAGCGAAGGGGTAGTATTGACCCAGGGGCGCGTTGATTTGGAAAAATATCTTTGGCATCCCAAACCCCTCCGCCGAAGCCGGCCGGGGGCGGGCCAGGACAAATAAAATCCGGCTGTTTTCCCTCGATTC
>Ga0206828_1049_pt1 | contig 21406 bp, 21 predicted proteins | sample Alteio_BWOrgCont_78_FD_152858 | JGI IMG/M metagenome (GOLD analysis project Ga0206828, IMG submission 152858) | Enriched cells from forest soil in Barre Woods Harvard Forest LTER site, Petersham, Massachusetts, United States -... | ecosystem: Environmental > Terrestrial > Soil > Temperate forest >... | reverse complement strand
ACCCGTGCTCATGCAGCAGACAGGCAGCGGAGTGAGCCGCAAATGGACCGAGCGATCTTTTTCTGCCAGCAGCAACTTCTTCGCCGCCGCTTTCAGTCCCGACGGAAAGTACCTGGCAGCCGACAGCCGGAATGGCCTCCAACTCTGGATGATTCCCGATGCTCACCCGCTTCCAACGCTGCGTGAGGACGGCACTCCCGCTGGCGGGACTCCCCTGGTACCCGGCCGACGAATCCTCGATGAACGAAGTGCTCAAGCAGGTTCCGGATTTCGCCGACCGGTTCGCGCTGGAGCGGTACTGGCTCGACCACTGGGACGCGCACCGCATCCGGCTGGAGATCGATGCGGCCGCCGCCTGGGGTAAGACCTACAACGTGCCGTTGATTTGCAATGAATTCGGCGCGTATCGCCGGGTGACCGATCCGGCGTCGCGCATGAACTGGATCCACGACGTCCGCACCGCCCTCGAAGCAGACTCGATCGGCTGGACCATGTGGGACTACCGCGGTGGCTTCGGCGTGGTGTGGAAGGAAGACGGCCAGCCCACGAAGGTGGATGATAAGGTGGTGGAGGCGCTCGGGTTGAAGGGAAGATAGCGGTTGTCGATGATCCTCCTTGAACCTCCCAAAAGATCACTCACTTCACTGTGGAGATCAAGCGGCGGACCATACATTCCGGTAACTTACTCCTGTCCGATGCTCCGGCTGGGAACTTACCGATGATGCGGGCGGTCTCAACCGGTCGGTGCAACACCATCTGATATGAATTCATTTTCTGAGGGTGGTGTTTATGGCACAAGGAAAACGGGACAGGCTCTCCCACGGAGCAGAGGATCGACATGTGGCGCCGCTGGAAGGCGGGCGAGTCGTTGCATGAGATCGGCCGCGCCTTCGGTAAGGGCCATGGTTCTATTCGGTTCCTGTTGACGCAGCGCGGCGGTATAGTTCCTGCTGCTCGCCGGCGCTCGCTGCGAACGCTAACGCTGGCGGAGCGGGAAGACATCTCAAGAGGAATTGCTTCCGGTTCGTCGATACGTGAGATAGCTAAAGGGTTACAGCGGCCTGTGTCGACAGTAAGCCGGGAGGTGGCGCGTCATGGCGGGCGTCCACTCTATCGAGCCAGTGAAGCCGATCATCAGGCTTGGGATTCGGCTCTTCGACCCAAGGTATGTCTTCTTGCCAACCACGAGACATTGAGGACGATCGTGGCCAGTAAACTGATGCTGGACTGGTCGCCGGAACAGATTTCGGCATGGTTGAAGGTATGCTATCCCAACAACGAGAGCATGCATGTGTCCCACGAAACCATCTACCGCTGCTTATTCATTCAGGCCGTGGAGTGCTGAAAAAGGAGCTGATTCAGCATCTCAGGGCCAAGCGGCTTATACGTCGCTCACGACATTCTCGGGCTGGCGGAAAGTCCCACGGTCAGATCGTCGATGCCATCTCTATCAGGGAAAGGCCTGCCGAGGTTGAAGACCGCGCTATTCCCGGTCATTGGGAGGGCGACCTGCTCGCTGGCAGCAAGAACAGTCACATCGCAACCCTGGTGGAACGACATTCGCGTTTCACTATGCTGATCAAAGTGCCCAGCAAAGACACGGCGACGGTCATCGCCGCGCTGAGCAAACACGTGCTTAAACTCCCCCCGACCCTGCGGCGCTCGTTGAAGTGGGACCGAGGGCATGAGATGGCTAAACACAAGACCTTCACGGTAGACACGAAGGTGAAAGTCTACTTCTGCGATCCGCAGAGTCCCTGGCAGCGCGGCAGCAATGAAAATACCAACGGGTTACTGAGACAATACTTTCCCAAGAACACCGACTTGTCCGGTTACTCTCAAGGCGATCTCAACAAGGTAGCTCTGCGCCTCAATCAACGCCCGCGACAAACTTCGGGCTTTCAAACTCCGGCAAGTAAACTTCGAGATAGTGTTGCACCGACCGGTTGAGACCGCCTCTCTCTCCAGATAGTCCGGGGTATGATGACGCTCTACGGCGAGGCAGATTCCAAAGGGAAAGTCCTGGTTGTGGCTGAGTTCAAAAAGGTGTTGACGTTGTATCTGGGAAGCGTCTTGTCCGAGGGCGCGGTGCTAGCGAAGTAAGAGTCGGCCAGCGTCTGCTGAAGAGTTGGCCACCAAACATACTGGATGTCCGTTGGTGCCGTTCGAATTTGACGCACTGATTCAGATAACCAGAAATCAATGGCTAAGCCTTTCTGCGTCTCGACTGGTAAAAGCCCCAACCGAACATCCCAATGCAGAACAAAAGGTCAGGCGTTCTCTGCTCGCGGTGAGCTGAAGCGAGGCAGCTCGATGCGAACACATGTCACTCCTCCTTCTCGTCGAATAGCTTTCAGCGTGCCCCCTTGCGCCATGATGATGGAACGACTGATTGCCAGGGTGACGACTGTTCCCCGTGATTCATTCGCAACCACTGTGTCAAGCATATGCTCCGCACTTGCGACACAACCACCGTTGTTTTCGACTTCGAGGCTAACATGGTCGTCGGTAAAGTCTGTCCGTAGCGTTAGCTTCTTCGGTTCCTCAGATCGAGACATGGCTTCGTAGGCGTCCACCAGCAAATTGAAGAGCACCTGCTGAATCTGGGCTGCATCTGCGAAGGCGACCGGCAGGTCTGGATTCAGTTTGCAATCAATTGCGACTCCCGTGTCACGAATGTCTGGGGCCTGAAGGCTTATCACCTGCTCAATTAAACTATTTGGGTCGATTGCCTGTGGATGGGGCCGACGATGATCGAAGAGTTCGCGCATCTCGTGAACAATATTGCCAGCAGACATCCCATCTCGCAGCACTCCTTCGAGTGCTGCATTTGCCTGTGAGATGTTGGGATTGTCAGAGGAAAGCCAATTAAGTGCTGCCCGCGCGTTGGCTACCACAGCCGCTAATGGCTGCACAATCCTGTCTGAAAGGGACGCAGAGAGTTCGGCAATTGCTGCGGACTGTGTAGCGCGACCGATTCGCTCCCGCGCTGCGTCGAGAGCCTCGTTGGCTCGTTTCTTGTCATCGATATCGATGTTCACGCCAACCCAATATCTGATTTTACCGTCCGAATCCCTGAGAGGCTCCGATCGCGTAAGAAACCAACGGTATCTTCCATCGGCTCCCAATATGCGGAACTGGTCATCTCGCGGATACCCCGTTTGAAGTTGTTCTGCCCAATGCCTGCTCGAGGTGGGCTGATCTTCAGGATGAAGGAAGACCAAATGGGCGTCCCATGGTGCTTCGAAATCTGCCGCAAATCGAAGGGGGTGATCTGATGGAAGGCCCAGGTAATCCGCCGTCGGCCCGTTGACGAACGCCAGAGCCCCTGCCGCACGGGCTGAGTCGGAAGAGCGTTAAGAGCCATTTGAAGATTTGCCTCGACAGGCGGAAGAGCTTTGCTCGAAGGGGTTGAGACGATGGCGGTAAAGAGCCACACTTCTGAGCCGTCGGGCGCAATATGTCCCGTTCCGACAGTATCTACCGCACTTCCTCGTGCACAATCTCTGGCACAGAGAAAGAAACGAATCCGCGCTTCCTGCCATAGAGTGGAAGACATTTGTCTGTCTTCTTCCGCTACAAGTTCCAGCCAGTTCAAGTTCCCAAACTTAGCCGCACTCAGGGCTGTGATTTCTCTCAACTCTTGATTTGCGTAGACACACCGGCCGTCGGAATCTGTCAACCATGTGGGATTCAGAGAGTACTCAAGTAAAGCAGCCAGAACTGTCATATCCATCACTTCCGCCACGTGCCGGGTTAATCCGCTGGAAGAACTTCACGGCAAGAGTTCCCAAGCAGCTTGCGTGTGTATCTCCCGATCAGTTGTTGTGTTGAGCGTATTACGGAAAGAATATATGGGAAATTACATGTTTCTCGTAGCGAGGGATCTCGCCTTTGAGGCACGCCGACAATCCAGATAAAAGATGCAATGGCGTGGTTTGGTGCCCTTTGTATATCGTGCAGTTGGCAGCCCTCTCATAAAGCACCAATGAGAAATTGCATTTGCCATGCATGTCTCAGCACTTCACAGACGTTGCGCGCTCTGCGGGTCGAAATCTCTGTGCCGCCTCGCGCGCGGGGGTAAAGGGGGGTGCGATGTGGGACAATCCCAATTTGAGCCCGGAGCAGATAGACCGCATTTCGGTCCGTCGCCCAGCTTCGATCGGTACAAGTCGGTGAAGTTCACTATGAACCATCGCAACCCGGTATGCCCCTCTTCATTGCGATGGGCGACGCGCGCCTTGAGAATCGCAGCCTCCTTGCTAGAATGAACGTTCTAGAGGTGTGGCGGAAGTATGACTTCTGACAAGCGGACAGCCATTCTGGATGCGATGCTGGACCTCGTGGTGGAGCGGGGGTTCCACGCGGCTCCGATGTCAACGCTGGCGAAGAAGTCAGGTGCCAGCGCGGGTGTGATCTACCATTACTTTCCCAGCAAAGAAGACATCATCCACACGCTCTATGCAAAGGTGAAGTCCGAGAAGCGTCACTTCATGCTGAAGGGCTACTCGCAGGATCTTGATCCTGCTGTCGGTTTCCAGAAGGTTTGGATCAACGCGTACCGCTTCTATCGGCAGCAAAATCGAGAGTCGCGGTTTTTGGAATTATATGAGGCATCCACCTTCAGCCGGGACGTGGGAAAGGCTGAGACCGGATCCGTAGGCGAAGCGCGGGATCAGTTCGTTGCGACCTTCCATTCAAAAAGGGATGGCGGTCTCTTCAAAGACCTTCCGTCTCCTGTTCTCTATGAAATGTCGATCGGCCTGGCATTGCGGCTGGCGAGGCGGCAAGAAGAGCTGAGACCAGCAGTTCTTCAGAAGATTGCCTCAACTGTCTGGAAATCACTGACCAGCGACTAGGAGCATGATCGCAGCTCATCTCGGGCATGCATTAAATTTTGCAACCAATAGAACGAACGTTCGATCTGACCTGCCAGGAGGTTTTCCACGGCAAAGACAACGCCCATTACCGGAGCTTCAAGCGGAATTGGGAAGGAGGCGGCAAAGGTCATCGCTGCAGATGGCGGAACATGATCTCTCCCCTCAGACAACCTGATGCTGACGCGCCTGGACCTGCAGAATGCGTTCGCTAAACGCGTCTACGATCAAGCGGGACTGGACAACCAACCCCAGCATAACCCGAAAAATTAGTCGAAGCATTCTCACCCTCGCCAGCATGCAGAGCGATGCATCCGCGGGTCACAGTCACATGGAAGGAACACTATGAAAATCATCAACAAAATTTACATCAATGGACAGTTTATTTCGCCTATTGGTCAGGATGTCATCGATATTATTAACCCGTCGAACAAAGAAGTGATTGGACAAGTTACCCTTGGCAACGAGCTCGATACGCGCGCCGCAGTCGCTGCAGCGAAAGCTGCCTTCACCACTTTCTCAAAGTCTTCAATCATCGAACGCGGGCAAATACTTCAACGACTCCACGATGCGATTATTGCTAAATCCGACGCACTCAACGCAGCTGCGGTTGCAGAATATGGCGCTCCGGCCACTGCAACTACTGGTCGTACAGAGTTTGCCGCGAAAATATTTTTGCTCGCGAAATCATCGATGGAGGAATTCGAATTTGAGCGAATCATCGGCAAATCGAAGGTCGTTTACGAACCGCTGGGCGTAGCCGCTCTAATTACTCCGTGGAATGCCGACTACGTGCACATCGCCGGAAAGCTCGCGCCAGAACTGTGACCCGCCCGGTCCGCAAAGAGAATACCCGATACTCGGAATCATATTGCCACAGATACTTCCACGACTGCGGCTGGGAGAGTGAAATGAAATGTCGCGCCTCGTCCGTCGTGCGATGTGGCCCACAAATGTCCCCCATGCACTTCCACGATGGAACGGCTGATCGCCAGCCCCATGCCGCTGCCTTGAGATTTCGTGGTGAAGAAGGCATTGAATATCTCGTCCGCTTTTCCGTCCGGCAATCCTACTCCGGTGTCGCTGACTGAGATCAGCACTTGACCACACTCGCCTCGTCCCGTCTTGACCGTGAGCACGCCGCCGGTCTCCTTCATCGCCTCGATTCCATTAAGCATGAGGTTCATCAGAACCTGCTGCAGTTGCACCCGGTCCGCCGCGATTTTGGGAATATCGGCGGCCAGGTCCGTACCAATCGAAACGGCATGCTCGTTGGCTTCGCCCCGCAGCAGCAGAACCATTTCGCCGATGACCTCATTGATCGCGACCAACTCCCGTTTGGGAGATGACTTCTTGTACAAAGATCGCAGACGGTTGATAATCTCCGAGGCAAGGGTGCCCGCTTCGACGATTCTTTCCGTCCCTTTGCGCACCTCCGTCAGATCGGGGGGGTCGCGCTGAAGCCATCGCAAAGATGCCTTGGCATTCGCGGTTGTGACCGTAAGGGGCTGTGCGAGTTCGTGAGAGATTGAGGCGACCAGTTCTCCCATCGTGCTGACCCGATTGGTGTGTGCCAGGTCTGCCTGTAGCTCTTCCGCACGCTTGCGATCCTGAATGTCGGTCGCTACACCGTACCATTTCACGATCTTTCCTCGCTTGTCCCGCAGCGGCACGCCGCGGTTCAAAAACCACCGATACTCCCCGTCGACGCGACGGACGCGCACCTCATCCTCGAACGGCTCACCACTGGCGAAGCTCGCGCCAATTCGTCGTACACTTCGATCCAAATCCTCGGGATGAATAGCATCCTTCCCGACTTCCCCGGCTGTTCCTAACTGCGACATGCCGGTGTACTCAACCCAGCGTCGATTCATAAATTGAGCGATCCCGTCGGGTCCAGCGATCCACGCCATCGCCGGAATAGTCTCGATTGCTTCGCGAAGTTTTGCGTCCTCCCGCTGCAATTGCTGCACTCGGAGCTGATGCATCCCCCAAAGCAATGCCAGAAACGCAGCCACGCACAACAAGCGGAGCCAGGTGGTCTGGTAGAAAGCCGGCAATATTGTAAAAGCCATGTTTGCGGGTGCGCCGGACCAGACGCCGTTCGTATCGGACGCCTCCACGCTGAAATGATAGGAACCGGGAGGAAGGTTGCGATAGGTAACGGGAGTGGCTGCCGCCGCTTCGTGCCAGTCCTTGTCTGTTCCCTGCAGCTTGTAGCGGAATCGGATGGCCTCGGGATCGGATAGGCTCACTGCGGTGTAGCTGATCTGCACGCTCGACGTATGGGCTGGTAAAGTGAGACGAGCGTCGGGCGCGTAGCCCTTGTCGTCGGCAGAGACCGACTGGATGGTGATCGGAGCTGGCACTGTCCGTTTTTCAGAGTGAGCTGCCGGATCGAGCCACACCACTCCGTTGCGCAACGCGAACCACAGTCGCCCATCAGCGCCCTCGATGGCGGTTGGAAACGGACGTAACTGGGTGGCAAGCCCCGAAAGTCCCTCACGTATGCCGAAGTGCTCGCCCTTGACCCGATACGCAGAGTCTTTCAATGCTTCGGAGATCTCCGCCTTACGGATATGGAAGATCCCTGAAATCGCATTGAGCCATAAATCTCCCCCGGGTGTTTCCACGATTCCAGAGATTCCGCGCAACCATTGGTCATCCACAGCGGCGATCTTGCGGAAGCGTCCCTGGTCAAACTGCTCCAGCCCAAATTCACCCCCGATCCAAATCTTTGATCCTCGTCCATAGATCGCCGTGATATTGCCCACTTGAAGATCATCGCTCGGACCGAATCGACGGACCCGATCGCCATCCAAAACCGCCAGCTGACTGTTCATATAGCCGAACCAGACGCGACCCAAGCTATCGGTAAATTCATACAATATCGCTGCCTTTGGAATGTCCTCGCGGCCACCGTAAGGTGTCCAAATGTCATCGGCCAACCGGTACAAACCGTGGCGGCCGAAAGAGACCCATATTCCTCCTTGTTGATCCCCGGTAATCGTCTGGAGGAATTCAAATTGGTTCACCATCTCCGGGGGAAGGTTCACGCGAACGAAATCGTTTCCGACAAGATGCCAAAGACAATGTTCCCCGGAGAACCAGAACGTCTTGTCAGGTGCGCGGTAGGCGAATGACGATGTCACCTGCGGGAGACGACGCTCGGTTTTGCCGCCCAGGACATGATAAAGGTCCGCTTTGAACCTATTGCCAAGACTGCCGAAACTGATCCATACCGCCCCATTGTCATCAGCAACCAGGGCGAGTTTCGAACTCCCCGATGTTTCTTTCGGGAATTCCTGTCTGATCAACGGGGTGTAGAAGAATCGATGTATACCCTTGGTGTCTCCAAACCAGATATTTCCTTCACGACCCACCAACTCTGCCATCGCAAAAGGGTTTACGTTGTAGGTTTCAGAAATAGCTGGGGACGCTTGATTCTGGACATCACGCAGGCTGTCTTTTGGAAGGCGCATCACGACGGGCTTATCCGCCGGTGAGATCCAAACACTGTTGTTTCGATCAACCATTTGAGAGTTTTTGGAGGTGACCGGGTAAGCAGGCAGCCTCTCATAAGAACCTTCGCCGGAGCCGGACACACGTGGGGCTACCTCAGCGGTCAGGACGGTTCGATCCGGCTTCCAGGTGAACCCGTTGACTGATAAATTGCTGCCAGCTGTTTTGAAGTGTCTGGTCCCGGGCAGGAGGTAAATGAGGTCCTTCGGAGTCTCCCAACTGCCCACCAAAGCCCACAGTATTCCCTCTGAATCAAATCCAACCTGCGCAACGGGTCCAGCCGGAGCGTTCCACTCAACCCCGATATGCTGCCACCCCGAATGATCGAATCTCCATAGACCACTGGATGCGCCTGCCCATACGATTCCATCCCGATCCTGGGCAAAACCGTAAACACTTCCAATCCCGCTCGCATAATTGGTCACTCGCCCCTTGTCTAGGAAACTGAAGCCTCCGAACGTATAACCGATCCAGAGGCCACCAGACGGCGGCGCAAACAAGGAGGAGAGGTTGGTTAAGAGGAGCCGATCGCCAAACGGCGAGCTGAATGCTTCGAATCGCGTTCCATCAAAGCGAAATAATCCGTTGGGGGCGCCCAGCCACAGGAACCCGTCATTGGTCTGTGCTAAACACGTGACATCTGCGGGCGCTCCCTGTTGGAAGGTCCAGGACTCGTGGACCACCTGCAGGTTCGCCGATGCCGGCGTTTTCCCGAACGACGACTGACACCAAAAACAGGTAACGATCATTAAAACGACAAGCCAGCACAGCTGCGAGGCTGTGACACGGATTGAGTGTGCTGAGCGGTCGCTATCTCCGACGGGAACAAAGTACCTGGTTCGTTGGTGTGTTCTCCTCACAAGACCCACATTTTACCTCTAACCCGCGAAGCTACAGTGAATAGGAGCTGACATGGCAGAAAAAGCCTACGCGATCGCAGTTGCTCTTTCCGGCTCAACATCGCAGTGTTCAGGCGCAGGCGGATCTGTCGATGATCCGGGCGCTATATGCACCGAGTGCATGAATCGCCCACCGAGAGTGCGGAATGGAAGAGTGTCCGATTTTAGGAACAAAAATAGGTACAGTGCGCATCCCATGCTCATCTTTGTAGTAGTTGCGGATAAGGATAAATGGAATGAGCAGGGTCTTCGAATCGGAGAGACTATTGCCCCTGAAAAAACCATTGTAGCCCCTCATCGCGGAAGTTCCATGCAACGCCTCCAAGGAGGCGATGCTCTCTCTGCAGTCTGGACGCTAGTAAGAACATGTAGTGTTCTTCAGACAAAAGAAGCTATAGCATCCGGTCTGTATATGGAGCACGACGCTAGCATAGTGGTGCATGTTCTACCCGGGCCTTCTCCAGTTTTCCCAAGTAGTCGCCGAGTGTGGCTGGTTCGCCGGTGATGGCGCTGGACGAGGATGTCGTGGATATTCGCCAAAATTTGAGTGGATCGTTACGAATTCTCTATGCGGAAGCCGATACGATTGTCGCGCGGCACTTAAATCCCGGATTTCTAGTTGCTGACCGGTTTTACAGCACTTAAATCCCGGATTTCTTGATGGCTACAGCACTTAAATCCCGGACTGCCGGTAGATAGAGGATCAGTCCGCCCCCGTAGTTTGTTCCGCTCGTGATGGGTCCGCGCATGATCGAAACGGGCTCGTACAGCGACTGGCCACGAACGGGCGGACCTCTTCAGTGTGACTTCGTCATTTTCACGGATAGAGGAGAGAATCTTAGTCCAGAGCTTAAGGCTTCTTCGATGGCGGTTGGAGCGGGTTTGCGGGTCAGTGGCGGGAATAGCATTCAATATGAGATCGACAATTCCTGCCAGCCTGGGCTGATCTGAAATTGAGCTTTTCTGCTGCCGCTTGGAATGCCTAAGCTGTTGTCGACATTTTTCGCGAGCAAGGAGTTCGAGGAGGTCGTCGACGAGCGATTGAAACTGCTCGTCGCTGACTTGACCGAGTAACGCGGAGTTCGGTTCAACAGACATCAGAGCAGCGCGGTAGGCCTGGTCGATTGCAGTGATGTTCTCTGCGAGAGCCTGTTTGGATCGACCTGTTCGCAGCGTGAGGTCAGTACCGCATGACCGACACGCATGTGAAGGCATTGTCTGTGTTGCACCGAAGATGAGTGGATCAGGCTCTTGGCAAACCTGGCAGCCGAGCTGCAGCAGTGCGTCGTGGACAGAGCAACGAATCAGCCCGGCAAAGCACCAATCCCACCGGACATGAATAATCGAGTCCTGCGCTATACAAAGCGGGCAGAACGCGTAGCCTGCACGGAGATCGCACCGGCGCGGAGATGGTTTTGAGCTCGAAGGGAACCGCAGCAGGACGGCACGACCTGAGCGTTGCAAGCGTGCATCCAGATCCAGTGCATTCAGAGTGAGAAAATGAACGCGACTGAATTGTGAAAAAGCTCGAAGAAAATCTCGATCTATAGCTCGATCAAACGAGCAGGGAGGAGGAGCGCTGGGATAAACAGAGGTGAAACCGCTTATCAATTCATAAACCGAGACATGGTTTTCTGCTGCCACGCGTAGCAACCAAGAGGAGAACAATTCGGCCTTCAGTGGTCTCGGAACGAACGGCAATTGGGCTGGGGCATGAGTGCCAGTCATATCGCGGACGCTCTGCGACTGCGCCGGTCGGCGATTGAGACCAGGGATTCGCTGATCAATTCGGAGTGCAACATCTTCAGATTAATGTGTTCCTGCCCGTTGCGGATGGCCTCGGTGGCTGCGGTTTCAAGCAGTCGACAAATGCGCACCAAGACCCCTTCGGTCAAACTGAGAATACGCTGATGAACCTTGGGGTCACGCAACTCCGAAGGCTGACGGAGGGGAAGAACAGATTCCAGGCTTAAGAGTAGTTGGTGAAAACCGGCATCGTTCTCCCATGCCGGCAGTTCGACGGCTTCAAAACGATCAGCTAATTGCTGATCCGTCATCAATGCTTGCTTTGCCTCGTGGGTTCCAGCACAGACGAGCGGAAGGCGAAGATCATTCGCGAGGAAGCGGATGGCATTCAAGAGAATTCGTTGCTCACGGAAGCTCCCAGCAAGCAGAGAATGAACTTCATCGATAATAAGCATGCGAACTTCAAGCTGTCTTGCCAATACTCGGATGCGATGACGCAAGGTTGTGACGCTTGTGCCGTATACGAAAATGCCCCCCATCGCAGCAAGCATCTCTTCGTAGAAGTCTCGTTCGGAAGGCGAAGGAGGCATTTGTATAGAGATCACGGGTAAACGAGTTCTACCGATCTTTTTGTCGAAGTGTGCTCGATGATCGCGTAAAAACTTCTGAATAATCCGAGTCTTGCCCATACCAGTAGCGCCGTATATCACCAACGCCGGCATGCGATCGCGCGGAGGGTAATCAACCAGCTCCATCAATCTGTCGAGGACGCGCTGGGCACGAGGGTACTGGATCCAACGCTCCTGACGAAGCCAATGAATACGTTCATCGCTGGTCAATAGCGCTGCACTTCTGCAGGAAGGCTGTAGGTGCTTCAATTCATCAGGGTTCATTCCACCTCCCAGATTTCGACCGGAAAGGGCTTGATCTCGTTTGGGGCGGGGCTGTCAGGTCGACCGATAGGGTTTGTGTGAGGGCTTGATGTCGTGGCAGGAATCTTCTCCTTCCTTCTCCGCTGCCTTGAAGAGAAACGGGAATTCCTTAAAATCTCACGTTGCTCAAGAATGCTAGCGAAAATAGCCTGCTCGAAGGGTGTGCCTGATCCTTGCTGGCGCAGCTGTTTTCGAGCCCCTTGCAGCTCCCATAGTGCAACCGGCGGCTGACGAAGATCCGCATAGGGAATAGGCCAGTGGTGCCCTTCAAGATCCCGCACATAAACGCGGGACAGGTTTCGCGGGTCATACTTGACCAAGAGCGGTTGCTTCAGGCGTCCAGCCCAGGGACTGAGTACGTTATCCCAATAGCGGATGTTGTACAAGCGAATGCCGTCTCGGCGTACCTGTCTTGGGACTGCGGGCAGGAAGTTAAGAAAGAAGTCGGTCTCGTCGGCCGGGTAGCGAAGCGGTGCCTTGGTTTTGCCGATCCCATCCTGCCAAGCCGCCATGGGTGTTTTCCCCAAAGCTGAATGGACGGAGAGGTGATAAACCCCAGCAATCTGAAGAGCAAGCCATCGCTCCAATTCGGGTAAGGTGAGCAGAGCGCGCTTCTCGGACTCGTAAGCACCCTTGAGATCGACGTTGGAAAAGGTAGTTCCAGACAGCAGATGAACGGCTCCCATCATTGTTCCGATCAGCCGTTCAATGTGTCCGCCAAAGTGTGGACGCCCCACCGGGCGATGATCGAGTTGAATGCCATACTCCTGACATCCGCGGACGAGGACGTCGGAATGAAACTCCCTCGCATTATCGACATGGATTGAGCGCGGTAGTCCCCCTGCCGGCCATTCAAGATTCTGAAGCTCCCTGTCAGCAAGCCACGAATCTTTGGGCAGGACTGCATGGGAGAGCGCAAGACATAGGGAAACGGTGGAAGGGGCCCACAGTGAGATATGAAAGCCCGCCACCATTCGAGTGGCTACATCGATTGCGAGTGTCAGCCATGGTCGGCCGATGGGAAGCCGTTGCTCCTGATCGACCACAATTACGTCGACAGGAGTGTGGTCGATCTGAATGAGTTCCATGGGGCTTTCTGGTCTCAGCGATGAGACGGAAACTCGTCCAACCTGCTCTCGCGCTTTCTTTGCGCCCTCCCGCTTTTGTAGGGATACTTTCAAATCCAACTCTCCGATCCTTCCGCGAATCGTGCGATAGTGAGGAACGGGCAATCCCTGCAGTGAGAAACGGAGACGGACTTCACGGACCAGAGCGGCGAGGGATGGCCGTTCCATCCTCAAATAAAATTCCTGAATGCAAGAGTTCAGCAGCTCTTCGCGAGGCCTGTCCAGGAATGTGGCCTTGAATTCGCGCCCTCTCTTCCAGGGAAGAAGGGAAGAAGTTTGCGGCCGCTGCTTGTAGCGGCGCAATAGATCATAGAAAACCGTTCTGCTTAATCGAAGCTGCCGCGTCACCTCCTCTATGAGAGTCACGCTGAGCTTGCTCTTACTTGCGAGTGGACGAATTACGGCTTCCCGCTCCAGTGCGAGTTGCCACTCCTCGCCATCAGCTGTTTCGGACTGGCGCCACTTTTGCATTCAAATCCCGGACAAACTTCAGCACAAACTTCGTCCGCGGTTTAAGTACAAAATTCTGGGATTTAAATGCCGTAACGAAGCAGTTAAATCCCGGACAATTATTGAAAATAAAGAAGTGCCAGTCCGGGATTTAGCTGCTGCGCGACAGAAGCTAATGATTATGGCGCAACTCCTGGCTGGTCCAGCCATGCGATTTTCCGATTTGGAGCGGGCCCTCCCTCAGATCTCTCAAAAGATGCTCATCCAGCGGCTTCGTGATCTGGAGAAAGACGGAATTGTCTCGCGCACGCTCTACCCCCAAGTCCCGCCAAAGGTTGAATACTGTCTGACTGAAGTCGGCAAAGGTCTGAGGCCCGTCTTCATCGCCCTTCTCGCTTGGGCAGAATTGCAGCGGTCAACCATCTCATTAGAGGAACCCGTGAAGGCCTGACAGAAGAGCAGGGAGAGATGTACTTCTGCAATGCATGTTGCATCTGTCTGTGGGCAGTTGCATTTGTCACGAATCCCCGGCCCTCCGAAGAACAGAAAAGAATTGCTTGCGAATTGACCATGCCCTCAGGTGAGCGACGGAAATTTACTGACTTTATAGAAGCGGCTCAATGGAGTGCTGCGAATGCCCTGCAAGGTGATTCAAACCCCTGGCGTGAAAATGGAATCAAGGTAGACTAAAGCGCCATTACTCGGGGAACAGTGATGGCGTGACTTGCATCGCCTCAGGTGGGGTTGTCAAAGGCTCCAGTAGTTGCGGGCCATCGCCCTTCAACGGTGCTACCCTCCACGCCCTCATACCTTCTGAAGGGTATGTCCTCACAAGATCAATCGGCAGGTGCGACGGTTCGGCGGGCGCAAGCCAGCGGTTGTAATCCTTCGGCTCAAGGATGAGCGGGCATCGATTGTGAAATGGTTCAAGGACCTCATTAGGATCTACAGTGACTATGGCGAAGCTCTCCAACACGTTGCCGTTTGCTCTATCCTTCCACCTATCCCAGATGCCGCCGAACGAAAAGAGCCTGTCATTCGTGAGTGCAACCGCCCACGGTCTAGTAATCTTTCGTTTCTTGTCCTCGGGAGTGGGCACCTCCCACTCGTAGAAGAACTCAGCGGGAATCAGGCAGCGGCGTTGTTGAAAAGGCTTGATCCATGCCCCGTTAATTGTGAGCTTGTCATCGCGGGCACAATTCGAGATCATCTTGTGCATCGTCGACCAGTAGGGAACCAAGCCCCACTCCATCAGACACATCTCCCGCTCGCCTGTTTCTTCACTGAGGCGCACAACTGGTTGGAATGTGCCGGGGGTGATGTTGTACCCAGGTGGCATGGGCGAAAGATCGGCGACCTTGCGGCGCATGGCGTAGTGCTCCGCGATATATTGCTTGTCACTCCGTCGTCCGTATCGTCCACACATGGAAAAAGGGCCTCAGATGGAGATTTATTGCACGACGTGATGGGCACAGGTGCAGCGCGAGACCACTATGCCCTGCGTAACGATACCCGGGCAGTCAACGCACCCGAGATAGTTACAATGGTTATAGGGAACTTCGGGCGCACGGAAGTTTTTGTGACAGTCGTGGGTGCAATACGAAACCTGCCCATCGTGCTTCCAATAGCCAATACAGTGCTCGCAGCCGACATCGATACAATGATCGCCCGGTTCAAGGATCACGTCATCGGCAGTAATCTCGGGCCGGATCACGTCGTCAAACAAGCCGTTGTCGAAGAGATATCGCTCAAAGGGTGACATGCTCGCGAGATTCTCTTGATTCCATTTCTCCAAGAGCGCGCGTCGCTCTTCATCTGTCATGGGCTGCCAATTGTCGGCCATCGATACGATACCCCCTCATCTAATGATCCCATTTCAAAGTCATTCTGCTGCCGGCGCTCCTCTTCCCAAGCCTTAACGATACAAGCGTGGTATCCCTAATTGGATGGAACCCAGCCGATAACTTTAGCGCTGTTAAAATCAGCAGCCACATTGCACTTCTTGAACATGTCCGCAACCGCGGCATGAGATAAGTGGGCAGCAAAAGGCTGAGGCGCATCTGCTATCGCATACGCCGTTGAGCCCGTAACCGCGACAGTCTGGTCTAGTTCACTCCTAACGACAGAGTCGAACGTATCGGAGGCCTGATGAACCAAAGTCTCATACCGATCCATGCTATTCCAAAGCATCAAGGTGGGGACGCCAAGAACATTGAAGCCGGCATGATCGCTCCGAAAGAGAAAGTCTGTATCGGAGGACGTCTGATCGGCACCCAGACCAGTCAGGAGAGGCTCTATTGCGGCGAGCGCATCCTTTTCGTCCTCTCGACCCATGACGTACCACCCCGTTGCTCGTTGACTGCCTGTATCAGAGATAAGAACGGCATCAAGCGAAGGCATCTCCGCTTTATGTCGCTCCACATATGCATGGGATCCCATCAGACCTTCCTCCTCACCACCGAAGAGAACAAAGCGGAGAGTGCGACGAGGTGGGCGCCCCAGCGATTGGACCGCACGAGCTATCTCCAGGATAGAAGCAATGCCGGTTCCGTTGTCCTGTGCTCCTGTGCCGGGATGCCATGAATCAAGATGAGCACCGACGACCACAACTGAACTGGGCGAGCCGGGCGACACATCGCGACCAGGTATCTCAGCGACAACATTCTGAACCTCGACGTTGCGCCGGATGCGGTTTTTAAAAGAAAACTGCACAGTCACAGGCCCTTTGTCGAGCATACGTTTGATGAGTAAGTCATCCTCAAGACCTAGTTGGGCCACTGGCATGTCGGAAATCTGTCCTCCCGATGTCAACATCAGGGCATTTTGCGTGCCGTTACCGTTGAGGCCAAACGTAAAGATAACAGCTCGGGGGTGTAATGCATGAACCCGTAGCGTTGCCTGGACGATAGCGTCAAACGTGGGCGGGCCTCCAAAGCTCTGGTTGTCGAAGAGTACGATGCTGTCGGCAATTTTGTCTTTCTCTGCGTCCAGTTCACTTGTAGGAAAGACGCGTGGCAGATAAACCACGTTACCCTCGACGCCTCCGGCAGGAGTGGACGGGCTCCAACCTGCAGAATAGATATGGAGCGTTTGCTTGCGAGGCTCAAGAATGGTCCCTGTCGCCGCTACCTCTGGCTCCCATGAAGCAGGAGACGTAAACGATTCTGTATGAACATTGGTAAGGCCCAAGGATCGAAATTGTTCCATCGACCATGCGACGGCACGGTCGTAATTGGCAGACCCGGTAATACGAGGGCCGATTCCATCGGCGAGTTCGCGATCATACTCGTACGCCTTACCGTCAACCAAAATGCTCCCAATAAGTTCGCGCACAGCAGTACGAGTGGGTTCAGAAACCGTATTTGCCGGTTTAGATGTCTGAGCCAAGAGTGGAACAGCTAAAGCGGCAGGAATAGACAGAGAAATGATCCTGGTAAGCATCCGGATAAGAGACCAAAAAACGCGGCGAAAGTGAGGGACGCGGTTAACCGTTATATCGATACGGGCAGAGAGCAGCGGGTGGAGCTGCTGTACTGCGTCGAGCGGACGGAGAAGAGCGCCGGGCAGGAGTTCGAGAGGCTGAAATTCAAGGGAGGTCGAAGTATGGTTGCCAGTCGCAGGAGTGCAGGTAGTCATTGAAGGTGTCCTTAAAAATGTAAAATTGGCCAGTTGAAAAAAACCCGCATATCGAGAGTTATTCCCGGCGCAGACTATTGGGTTGTCAAATTTGTGCTGGTTTACGCCGGCTATGTGCCCCACGGAAGCAGGAGTAGTTTGCCGGTCGTCTTCCGACCATTCAAATCACAATGAGCCTGTCCCGCATCTGCTAAGGAATAGGAGCGTTCAATCCGCAGCTTGAGTTGGCCAGTGGATACGAGTGCAAATACAGCTGTTGCTCTCTCTACAAGGTCGGAACGAGTTGCTGTGTAGTGCTTCAGAATGGGACGGGTAACATAGAACGAACCGGTTGCGAGCATCTCCAGATCAAACGGCGGCACCTTGCCACCCGTCGTGCCATAGAGAACAACGGTTCCCCGTTCCTCCAGACATAGGAGCGATTTCAAAAAAGTGGTCTTTCCCACGGAATCGTATACTGCCTTCATCCGCCGGCCAGCAGCGTTGATTCTTTGCGCAAAATCAACTTCCGTGTACTGAAGAACTTCGTCTGCACCTGCTTCAACTGAGAGCGAAGCCTTTTCCCGCGTAGACACTGTAGCCGTGACGCGTGCTCCGAGTGTCTTCGCCATTTGTGTCAACAATAAGCCCACGCCACCCGCCCCCGCGTGAACCAGAATCTCGTCCCCTTTCCGGATGGAGTACGCAGAGTGGGATAAATAGTGAGCAGTCATCCCCTGCAGCATCACCGCTGCTGCCTGTTCGAAGCTGATGTCCGCGGGAATGGCTACGACACGGTCGGCAGGAGCCAATGCAAACTCCGCGTATGTTCCGAGGATGCTGCACCAAGCGACGCGATCTCCTTCTTTAATGGATCTCACCCCTTCGCCAACAGCTGCGATCGTACCGGAGGCCTCCTGTCCAGGAATGAATGGGACCGGATTGGCATAACGGCCCTCCCGAACATAGAGGTCGATGAAGTTCACGCCGCTGGCCGCTACCCGAATCAACACCTCGCCGGGACCAGGAACAGGCGTTGGAACTTCACGAATGCTCATCACTTCAGGGCCGCCGCTTTGTGTAATCTGAATTGCTTTCATCTGAGATAACACTCTTTTTGAGATAACTATGGAGAGGAATGATCTTGGGGTTCCTAATCCTTCCGAACGCGCAAACCGTCCAGTACAGCGGAAAATATTTCTCGCACACAGGCGTCGGAGAGAGGCCCTGATCCGATCATGAGCCGGTAGTAAAGCCATCCATATAGCGCATCGAGCGCCTGGTCCAGATTGACGTTAGAGCGAAGTTCCTTATTCCGTATGGCAGATCGAATAACCTCTTTCGCGGCCTCTCGTCGGGGAGTGATCCAACGAGTACGAAAGGCCTCAGCCAATTCCGCATCGAACTGGGCTTCGCCAAGGAGCGCCTTGATCATCGAGCCGTAGGGGCCTCGGAATGCCTTGGCCAAAGCCAGCATCTGGAGGCGAATGCTTTCTACATAACTGGAATTCCTTGGAAATTCGATTCCCGGTCCGATTCTGAAGAGGAAAGCCTCCATGACCATGGCGGCCTTGTTGGGCCAGCGGCGGTAAATGGATGTCTTCGCTATACCCGTTTTGGCAGAGATGGAATCAACGGTGACTGCGCGAAAACCGTGCTCCTGGAGGTCTTCGAAGACGGTGTCGATGATCACAGTTTCAATTTCTTCAGGGCGAAGGCGTTTCCCTGACCTTCTATCCTTCTCGATACTTTTCGACATCGCCACTCCTGGCCCCGCGCAAATCGAGATGCAGGGATCAACTGCTCGTAATTATAGATGCTACGATACGGTGCGTAGCTTACAAAATCAAGTGCTGATTTGTAGTGGATGGGGAAATTGGATCGGACCTTCGTCTGCAATATACAGATAGAAGAGGTATAGCCCGATTAGAACTTCTGACACTAGTGCCGGCAGCCATAAGTCTGCATTATGATTAATGTCTAGACCGAGGATCGAATTCTATGCCCAGCCCGAACCACATCGTCTTCTTCGACACCACCCTGCGTGACGGCGAGCAGTCCCCCGGCTGCACCATGCACCACGAGGAAAAACTCCGCCTAGCCCACCAGATCGCGGCCCTTGGCGTCGATGTCCTCGAGGCCGGATTCGCCATCGCCTCCGACGGCGACTTAGCGGCTATCCAAGCGGTGGCCCGCGAGGTCCGCGGCCCCCGCATCGCCTCGCTCGCCCGCTGCAAACGCGAAGACATCGAGGCCGCCGCTCGTGCCGTCGAGGCCGCCCCCTCCAACCGCATCCACCTCGTCCTCGCCTCCTCCGACCTCCATCTCGAGTACAAGCTCCGCATCACTCGCGAGCAAGCCCTCGACCAGGCCGCCGAGTCGGTCCGCCTCGCCCGCTCCTTCACCGAAGACGTCGAGTTCTCCACCGAGGACGGCACCCGCTCCGACCCCGAGTTCCTCCTCAAGATGATCACCGTCGCCGTCCAGGCCGGGGCCACCACCATCAACATTGCCGACACCGTCGGCTACACCAGCCCCGAGGAGTACGCCGCGATCTTCCGCTTGGTCAAAGCCCGCGTCCCGGGAATCGACGACATAGTCCTGTCCGCCCACTGCCACGACGACCTCGGCATGGCAGTAGCCAACTCGCTGGCCGGCATCGAAGGCGGCGCCCGCCAGGTCGAGTGCACCATCAATGGCATCGGCGAACGCGCCGGCAACGCCGCCCTTGAAGAGGTTGCTGCCGCCCTCATGGTTCGCCGTGACAAGTTTCCCTACACCAACAACATCGTCCTGAATCAGCTCTACCCCACCAGCCAGATGCTCGCCGAGTGTATCGCCTTTGGCTGCTCGCCCAACAAGGCCGTCGTCGGAGCCAACGCCTTCGCCCACGAGTCGGGCATTCACCAGCACGGCATGATGGCCAATCCCCTCGCCTACGAAATCATGACTCCCGAATCCGTTGGCGCGGGCCACACCAAGCTCGTCCTCGGCAAACACTCCGGCCGTCGCGCCCTAGCCGACCGTCTCGAAAAACTCGGCCACCCGCTCGACCGCAACCAGGTCGACGAAGTCTACACCCGCTTCACCGCACTCGCCGACCGCAAGAAATCCATCTACGACCAGGACCTGCTCGGCCTCCTGCAACCCGGCAAATCAATCCCCATCGCAACCGCCTAGACCGCCTTTGCCGTCGTTCGCGACGATCAGTTTCACGAGCTCTTGTTGTGGCTTGTTCCTCATCCATTCGGCCGGAGCATGGATGAACCGCAGAGTGCGCGCGGTTCATCCATGCGCGGCTCTGAGCGGTTAGCTGATGAGCTTACAAGTACCGTTACATTCAGCCATAGCCAGCAGATTGTCCTGCCACTTGCCGTCGGCGTATGTCCTGACGTAGGGAGCCTTGTTTCCGTCCCCACGCACAACGTAGACGTACACTTTCCTTCCGGTCGAGCGATCAATCGTAAAGAAGGCTTCTTCCTTCGAGTCGATCTTTTTGATTGCCAGCTCCCGAGTGATACGCCACTGGCCGGCAACATTGCCGATATGGGTGATGTGCTCGTGAGCGTTGGAACGATCAGGTTTGCTGATACACGTAACTTCGAATTCGTTCATCTTGAATCTCCCTTTTTCGAATAGGTTTTTCCCTGCTGGCGCGCCGTCACTTCAGAACGTCAGCGCTTCATGTCAGACTGTGTCTCTGCTCGACCATTGCGGGCGGCTCTCGACCTTTGGGCTTCGACTTGTTGTTGAATTTCAACTCAACATCTCCGATAAATTTTTTTAGAATAGACGGCCTTGTCCCTGCGCTTCCTCGCGCGAGGAATATAGGGTGTTTGTTTTCTGATCCACGTACAAAAGATTGACCTGCTCCAGCCGGACTCGCAGAGCCGAAATTGTCACTCCAAAGCGTTCGGCCAGTGGATAGAGGTTTTTCCATTGCGTCCGGTCGATCTTCCGTGCCTCCTCGATAACGACCGCTCGGGGCATCAGAATTGCGGCGGCGTAGCGATTGACAGAGCGGGCCTCGTCGGGGGCATCCGCGCGGGCATTGATCTGGCGCAATAGGTCGCGGCCTTCCTCAGAAGCAAGCAGAGTTTTAATGATCTGAACTTGCCCGCCAGTGGAACTTCTGTACGCGAATATTTCCGGAGCGGCGGTTTCGAAAAGCTCAGCATGGTCGAGCTTCGATTTGTCTACGAAAAGATCCCAGTGCCCCATTTCGTGACCTTGGGTGA
>Ga0206828_1047_pt1 | contig 22497 bp, 20 predicted proteins | sample Alteio_BWOrgCont_78_FD_152858 | JGI IMG/M metagenome (GOLD analysis project Ga0206828, IMG submission 152858) | Enriched cells from forest soil in Barre Woods Harvard Forest LTER site, Petersham, Massachusetts, United States -... | ecosystem: Environmental > Terrestrial > Soil > Temperate forest >... | reverse complement strand
CGGCTCATCGATGCTGTCGACACTCAGGGCAATAGCCGCGGCGATTTGCTCTTTGAATTGCGTGGCCAGACCTACCGCCAGTTCGCCATCTATCGCGTTGCCGGCGGCCAGGCGACACAAGTCTTCGTCACCCAGCCCACATCGATCAATTGAAATCGTTGCGCTTTGTGCGGTTCCCCATCGGCCACCCACTGACAACTGACTACTGACTACTGTTACATCTTCGGCAGTTGGCTGGTGTCCCAGCCTCCACCAAGCGCAAGAATCAGCTGCACGCTCGCCGCATACTGGCGCGTCTCAATGTCTTCCTGCGTCCGTTCGTTGGTCAGCTGCGTCGTCTGCGCGGTCAACACTTCAAGATACGTCGTCACGCCGCCCTTATAACGGCTTGTGCTGATCGACAATGATCGCTGCGCCGCTGCCACCGCACGCGTCTGCACCACCGATTCCTGATCCAGAATGCGTAGCGCCGCCAGATTGTCTTCCACTTCCTGAAAAGCGTTCAGCACGCTCTGCCGGTAATTCGCCACCTGCTGCTCGTAGCTATCGCGCGCCTGCTGCGTCACCGCATGCCGCCGGCCAGCGTCAAACAGCAGTTCAATCGCCGATCCGCCCAGTGACCACATCTCGCTCGGCCCCTGAACCCAGGTCCCGGGCTGCCCGCTGGCGAATCCGCCCGATCCGCCCAGCGAAATGTTTGGATAGTAGGCCGCAATCGCGATCCCAATCTGCGCGTTCGCCGCATCCGCCTGCCGTTCCGCCGCTGCAATGTCCGGCCGCCTCTCCAGCAACTGCGACGGCAAGCCTACCGGAATCTGCGGAATCTGCTGCCCCAGCGGCATCGCCGGCAAACTAAACGAAGAAGCCGACACCCCCACCAGCGTCGCAATCGCATGCTCGTACTGCGACCGCGCCACGCCTACATCGATGTCCTGCGCCCGCGTCTGCTCCAGCTGCGTCTGCGCCAGCGCCACGTCCGACTCCGTAGCCACGCCGCCTTTGAATCGTACCTGTGTCAGTTTCAAATACTCTTCGTACGAAGCCACCGTGTTGTCGAGCAACTCCTTCTGTGCATCCAGCCCGCGCATTTCGAAGTAGTCCGTCGCCAACTCGGCGCGCACGCTCAGTTCCACATTGGCCAGTTGCGCCGCCGATGCCTGAGCGCTGGCTCGCGCCTGCTCCACCGTGCGCCGAATCTGTCCCCAGAAATCCGGCTGCCACTGTGCCTGCCCCGCCACCGAGAACTCGTTGTATTGATACTTCGTCACGCCCGGCAGCGTATTCGTCTGGTTGTGCGATTCCCGCGTGCGGCTAATCGACGGCCCCGCCGACAGCGTTGGGAAAAATTGCGACCGCGCAATCTGCACCTGCTCCCGCGCCGCGAAATATTGCTCCGTCGCCGCTTTGAGCGTCTGGTTCGAAACCGCGACTTTATCTTCCAGCCCGTTCAGTTGCGGATCGCCATAAATCTCCCACCACTTGCCGCGCAGCACCGCGTCGCTGGGCTCCGCCTGCTTCCACGTCCCATCCGGCGGATTTGGCGGCGGCACAGCGTTCTCTTTCCATTCCGGCGCCTGGGGCACAGCGTCCGGGCGATGGTAGTTCGGGCCAACCGTACAGCCCGCCACCAGCAGCGCCAGCGCTGTCGCCGTCAGGCCCAGGGGAGTTACGTGCCTCATGCACGCCCTCCGGCAGGGCCCTGCGGATTCTCGTTCTCCGCCGGTGGCGTTCCCGGCACGCCGTTCCCATTCGGCGTGACCACCCGAACCGTCTCCCCATCCACAACCGAATCCGGCGGATTCTGCACCACCAAATCGTCCGCCTTCAGCCCGTCGATCACCTGCACCACACGGCCATCGTCCTGCCCGATTGTGATCGGCACCAGCTTCGCCTTGTTGCCGTCCACCACCGTCACTACCCGCAGGCCTTCCTGCCGGAACATCAGCGTGGAAACCGGCACAATCAGCGTTTCCCGCGCCACCTTCACCTTGAAATGCACTTCCGTGTACGCCCCCGGAACCAGCGCGCCGTCGCGATTCGGCACATCCACTTCCACCAGCAAGGTCCGCGAAGCCGGATCGATCGCGCTCGAAGTCCGCACTACCTTGCCCTCGAATCGGCGGCCCGGATACTGATCGACCGTCAGGTCCGCACCCGTACCCACCGTGCACGAAGGCGCATCCACTTGCGGAACATTCACGTACACCCGCAGGACATGCTCGTCGTCGAGGTGAAACATCTCGCGTCCGCCCGTTCCCCCGGCTCCCGCGTTAATCAGTGTGCCGGTGTCCACATCGCGAGCCGTCACAACTCCGTCGAAAGGTGCGTACACCTTCTCAAAGCCCGTCAGTTGCTCCAGCCTCTGAACGTTCGCCTCCGCTGACTCCACCTGCGTGTTCGTCGATGCCGCCTGCGTGACAAAGTTTTCCGTATCCTGCTTCGCCACCGCGTTGTCTGCCAGCAGATCCGTGTAGCGTTGAGCCTGCTGCTTCGCATAGCCCGAATTCGCCACCGCCGTCGCCAGCTGTGCCTTGGCCTGCACAAGTTCCTGATCCACTTCCGGGCTCGCAATCGTCGCCAGCAGCTGCCCCTTCTTCACGTGTGCGCCAATGTCGAAATACCACTTGTCGAGATACCCATCGGTCCGCGCATAAATCGGCGAATCCACGTACGCGAACATGTTCCCCGGCAGCACGATCTCTTCGCTCGGCGCGCCCGGTTGGGGCTTCGCCACCAACACATCGGCCAGGGCAACCTGCTCCGTATTCGCCAGTAGTGTTTTCTCCGCGCGCAGCCGTGGCACGATCAGCATTACGGCCAGTGCCGCCACCGCGACCATCAGGAGAGCCAGCACGATTATCGCTTTCCGCCCGGAAATCGGCGGCTTGTCGCTCTGCCCATGTCCATGTCCAGCCTCTCCGTGTTCCGCCGGCCGTTGGCGCTGTTCCTGGTTTGCTTCGCTCATCGCTAGTCTCCCGCCACAGGCTGTTGCCTGTGTGTGTGGCGCCGTTCTTCACGCTCGCGCCGCCGCCGCTCCGCTCGCCCGTGCAGCTCGCTGAATACGGTTGGAACAAAAAACAAAGTCGATACTGTGGCGAATAACAATCCGCCAATTACTGCGCGCCCCAGCGGCGCATTCTGCTCGCCGCCCGAACCCAGCCCCAGCGACATCGGCACCATGCCTAAAATCATCGCCAGCGCCGTCATCAGCACCGGCCGGAACCGCACAAACCCTGCATTCAGCGCCGACAACGCCGCGTCTCCCACCGTCTCTTCCAGCTGCTCGCGCGCAAAGCTCACCACCAGAATCGAGTTCGACGTTGCCACGCCCATGCACATAATGGCTCCCGTGAGCGCCGGCACGCTCAGCCGCGTGTGCGTCAGAAACAGAAACCACACGATTCCCGAAATCGCTGCCGGCAGCGCCGTCACAATAATGAACGGATCCAGCCACGACTGGAAATTCACCACGATCAGCAAATACACCAGCACGATCGAAAACAACAATCCGCCCAGCAATCCTTCAAAGGACGAGCGCATCGTCTGCACCTGCCCGCGCACAATAATCCGTGACCCCTTGGGCAGTTTGCTCTGGTTTTGCGCAATGATCCTGTCAATGTTCCTGCTCACGCTGGCAAGATCCGTCCCTGCCACGTTGCCAAAGATGTCCACCACCGGCTGGATGTTGTAGTGGGTCACTGTGGCCTGTTCCTCGCCCGGCTCAATGTCTGCCACGTTCCCCAGAATTTGAATCGGCTTACCGCCCACCGGCCCCGTCGACGGCGCCATCCCCGCGCCATACGAACCCGAGTTCGGAAGTCCGCCCGCTGCCCCTCCCGTCGAAGCTGCCCCACTGCCCGCCGTGAGCGGAATATTCTTCAGGTCCTGCATCGTGTCAAGCTGATACTGCGGCGACTGCGTCGCAATGCTGTACTCCACGCCGTTGCTTGGGTCCAGATAGTACGTCGGCGAGGTTTGAAAGCTGCCGCTCGTCGCCACCAGCAGGCTCCCCATCACATCCCGCTGCTGCAGCCCTGCGGTTTGCGCCATCGTCCGGTTCACATTGATCTGCAGTTTCGGATTATTGAACGGCTGCTGGATCCGCATGTCCGCCGTCCCCGCCACGTACTTAATCTGGTTCAGCAGATTCGCCGCAAATTCCCGATTCCCATCCTGATTTGGACCCATAATCTGAATGTCAATCGGAGCCGGCAATCCGAAGTTCAGAATCTGCGTCACCATATCCACCGGCAGCGTGTAAAACTCCGTCCCCGGAAACCTCTTCGGCAACTCCTCGCGCAGCTTCTCCACATATTCGTCGGTCGGATTATGCTTCTCGGCAAGAGAAACCTGAATGTCCGCATCTCCAGGCCCCACCGGCGCGGAATTCGAATACGACAAATTGATTCCCGAATACGGCAGCCCGATATTGTCGATAATCGTGACCAGTTCACTCTTCGGAATCAACTGCCGAATCGTCGTGTCGATCCGGTCGCACAGCGCCGCCGTGTCTTCAATGCGCGTGCCCGTCCGTGCCCTGATATGCAGCTTGAACTGCCCGCTGTCCACACTCGGGAAGAAATCTTCGCCCAGATACGGGTAGAGCAGAGCCGCCGACCCCATCGTGAAAACGAAAAAGATGATCATGAACACGCCGGCGTGGTGAATGCATAGCTCCAGCATCCGCCGGTACCCCGAGCGAATCCTCTCGAAGTGATGTTCGAACCCCAGTTGAAATCGCGTGAACGGATTGAGGCTCCGCTGCTTTTTCTCGTGCTCGTCTGCTTCCACTTCTTTCAGCAGATATTTCGCCATCGTCGGCACTACCGTCCGCGACAGCAGGTACGAAGCCAACATGGCGAACACCACGGCCTCGGCCAGCGGCACAAACAAATACTTCGCCACCCCACCCAGAAAGAACATGGGCACAAACACAATGCAGATGGAAATCGTCGCCACCAGCGCCGGAACGGCAATCTGCGCGGCGCCATCCAAAATGGCCTGCTCGATCGCTTTTCCCGCCTCCAGATTGCGATTGATGTTCTCAATCTCAACCGTCGCGTCATCCACCAGAATGCCCACCGCCAGAGCAAGCCCGCCCAGCGTCATGATGTTGATCGTCTCGCCCAGCGCGCTCAGCGTCAGCAGTGACGTCAAAATCGACAGCGGAATCGAGACCGCAATGATCAGCGTGCTCCGCCAGCTTCCCAGGAAAATCAGAATCATGACGGCGGTCAGGCACGCCGCAATAATCGCCTCGTGCACCACGCCGTCAATCGACTCCCGCACAAAAATCGACTGGTCGGCCAGTGGCGTGATCTTCAACTGCGGGGGCAACTGCGGTTTGAGGCTGTTCGCCTTCGCCAAAATCCCCTTCACGATGCTCAGCGTCGATGCGTTGCCCGTCTTGATCACGGAAAGCAGCGCCGACCGCTGCCCATCCACGCGCACAATGTTGGTCTGCGGCGGAAACCCGTTCCGCACGTGCGCCACATCCTTGACGTAGACCATCGCGCCATTCACCTGTCGGATGGGCAGATTGTTCAGCCCCGCAATATCCGGAGGCGCGCTGTTCGTCTCCACCTGGTATTCGAACTGCCCAATCTTCACCGTGCCCGACGGCAGAATCAGGTTTTGCGCGGCGATCGCGCTCACCACATCCGATGGCGACAGCCCTTCCGCTTGCATCGCCTGCTGGTTGAGATCCACCTGCACCTGGCGCTGCTTGCCGCCGTACGGATACGGAATGCCCGCGCCCGGCACGGTCACCAGTTGTGTCCGGATGAAATTCAGCCCCAGATCATTCAGCTGCATTTCCGACAATCCCTGCCCGGAAAGCCCCAGCTGAATAATCGGCACGCTCGATGCGTTGTACTGGATCACCAGCGGCGGCGTCGTGCCCTGCGGCAATTGCCGCAACTGTGTCTGCGCGATCGCCGTCACCTGCGCTACCGCGTTCGCAATATTCACGCCCGGCTGAAAATAAATTTTCTCGACAGCGATGCCGTTCAGCGACGTCGACTCGATATGCTCGATGTCGTTTACCGTCGTCGTCAGCGAGCGCTCGCTCAGCGTCACAATCCGGCTTGCCATCTGCTCCGGCGAAAAGCCCTGATAGTTCCAGAGCATCGTCACCACCGGAATATTGATGTTCGGAAAAATATCCACTGGCATTTCCATAATGGCCAGCGGTCCCAACACCATCAGCAGCAACGCGACAACGGCGAAGGTATAAGGCCGTCGCAGCGCGAGGCGGACTATCCACATATCGTTTCTGCTTCTCCTGCGGCGCGCGCCTCATGCGGCGGCCGGGATTCTCCACTCCGGGGTCCTGGGGGTTGATTTCACCCTGGCTCTATCTGGGCAAGGCGAAGAACGCATCCCGCTGACTTCAGTATCCACCCTGTGCCAGCAGGGACAAAAATGCACCGGACAACTGCTTTATGCTTCTTGAAGACGAGTCGTCTCGTAAAAAAGACGCTCGCCTTCCCCTCTGTTCTGTATACGAAATAGATGGCCGGAACGGCTCAGGCGATTCAGCCCCCGGGAGTAAATTCCCGCGCTACATGTTCGTTTTGTGGAAGATAAATGCCGGGCAATTGCGCACCATCAGCATAATCAGCCGCCAGAACGGGGGCGTATACACCACAGCTTTCCCCTTATCGATGCCCCGCACAATGTCGCGAGCCACGCGCGAGGGTTGCGCAAACAGCGGGCTCGGCGGCAAATGCGCGGTCATGGGCGTCGCCACGAATCCTGGCTTGATGGTCAGCACATGGACCCCGGTTCCGTGCAGGCGATGGCGCAGCCCGTCGAGGAAGATATTCAAGCCGCCCTTCGAAGCCCCATAAACATAATTGCTCTTCCGCCCACGATCGCCCGCCACCGACGAAATCACCGCTAAGGTTCCCTGCCGTTCCTCCTCAAAGTAATTCGCCAGCCAGGTAATCAGCGAAACCGCCGACAGAAAATTCGTCCGCAGAATCGCCTCCGCCGCCGCATAGTCGCGCTCCGCATCCGCCTGGTTCCCCAACACCCCATGTGCCAGCAGCGCCAAATCAATCCCACCCAGCGCCTCTACGGCCTGCGCCAGCAGCACCGGATGCGCCGCTGTATCGTCCAGATCCACCACCAGCACCGTCGCGGCGCGAGCCCCACGCGTCAGCAAATCGCTTCGCACCGCGTCCAGTTTCTGCGCGTTCCGCCCTGCCAATACAAAGCTTCCGCCCTGCTCCGCGATCAGCCGCAGCGTCGCCTCCGCAATCGCCGAAGTCGCACCCAGCGCCAGCACCCGCCGCGGCAATCCCTGTCCCCCGGCGTCAGCCATTCAGCGGCCTCCGTCCCGTCACCCGCTGCCAAAATGCCGAATCGAATCCTGGATCCACGTACCGCGCAAAATCCTGCCACTGCGGATAAAACGCCTGGAACTGCTCCGCCGTCATCCGCGCGTCCTTCGCCGAATACATCCGTCCCCCGTGCTCCAGCGTGATCTTCGCCAGCCGCTCCGCCAAATCGAAACTCACATCCTTACGAATTGGAAAATCTAACGCCAGCATCACGCCCGGCGCTGGAAACGACATCATCCCCGCCGACGGAACATCGCCAAAAAATTTGATCACCGCCAAAAAAGACGCCAGCCCCGACTTCGTAATCGCCGTCAGAATCTCCAGCATCCCTTCACGACCGCTGGCGTGAGGCAGAACATTCTGGAACTGCAGCAGCCCGTGCCTCCCATACATCCGGTTCCAGCGCAGCACCGTGTCCAGCGGATAGAAAAATGGCTCATAATCCACCGGCCCAATCTTCCTCTGACCCAGTTGTTTGTGAAAGTAGAGTGAATTAAACGCCGCCATCGAAAACCGGTTCAGCGCAATCTCCGGCAGGTCAATCGGAAACATCAGCTTCGGCTCTTTGCTCTTCGTCAGAGGCCCCGGTGCCTGCGCGTGGTCACCCTGCATAAAAATTCCCCGCGCAAAATTCCTGCCCGTCGATACGCAATCGATCCACGCTACCGTGTATTCGCTATTCGCCGCCTGCGACAGCACGAAAAACTCATCGATGCCGTGGAATTTGTCTCCGCGATAATCAATCTTCCGCGACACAATCGGCCGCAGCCGGATCTCCGCCCACGTCATCAGGCCGGTCAGCCCCATTCCGCCAATCGTCGCGGCAAACCATTCCGGATTTTCGATCGGGCTGCAAACAAACCGTGTTCCATCCGACCGCACCAGTTCGAAACGCAGCACATGCCGCCCAAACGCCCCGGCCACGTGATGGTTCTTCCCGTGAATATCGTTGGCAATTGCGCCGCCCACCGTCACATATTTCGTGCCTGGCGTCACCGGCAAAAAGAATCCGTGCGGCACGGCAAAATCCAGAATCTGCTGCAGCGATATCCCCGCCTCGCAGCGCAGCACGCCCGTCGCCGGATCGAACGCCAGGAGCCGATCCATGCCATGCGTCTCCAGCAGCGTTCCGTGCTCCAGCAGGCACACATCGCCATAACTGCGCCCCAGCCCCACCGGCAATTGTTTCCTGCCGTCCGGTTTTGCCAGCGGATAATCCGTGGTCCAGTGCAGCGAAACCACGTCCGCCTCCAGCGTTGGATACCGCCCCCACGACTCGAACCGCGGCCGCGTCTTCGTTGTGCCCATTTCCCTGCTCGATTTCCGGCTTTAAAAAGCCGCCAATGCTGCAATTGCTGCAACCGCTACGCCGATCAGCAGACTGATGCGGTCCGTAACGGCGAAAATCACTGGATCCTCATCCAGTTCCCCACGCGATGCCAGCAGCCATACCCGCATCAGCCAAAGCGCCATCAGAGGCGTAATCAGCCACAGCCGCACCGGATACTTATACAGCCGCGTCACTTCCTGCGCGCCAATGTAGAACGAGAACACGATCACCGATGCAAACGCGCTGGAAGTTCCGAAACTCCGCAGCTGCTCAATATCCGCCAGCAAATACCCGCGTCCGTTCGTCACCCTCTGCCCGCGCGCCCGCATGTTCTGCAACTCGCTGAACCGCTTCACCATCGCCAGGCTCAGGAACAGGAACAGCGAAAACGCGCCCAGCCACGGCGAAATCGGAACGCCCGTCGCCGCCGAGCCCGCCAGCATGCGCACCACATACAAACCCGACAGCAAAATCACATCCAACAGCGCAACGCGCTTCAAATACAGCGAATACGACAGCGTCGTTACCAGGTACAGCAGCAGCCAAATCAGAAACGGTCGCGGCAATACAACCGCCGACCACGCCACGCCCAGCCCCAGAAATATCGCGCTGATTGCCACGCCCACGATTACTGAAAGATCTCCGGCCGCAAAAGGACGTAACTTCTTCCGCGGATGCCGCCGGTCTGCCTCGATATCCAGCAGGTCGTTCACGATGTACGTCGCTGACGCGCACAGGCTGAAGCTGATAAACGCAATCCCCGCCTGTATTGCCAACCGCGCCGTCAGCGTATGCGCCAGCAGCAGTGGCAAAAAAATCAAAATATTCTTAGCCCACTGATGCAGCCGAATCGCCTTCAGAAGCGCCCGCGAACGCGACCGGCGATCCTCGAAGTCTCGCTGGATCGCAATCCCTCGTGCGCGTAGCCGCGATCGCAGCCCTGGCGTTGGATTGGCCAGCATCGCCGTCTTCGCATGTTGCAGCAACGGCACATCCGGCGCAGCATTCCCCACGTAGTCGTAACCCGCCTCGCCGAATTGCTGCCGCAGACCCGCCAGTTTGTTCCCGCCCGTCAGATTCGTCGTCCCGTCGCTCGCCAGCACTCCGTCGAATAGTCCCAGATGATCCGCAATGCGCTGCGCCAGCGTCTGGTCCGCACCGGTCGCCAAATAAATCTTGCGCCCCTCGCCCCGCTCCGTTTCCAGGAATTCGATGAGTGCATGGTTATACGGCAGGTGCCGCACATCCAGCGCCACCCGCGCCCCTACCTCTTCCTTCACAGCGGCCTTCCCGCGCAGCAGCCAGGCCGGAAACTGCAGCAGCGCCAGCGGACGCGTGCGCGCCAGCACCAGCAGCGAATCCATCAGCGTGTCGCTCTTGACCAGCGTTCCGTCCAAATCGACGCACAGTGGCGGCCGGAATACCTCCGGCGCCAACTCCTGCACAGACGTCTGGCTCAAGGAAATTTCTCCCATGGCTTGGATCGAGACCTGGCGTTCAGAGCGAAAAGAAGGGATTCTCTGGCTCGGGAACCCCGCTCCGGACGAGAGAAAAGCTGGATTTCAGCGCAAGTATAGCACCGCAATCACGGCCTTCCCCCTGCAGAGCACCTCGCAAGACACTCCGCCAGTCAACTTCCGTAACCCCTCGAAATACACTGAAAAGGTTGCCGTTTTGAGGGTTTTACTGGAATCCTTTCGCTGACAGCTTTTCGCTAACAGTCTCTCGCTAAGAGTCTTTCGCTGCCGCCGCTTCTAGTGCGCCAGCGTGTTCTCGATTTCCGGCTCTGCGGGATCCGTCGCCTTCTCCACCAGCTTCTCCGGGAAATACGCGTTGATCACGTATTGCTCCAGCATCCGCTGCGTGTTGAAAAACGATCCGTTCAGCGCAATCGTCGACCGCATAATGCGCCGCCACTGTCCCTGATCCTTGTAGTACAGCGGCAGAATCACCTGCTCCAGGTGCTCGTACATCGACCGCGCCTCGCCCGGCTCATCGTCGTGATCGTCAATCGCCCATCCCGTCACGCCTTCGATCCAGCCTTCGATCCACCAGCCGTCCAGGATGCTCAGGCTCGGCACCCCGTTCAGCGCGGCCTTCATCCCGCTGGTCCCTGACGCCTCATATGGACGCAGCGGCGTATTCAGCCACAAATCCACGCCCCCCGTCATCAGCGCGCCCAGCTTCCACTCGTAATTTTCGAGGTAAACAATCTGCAGAGCGCTCTTGCTCAGCTCATGCGACAGTTCGATCACACGCCGGATCTTCGCCTTGCCCGGTTCGTCCGCTGGATGCGCCTTCCCCGCGTACAGAATCTGCATCCCGCCGCTCTTCTCCGCCAGCCGCACCAGCCGCTCCGGATCGGTGAACAGCAAATCCGCCCGCTTGTACGTCGCCGCGCGACGCGCAAATCCCAGCGTGAAGATTTCCTCTTTCATTTCCACGCCCGACGCTGCCTTCACCGCGGCTAACAGCGCCCGCTTCGACGCCGCGTGCGCCTCCACAATTTCGTTCTCCGGGATATCGATCGCATACCGCAGCGTCACGTTGTCCTGCCGCCAGCGGGGCAGGTGCTTGTCGAACACCGCCTGCACCGACGCCGCCGTCCACGTGCCCGCATGCACCCCGTTCGTGATCGCATCAATCGTGTATTCCGGAAACATCTGTCGCGATACCTTGCCGTGCTGCATCGCCACGCCGTTCACAAAGCGCGAGAAGCGCAGCGCCACATACGTCAAATTCAGCAGCCCGTCGTGGAAACATCCAAACCGCTCCAGCAGTCCGGCGCGCTCCGCTCCCAGAATGCGATAAGCCTGCTCGCCTGAAAATCTATCGTGTCCCGCCGGAACCGGCGTATGCGTCGTGAATACGCAACGGCGCCGCACCGCTTCGATATTCCGCTCAGTCGCTGTCTGCAGCCCAGCTCCGTGCAGTTCCTGCTCCAGCACTGGAATCGTCAGCAGAGCCGCATGGCCTTCATTCATGTGGTAAACCGACGGCTCGTATTCCAGAGCCCGCAACATCCGCGCCCCGCCGATGCCCAGAATCGCTTCCTGGCGCAGCCGGTAATTCGTGTCGCCGCCGTACAGATGGTCCGTCAACACCCGATCCGCGGGATCATTCTGTTCCAGGTCCGCGTCGAGAAAATACACCGGAATCCGATGCCCTGTGACGCCTTCAATCTCGTACCGCCAGGCGCGCAACGCCACCGGCCGTCCCTCGATCGTTACCGTCACGATCGGCTCTTCCGCGACCGCCAGTTTCTCTGGATTCCATGGCTGGGATTCCTCGCTCTGAGTCCCCGCCCCGTCCAGATGCTGCCGGAAATATCCCTTCCGGTGCGCCAGCGTCACCGCCGCCAGCGGCAATCCCATGTCGGCTGCCGCCCGCAGCGTATCGCCGGCCAACACGCCCAAACCACCGCTGTACGAGGGGATCTCCGGTATCACCGCGATCTCCATTGAAAAATACGCGACGATCCCGCCTTCGCTGGGTTCTTCCGGGGAGAAGTATTGCGAACGATTGATGAAATGCATTTCTGAGTCTTGTTCTCCGGCCTTCTTGAGCGACTTCGTTCAGAATAACGAACTCTTGCCTGTTCGCGCCGCTCCAGCCAACCCTGTGATTCTTACACTCTCATCGCAGGGGTCATATAACCCGTCTGTGGAATACCGGGTGAACTCGCTGCCCACCCGTTTCCCCTTCCTCATTTTTGTACGTTAGGCCCGTAGAAAATTGCCGGTCAAACCTCATGCGCCGCCGCCGAAGCATGACAGCGGTAGATGTCAGGATCGATGCCCGTGGCTGCCTTGTAATCGTCATGAAGCCGAGCGGAAAACTCCTTAGCCCGATTCGCCTCTACAAGATTGACGGTGCATCCCCCAAATCCGCCACCCGTCAGTCGTGCCCCAATCAGCCCCGGCAGCCGTTGCGCCGCCTCCACCATCGCATCCGCTTCCTCGCAGCTTGCTTCAAAATCATCGCGATAGCTCACATGCGCGGCCGCCATCAGGTCGCCCAGCCTCTTCAAATTTCCTTCTGCCAGGGCATCCGCTGCTGCCACCGTTCGCAGATTCTCGGTAATGATGTGGCGGCACCGGCGCAGCACGTTGTCCGGCATCTCGTGACCCCATTTTTCCAGGTCCAGCGTGGTCGCATCCCGCAGCAGCGCAATCTCCGGCCGGTGGCTGCGCAGAATCGCAGTACCCTCCTCGACCTCCGCGCGCCGGTTCCCATACTCGCCTCCCGCCACCGAATGCTTCACCATCGTGTTTGCAATCACCAGACTCAGGTGTGAAGGAATTGGCGCCAGCCGAAATTCCAGCGAACGGCAATCCAGCAGCAACGCATGATCCTCCGCTCCGTTGCACGCAATGAACTGGTCCATGATCCCGCAGGGCGACTCCACATACACGTTCTCCGCCCGCTGGCAAAGCTTCGCCATCTCATCCCTCGCCAGCTCTTTGCCGGCCAGATCCAGCACCGCCAGCGCCGTCGCCACTTCAATCGACGCCGACGAACTCAGCCCCGCTCCCAGCGGCACATCCCCATGCAGAGTCAGACTGAACCCCGGTACCTCAATCCCTCTGTCCCGCAACGCCCAAACTACCCCCAGCGGATAATCCGACCAGTGCTTGCTCCGCGTCGCCGGAAACTCTCCCGCTGCCACCGTCACACCGTCCCCAAAATTCTCTGACCAGATATCAATCTGCCCATCGCTCCGCGGCGACACCGCCGCCAGGGTCCCAAAATCGATTGCCGCAGGCATCACGAACCCTCCGGCGTAGTCCGTGTGCTCCCCAATCAGGTTCACGCGCCCCGGCGCCCAAAAAACGCTGGGATCGCCTCCATATTTCTTCAAATGCATGTCGCGAACTGCGTTGCTATCCAACATTCCCAAACTCTCTTCCTGATTCGAGATTCCCGTCCAACCCCACGGTCATCGCTCTTTCTGTCACGATATTGATGACACCAAAATCCGCATCCCCCACTCGTCGGACTCGCCCGGCTTCAGGCGCCGCGCCAGCCCGGCCGCCGTTGCCTCCGCCAGCGAATCCATGGGTGCCGTGCACGGCTCAAGGGCCACACACTGTTGACGATTCGCCTTCCCTTTCGGCCATCCCCCATAACAAAGCCACAGCCCCAGCCACGGGCTGTGCTTTGCATCGAACTGCACCTCGATCCGCACCCCCGCCTTCACCCGCTCCAGCGCCGCCCAACCCTCCGCCGGGGCCCTGGTAAACAGCTTGTCTCCCACGCTATCCTCAATGCCCCCAGCCACGCTCAGGTCTACATGCTTTCCGCCGCTCAATTCCGCCACCGGCCAACCGTGCACAGTGCCCTTCTTTCCCAGACGTCGTTGCCCCGACCCTTCCACCAGCACCTTATCGACGGAAGCCGGCAGCACGATCCGGTCGCTACGCTCCGCGGCCAACAGCGGATGCGCCGCCCAGGCCCACTCCAACGGCGCGTCTCCCACATTCATCACGCGATACGCCATTCCCAGAGTCGACCCGTCGAGTGTCAGCAACCGTTCCAGGCGCAGCGGCAAACTAGCCCCCATCGCCGCCATGCGCATCTCGTTGCCGGTCTGCGTATACTCCCACTCCAGCCGCCAAAAATCTCCGTGATCCGGAACCTGAATCACCCGTCCCGGCAAGGTCACAGCGCATCCCGCAACCGACGGCAAACACTCGTCGATCCCGCTGGCGTCGCTCTCCTCAAACCCCATCTCCAGGTTGCGCAACGCATACGGTGCCAGCGGCTGCTGCAGCAACTCCACATCCCCCGGCAGCCATCGCAGCGAGGCAATCTTCCCACCCAGCGCCGGCAGCACCGTTGCGCGCAGTGTATCCGTTTGCATCTCTAACTCAGCCCCAACCAATTCCGCCTCCACAGGTACCCCTGCCTTTGCATTTGTTCCTGCTTTGCCTACCCCCTACACCCTACCCCCTGCTTTACCCGCTCCCCAATCTCTTCCACCCACATCAGATGCTCTGGCTTCATCAGCACCGAGCGCAAACAAGTCACCGTGCTCCCCGGCCCCGCATCCGTCCAGCCGGCATCCGCAAAGAACCGTACCGGTAAATGCGCCAGCGCCAAATGCAATCCACCCTCCGCTGCCCGGTCGAAAACTTCCTGCGCCAGCCGGGACGCCTCCGCTAAAGTATCAGCCCGCACCGGGATCCCCGGCGAGCCAGCCCGCTGGGGAAATCGAACGCACCACACCACAATATCCAGTTCCGGCTCCGGTCCCGCCACAAATCGCGAGTCTTCCCGCACGATGGTGTGCAGCCGCAGCGCCGCCTCCCGCCCCTGCTCGAGGCCACGCGCAAACTCGCCGCATGGCTCCAGCGGCAATATCCGCTGCGTCGTCCACAACGCCACTGCCGACGCCCCTGCCCTGGAGCACTCCAGGCTAATCTCCCCCAGATGCAACTCCTGCGAGGTGAAATACGTGTACGGCGAATCGTGCCTGTACCAGCGCCCCATTCCCGGATCGCGAAACAGTACGCACCCGCACCCGTAGGGCTGCAACCCATGCTTGTGCGGATCCACCACAATCGAATCCGCCTCGCTAATCTTGTCGAAAGCCGCACGCGTCTCGTCCCGCAGATTCCCCGCCAGCCGGAAATATCCTCCATACGCCGCATCCACATGCAGCCGGAATCCATACCGCTTCCGCAATTCCAAAATCCCGTCCAGCGGATCCACCGCACCCACCGCCGTCGTCCCCAGCGTCGCCACCACGGTCCCGACACCGCCCGCAGCCAGCACGGCTTCCAGAGCGCCCAAATCCATCCTTCCCCGCGCATCCGTTGCAACGCAGGCATACGGCAGCTTCAGCACCGCGCTGATCCGGCTATGCGTGTAGTGCGCCTGCTCCGACGCCACCACCTTCTTTCCCGGCGCCATCTGCCCCGCCACCCAAAGCGCCTCCAGATTCGCGAACGTCCCCCCGCTCGTCAGATGCCCCAAAAACTCTGTCCACCCGAACATCCCTGCAATCTCGCGCACCGCCTCCACTTCCATGCGCGAGCTCGCCCGTCCCCCATCCAGCGCGTGGTTGTTTGGATTCAGCTCCATGGCCAGCGCGTAGGCCGCCCGCGCCACCGGATGCGGCGGCTTCAGCATCTGCCCCGCATACAGCGGATGAAAATAGGGGTAGTTGTCGCCCATCCGCTCGGCCGCTGCAGCCAGCGCCTCCGCCGCCCGCGCCATCCCCGGCGGCGAAAGCTTCGCATCGGGCAGGTCAGCGAAGTTTTGCCGCAGCCGCTTCAGGCCCTCAGCCAGCAATTCCAGTGCAGAATCAGTCATCACAAAAGAACCTTCAGAATACTCCTGAGGCCCTCCTCACTGCCTGAGCGCCATGCCGCGTCATCGGCTTGACAACCAGGCCCCTCAACTTGACCCTTCTGCTACACTCTTTGCAGCGTTTGAAAGGAACCGGGCAAGAGCAGTTTTTCGCCTCGCCCAACCAAGCAGGGATCTGCCAGTTCGCTCCGATTCACTCCAGCGCAATTCAATTCAGTCAGGAAAATGCAACAAATGGAACAAGGTACTGTGAAGTGGTTTAATGACGCGAAGGGCTACGGCTTCATCTCGCGCCAGAACGGCGAAGATGTCTTCGTGCACTACTCTGCCATTACCGCAAATGGCTTTAAGAGTCTGCAAGAGGGTCAGGCCGTGCAATTCAACGTCGTGAAGGGGCCAAAGGGCTGGCAAGCTGCAGACGTTCAGCCTCTGTAAGACGCAAACCAATTTTCGATAGTCAACACAAGCGCAAAAGGCGAGCTTACCGCTCGCCTTTTGCCATTTGCGGAGATGTTCATGAATGCTAGGGAGTTCGTTGCGGTGATCAAGCACCACGCTGTCGACGGCGCAGCAAACAACATCATCCGGGAGTTGAGCGCTCCGCTTTCCGAACCGGCTGTCCCCGGGACCGGAGAGTCAGAAATCGGCCGCAGCATCTCCGCGTTCGTCTACCGCGGAAAGCTTGAAAAGTACCGGCGCGCCAGATGGTTTCAGGCTTTGATCGCCGAAGATCAGGCTGAGGTGATTTCACTTCTGCGCGACTGCGCGAATGCCACTGCCTCCCACTTTTTTGCGGTTTTGGACGGTGTAGGAGGAGATACTCCTGGCGTATTCGAAGTTGTGGCGGTCGACGGGCACATACGGCACACGCTCAACCCCGAGAATTCGGATATGCTGCACGACGTATTCTCCGAGATATGTGAGACTGAAATCTCTTCGTGAGTGGCCAACGCACTATGGCTTCGCTTCCCCGCCCGTCCACACCTGCTCCGCAATCCGCCAGCGTCCGTCCTTGCCCCTCCGGTACACCGTCAGATAATCCCCGGCCATGTGCTGCGACTTGCCCGTCGCCCGCGCCACCAGCGTCTCCGTGTAGGTCCCCGAATCGTATGCCAAATCCGCCGACGCTTCCACATGCTGGGATGTGAAGGTCATATTGCTGTCGAAGGTCGTTGTAATCCTCTGATAAAGACTCCGGATCGCCGCTGTTCCATGCGATCGTCCCGCATCGCTGATGAAATCCGCATCCTCGGTATACAGCGCGACCGACGCGTCCACCTTCTTGTCGTGCAGATCCCGCGCCCATTCCAGCCGCAATCCGGCAAACGGATCACCCGGCGTAGCCTGCAACGCAATCAAGAGTGCCATTAAAAATCGCATCGCTGTTGCACCAGATCATCGCAATCGTACACGTGTCAAGATCCGTTTGCCCGCATCCAACCGCACCATGCCCAACGAACTCGACGATCCCCGCACCTACTTCGCCTCCGAGCGCACCTTCCTCGCCTGGATCCGCACTGGCCTCGGCCTCATGGGCGTCGGATTCGCCCTCGCCCGCTTCGGCCTCTTTCTTCGCGAATTTCAAGCCAGCCAAAACTCCGCGCCGCACAGCACCGGCCTTTCCGTCGACTCTGGAGTCGGCCTGGTCGCCCTCGGCGTCATCGTCAATATCTCCGCCATCATCCACCACATCCGCACCACCAAAGAGCTTCGCACCGGCACATGGATTCCCGGCCGCATTTCCACCAACGCCGTAGCGCTCGCGTCCCTGTTGGCGATCGTCGGCATCGGCATGGGCATCTACCTGCTCTTCCTCCGCTAGAAGTCCACCAGTCGCTTTTGCAGACCGCTTTTCCGCTGACCGTCTTATCGCTGCCCTCACGTGACTATCGTGCCTTGCCCTTCCATCCTCCACGCCGCACAATCATCCCAGTGTCCCTCCTCCTCAAACTGCGCCTCAATCTCCTGGAATCCGCGGTCGAAGCCCTATACCGCCACCCGCGCCAGCCCCTCCGCGCGCCGCACCTCGAAACCGGACTCCGCGGCGAGCACGCCGCATTCTTCTGGCTCCGCCGTCACGGATACATTGTTGTCGCCCGCGGCTGGCACTCCTCCCGCGCCCCCGGCGACCTCGACCTCATCGCCTGGCATCCGGATACCGAGGGCGACACTCTCTGTTTCATCGAAGTCAAAACCCGCACCACTCGTGCCGTCGCTCCCGCCCACCTAGCCGTCGATCGCGATAAGCGCCGCACGCTCCGCCGCCTCGCGCGACATTATCTCCGCCAACTCCCCAACCGCGATGTTCCCACCCGCTTCGACATCCTCTCCATCTACTTCGAAACCGGCAAGCCAGCGGACTACGAATTCTTCCCCAACGCCTTCACCTTCACCGAATCCCAACGCTGACAGGTTCTCGCTTCCAGCCACCGGCTCCGGCGAATGTCATCTCTATGGGAAAATAAGTACTCATGAATGATTCGTCGCTCGCAACCAGCCCCAGCAGCTCGCTTCTGGAAGAACTGCGGTGGCGCGGCTTTCTGGATGCGACGACCAGCAATGAACTGGACGCCTGGCTGAACGAAGCCCGCCGCACCATCTACGTTGGCTTCGATCCCACAGCGGATAGCCTCCACCTCGGCAGCCTGATTCCCGTCATGGGGCTGGCACACGTGCAGCGCCACGGCCATCGGCCCCTGGTTCTCGTCGGCGGCGGTACGGGACTCATCGGCGACCCCAGCGGAAAATCGCTGGAGCGCACCCTGCTCACTCCCGAACTGGCCGAGCGGAATGCTGCCGCCATCCGCACTCAACTCAGCCGCTTTTTCGACATCTCTTCAGATGAGCGAGCCCTGCTCCTCAACAATGCGGACTGGCTCCTCAAGCTCAATCTTGTCGAATTCCTCCGCGACGTCGGCAAGCACTTCTCCGTCAATGAGATGATCCGCCGCGACTCGGTCCGCGTACGGCTCGAAGAACGCGATCAGGGCATCTCCTTCACCGAGTTCAGTTACATGTTGCTCCAGGCCTACGACTTCCTTTACTTGTGCGAACATTTCGACTGCACCGTTCAAATGGGAGGAAGCGATCAGTGGGGTAACATCCTTTCCGGCAAGGACCTGATCCGGCGAATCCTCGGAAAGGCCGCTGAAGGGATCACCTTCCCTCTCCTCACCACCTCTTCGGGAAAGAAGTTCGGCAAAACCGAGGAGGGAGCCGTTTGGCTGGACGCCGCCCGCACCAGCCCTTACCAGATGTACCAGTACTGGCTGCAAACGGCGGACGCCGATGCGGGCCGCTTCCTCAGACTGTTCACGTTTCTGGATCGTGAACGTATCGAAGCACTGGAAGCCGAAGCGCTGCGCCGTCCCGAGGCTCGTGAGGCCCAGCGCGTCCTGGCAGTCGAATGCACAACCATCGTCCACGGTCAGGACGCAGTCCGCAGCGTAGAGGCAGCGACCCGAATCCTGTTTTCCGCCTCGGATGAGGCCCCCACGCCGGAAACAATTGCTCTGCTGGCGCGCGAAGTTCCGGTCACGGATCTTCCGCAAGCTGAGCTCGCAGCCGGAATCCCCCTGGTCGACCTGATGGTGCGCACGAAGCTCGCGGAGAGCAAAGGCTCGGCCCGCAAGCTGATCGAAGGCGGAGGCGTCTACCTCAACAATGAGCGCCAGGCCCAAACAGCAAAAATCACCACCGACCATTTAAAGTGGCCCGGCGCAATTCTCTTGCGCACGGGGAAAAAAAATTACCACCTAGTGCGCATCGACTAGCGCGAGCGCGCGAACGTCAAGGTGACCGAGGAGACTCTCTGCCGTGACTGATAAGATTCATTGCGATACACACGGCGAAGCCGACAAGGCTTACGTTTGCACGCACCTCGTCGGCGAGTCCACCGGCCTCGGCTTCAACCGAAGTGACCCGACCGACGACAATCCCAACCCCGATGCCTGGTGCGACAACTGCGAATTGATCCGTGCCGCGCACGGCGAGTGGGATGACGACGCTCAAAAGCTCACATCCATCTCGCTGCTCTGCTCCGGCTGCTACGAACGCACCCGCATTCGCAATGAGCGTCCCACCGTGGCCTTCGACGATCTCGCCAATCTCCGCTGGAAATGCGGAGATTGCGACGAGTGGCATACCGGACCCTGCCTCGACCTTGGCTACTCAGAGCCGCATTATTGGCGAGAGGAACTTGCAGCGACTTCCGATCCTGACTCGTTTCTTACCGAGGATTACTGCGCAGTGGATGGTGAGTATTTTTTCGTTCGCGGCTTGATTCACCTGCCGATTCTCGGCACCGGCGAGAGCTTTCGTTGGGGAGTATGGGGATCCCTGAGCCGGGCGAATTTCGATCTTCTGCGCAAAGCCGACGACGACGAGAACCGGGCGGAACTCGAGCCGATGTTCTCCTGGCTGAGCACGCGCCTTCCAGATTATCCGGATACGCTAAACCTGAAAATGTACGCTCACATCCAGGACGCAGGACAGCGTCCGCACTTTCGCCTCGAGCCGTCTGACCATCCCCTGGCGCAGGAGTACCACCACGGCATCTCGCCAGAGCGGGTGAAAAAAATAGTGCGCTCCCGGCTCCCCTCAACCGCATTCGATTAGTTCGATCGGCCGTATTTGGGGTCGTAAGACCGCTCCCCGCTGGACGCGCAGTCCTCAGCGGATCACCTTCAGCGCCATCCGGAACAGCTCGTCGAAATCCTCGCCCGCCGCCGCGTCCTTCTCCACCGCCGTCTCAATCGCCTTCTGCGCCGCCGGCCGCTGATACCCCAAATTCACCAGCGCCGACAACACATCCTCCGCTGCAGGAGCCGTCACTCCCGCCGACACCGGAGCCGTCGCGAACTCCTCTAATTTATCCTTCAGCTCCACCACCAGCCGCTCCGCCAGCTTCTTCCCCACCCCCGGAATCCGCGTCAGCATCGCATGGTCTTGCGCGCGAATCGCCGCCACCGTCCGCTCCGGATTCAGTCCGCTCAAAATCGTAACCGCCAGCTTCGGCCCCACGCCTGACACCGTGATCAGCCTCTCGAACAGCCTCTTCTCGTCGCGCTCCAAAAATCCGTACAGCGCCAGCGTGTCTTCCCGCACCTGCGTATAGATGTAAAGCGAAACCTCGCCGCCCTCCTTCGGCAGCGACGTAAACGTCGGCACACTGATCGTCACGTCGTAGCCCACACCCCCGGCCTCGACAATCGCCTGCCCCGGTTGCTTCGCAAACAGCCGTCCATGCAAATGCGCAATCATTCTGAATTCACCTTAGCCCCTGGCACCCAATTTCTAGTCCTTCGTCCCCGTCTCCTGCGGATAAATCGCAATCCGGTGCGTCCGCAGCCGCGCCCGCACCATGTCTCCATTCGACTCCGCCGTCAGAGCCTGCGACCGTCCCTCCGGCATATGGCAGCCAATGCACTTCGTCCGAATGCTCTCCCCCATCTCCTTAAACCGCGGACACGCATGCACGCTGTGGCACGTCAAACAATGCGCTGAAAACGATGCTGCGTCCTGCTGCTTCTCATGCACGTTGTGGCACGTCGAGCAGGTCAGCTTGCCGCTCGTGAAGCACTTGCTGTGCTCCAGCGCCTGCACCTGGTTGCCATGCACATCCACCGGCGCATCCGGCGGCGGGATCGTGATCGTCAAATACTTCGCCAGCTCGTCGCCCGGCCGGAACGACTGCGCAGCGGTCTGCGGCACGCCCGCCCCCGCGTGGCACAACCCGCACAAATCCAACTGCCGCGTATGCGTCAGCCGCGCCGGGTTCACAATCGCAATCTCCGGCGATCCGTCCCCAGGCGGATGCGCACTCTTCTCCCGCGCCACATGTTCCGCTCCCGGCCCATGGCACTTCTCGCAGCCAATCCCCAGCACCAGGCTTTCTCTCACATACTTATTCAGCGGCGGCTGCGCCGTTTGGAACGCCGTTGCATGGCACTCCAGACACCGCGGAATAATTGGACGGTCGAAATGCACGCCCCCGTCGACATACCCCGGGCTGTTGATCCACTTGTGCGTCTCTGTCCACCACGTCACCGGCAGCTCGAACAGCTCATCGTCCTTCCAGTAGAGATACGTTTGCCCGCGCCGTCCTGAACCAATCACAATGTCGAATCGCTGCGCCTCGCCCGTCAGATTCTGAGGATTCGAAATATTCACCGCGCTCTGGTAGAACCCGTCCGGCGCCGCAATCATCGCAAAAATCAGGTCTGGATTCGGCGTCTTCAGCACGTTCTTCCCCGTCGTGAAATCGCCCAGAATCGTCTTCTTGCCGGCTACGCTCGAATCGGCTGCATGCGGCGAAACAACATACGTACGCGCTTCCTTCGCATGGCACGAGGCGCACGCCGCATCGCCCGCATAAGCGCTCGCCGCGGGAGGCGTGTGCAGCGCCTCCACACCCGCGGCCCCCGCCCCAGTCGGCGTCGCAGCCTCCTGCGCGTCCGCCCACGCCGCCGTCAGCCCGGACAAAACGAGCAACGCGGCGCAGAACAA
>Ga0206828_1046_pt1 | contig 22601 bp, 19 predicted proteins | sample Alteio_BWOrgCont_78_FD_152858 | JGI IMG/M metagenome (GOLD analysis project Ga0206828, IMG submission 152858) | Enriched cells from forest soil in Barre Woods Harvard Forest LTER site, Petersham, Massachusetts, United States -... | ecosystem: Environmental > Terrestrial > Soil > Temperate forest >... | reverse complement strand
TAAAATCCAGCGGGTAAAAGAACAACACAACCCACTTTCCCTTGTAATCCGACAACTTCACCTCTTTAAACTCGCCGTTCGGCAACAACGCTTGGCCTTGGAAATCCGGGGCTTTTTGTCCTACTTGAACTGGCATAATCTGCCTCCTTTTTAAAACTTTTAATCCGCCATTCCGATAAGAACGGCAGTATTCAAATCCTCACCGCCGATTCGACACCAGCGGGAAATTCGAGTTTCATATTCCTGCTTTAGGAATTTTTGGACGCCTTTTTCTTCGAAACGCAATCAGCGCAATATCCTTTAAAATGAACCGAATAATCGGTGATTTCAAACTCTTTGGAAGACGATCTTGGAACTTTAATCCGATCCAAAATCTCATCCTCTAAATCCATAACTTTATGACAACTTAGACAGGTTAAGTGATGATGCCGTTCCGTATTGGGATCATACCGGGCCGCCGAACCCAAGTGCTGCGCTTTGTGAATAACACCTAATTGAACCAAAGTTTCCAGAACACGATAAACCGTCGTGCGGGAAAGATCGGGTAAATGATGGGTTACATCTTCGAAGATTTGATCGGCCGTTGGATGGTCCAGCCGGCCCGCCAGGGTTTCCAAAACGGCTCTACGCTGTACGGTCAGGGGTACACCCTGTTCCCGGCAGAGTTCTTCAAAGTTCTTCATTTTGTCCGTAACAGTTTGGCTGCTTTTCATAGTTGGTAACTTATTGCAAACGGAAATAATTGTCAATAGCATCAGTAAATTTAAGCGTCTATTAGTTTTTCAAAAAGCGGTTGTCGATATGTTTTAGGCCATTTTTTATCGGCCGGCTGACCGAATCGCAGCAATAAAACCGGTTCTTCTGCATGTGAAGCTTTAAACAATTTTAATAAGCTTGGGTGCGCTCTTTTTAATGTCGTTGGCAAATGAAGCACCTGTGCTCCCAATTCAATTTCGCTCAGCGTTAACGCCAGCCGGATATACCAGCGGCCGGCGTTAAAATAACTCTCTCTTTCAGGCATTTGAGTGGTCATCAAAAGATAGGCAGGAGCTTCTGCGCCATGACCTTGTTTTAAAAGGGCTTGGCGGGCGACCTCTTTTATTTCTCTCGCATAAGAAAAATGACGCAAAAACGCGAATCGCATTTTGATAGAAACCGGAAGGCCCAAGCACCTCAAAAGAAGCCCCTCCAACGCATCCGGCTGCGGCTTAATCCAATGGACAGCCTCCTCTACTAAAGTCGAGTTTCCTGCCTCTTCGTGGGACAAATCGTGCAACAAAGAAATTAATTTCTCTCGATCTTTTTCCGAATTAAGAAAATGCAATCTTTCTCGGGCAGAAAAAGCCGGCACATTTCGAAGCCGTTCCAAATGGAGTTCCTGAACAGAATTTTCTTTATAGAAGCCCGCGTGAGTCTGCCGTATAAGCAAAGAAGTAAAAAGGCTTTCGGGCAAGGTTTCAGTCATCGGTTTCAGCTTTAAACTTGCCACAACCCTTTCATTAGTAAACATCGAAAGCTCCACCTCATACCCCAAAGCTGGAGCAGCCAAAATCATGCTCTCAACACAAGCGCCCAGAGCCAAATAAAGGTCCCGTTGCTTCTCATCGATTTCGCGAGATCTGGTCCGCGAAAAATCCGCTCGCACCTCGATGATTCCTTTTTGTCCATCCACCAAAAATTTCCAGGGTTGGGTGTTATAAACCGATGGGGCCAGTATCCCATATTCCAAAAGTCTTCGACAAACCCGTTCAAAACCCATGATTACCCTCGTTAAAAGTCTTCAAATCCGTTCTCCATCATAAGAAAAAGTCGCTGTCGCTGTCTTTTGAACCTGCTACAATGACTGAAATTTTAGGGATTGGGAATCATGTCGGACGAAAAAGCGGAAGTTAAAATGTTAACTAAGGAAGAAGCCAATGCGGCCCTTCCCAAGGTGAAGGTCATTTTAAAATCCCTTCGAGAGTTGCGGACCGGCGTTTTAAGGATACAGGCCCAGATTGAAATCGAAGAAATGACCGGTTCAGATCCAAGTGGTCGGTTAACACTTCATGCCCAAAACGCAATTACTGATCAAATGGACGAATTTCAAGCCAAGACCGCTCAGTTTGAAAACTTACTGAAAGAACTTTTTCAAATGGGCGCCCATTTAAAAGATTTGGACAGGGGTTTGATCGATTTTTACAGCCTCCGGGATCAAAAAGTGGTCTTTTTGTGCTGGATTGAGGGTGAATCTGAAATTCAGCATTGGCACACTATTGAAGGGGGCTTTCAAAACCGCCGTTCGTTGGATTAGATTCTTTGATCGGTTAATCAGCTGGTTGTTATTACCCATTCCAAGGAGTTATTTATGTCGAAACCTTTTGACGCCGCCGACCAAGCCGCTGTTAACACGATCCGTCTTTTAGCGGTGGACGCCACATACCAAGCCAATTCGGGACATCCTGGCATGCCCATGGGCATGGCTCCCGCCGCCCATGTGCTTTGGAGCCGCCATCTTAAACATTCCCCTTCTAATCCCCATTGGACCAATCGCGACCGCTTCGTCCTTTCCGCGGGCCATGGCTCCATGCTGATCTACTCTCTCCTGTATTTGCATGGTTATGGCCTAACTTTGGAAGATTTAAAAAATTTCCGGCAATGGGGCAGTAAAACACCAGGCCATCCCGAATATGGCCATACGGTTGGAGTCGAAACGACTACTGGTCCTCTGGGCCAGGGTATTGCCACCGCCGTGGGTTTTGCCATGGGTGAACGCATTTTGGCCGCGAATTTCGGAAATGAATTAGTGAACCACAAAACCTGGGTCATCGCCTCCGATGGCGATTTAGAAGAGGGTGTTTCCCACGAGGCCGCTTCACTCGCCGGTCATTTAAAATTAGCTAACCTTAAAGTCATCTATGATGATAACCATATTTCCATTGAAGGTGATACCAATTTGGCCTTCAGCGAAGATGTTTTAAAGCGCTTTGAAGCTTACGGCTGGCATACTTTGAGGGTTACGGACGCCAACGACCTGGACGCTTTGGATAAGGCCTTCACTGAAGCCGAAGCCGAAACCACGCGGCCCACGATTATCGCGGTTCGCTCTCATATCGGCTACGGAAGCCCCCTGCAGGACAATGCGAAGGTCCACGGGTCAGCTCTCTCGGCCGAAAACGTCAAGAAAACTAAAGAATTTTTCAAATGGCCGCAGGAACCTACTTTTTATATTCCCGAAGAAGCCAAGACCCGCTGTTTAGAATCGGTAGAAAAGGGTAAAAAAATCGAAGCCGAATGGAATGCCAAACGGGACGCTTACGCAAAGGCCGCCCCGGATAAGTTCAAGCTTTTTACCCAGGCGCTCGCCAAAGAATTACCTGCTGATTTGGTCAAAAAATTCCCGGTTTTCCCTGCTGATGAAAAGGGTTTGGCCACTCGTCAGGCTTCGGGCAAAGTACTTAACGTTATCGCCAAGGAAGTCCCTTTCTTTTTAGGCGGATCTGCCGATTTGGCGGGTTCTAACGACACGCTCATCGACAATGGCGGTGATTTTTCAGCCGCTAATTATGCCGGTCGTATTTTCCACTTTGGGATTCGCGAACATGGTATGGCTGCGGCCATCAACGGCATTGCCTTGCATGGGGGCTCTATCGCTTTCGGGGCCACCTTCCTGATGTTCAACGATTACATGAAACCCGCTTACCGTTTAGCCCACCTGATGGGAATCCAGTCCATTTTTGTTTTCACCCATGATTCTATTGGCCAAGGCGAAGACGGCCCTACCCATCAGCCAGTGGAAACCCTAGCGGCTATGCGGGCTACTCCTAATGGATGTGTGCTTCGTCCCGCCGATGCCAATGAAACCGCTTATGCCTGGCTGATAGCGGTCGAGCGCAAAAACGCCCCGACAGCCCTGGTTCTCAGCCGCCAAACGGTTCCCACTTTTGACCGAAGCAAAATGGCCCCCGCCTCGGGAGTATTAAAAGGTGCCTATGTTCTCTCCGAAGCCAAGGGAGGAAAACCTCAGGTCATCTTGATCGGCACGGGTTCGGAAGTTCAATTAGCGGTTAAGGCGCAGGAACTCCTGGAAAAAGAAGGCGTCTTGGCTCGTGTCGTCAGCGCAGCTTCTCTGGAACTTTTTGCCGCTCAAAGTGCTGTCTATCAGGAAGAAGTTTTGCCTTCTTCAGTGAAAGCCCGGGTCGTGGTCGAAGCCGCTTCTTCTTTCGGCTGGCACCGCTGGGTCGGAGACAAGGGTAAGTACGTCACCTTGGACCGCTTTGGCGCCAGCGCTCCCGGTAATGTCGCGTTAAAAAATCTGGGTTTTACGCCGGAACATGTCGTGGCCGCCGCGAAAGAAAGCCTTAAAGCTTAATTGGTTGCAGTCAGATGAGGCCGTTGGTTTTAACCGGCGGCCTTTTTTTATATCCTGATTGAAACTACCATGATCACAACTACTCACGTCATTTTAAATGCGACGATTCTCGGTTCTAAAAAACATCCTGAACGAAACTGGCCCATTGTTTTAGGCGCCGCGCTGCCCGATTCCCCCACCTTTTTAGTTCTCTTTTCGCCTCTTTACTGCTCTTTAGGAATCAGCCGACAACTTAACTACGCTTTTTTTCAAACCTGTACGGATTGGTTTCATTCCATCCCCTTGGCGCTGGTGGGACTTTTACTTTGTCTTCCGTTCCGATTTAGCAGTGGAATCTATTTTTTTATCAGTGTGACGCTTCATGATTTGGAAGACTTGCCCGTTCATGCTCAATTCGCGCATAGGCAATTTTTGCCCTTCAGCCAGTATGCTTTTCACAGCCCCATTTCCTATTGGGAACCGCAATATCATGCCAATTTAGTCGCGCCCGCCGAATGGCTGCTAGTGATCGCCTGTGCCGCCTGCTTATGGCGGCGCAATCTCAATTCTTTCGCCCAGTTGAGTTTGATATTGGTGATCATTTTTCAGGGGACTCTTTTGCTTTATTTCCTTGGAATTCGTTGGTAATTCGCCCCCCTTTTACAAAAAAAGTGATAGCCTTAAAAAAGGTCTATTTTTAGGCGCTTTTGAAAAAGAACGCTGGTTTAACTTTTTATAACCTGATTATTCACCTATTCACGTCAAAACCTTGCAGGGGATTATGATTAAGGAGGCTGTCATGGTTCGTTTGAAGGAAAAGGGTTTTACATTGATTGAGCTGATGATCGTTGTCGCGATCATTGGTATTTTGGCTGCTATCGCCATCCCGCGTTTCGCCCAAATGTTGGAGAAGTCCAAAGAAGGCGCGACCAAGGGTAACATTGGAGCGATGAAGTCAGCCGCGGAAATTTATTATGGTAACTGGCAGGGTGTCTGGCCGACCACGTTGTGGTCAACGTCAGCGTTTACCTTCAGCCAAAATTTGGACAACGTTCCTCTGGTGAAGGTGACGGGTGCTTTTGTTCCCGGTTCAACTAATCCATCCGGAAACATTGTCACTTATGCGGTTCAAAACGGGGTGCCGACGACGGATAGCTCGGGTTGGATGTATGACAGCACGGGTGGTTATGTTTTTGTGAACAGCACTACGCAGGATTCACAAGGTATGGCCTATTCCTTTTACGGGTTCCAATAATCTAAAATTCTTCTCCTGATTTTAACCGCGGGAATTTAAACCTTCCGTGGTTAAAATCGTCTTTTTTTCAGAAAAATCGCTAAATTGAACATGATTAAATATGCTTATCTTTGCACTTCATTTTTAGTTGGTACTCACATTTAAATCGATGTTACAGTATTGCGTCTTGGTTTCAGAACCATTCTCAATATTGAGGACAAATTTTGTTCCGATTAAAAGAAAAGGGTTTCACGCTAATTGAACTGATGATCGTCGTGGCGATTCTCGCCACCCTCGCGGCGATCGCCATACCCAAATTTACCCTGATGGTCGAAAAATCTCGGGAAGGTTCTACCAAAGGCAACCTTGGCGCCATCCGGTCCGCCGCTTCGCTTTACTACGGAAACAGCAATGGTGTTTGGCCCACTACGCTCAACTCGGATTCTCCCTTTTCTTTCAGTAACTATTTAGGAAACTTTCCCGGCGTAAAAGTCACCGGCGTATTCATCAGCGGAGCTCCCAGTCCCGCCGGAACCAACGTAACTTACGCGACAAGTTCATCCGTTCCAATCGGTGCGGGCTCCGGCTGGCTTTACGATAGTACACAGGGCCGTGTATTCGTTAACAGCACTCTTCAAGATTCCCAAGCCGTGGCTTATTCATATTACGGATTTGAATAACTAAGGGATTTTCTTGAGGCTCTGGTCTCTCCATCCAAAGTATCTCGATGCCAAAGGTTTGTTGGCGTTCTGGCGAGAAGGTTTCTTAGCGCAAAAAGTACTCGCTGGAAAAACAAGAGGCTACCGCAACCATCCTTAGTTGAATCGTTTTAAAAATCACGCTTTTCCCCAAAAAGCTATCAGGCTCTATTTGTCGGCCGTATGGAAAGAAGCCGACCACCTCGGATATTCCTTTGAGAAGAAAAAAATAAGGAACGCGGGCAAAAGAACCGCGCCCATCTTGGTGACCAAAGGTCAAATTCAGCACGAATGGAACCATCTATGCAAAAAACTTGGCTTACGGGACCCTCAAAAATTAAAAACCTTTTCCAAAGTAAAACAACCTAAACTTCACCCTTCTTTTCGGGAGATATCCGGCCCCATCGAACCTTGGAAAAAATTTGAGGATCATTAATGACGATTTTTTAATTCGGACGCGGCCGCTTCGTCCATCGCGAAAATGAGCCTTCCCGACACCGGTTTTAAATACTGAATCGGATAGCGGGGCGGCTCCGAGGGGCCTTCCAAAACCTCTTGAATTCGGTCGGCTTTTTTAAGTCCTTCCACCAATACCACCAGCCATCGGGAATGATTTAATACTGAAAATGTTAAAGAAACCCTGTCTTTTTTTTCAGGATCAACAAAATATCCAACTACCCATTTATCCTGCTCATTTACCTGAGCCGTTCCCGGAAAAAGACTGGCCGTATGGCCGTCATCTCCCATACCCATCAGGGCCAGATCAAAACGAGGTATTACCTCGTCATTAAAAAAATTTCGAAGTTTAATTTCGTAGGTTGAAGCCGCTTTTTCCACCGGTAAGGATCCGTTCGTCGCCGGAAAAATTTGTTCCGCAGGAATGGTCACCTTGGACAACAAGGCTTCTTTCGTCATCCGGTAATTGCTGGTTGGGTCCGTAAACGGGACATGTCTTTCATCGACCCAAAAAATATAAGTCTTGTTCCATGGGACAAGGGAAAGATAGGGCTCTTCCGCCAGATGTTGAAAAAGGCCCCTAGGCGTGGTTCCACCCGACAAGGCCACCACAAAGCGTCCCCGTTCCTGCACCGAAGCCCGCGCTATCTGCATGAATAAATGGGCGGTTTCTTCAATAAGAATTTCGGGCGTTAAATGAATTTTGATTTCCGGCGAAAAATGAGTTTTTTTTGATTTAGCAACCTGGCGGGCGGGCGCTTTTTTAACCGGATTTTTCTTTTTAAGTTTCAATTTCCTCACCGATTTTTTGGTTGTCTTCTTGGATTTCTTTTTCAATGTCCGCCTCCATATTAAAAAATCCCCAAGGGTTGAGGGTTTCAAACTAACCAAAGAAACCGTCGCGCGTCATTGAGGAAACGTGAACTGCCCCATAATTAGACTTTCCTTTTTTCCTCAAGGCTCATATCCGGATGAACCAGTATAGAACCTGCCATCTGTAATGTTTTTTTCCAAACTGGGTCTGCCTCAAAATGCTTCAACCCAATCGCTAAAACGTCATCCGAGTGAAGATGCTCGAAAGTGACCACCCTTGAAAAAGCCAGCTTGTGGTTGATTTCAGAACGAACGATCACTTGATGCGGATCTTCGTCACGGGCCACGGTGAAAATGGCCGGATGCTCCCCTTCGGTTATGATTCCTACGGCAAAAATACGGTCCGCTCTATCATCCGGACTTGGAATGGGTTTTAAAATGACTTCTACCTGTCCCTTCGGCCCCTCGAAAATGAGGGGTTCATTTAAATCCGCCTGTCTGGGCCGGTGATGACGCCAACCCAACTGGGCCGCTAACCAGGATGCCAAATAAAAGCTGCGAAGAGGTGTGGATCCCTCGCCATATTCAATCGTAACCTGCTTGATTTCTTTTAAATACTTGGACCAGTCTCCGTCGAATAACTCCGCGATCAAGGATCGCCATCTTTGGATGCGAATCCAGTTCATATCGGCCAGATTTGTTTTAGGATAGCGTTTATGCCAGAAAGCTGACAAGCGGGCTACCGACTGAACCGGATCCTTGAATTTGGACGAATCCACCCAAACCCGGCTTAATTGCTCCGCCATGTGCTCGAAGAAGGAATTGTAATAGGGCATATCGCCAGGCCACCAAAACTCCACCGGCAGGTCGGGAACTAAAATGGAAAAGGTAAATCCATAGAGGTTCTCAATAATTTCTTTTTGAGCCACCAGCTTTACCATGTCGCAACAGACTCTCTTTTCCGGATCGGCCCAGGAAAGACACCGTCCGCTAACGTAATATCGAAGAGACGCTTCCGCCGCGTCCGCCGCAGGACGGACCAAAATATAGCGGCCTGGATGATATTGCATCAAATCGCCCAGGATACCCTCTACCCGATATCCATCCTCGTGATCCGAAGCGTAAGCGACCAAGTTGGTCGTGTAAATCCTCCGGATACCGGATAATTGAGTTTGGGACTCATTAGTCGTCGTCCAAAGACCCGTTAAGTCGCTTTCAATGTTTTGAGCGCTGGGAGCGTTCATACTTTTCTCCATTTGCGCCAGGGTCTTTCCAACAACGCGTCGGCCTGAGCCGGACCCCAACTCCCCGCCTCATAATTGGGGAAATCCCCTTCCGGAGCGGTCGTTTCCCAATGATTCAATACCGGCATCAAGGCGGCCCAAGCCGCTTCGGCCTCGTCACCGCGGATAAAGAGGGTGGGGTCTCCCAGCATACAGTCCAAAAGAAGCCGTTCGTAGGCCTCCGAGGTGCCTTCGGCAAAACTCGTTCCATAACGAAAATCCATATTAACCGTACGGGCTTCCATGGTCATACCCGGAACTTTTGTCTCAAATTTAAGCGTAATGCCCTCGTCCGGTTGTATCCGAATAATCAGGACGTTGGGCGATAAAACGTTCATATTGTTTTTAAACAAGAGATTGGGCGGTTCTTTAAATTGAATCGCCGCTTCGGTTGTGCGTTTAGGCAGGCGCTTTCCCGAACGGAGCAGGAAAGGAACCCCGTGCCAGCGCCAAGTGTCCAAAAATATCTTGATCGCGGCGTAAGTTGGCGTATTGGACTTGGGATCCACGCCTGCCTCCTGCCGGTACCCTGGAACCTTTTGTCCCGCCAGAAACCCCGGACCGTATTGGCCCCGAATGGCGTGGGTGCGGACCGTTTGCTCGTCAAAAGGACGGATTGCCTGGAGAATTTTCAATTTTTCGTCCCGGATAGAATTGGCCTCAAAAATAACCGGTGGTTCCATGGCAATCAGGCACATGACCTGAAATAAATGGTTTTGGAACATATCCCTTAAAATGCCCGAGCTTTCGTAATAGCCGGCCCGGGTGCCCACTCCCAGGTCTTCCGAAGCCGTGATTTGGATATGATCCACGTGCCGTCTGTCCCAAATCGGCTCGAAAATGGAATTGGCAAAACGCATCACCAAAAAATTCTGAACCGTTTCTTTTCCTAAGTAATGATCGATGCGGTAAATTTGATTTTCTTTAAAAACCTCGCGCACCTTTATGTTTAATTCCTTAGCCGAGTCCAAATCATGCCCGAAGGGTTTTTCAATGACAATACGCGAGAATCCCTTTTCTTCCCGGGCTAGCCCTACCGCGCCTAAATTCGAAATAATCTCCTCAAAAACATTCGGTGGCGTGGAAAGATAAAAAATCCTATTTCCAACGGTCCCATTTTTTTCGTCCAATTCGTCCAGTTTGGCGGAAAGCGCTTTATAAACCGCTAAATCATCATACCCGCCGGCGAGATAATGAAAATTCTGCGAAAAACTCTGCCATATCGCCTCTGAAATTTGAGGTTTGCTCTTGAACAGCACTTCTTTGAGTTTCTTTCGAAATTCCTCATCCGAAATAACTGAACGGGAGATACCGATCAAATTGAAAGACACGGGCAAAAGGTGTTTTTCATAAAGTTCAAATAAGGCTGGCACCAGTTTTCGGGCGGTCAGATCACCCGAAGCACCGTAAATCACCACACTGCAGGGAGGTGCGACACGGCCCGAGGAAAGGCCTTGTCGAAGCGGATTTTCTAAAAGTGCGGGGCTGACCATAATGAACCTCAAGGAGAAGGGATAATAAGCGTTTGAAACAAAGGCTATTTGAACAGAGGCTTGTTTTTCTTTCAAGTCCGACCGAAGATGACAAACGAAGATTTTTCAGGCGGAACAATGACTTTGCCGACGTTTTTTGAGATTCAAATGAAAATCGATTAAAAAAGTAGCTGAATATGGCCGATTTTAAAAAACGAGTCTTGGACAATGTGCCGGGCGAATTTTTCGTCGATAACAGCTGCATTGATTGTGATACCTGCCGTCAATTAGCGCCTAATGTCTTTGAGGATTCAGGGCGCACATCTTTCGTCAAAATGCAGCCCCAAACACTCGAAGAAATAAGAAAAGCCACTCAAGCGCTTTTAGCCTGCCCAACGGGGTCCATCGGCACCCTTCAGCCAAATCACTCGTCAGAAGTTCTGCAGGATTTTCCCATGGAAATTGAGAATGGTGTTTATTACTGCGGTTTTAACTCGCCTAAATCTTACGGCGGTAATAGTTACTATATCCGCCATCCTCAGGGTAATTGGATGATTGATTCCCCCAAGTTTCTTCCTCACTTGGTCCGTCAATTTGAAAAGCTGGGCGGAATCCATTCTATCTTTTTAACCCATCAGGATGATGTGGCGGACGCCGACAAATACGCGGCAAGGTTTAAAAGCAAAAGGATCATCCATGAAGCGGATTTGGGCGCCCAACCCGGCGCGGAAGAAGTGATGCGGAGGTCAGGTATTTTCAACGCGGGAGAAGATTTTAAAATCATTCCCACCCCCGGCCACACCAAAGGCCACATGGTTCTTTTGTATAAAAATAAGTACTTATTCACTGGCGATCATTTGTGGTGGAGGCGCAAGCGGAAACAACTGGGGGCTTCCCAAAGTGTCGCCTGGTATTCCTGGCGGGAACAAACCGAATCCATGGCCCGTCTTTTAAATTTTGACTTCGAATGGGTCTTGCCGGGTCACGGCGAAAGAAAAAATCTTCCCCTTGGTGAAATGCGCCGGGAATTAGAAGCTTTAGTCGGCCGAATGAAAACCTCTCCGGAAACCCGGTTAGACCAATAAAAAAGGTCTAGGAAAAAATTTCTGGACCTTTTTTATTGGTCCGGCTTTCTTAGATAAATGAATAACCCATTAACACCGTAAAGGTTCCGTTTTGAAGATTTTTACCGCTAGAAACATTATCAAGACCTAATTCATACCGCCCATTAATACAAAACTTTGAAAAATCAAACTCTATTCCGCCTACCAATCCCACGTCCCCGCTGTTGACGGCTCCTGAATTGGCCGGCAAGCTGGAAAGGGTCGTCCAGTCAAAAGAGGGTCCGACTAGTAAAGAAGGATTCAATCCGGGCAGTCCCAAGCCGATTTTTAATAAAACAGGGACTTCAAGATAATCCGCTTCATAACTGGTAGTGGTCCCCGAAATTTGGGCGCCCTTTTGTTCGTAAAGCAGCTCGGGCCTAATGGCAAAACTGGGACCAAAGTTCAGACTCAAAAATCCGCCACCCACGAAACCCAGCCGGGAAGAGCTGGGACCGGAAGAACTTAAACCATTGGCGTCATTCCCCAGAAAATAAGAAAAGTTCATTCCCGATTCAAAACCCAGATCAAACGCCTGGGCAGAGGCTTGAACCGCCGATAACGACGCAAAAACGAATGCCATCATCAAAACTTTAAATCGCATAGTCTCTCTCCCTGAATGAACTTTATGTCAAAAAGGACGCCCGGCTTCTCAGGCGTCCTTCGTGATTTAGACGTTTAACGGCCGCGACTAGTTTCTTACTTGGTTTTGGACAGCCAATCCGTATGCATAAAGCCTTTTTCCGGATGGTCAACCCGTTCGTAAGTATGGGCCCCGAAAAAGTCCCGTTGCGCCTGGGTCAAATTCTGGGGCAGATTGGCGGTGCGGTAAGCGTCAAAATAGGCCAAGCTGCCGCTAATCGCCGGTATGGGAATCCCGTTGGTGACCGCCACCGAAACCACTTTGCGCCAATTGGCCTGGGTGGATCCGATCTGCTTTTTGAAGGAATCATCCAGCAAAAGAGACTGCAAATTGGGATTGCGGTCATAAGCCTTCATGATTTCATCCAATAGTTTGGCGCGGATAATACAGCCGCCCTTCCAGATACGGGCCATGTCCTTCAGGTTAACGTTCCACTTGTATTGGTCCGAAGCCGCTTTAATGAGACGCATGCCCTGGGTATAGGAACAAACTTTGGAATTATAAAGAGCGTCCCCGACCGCCGCGATCAATTGCTTTTTGTCGTCTTTGAAAGAAATAGCCGGCCCGGAAAGTTGTTTCGACGCCATGACGCGTTCGTCTTTGAGGCTCGACATTCCACGACCGTCCAATGCCGCCACAATGGTAGGAATCTGGATTCCCATCTCGAGGGCGATTTGGGCCGTCCATTGACCCGTCCCCTTTTGTCCGGCCTTATCCAAAATAACATCAACCAGGGGCTTGCCGGTTTCATCATCCTTCACGGTAAAAACCTTGGCGGTCAATTCGATAAGGAAGGAATCCAGGATGCCCTTGTTCCATTCGGCGAAAATATCCGCCAATTCGGCGGCACCCAATCCCAGCACCTTGCGAAGAATATCGTAAGACTCGGCGATCAGCTGCATATCGCCGTACTCAATGCCGTTATGGACCATCTTCACGAAATGGCCCGCGCCGTCGGGGCCGCAATGGGTCACGCAGGGACCCGAGTCGGTCTTGGCCGAAATGGCCTCAAAAACCGGCCGGACGAATTCATAAGCCTGGGCGCTGCCGCCCGGCATGATGGAAGGTCCAAAACGGGCGCCTTCTTCGCCTCCCGAAACACCCGCTCCGAAAAAGAAGAATCCTTCTTGGGTCAATTCGGCTTCGCGGCGCTGGGTATCCTTGAACCAGGAGTTGCCTCCGTCAATGATGATGTCGCCCTTGGAGAGCAGAGGTTTGAGCAATTTAATGGCATCATCCACCGGATCGCCGGCCTTGACCATCAGCATGATCCGGCGGGGCGGCTTGAGGGCCTTCACGAAATCTTCCAGTGTGTGGGCTCCGATAAATTTTTTGCCTTCGTTTTTTTTCATGAAAGGGGTCACGCGGTCGCTGCGTAAGTTGCAGACCGCCACTGAAAAACCATGGTCTTCAATATTCATCGCCAGGTTCTCACCCATCACCGCGATACCCAAAATACCAAAATCCGCTTGTGTCAATTGTGCCGCCATACTGCCTCCTCAAAGTGGTCGCCTCTTCAAACCGGCGCATTTTAACATGAAGCTCTAACGAAAACAGACAAGTCCAAGGTTATAATGATTCGGATGGGTTCCATAGGAAATAACATATAAAATCCGGGCGAATCTGGAAAATACGGATCTAGAAAGATTCTCTTTTGTCCTTTCTTTCTAAAACGGTAATTCTTTCGTTTTTGGCCTATTTGCTGATTTGGGCCATCCTCTGGAAAGCTCATCTTCCTTATCATGTGGACGCTTGCGGTTATGCCTACCCGGATCACGAAATCAACGCGGAAGCCTTTCACCATGGATATGTTCCTTTATGGAATTCCAGGGTTTCTTGCGGGACACCTCAGTCGGCCAGCTGGCAATCCGCTTGTTTTTATCCCCCTTTTTTCATTTTCAATTTAACCGGCTTAAACGACTGGTTTATGTGGGTCGCCCTGGCTCACACAGCGGTGGCCTTTTTCGGCTTTTACGCCTGGCTCCGCTCTCAAAAAATCGTTCCCCTTTGGAGCGAGCTGGGAGCCCTTTCCTTCGCTGGTTCGGGCCATCTCATCAGCTGTTGGAATAACCTGCCTTTTATCGCGACGGCCGCCTGGATTCCCTGGGTTTTTTGGGCCGCCCAGAAAGCGCTGGAAAAACCTTCCTTAAATCGATGGATTCTTTTGGGAATCATTTTAAGTTTACAGATATTGGCGGGATATCCCTTCTTTACTTTTTATACCATCATCTTATTGGTCCTTTGGTTCGAATGCAAAAAACCGCCATCTTTCACCCGATTGGCTTTTTGGCTGACCCTGTCGGTTAGCGCTTGCGCCACCGCTATTCAATGGATCCCTTTTTTGGATTTTCTATCCTACGGCTATCTGGAACCCTGGAAAAACTTTCCTTATTTCGACAACCTGCGGGAATATGGAACTTTGATAAAACCTGATTTTTTGGGATTCTTTGGCTCCAGTGATTATCGGGGAACTTACGCCAATGCGAACTTTAACCTTTATTTCGGCTTAATCCCCTTGGGCTTATGCATCGCCTCGCTCTTTTTCACCCAACGGGCCCAATCCCTCTTTTGGGTTCTGTCCGCCGGCGTCCTGCTGATATGGATGGCCGGAAGGCATTTATTTGTTTGGAATTTTATTCCCGATGCGATGATCCAATTTTTGGAACCCTCGAAATCTACCGGAATTTTCTTGTTTTGCGCCATTACCGCCGTGGTCCTGACGATTCAGCATCTTTTTCAGAAAAATAAAAAAATCAAATTACTCTGGATCGGCTTCATCGCTTTCTTCTGGCTGCTGGACATCTTCCGGGTTCCGTTTTTATTGTCTTATCCCATGCCCAATCCTTTTCAAAATCCGGAAATTCAAAAAAAGTCCGAACAAATGAAAATCCGTCTGGGTGATTCACGGATGTTGACTGTCCGAACAGCCGGCGACGCTGAATTTTCAGGTCCAAACGCTTTTCAGGACTCTTTCGAGTCTCCCATCCGCCTCTTGGTGGCAAACTCTAATTCGGTTTGGGGAATCCGATCCGCCGACAGCTATCTCACTCTGCATGTGGATGGAGCCATGAACTTGAAATGGTACGAGCTAACCCAATGGCCTTATTCCGGCGATTTGCTCGATATAGCCGGAGTTCGTTTTATTTTGGCTCCACAAGGTCTTCCCTCGCCTAAATTTAAACGTTTGGATCAATGGGAAAATCATTTCCTATTTCAAAACACCCGTGCTTCGGAGGATATGCGGTTTGTTTCTGAAAATCGGGAGTGGGATAACCGTCCTGCCGTTCTAAACCAACTCACCTTGCCCAAAAATCCCTGGGAAAAAACGGTGTACTTGGAAAAAGACAAAAACGGAGGCCTCGTCCATCTTCCGCCCGCCGGACGTTGGTTAAACCCCTTGATGCCTTCCGGTTATCAAAGACCATCGGCTTCCCGGGCTTCTTTCAGTTTTCATTGTTCTCAAGCCGGATATGTGGTTTTTAACGAAACTTACGCGCCCGGATGGCGGGCCTGGGTGGACGGCCGTCCCGTTCCCATACTGCGGGCTTACGGCTTATTTATGGCGGCCCCTATTTCCGACAAGGGCGATCATCAACTGGCCTATCGCTATGAACCCGCTTCTTTTCGCCTGGGTCTTTTTATTTCTTTGGTCAGTTTAGGTTTAGTCGGCTTTTTTTGGGGTGTTCGGCGTCCAACCAGCCAGTTGAGTTAATCCAAGAGCCTCTTGAAGATTTTTGGCGATTTTGACGGGATTCCCTTCAGCCCAAAAATCGATAAAGACACAAACCGGTGATAAATTCAAAATCGACGAATGGGTTCCGGTAATTCCGATGTGGTTTTTCATCAAACTTTCAACCACTTTTGCCCCTTCTTCCTGGGATAAAACCCATTGGCCGTAAACCTCCGCCTGTTTTCCATCGGGCTGAAAATGAAAAACCGTTTCGAATCCCATGTAAGCCGGTATTTCGATACCCTCGTTCATAACAGGCTTCTTAGGAAAAAAAGAAAAGCTCAAAACCCCTCCGTCCCACCTGGCTGGCCCCAATATTTTCTCCAGCGGCAGGCAAAAAGCATTGGGCGCGGCGGATGGGGTTGCGGCGGGTGAGATCGAAACTAAAGTCATGGAAGTGGCGGCTAAAATCGTCCTTGCTTCCTGGGCCAAAAGCACCCGGGACCCTTTTCCCATAAAGCCGAGGCGTTCGATACCAGGCGTTTCCCCGTTAAAAGGCCGGTAAAGGGAAGTTAAAACCAGTTGGTTCGATGCCAGCAGGGCTTCCGCGCGCGGCACTTCCCAGTCCACCAAAACCACCTCGCCGATCAACAAGCTTCCCTTGGAAAGGGGGTTGAAAGCGAACCAACTGTCCAATCCGGCCCGGGGGTCCACCCAGGATCCCTGCACTAAAACGTTCAGGTCCGAGCGGGGCACGCTGATTTTAAATCCATCCCCTTCTTCCTGGCCCGGATAGCCCATCAGACGCTCCACGGTCTTCCAGTCGCGGTTCGCCGCCCTGTCGGACCAGCCTGCCCAGGCGAAAATTGTCCCCGCTAAAATTAAAGATACCGCTAACCCGAAACGTTTCATGGTTCTATTATCCACAAGCCTTGACCCTTAGGGCGAAATCTTAAATAGAGCCTCAGTCGTGTTAAGCTTCGGTTAAACTGGTGTCGCGGAGCTTTTTTCGCTTTGCCCGGTTCGATCGCAGGCTTATGATTTCAAAACTGTTTTTTATAAACTAATCCCAAAGAAATGCGAGATGGAACCAGAAACAAAACAGCCCGAATCGGCCTTTCACATCAAAAAAGTCTGGGGCGAAGCCACCTCATTTTTAACCCGCTATCAAAAAATTTGGTGGATTGATCTGGTGCTTCTTCTGGGACTGATCGGCCTGATTTTCGGCATGATCAATGTCGCCGGCGAATGGACGGGGGTTCACCGCCCCGCGGTGGAGATCGATCTCTCGCCCTGGGCCCTTCCCAAATACACTTTCTTTTCCCTTTGCCGCGGCATGATGGCCTACGTCCTTTCGCTTTTGTTCACCTTGGTTTACGGTTATTGGGCCGCCAAGGACCATATCGCCGAAAAAGTTTTGATTCCCATGCTGGACATTCTGCAGAGCATCCCGGTGTTGGGTTTCATGCCCGGTTTGGTGCTGGCCCTGGTGGCGATTTTCCCCAACAGCAATATCGGCTTGGAACTGGCGGCGGTCATCATGATTTTCACCGGCCAGGTCTGGAACATGACTTTTAGTTTTTACCAGTCGCTGCGGTCCGTTCCGGTTTATTTACAGGAAGCCGCCTCCATCTACCGCTTTACCTGGTGGCAGAAAGCCACCAAATTGGAAATTCCTTTTTCGGCCATCGGCCTCATCTGGAACAGCATGATGAGCATGGCCGGCGGCTGGTTTTTCCTGACCGTCAGCGAAGCCTTTCAATTGGGTGACAAGGATTTCCGCCTTCCCGGCCTGGGTTCCTATATGAGCGTGGCCAGCGACAAGGGCGACGATTGGGCCAAACTTTACGGCGTCATCGCCATGATCGTCATGATCGTCTGCCTGGACCAGTTTTTGTGGCGGCCCCTGGTGGTCTGGGGCCAAAAATTTCGGGTGGAAGAAGGCGGCGGCGAGGAAGGCATGACCTCCTGGTTTTTGGATTTTTTAAACCGTTCCCAGATTTTTCAGTTTTTCCAGAACCTTTTTAAACCCAAACAAATTAATTCCAGCGAGTTGATGCCGCCGGTTGATCAAGCGGCCGCCCGCTCAATCGCCCATTCCAAACCCTCGAACCTCCTTGGAATGAAAATCTTTTCGGTCCTGGCTTTTATCGGACTCCTGGGTTTAATGCTTTTTGGCGCCTGGAAAATTATCGAACTCTTCAGCAAGGTCACTCTGCCTCAATGGGAGCTCATCGTCGCCGAAGCCCTCGCCACCTTGGGACGGGTCTTGACGGCCGTGTGCCTTTCGGCCGTTTGGACCATTCCGGTGGGCCTTTGGCTGGGGCTCTCTCCCCGGCTTTCCCGTGTCGCCCAGCCCTTTGTCCAGGTCGCCGCCTCCTTCCCCGCTCCCATGCTGTTTTCTTATGTCATTCTCCTCATGCATTTCATCGGGATACCTCTCAATTGGGGCGCCATCGCCCTGATGGCCTTGGGTGCCCAATGGTACATTTTGTTCAATGTTATGGCGGGGGCGATGGCCATTCCTTCGGACCTTCTGGAAGCCGCCCGTATGTACCGCATCACGGGCTGGCAGCGTTTTACCAAAGTTTACCTGCCCGGCATCTTTCCTTATTTGCTGACCGGCATGGTTACTTCCGCCGGCGGAACCTGGAACGCCAGCATCGTGGCCGAATACGTGACCGACAAAGGCCAAACGCTTACCGCTTTCGGCTTGGGGTCCCAAATCAGCGAGGCGGCGGCCCAGGCCGACTTCCCCATGCTGGCCGCCAGCGTGGTGGTGATGTCCCTCATGGTAGTGGCGTTTAACCGGCTGGTATGGAAGAGGCTTTACCGTTTAGCCGAGGAAAAGTATTCTTTAAGTAAATAGGGGTGATCTATGGCCGTCGATGGTACCGCCGTCAAAACCGACTCGAAGCTGATTGAAGTTAAAAATGTTTCCCAGGAATTCAGCCTCCCCAACAACAAGTCCCTCAAGGTCCTGTCGGACGTCAGCCTTTGCATCAACAAACGCGAAGTCGTGGCCCTGCTCGGCCCCTCGGGCTGCGGCAAATCCACCTTGCTCCGTATTTTGGCCGGTTTGATCCCTCCCACCAAGGGCGAGGTTTTTTACCACGACCAGCCCCTGCATGATTTAAACACCGGCGTCAGCATCGTGTTTCAAAGCTTCGCCTTGTTCCCCTGGATGACCGTCGGTGAAAATATCCAAACCGCCCTGAAGTCCCGCGGATTTCCCGCCAACGAAATTGAGGACCGCGCCCAAAAGGCTATCCAAATGGTGGGCCTGGTGGGTTTCGAGGAAACCTACCCCCGGGAGCTTTCGGGCGGCATGAAGCAGCGGGTGGGTATCGCCCGCGCCCTTTCGGTGGACCCCGAAATCCTCTTCATGGATGAGCCCTTCAGCCACGTGGACGCCCTCACCGCCGAGTCCTTAAGGGCGGAAGTCATCGATATCTGGGCCGCCCATGACAAGAATCCCTCGTCCGTGCTTATGGTCAGCCATGACATCCCCGAAGTCGTCTATATGGCCGACCGCATCGTGGTGCTGGGAACCCACCCCGGCCACATCTTGAAGATCGTTGAAAATCCCCTGCCCCGTCCCAGGGATTACCGCGGCGCGGATTTCAACAAGCTGGTCGACCAGCTGCACGACATCATCACGGGCCATGAAATTCCCGACGTGCCCGAACCGGTTCTTCAGCCCAACGAACTTCCTCCCGCCGAATCGCTTCCCGACGTATTGCCGGGAGAGATTGTCGGTATCCTGGAATACCTGGACGCCCGCGGCGGAAAAGAAGACGTCTTCCGCATCGCCACCGAAACCGACAAGGAATTCGGCAGCGTCATTCAGGTGGTCAAAGCCGCGGAGCTTTTGGATTTTGTCGACACGCCCAAGCGGGCGGTGGTTTTAACCGCCGACGGACAGCGCTTCGTCAAAGCCACTTCCCAGGAGAGGCAGAACATCTGGAAAGAACAGCTTCTCAAGCTGCGTCTCTTTAAGCAGGTCAACGACATGCTGGTCAAGCATCCGCGCATAAAATTGGACGCGGAGTTGGTGCAGGAAATCATCATCTTTAACCTGCCCGCCGAAAACTTCGAGAAAACCTTCGAGACCTTTATCCGCTGGACCCATTACGGAAATCTTTTCGCCTACGACGAAGACACGAAAAAAATCTTCTATCCCCGAAAAAGGGCGCCCCGCAATCCGAAACCCAAGGGTGATTTCAATGGAAACGGGTCCGAATCCGCGAATGGTTCGGAACCGACTGTTGCCGAACCTGCCGCCGGTTCGGCCAACTCCGAAACCACCGCACCTAAGGAACCCCCTGACAGCGCCTCGTCCTAAAAGACTGTCTCTTCAATCCATTTCCGCCTGTCATCCTCCCTCGTTTTTATTGGTCTAAACCGCGGGGGGAATGTTATTTTATGGGCGTTCAAAATCCCGTGAAATGAGGCCTTATGGACTTTCTGCATCAAGCCGTCGATTTCTTTTTGCACCTGGACAAGCATCTCAACGATATCTTTCAAAATTATGGTCTTTGGACTTACGCCATCGTCTTCGCCATTATTTTCTGTGAGACCGGATTGGTCGTGACCCCATTCCTGCCGGGCGACTCCCTGCTTTTTGCCGTGGGGGCCTTATCCGCCAAGGGTTCATTGAATGTGGTGATCGCCTATCTGCTCATGACCGGCGCCGCCCTCTTGGGTGACAACGCGAACTACTGGATCGGCCGTTTCTTCGGTGAACAGGCTTTCGGCAAGCTGATCAATCAAAAGCATTTGAACCGCACCCACGCGTTTTACGAAAAACACGGCGTTTTGACCCTGGTCATCGGCCAGTTCGTGCCCATTGTCCGTACCTTTGTTCCTTTCGTGGCGGGCGTGGGCGAAATGACCTATACCCGTTTTGTTGCCTTTAACTTGATCGGGGTCTTGTCCTGGGCGACCTTGTTTTTGTGGGGCGGCTATCTGTTTGGTAATTTGGATTTTGTGCGGAAGAACTTCCACTATGTGGTCTTGGGCATCATCGTGGTTTCCATCACCCCGATTCTCTTTGAAGTGGTGAAGGTCGTTTTCGATAAGCCCAAAGCGGCTAAAAAGACCGCCGGCAAAAAGAAAAAATAATCCGTTTTCGTTGAATTTGGAAATTAGGTTTAATTCACTTCCACGCGGTAAACCGGTATGACCCGTTTGGACCATTTCTGCTCAAAACTCAGCTCCTGGCACAAAAGACTTTTCTTTTCCAGTACCGCAGCGGCCTCCTTGTCCCCAAAAACCTCCCGGGTGAACCCGATCTGGCCCGCGGAGGCGATGGACTGGATTTTGGCGGTCAAATTCACCGTATTGCCGAAATAATCGATATTGTTATTTAAATTGACCGCCAGGCAGGGGCCCGTATGCAGCGTAATCCGGAGCCGCAGCGAAGTGTCCGGGTTATGGCCGTTAAAATACTCCTGCATCTCAATCGCCGCCCTTAAGGCGTCCGCCGGTTTGGAAAAGGAAGCCATTACCGCGTCGCCGATGGTCTTGACGATGGCGCCCTCGTGTTTTAAAACCCCTTCATAGGTTTTCTGGAAATGCTTGCGGACTTCCGTAAAAGCCGCCGCGTCACCCTGCTGCTCATAAAACCGGGTGGAACCCACCAGGTCGGTAAAAAGAATGGTTTGAACGCCTATTTCCAGCTTAATGTCCGCCGCCAGGGATTCGGCGGTGAAGAGATCCCTGAAATTCTGGAAAGAGAAGAGGTCCACCGGCCTCAAGGCGTCCCGGTCCATTTCGTTGTCCTCCAAAATGAACGTCCGGGGTTCGAGGGAGGTGTTGCGCAGAGTCACCGTGGGAAAGTGGGACGTTTTCAAGTTTTGGGCCGACAACTCGTCATTCCAGAGGAGTTCGAATTGTTCGGCGTTTTCCTCCACGTCCAAAAGGTTGTAAACATCCTTGCCGCCCAGCCGGAGCCGGTAGCGGCCGAACCCCAAAAAAGTTTTTAAAGCCAGTTCGCTCTGCGGCTGGATGGTTTTTTGTAATTTAATATGGGCTTTGGCGGCCGGTTCGGCGGCGCAGTAAATTTTCTTTTCAATCACGCGGATGGAGGGGTGGATATGAAAAACCACTTCCAGCGCGTTTAAAGTGGTCGCGTCAAAATCCACTTGGCAGGCCTCACACTTACCCCGTTTGGGCAAGCGGGCCAGGTTCGCCACTTCTTCCCGGACGCCCCGGCAATGGGGACAGATCACGTCCCAGGTCAGGTTAAAAAGCCCCCGGCGGGTCGCCTGCAGGAAAGCTTCCAAAAGGACTTTATCGTTCACGTGCCATTCCCGGGCCAGCGCCTTCAGGCGGATGCGGTCCAAATCCTCATCCGGGGTGGTCCGCACGTAATTCATGATTTTCTCGATCAGGTTGGGCTGGAGCCCGATTTTTACCAGTTCCTTTTGAATTTCCGTCAGCCGGGCCTCCGCCTGCGGCGACAGCCTTACCCTTTTACCGCCTAAAATAATCTTCTGCTGTTTCTGGACGTAGTCGTCCATCGCCTTGAGCGCTTTAAGGAATTTTCCTTTCAACTGGCTCAAAATCAGCCGCGTCAGCAAACCGGTAAAAAAACCCCGGGGAATCAGGCCCAGATAGACGTAAAAATTGCATCCGTTATCCGCCCCAGGTTCCATAACATAGATCGTCCGGTTCACTTTCAAAAAACCTTTGGAATACCTCCGGTCGATCACCATGGCCTTGCCGTATTCCCATTCCCAGGGCTTTTCTTCCCAGACCATGTCAAACCCCACGGTGACCGCCGTCCCAAAAACCCGGCCGTTTTTTTCGGTCAGTTTCATTTCACCCAAACCGACCAGCTGGTTCAAAACCGAGGTATTGCTGACATAGGGCCAGAATTTCTCGGGGGAGGATCG